>Ga0070724_10001148_pt1 | contig 16326 bp, 14 predicted proteins | sample tdDd001_FD_67278 | JGI IMG/M metagenome (GOLD analysis project Ga0070724, IMG submission 67278) | Marine sediment microbial communities from the Atlantic coast under amendment with organic carbon and nitrate - tdDd00.1 | ecosystem: Environmental > Aquatic > Marine > Coastal > Sediment | place... | reverse complement strand
CGTGATAAGGCAGCAAAGCGCATTTGCATCACATCTACCACGCGACCCGGAGTTGAATTTTCTTCTTCAGTCCAGTCGTATGCATTTAACATTTCACTTATAAACAAGGGGTTGCCACGACTTTCTTCATAAACTTTCTCAAGGTTTTGAATACTCATTTTTGCGTGCCCTTGTTTTGACTCAATAAACTCAAAGGTCTCAATTTTAGAGAAAGCTTCTACAGGCAATTTTGTAAGGGATTGAATGCCTACAAAATGGTTTAAATGCCAGTCTCTAGACGTGTAGTCCGTGTTTACACTTGCAACGATAAAAATAGGTTTATGCATAAGTTTTGCAAGGAGTTTTAAAGAGAGTTTATCCATCCACTGTATGTCTTCAAATAGCAAAACAATCCTTTTATGTTGAAGAAGGGTATCGAACAATTCAAAGATGATTTTCTCAACCCGATAACTATTCATCATTAAGTTTTCATTGTTATCATTTAACATGAGCTCAGCGTTGTCTGTAAGTCTATCAATGAATGCCAGACTTTCTGGTATATTGGCTTTTGGAAGTGCTCTAACATGTTCAGCCATGGACTCTAAAAGAGCAAACCAAGGACTCAGCGGAAAGTCTACCTCTGCCTTATAACACCGTCCTTGTAAAACGGTGTGTTGGTCTTCTATTTGGTCATTAAAGGCTGACAGGATGGTTGTTTTCCCAATTCCTGACTCCCCCATTAATAATGTGCTTTTGCCTTTAGCCGTTTTTATGTGTCCATATAAACTTGCTTTTAAAAGGTTTATCTCTTCAACACGTCCATAAATTTGGAAGTCGTTCACACTTTCTTCCCTGGATTTGACCATCATAATCTCTTCAAATAAGAATTTAGTGGAATCGTCAGGCTTTAACATTAACTCTTCATTTAAAGTCTCACACAGCTCGTTATAAGCGTCTGCGACCGCTGAGTATTTGCCCTGCATTTCGAGTGCCCTGAATAGGAGTCTGTATGCGGACTCGTCAAAAGAGTCGAAGTAAAGTAATTTTCGACTTAGCTGTTCAGTACATTCAGGTGTGCTCTGTTCTAGACAGACTTCAGCCAAATGTTTTATACGTTTAACCAGTTTTTCTTTAAAATGATACCTTTGGATGGTTAGCCACTCATCAAAATAAGGGGCATCTTTTAGATGAAATCCATTTAAAAATTCCATTTCATGCAGTTCTAATATTTCATCTCTGGATAAATTTTCAATACCATTTACATCAATCCAGTCGATATTTTCTTCATTTATTTTTAGAATATCCCGTTTTGGGCTTAGAATGATTTGGTCTCCACACGTTTTTCTTATAACGTATACAGCATTTCTTAGATTCTTTTTGGCAGAATCATCTGTCAATTCACCCCATAATAAATTGACAATATGTTCACGTGTAGTAGATTTCTCCATGAGTAGATAAAAAAGAAGCGCGTACGCTTTTTTGAAGGATAGTACAATTTCTTCATCCCCATGAAAGATTGCACCATTTCCTAACAATTTAATGTTCATAGTGTCCCCCGATACCTTCCAACTTGTAAGTATAATTGCCTTATCTATGATTCATGTATTAATTCAATTTTAGTAATAATATAGTATCATGACTAAGTTACAAACACCCTGTCAACTCTTCCCATCCATTAACCAAACTCAAAGTGTTCCGTATAAAGCTGCTTTATGGTTAAATCCACTTCATTAATGAAGGTCTCATAATCTTTCATTAACTTCTCACCAGCTTGTGTTAAGTCACTTCCACCACCAAAAGAACCTCCCGCAGATCGGTGTAATAGTTCCATATTTGTTGCTTCCTCACACTGCATTAGAATTGAAGACGCTTTGGTATAAGAAATCCCCATAATCTGGCATGCTTTGTTCAAAGAGCCGCAAACTTTTATGTGCCTTAGGAGTTCATATGGGCCTTTCCCAAAGGCTTTGGCATGGTTGTCTGATTCAAGCCAGACCTTATATTTAACTTTCATAGTCGCACCTCCTAGCGTCCTATCTAACATTTTAGATGATAACGTCAAATTAAAGTCAAAAAAATAGAAAGTTCCGTCAAAATTTTATATCATTTTTGACGGAACTAACAATTTAATTTGATTTAACGATTCATTGAGCTATCTTTAAACTGGTCAAACTCGTTTAAGTCATCTTTGTGGTCAATGGATATACGATACCGAATGGACCGTTTTTCTCGACCATGATGATCATCCTGATCGTTTCTGATTTTCAAGTCTGCTTCTTCTTTTGATGTTTTCACTGTTTCTGAACTGCCCAAGGTGAAAAATGGAATTTTAGGTAATTTCATAATCTCGCCTCCATTCGGGTTAGGTTGTTGTATAGGATATGTATACCCACTTGAAAGGAAATTATACGTTTTTCGTTCCATCTGTCATATTTATGATACTTACTTTATTTGCACCACTGAACTTACCATTGTATAGATAGAAAATAGTAGGGACAATACAAGTAGTAAACGAAGTTCTTTTCTCTGCTCAACATCTTTTCTGATATATAAAACCAAAATCAAAATCGTTACAATCCATTGAATGAATAAAGACCGGTGGATTCCAGTTTGAATTTGAAACATGAGCCACCGACTATTAGTAATGCTAATCCTATGTATTCAATAATTACACGCATTATGCCTCCAAATTAAATCTGTTATGACAATCTCCGCAACTCTAAAAAACCAAAAACCTCCTTGATATAATACAAGGAGGTTTTTATTTCTATATCCATATAAATATATCTATTCAATAATATGGTATATATTTTTCTATGTAACTTCAAGAGCTAGTTTCAACATTTTTCAATTTATCAAAGAGTAGGCATAATGGAACACCGCAGCGTACTTAAGGTACGTGAGGATTTCCATTATGACTGCAACGCAGAGTAATACATACTAAGTTTTGCGCGATTTAATTTTTCGTTAGGCTAGGCGCAAGAATATCAAAATACCGGAGCGTACTCGAAGTACGTGAGGATTTTTGATATTCTTGCAACGACGCATAACGGAAAATTAAACGCGCAAAACAAAACCCCGCCGGTGTATTCACCAACGGGGCCTTGTTATGTTTTTGGTGCGCCGTAAGGGATTCGAACCCCTGGCCTTCTGATTCGTAGTCAGACACTCTATCCAGCTGAGCTAACGGCGCAATTATTTAGTTCAGATCCAATTGGTCACATGGTCATGGACTCACCTGCCAAACAAGATCAAAAAACGCAATGAAATAAAATTTCAAATGGTGCCCAGAGACAGAGTCGAACTGCCGACACGCGGAGCTTCAATCCACTGCTCTACCAACTGAGCTATCTGGGCATATTTGCGTTTGTCGCCGGTCATGAACCGGACAAGATTTATTATACGCAGAAGACAAATACAAGTCAACACTTTTTTAACAATCCATTAAAGTCAGAATATTAAATCCAAGCCAACCCATTGAAAATGCAAGATTGTATCCGTTAAAAAACAATCTTGCATCCAATAATTAAACTTACATTTTGTTATAAATAGTTTCCAATTCTTCTTTTGAAAAATTGTAGTATGTGTTGCAGAAGTGGCAATGTAGTTCAGCTTTACCATCTTCTTCAATAATAGCTTTTAACTCTTCTTTTCCAACACTAATAAGTGCACCCTCTATACGATCACGAGAACAATCACATTTGTACTCTACATCGTCTTCTTCAGTGATTTGTGTTTCAAATTGGTTCAGGGCCATTTCCATAATTTCTGGACCTGTCATACCTTCTTCAATCAGCTGAGATACTGGAAGTAACACTCGAATGGATGTTTCAATCTTATCTAGCACTTCATCAGAAGCGTTTGGAAGGGGCTGAATGAAAATACCACCAGCAGCCGACACTTTACCGCTTTCTTTATCGAATGATACACCTAAAGAAATTACAGAAGGCTGTTGCTCAGATGTCATGTAGTACATTGCAAGATCTTCAGCAATCTCACCTGTTACAAGTTCAGCTTGACCAACAAATGGTTCTTTCAAGCCTAAATCACGAATAACAGTCACATTACCTTCACCAAGTGATCCACCTACATCAATTTTACCATCAGCACGTGATGGCAGGACTGCATCAGGATTACTTGTATATGCCTTAACATTGCCATTGCTCCAAGATGTCGCAAGAATATTTTCAACAATCCCATTACCTTTAAAACTTAATGTTAATTTGTCTGTTTCATTTTTCATCATTTTGCCCATTACAGATGCTGCTGTCATCACTCGACCAAGCCCTGCTGTTGCAAGTGGTGTAGCATTATGACGCACACGTGCATCTTCTACCATATCTGTTGTAATGGCTACATAAATTCTCGTAGAATAATCAGACGTAACACCTGAATAAATTTTGCCTTTCATTGTTTGCCTCCTGTTATGCTTTCTTTCTTATAATAAATAGAATTCTCTCTGACGTTTCGTGCACTGGACCCATATTATCTCCATCTATTGAAGTTAAAAGTTCAAGACTTTCTGGTATAACTCTTTCAATATCTTGCACAGTATGTGCCTTTAACTGATGAGATTCATAGTGTCTTTCAAACAATCCATCTTCTTCTTCAAGGAACATGGTCATATCAAATTGAAGCATTCTGGTTTTATTATCGTAGTAGTTTTCCCAAATAAAAGCCAGATCTTCATGGGACTCTGCAAATGTATTTCTACCTAAAGTTCGCTCCATTTTATATGCTGAGCTAATGTCAAAAACAAGCAGTCCACCAGGATTTAAAACCCGCTGAACGCCTGTTAAAAACTCTTCTAAATCAGCTTTATCAATTAAATAATTTACTCCGTCAAAATAACTTATAACAGCATCAAACTTATCTTTAATAGCAATTTCGCGAATATCCATCATTAAATATCTTACTTTTAATTCTTGTTCTAGAGCATTTTCTTGGGCATGGACTAACATCTCTTCAGACAAGTCAATCCCAGTCATAACATAACCTTTGTTTGCAAGTCTATTTGCCATAGCCCCAGTGCCACAAGCACAGTCTAAAATCCTAACAGGTTTTACACCCTGCGTTTCAAATACTTTTTCTAAATCTTGTACCCAAGAATCATATGGAACATGGTCCATGATCTGATCGTATACGTAAGCCAAGCCTGAATACTTGTCCATACAAACACATCCTTACTGTCATCAATTACCTATCCAACGTAGGTTAAATGCATATTTACATACCAAGCGTACAAGCCAACCACACCTAACCATGGCAGATAATGCAAGTAGTTGGCACCTTCCTTAATTGGGTCGTCCCATAACTTACTTATGTTTTGAGGGTTAAGTCTCTTTAGCTTAGATATTTCAATATTTCTAACTTCTTTAGCTGCTTCGTCTTTACCAAGTGCATCCACTCGAACTGCAGCCACTGAATCATTATATTGGCTTAGTATTAAATAATCAACACCTCTAATTCGAATTTTAGAGTTGTCTTCAAACTTGTTGGTGTCATTACGTAATGACTGAAGAAGTTTCCAAATTACAATCCAAAGTCCAGAAGCAATCACAAGAAGAAAAACCAGTGTAATCAGAAGTGAAGCTGAATCATTTAATTGCTGTGCTTGAGCTTCTGCAACCGCTTGGCTGTTAGAAGCCATATTAGCAAAATACCCTAGAATAACAGCAATACCATTATTGGTTGCATGGGCTATTACACCTGCCCACAACGAATTTGTTAACTGGACAATGTATCCGAACACAAGTCCCAAAACAATGGGCCCCAACAAGTTTTGCATATTAAAATGGAATACACCAAAAAGGACAGCTGAAATAATCACGCCCCATTTCTTATTAAGTTTATTCTCAAAGGCATTTAACATCATACCTCTAAAGAAAAACTCCTCACACACACCCGCTGAGAATGATATTAAAAACATGTATAAACCAAGTTCGCCAAAATTACTTGCAGTTGGTATTGGAAGTTCAAGTACCTTGTTAATCAAACTCAACAAATATACAGCCAACATGTTTACAAAAGCAACGGTTGGTAACAGTGCGAATGAAATTGCTATAATCGTGGTTACTTGTTTGAATGACAATGGATTTAATCTTAAGGCTTTCTTTAAGTCAATTTTACGGACCAAACCTATTAACAAAACTGGAGCGAGTACGATAACATACTCAGTTATAAAAATCCCACTGACAAATGATTGTTCTTGAACATAAGCACCAAAGGTCATCAGTACAAAAGCCATAACCATATATACGAGGTTGGCTTCAAGAACAGAATAACTACTACGTTTCATTACTCGACTCCTTTCAAATACCCTCTGTGAACAAGAATATTCTTATAGGCTTGAACACCATTTAGTAAAGTGGTTTCGTCGAAATTAAATTTAGCGTTGTGTAGAGGGAAGGTAAATCCTTTTTCTGTACTATGTGTTCCTACAAAGAAAAAGACACCCGGTGCTGCTTTTTGGAAATATGAAAAATCTTCTGCTATCATTTGAGGCTCAATCAAATCAACAACGTCTTGATTGGCTTCCATAAAACTTTGCGTTAATGTTTCATCGTTATACACAGGCGGATACATGGTTCTAAAATCATAGGTAATTGCGCACCCATAGGCAATTTCTGTTGCTTTAATATGACGCTCCATTGAATCAAAGATAGATTGGAATATATCTTCATCAAAGGCTCTAACCGTCCCTTCAAGACGTACATTTTCTGCAATGATGTTTCTACGTTCTCCACCTTCCATGCGCCCTACAGTTAAGACAGCTGGATCGATTGGACAAATTTCACGACTGATTATGGTTTGAAAACGTTGCAGTAAATCCGCAGCGATTATTATGGCATCTAGTCCTTTATGGGGTAATGCCCCATGTCCACTTTTTCCAATTACGTCAATGTCAAATTCACCCGTTTGGGCCATTAATGGACCTGGACGTACCGCAATCCGCCCTTCTTCTACCTCTGGATACAAGTGAAGTCCATACACTTCTTTTACATTATACTTCTCAAATAGACCTTCTTTTAACATAACTTCTGCCCCACCAGGGCCTTCTTCAGCAGGCTGAAATATGAAGAGAACATTGACTTTTAAGTTCTCTTTAACTGTATTTATAAACCGGGCAAATATTAATAATGTAGCCATATGACCGTCATGACCACACCCATGCATGAACCCTTCATGTTCAGACTGAAACTCAAGTCCTGTTTCTTCAGTCATACTCAGAGCGTCCATATCACTTCTAAAAGCTATGGAAGGTAAATCTTCATCTACTTGAATAAAACCTACAACTCCGGTTTTAGCTACATATTTTTCAACAGTCATCCCCATATCCTTCAGGGTCTGATACACATACTCAGAAGTCTTACTTTCTTCAAATCCCGCTTCAGGTATCTTATGTAAATTCCTTCGATGCTTTTTTATGTCTTCTTTATATACTGAAATATTCTGATCTATATTCATAGTGACCACCTTATATTTGTTCAATTTATTCAAAATAGAATCTGTTTCACTGCCCCCATTATATAGGAATACAAAGTGCCCATCAAACTTGTATTCATTCACTGTATAAATCGTTATAAAATGAACAATCTAAAATGTAACCAAACTTCTGAAAATATAAGCCTTCTAACGGTTGATATGAAAGTTAATAGATGTTAATATATTAGATAATTTAGGACTGACCATACACAGTGAGTGTGTAATTATGCACTATGAGAACACTTTGTCTGGTTGCTTAAATGCCTGCTTAGTCAGGTTCAATTTAATATTGATATGATGTCTTGCATTTGAGGGAATGTATCTAGACCTATTATGAAAATAGGAACAGACAAGTCGAGTGACAGTATAACAATCGCTTTGGAGGTTCATATTATGAAAAAAATCAACGTTGCCATCGTAGGCGCAACAGGTAAGGTTGGTCGTACTTTCTTAAAAGTACTTGAAGAACGCGACTTTCCTTACGAAAATCTCTATTGCTTTTCTTCTGCAAAATCAGCTGGTGAAACAGTAACATGTAAAGGCCAGGAAATTTTAGTAGAAGAACTGACAGAAAACTCGTTCGACCGTGACATCGATATCGCTTTATTCTCTGCTGGTGGCAGTGTTAGCGAAAAGTTTGCACCAATCGCCGCAGAAAAAGGTGTTGTCGTGGTGGACAACAGTAGCACATTCCGTATGGTTGCTGATGTACCTCTTGTGGTACCTGAAGTTAATCCAGAGGAAATTTTTAATCACAAAGGCATTATTGCCAACCCAAACTGCTCTACCATTCAAGCTATGGTTGCACTTAAACCACTACAAGATGCTTTTGGCATCAAACGTGTTGTCTTCTCAACATACCAAGCTGTTTCAGGCTCAGGTGTTAAAGGTGTGAGAGACCTTGAAGAAGGCATTAAAGGCAATCAGCTAATGGAAGCATATCCACATCCAATTTCAAAGAACTGTCTGCCTCATATCGACGTTTTCATGGACAATGGTTACACAAAAGAAGAAATGAAAATGATCAATGAGACAAAGAAAATCCTGAAGGATGACTCTATTAAAGTGACAGCAACTTGTGTTCGTGTACCAATTTTTGATAGCCACAGTGAATCAATCAATGTGGAGTTTGAAAAACCATTCGAACTAGATCAAGTCTTTAAGCTGTTTAACGAGATGGATGGCATAGTAGTTCAGGATGATCCAGCAAACAATCTATATCCATTGGCTGACACAGCTGCTGGTCTAGATGAAGTTTATGTAGGTCGTATTCGTAGAGATGAATCTTTAGATAACGGTCTAAACTTCTGGTGCGTTGCTGACAATATCAGAAAAGGCGCTGCAACCAATGCAGTTCAAATTGCTGAGGTTTTAGTAGAAAAAATGTAGCAAGTTCCTAATCTATGCTAAACTGGTATTATGAAGTTTTTTGAATGACTCAAACAAAGGTTAATTGCAGTGTTAAACAGCATTTACCAAATTGTACACGTACAATTATTTTGATTTGGATTAAACTTGCATAGCTGTTCTTTTGAGTGAGAAGGGCAGCTAGCAAGTTTTCGACTTTTTAACCCGCACTGCGGGTGATGTGTATTAGAGAAAGGGTGAGCACATGTCTGTATTATTTAAAGGATCAGGTGTTGCTATCGTTACACCATTTACTGACGACAACCAAATAAATTACGATAAGTTGGGCGAACTGTTAGACTGGCATGTAGAGCAAGGAACAGATGCTATTATCATTGTCGGAACTACAGGTGAAGCACCGACGCTAGAAGATGAAGAACATAAGGTCGTAGTGAAATTTACAGTAGATAAAATTGCAGGTCGTATACCGGTAATCGCTGGTACTGGATCAAATTCAACATCCCATGCAATTATGATGAGCCAATACGCTGAATCAGTTGGAGCGGATGGTCTACTACTTGTTACACCTTACTACAATAAATCTACACAACATGGACTTGTAAAACATTTTGAAGCCATTGCGGACAATGTAAACATTCCATGTATCCTATATAATGTTCCAGGTCGCACAGGTGTTAATATTAATGCTGATACAGTTGGCATACTTGCAAAACACCGAAATATTGCTGGTATTAAAGAAGCTAGTGGAAACATTTCATATGTAACTGAAGTTGCTCGTATCATGCCTGAAGGTTTTGGCCTTTGGTCTGGAAATGACGATATGATCGTTCCCCTACTTTCTGTAGGTGGACATGGTGTTATCTCCGTTGTGGCGAATGTTATGCCTAAAGAAACACATGATCTGGTTATGAAGTTCCATGAAGGTGATATTAAAGGTTCTGCTAAACTTCAACTTGATATGAAGCCACTCATCGATGCACTATTCTGTGAAACGAATCCAGTTCCGGTGAAAGAAGCTATGAATATGATGGGCCATAAGGTTGGAGAGCTAAGACTACCTCTTGTTGGTATGCTCGAAGGCAACAAGGCGCTTCTTGAAAAAGAACTTAAAGCTATGAACCTGCTATAGGAGGTTCTTGAATGTTAAATATTATTCTAACTGGCTCTGGTGGAGCCATGGGCAAATGTCTAATTGAACTTATAAGTGAAGCACCAGACCTAACAATCAGTGCTGGCATTGACCGTTCTATCCATGCCCAATATGATTTTCCACAGTATACCGAGTTTAGCGATGCTGTTAAGGGTGACGTAATTATTGACTTTTCCCACTATACAGTTGTGCCAGACATCTTGGATTTTTCAGAACGTACAGGTATCCCCGCTGTAATTTGTACTACAGGTCTCACGGAAGATACTATTAAACGTATTGATTCTGTGTCCAAAAAGACTGCCTTATTCCGTTCTGGGAATATGTCCCTTGGTATCAATCTATTAATTGATTTGGTAAAAAAGGCAGCAGCTGTTCTTCAAGACAGTTTTGATATGGAAATTATAGAAAAACACCATAATAAAAAAGTGGATGCACCTTCTGGCACAGCAAAAATGATTGCTAACGCCATGAAAGAATCCATCGACGAAGATACCCAATTTATTTATGGACGATCTGGCAATGCTGCTAAAAGAGAAAATAACGAAATTGGTATTCACGCTGTTCGTGGTGGTACAATTGTTGGTCAACATGATGTCATCTTTGCAGGCATTGATGAAGTCGTTGAAATCAAACACACAGCAGCATCTAAAAAAGTTTTCGCGCAGGGAGCGCTACAAGCCGCAAGGTTTATGGCTGGCCGCGAACCTGGTTTATATGACATGAATGATATACTATAGGAGGCAATAATGTCACAGCAATACGATATGACTAACCCATACGAAATCGCAAAGTTTATTAAGGATGCTACTAAAAGCACACCTGTTAAAGCATATGTAAAAGGCGATCTTTCAACGGTAACAAATGATGCAGTTAGAATTTTTGGTGAAGGCCAATTCTATGTTGTATTTGGTGAAGCATCTGATGTCCTTGCGTTCGTTGAAGACAACAAATCAATCATCAATGATTTCGAGTTAGAAAATGACCGTAGAAATTCGGCTATTCCACTACTTGACCTTAAGTATCAAAACGCTAGAATCGAGCCAGGTGCTATGATTCGTGACCGTGTAGCTATTGGTGATAACGCAGTTATCATGATGGGTGCAGTTATCAATATCGGTTCTGAAATTGGTGAAGGTACTATGATTGATATGAACGCAGTTCTAGGTGCTCGTGCAACGATTGGTAAAAACGCACACGTTGGTGCTGGCGCTGTTATTGCAGGCGTTCTTGAGCCTCCTTCAGCAACACCTGTAATCGTAGAAGATGGTGCTCTTATTGGTGCTAATGCAGTTGTTCTTGAAGGTGTACGCGTTGGTGCTGGTGCTGTAGTTGCTGCCGGTTCAATCGTTACAGAAGATGTTCCAGCTGGCGCAGTGGTTGCTGGTGCACCTGCTAAAGTTATTAAAATGGTTGATGAAAAGACTGCTGAGAAGACAGAAATTCTAGATGATCTTCGCGGTTAGTTTCAAACATACAATTAATTGAATTAGCAATAAAGGGAATGCCTATCGTTGGCATTCCCTTTTTATATTGATTAGGTGTAATTTTTAATATTGCATTGCTATAATTTCAATCTTGTTTTTAACAATGTTCCCATTATTAGTTCACGTAATTATATTAATGTGGAGTATCTAATGATCAATTGCTCATCCTATTTAAGTGTGTTTCAAATCATATATTAGATCGTTAATCGTCACATTATGCACATCCATTAAATCTATTTGATAGGACTCCCTATTGGTATACCTAGATACACCAAATGTCCTGACTAATGGTCTAAGTGGATAAACTGGATCATTTTTAATAATGACCCCTTTTTGATTATTTGACAGTTTTACATATGAACCCACTGGATAAGGTGTAACACTTCTACTTAAAATCGTAGCCACATTAAAATCAAAAGTCTTCCCTGCACATCCCATAATATATTCAATTACTTCATGGTGAGGATAGGCATTCCTATAACATCTATCAGAAGTCATAGCATCGTACACGTCAGCCGCCATCACTATTTTTGCCATCCTGTTTATTTTGTCTCCGTTAAGTCCTAAAGGATACCCAGACCCATCTATTCTTTCATGATGTTGTAATATGATTGACTTCACGTGGGCATTAAAGGTTGTATTTTCTTTTACATGTGTATAACTCATTTCAGGATGTTTCATAACAATATGCCACTGGTCAGGTGACAAGGGTTTTGTATGGTCAAATGCATCCGAGTGAATTTCGTTAAATCCTATATCCATCATTAAGGCGCCAAGCGCTAGGAGTTTAAGTTCATTGTCCTTAAATCCCATCTTTGTTCCCATCATAATAGAAAGTACTGCTGTATTTACTGCATGTTCTTGGCGATAATAGGCCTCGGACTTAATATCCATCAATGAAATTTTTTTCTGGCTTGTATTCAAAACTTCATCTATTAAGTCAATTGCAATATCATTAAGCTCAGCATGTAATTTTTCACCCATTTGACTGTAAGCAGATTTGCTTCTGCTGCTCTTTACAGCTTTCAGAAATGCTTCAACACCCTGTTGAACTTTAAATACCGCGTTCTTTCTAACATGTGGTTCGATGATATCCTTAACCTCTTCTTGTAACCATTCCTCCACAACTGGATCTTTAATGTATACGGACTTAATACCAAAATCTCTTATTCGGTCAATGTGTTTATGCGTAAGGATTGTATCCTTCCTAAGTAGAACTTGATTGCGAATGTTAACTATACTTTCTGCTAATATTGAATTTTCCTTTACTAAATAAAGTGGCACAAATCTCATCGTACACCCCCACTTTCCCACCATTATAAAAAACGCATCTCTGCCCAGATTCGTATTTCGTAACACTAATACCAACGGTATACTTTTTATCGGTCGAAATTTGAGATAGTTTTCATCTTTTGTCGAAAAACATCGAAATATCAGAATTTACTCACTTTAGTCCCTAGAGCCTAGGAATATTTCACTAATATTTATGAATCCCCACTATTTTAGTGGGATATTCATGATATTTCGTTAACAATGGTTGACATTTGGCATTTTGATGTGTACTGTATATTGTATACATGGTATATGTTCATAACTATTTCAATCTATTCATAAGTTTGTGAACAATACTTATTACTAAATAATAAACATTCGTAAAATTTAGAAAGTCGATTGAAAGCCATATACGCATATGTTATGTTGGTCTAAATCAACTTTGATCATCAATTTACACCATATGACTAACGGGAGGTCAAATCAATGCAAGCTTGGAGATCCTTTAAAAAAGGGACATGGTCTAAAGACATCAATGTTCGTGATTTCATTCAACTTAACTACACACCTTATGAAGGTGACGACCACTTCTTAGCTGGTCCTACAGAAAGAACAAGCCAGCTTTGGGAGCAAGTTGCTGAGCTAATGAAAGAAGAAAACAAAAAAGGTATTCTAGATGCAGATACGAAAATCATCTCATCGGTTTCTTCACATGGTGCAGGTTACATTGACGCATCAAAAGAAATTATTGTTGGTCTACAAACTGACAAACCGCTAAAACGTGCTCTTATGCCTTTCGGAGGTATTCGTGTTGCTAATGGTGCTCTAGAGTCATATGGCTACGAAATGGATAAAAACACAAAAGAAATTTTTGATTTAAAATATAGAAAAACACACAATGACGGTGTATTTGATGCTTACACTGAAGATATGCGCCAAGCGCGTAAAACAGGTATCATCACAGGTCTGCCTGATGCTTATGGACGTGGTCGTATTATCGGTGACTACCGTCGAGTTGCACTTTATGGTGTAGACAGACTAATTGAAGATAAACTAGAACAAAAGAAACGTCTAACACTGGATGTAATGGAAAGTAAACTTATTCGCCAGCGTGAGGAAACTTCTGAGCAAGTCTACGCTCTTGAAGAACTGAAGGAAATGGCTAAGTCTTATGGTTTAGATATTTCTCAACCTGCACAAGATGCTAAAGAAGCGATCCAGTGGACCTACTTTGGTTACCTAGGTGCTATTAAAGAGCAAAACGGCGCTGCTATGTCACTAGGCCGTGTGTCAACATTCCTAGATATCTACATTGAGAGAGATATTGAAAACGGTACACTAACTGAGTCTCAAGCACAAGAAATGATGGATGACTTTGTCATCAAGCTTAGAATGGTTCGTTTCTTAAGAACACCATCATACAACGAACTCTTCTCTGGTGATCCAACATGGGTTACAGAAGTCATTGGTGGTATGGGTCTTGATGGTCGTACTTTGGTTACTAAAAACAGTTTCCGTATGCTTCATACACTTACAAACTTAGGTCCAGCTCCAGAACCAAATCTAACTATTTTATGGTCTCCTCGCCTACCAAAAGGCTTCAAAGACTATGCTAGTAAGGTTTCGATCGAAACAAGCTCAATTCAGTATGAAAATGACGACTTAATGATGGCTGATTACGGAGATGACTACGGTATCGCTTGTTGTGTATCTGCAATGCGTATTGGTAAACAAATGCAGTTCTTCGGTGCACGTGCTAACCTAGCTAAAGCACTTCTATACGCTATTAACGGTGGTCGTGATGAAAAGACTGGTGAGCAAATTGCACCTCTATTCGCCCCTGTAACAAGTGATGTACTAGACTACGATGATGTTGTTGCTCGTTTTGACCAAATCATGGACTGGCTGGCTCAGCTTTACATAAACACTCTAAACATCATTCACTATATGCATGACAAGTACGCATACGAACGTCTACAAATGTCTCTACACGACATGGAAGTTCTAAGAACATCTGCTTGTGGTATTGCTGGCCTTTCAGTCGTTGCCGATGCACTGTCTGCAATCAAGTACGCTGAAGTAAAAGCTGTTCGTAATGAAGAAGGTTTAGTCGTTGACTACGAAATCAATGGTGAATTCCCTTGTTACGGTAATGACGATGACCGTGTAGATGAGCTTGCATGTAAAATTGTTGAGCGTTTCATGAATAAACTTAGAAAACACAAAACATATAGAAGTTCAGTACCGACTCTATCAATCCTTACAATTACATCAAATGTAGTGTACGGTAAAAAGACTGGGAACACACCTGATGGTCGAAAAGCTGGCGAACCATTTGCTCCGGGTGCAAACCCTATGCATGGCCGTGACCAGAATGGTGCTCTTGCATCTATGGCTTCCGTTGCTAAACTTCCATATGAACATTCAGAAGATGGTATTTCATACACATTCTCTATCATTCCTGGTGCTCTGGGTAAAGATGAAGAAACACGTATTAACAACCTTACAGGTCTTCTTGATGGGTACTTTAAGAGTAATGGTCACCACATTAATGTAAATGTGTTTGATAGAGAAACACTTGAAGATGCTATGGAGCATCCAGAGTTATACCCTCAACTGACAATTCGAGTGTCAGGATATGCTGTAAACTTCATCAAACTAACGCGTGAGCAACAGTTAGATGTCATCCATAGAACGTTCCATACACGCTAAACCTGATCAGGTCTGATGCATTAATTGTACCGACCCGATAGGCTGTGAGAGGTGATTGAATGAAAGGCTTTATACATTCTTATGAAACTTGCGGTGCTGTAGATGGTCCAGGTATACGATTTGTCGTATTTACCCAAGGCTGTCCACTCAGATGCAAATACTGTCACAATCCTGACACATGGGCACCGGACAAAGGCCAAGAAACAACAACTGAAGATCTTATAGAAAAAATTAGTCGGTACGAAGTATTTATGCAAAGCACCGGGGGTGGACTCACAGTCTCTGGAGGTGAACCCCTCATGCAAGCTGAATTTGTTGCAGACCTTTTTAAAAAGGCTAAAAAGCGCGGCCTTCACACAACTCTCGATACCTCTGGCGTTGCTGCTCCAGACCGTGTGGAGTCCGTACTTGAAAACACTGACTTAATGTTACTTGATGTTAAATCATGTGATCCAGACATGTACAAAGAGCTTACAGGTGTTAAAATCGATTATTTCCATAAGGCACTTGAACTTGCCGCGCAGGAAAATACTGAGATATGGTTACGCCTTGTAGTGGTTCCTGGTTTTACAGATAATCTTTCAGAGATCGAACGAATAAATGATCTAACAGCTAAGTATCCCAACATCTCAAAAGTGGAGCTTCTTCCCTTCCACAAGATGGGCGAATACAAATGGGCTGAACTTGGTCTAAAGTACGAGCTTGAAGATACAGACGAGCCAGATTCGGAACTTATGGACACATTAAATAAGGCACTGAACACTTAGAAATAATTTTAGTAAATAAACATAAAAGCCGAACCCAAAATGCATGCTGCTGATCCTTCTGACAGGAGACACAAACATTTTGGATTCGGCTTTTTATTATATTGATAAG
>Ga0070724_10001147_pt1 | contig 16327 bp, 13 predicted proteins | sample tdDd001_FD_67278 | JGI IMG/M metagenome (GOLD analysis project Ga0070724, IMG submission 67278) | Marine sediment microbial communities from the Atlantic coast under amendment with organic carbon and nitrate - tdDd00.1 | ecosystem: Environmental > Aquatic > Marine > Coastal > Sediment | place... | reverse complement strand
GGAACATGGTGACTGTCGCGCTGGTGTGGACTGAAGAGGCGGATCAGGCGTTGGCTTTGCCTGCCTATGAGACGCCGGGCGCGGCTGGCGCGGATTTGCGAGCGAATTTTCCTGTCGCGCAGCGCACAGAAGGCATGACTTTGCAGCCGGGTGCGCGGGCGTTGATCCCTACGGGAGTGCGATTGGCAATACCTGTGGGGTTTGAGGTGCAAATTCGTCCACGCTCGGGCCTTGCATTGAAGCATGGGATTACCTTGCCGAATGCGCCTGGCACGATTGATAGCGACTATCGGGGCCCATTGGGGGTGATCGTGATGAACGCCGGGGACGAGCCTTTTCATATCCAGCATGGAGATCGGGTCGCGCAAATGGTGGTAGCCCCTGTTGTGCAGGCGCGTTTCCAGATTGCCGACGACCTGTCCCAGACGGCACGCGGTGAAGGGGGCTTCGGCTCGACTGGGCGCGGCTGATGGGCGTGGTCCTGATTTTGGCGGCGGTCCTTTGGGGGATTGGTATGGCCATGAAGGTGCCGACGCGGGTGCGCTTGGTGATGGTGGGGGTGCTGTGGCTGGCGGTTGTGTTATTGCATCTGACGCTGCCGGATGGGCATCCGCTGCGGGGCGGGACCGGGGGCAGCGTCGCACCTTGGTTGCTATTGGGGGGCGGGGCGATACTGGTGTTGATCTATCGGTCCGGTCTGCGCTGGCTGCGCGCGCGTGCAACGCCAGCCCAGCCAAAGGAGATGCCTCAAGCGAGTTTTACCGACACTGAACTGAACCGATATGCTCGGCACATCGTGCTACGTGAGATTGGCGGCAAAGGGCAAAAGCGCCTGAAGAGTGCCAAGGTTTTGGTGATCGGCGCTGGCGGGCTGGGATCGCCTGCGCTTTTGTATCTGGCGGCGGCAGGTGTGGGGACTATCGGGGTGATCGACGATGACGTCGTGGATAACTCGAATCTTCAACGGCAGGTGATCCATCCTGATGCAGCGATTGGAATGCCCAAGGTTTTTTCGGCTCAGAAAACGATGGAGGCCCAAAATCCGTTTGTCACGGTGCGCCCGTTCAATCGACGCCTCACATCGGAATTGGCCCAGGGGCTGTTTGCTGAGTTTGATCTGATTCTGGACGGGACAGATAATTTCGATACGCGCTATCTGGTGAATGCTGCGGCGGTCAAACAGGGTGTGCCGTTGATTTCCGGTGCTTTGTCCCAATGGGAGGGGCAGATCAGCGTTTTCGATCCCGCCAATGGGGCCCCGTGTTATCAGTGCATTTTCCCCAAAGCTCCGGCATCGGGATTGGCGCCCTCCTGCGCCGAGGCAGGGGTGATCGGGCCGTTGCCCGGCGTGATCGGCACGATGATGGCGGTCGAGGCGATCAAGCTGATCACAGAGGCCGGCGCGCCTTTGCGCGGTGCCATGTTGATCTATGACGCGCTTTGGGGCGAAACACGCAAAATCACGTTGAAGACGCGTTCGAATTGCCCGATTTGCGGCGAAAAACCCTGAGCCCACTGGACGCCGCCCGCCCCCATTCTTACCTCTTCCTGTGAAGGAGAAATTTCATGACCAACCCGCTATTGTCTGCATGGGAAACGCCGTTTGAACTGGCGCCGTTTGATCGGATCAAAGACGAGGATTTCGCGCCTGCTTTCGCCGAGGCGCTGACGCAGCACAAGACTGAGATTGCGGCGATTGCCGGAAACCCGCACGCGCCGACATTTGCCAATACGATCGAGGCCATGGAGGCCGCAGGCGCTGCATTGGATAAGGTGTTGTCGGTGTTTTATACCGTTGCGGGTGCAGATAGCACGCCACAGCGAGAGGCCTTGCAGACTGAATTTTCTCCGAAATTGGCCGCGCACGGCGCGGAGATTTCATCGAACAAACTGCTGTTTGCGCGGATCGCGGATCTTTGGACGAGCAAGGATTACTTGGATCTGTCCGAAGAACAACATCGCGTGCTTATGCTGACGCATCGCGGCTTTGTCCGTGCGGGGGCGGCACTGGAAGGGGCCGAAGACGCGCGCATGGCCGAGATCAAAGGCCGTTTGGCAACGCTGGGCACGCAATTCACGCAAAACCTTCTGGCGGATGAGCGCAGCTGGTTCCTAGAGCTGACCGAGGACGATTTAGAGGGGCTGCCTGATTTCGTGATCAGCGCAATGCGCGCAGCGGCTGAGGAAAAACAGGTCGATGGTCCGGTGGTCACGCTGTCGCGTTCGATCATCACGCCGTTCTTGCAGTTTTCAACGCGTCGCGACCTGCGCGAAAAGGCTTATCAGGCGTTCATTGCACGGGGGGCGAACGGCGGCGCCACAGATAACCGAGCTTTGGCGGCTGAAATCCTTCAACTGCGCGGCGAACGGGCCAAATTGTTGGGCTACCCCAGCTTTGCGGCCTACAAGCTGGAAACTGAAATGGCCAAGACGCCCGAGCGCGTTGAAGCCCTGTTGCAATCGGTGTGGGCCCCCGCGAAAACACGCGCCGAGGCCGACGCGAAAATCCTAGAGAAAATGATGCACAGCGACGGGATCAACGGCGATTTAGAGGCCTGGGACTGGCACTATTACGCGGCGCGCCGTCGCAAAGAAGAGCACGATTTGGACGAGGCTGCGCTGAAACCATATCTGCAATTGGATCGCATGATCGACGCTTCCTTTGCTTGCGCGACCCGGCTGTTCGGGTTGCAATTCAAAAGACTGGATGTACCACTGTACCACCCCGATTGCCGCGCTTGGGAGGTTACGCGCGACGGCCAGCATGTGGCGGTCTTTATCGGGGACTATTTCGCGCGCGGGTCTAAACGGTCCGGGGCGTGGTGCTCGGCGATGCGCGCCCAGGCGAAATTTCCGAAGCAGCAGGCGCCTATCGTGATCAACGTGTGCAACTTTGCCAAGGGGGCGCCAGCATTGTTGTCCTATGACGACGCGCGAACCTTGTTCCACGAATTCGGCCATGCGCTGCACCAGATGCTGTCGAACGTGACATATGAGAGCATTTCGGGCACGTCAGTGGCGCGCGACTTTGTGGAGCTGCCAAGTCAGCTGTTCGAACACTGGCTGGAGGTCCCCGAGGTCCTGGCTGAATTTGCCACCCATGCCGAAACCGGCGCCCCCATGCCTGCCGAGATGCTGAACAAAGTTCTGGGGGCGGCGAATTTCGATCAGGGGTTCCAGACCGTGGAATATGTTGCCTCGGCCTTGGTTGATCTGGCGTTTCATCAGGGTGACGTCCCGACAGACCCGATGGCGACACAGGCCGAGGTTCTGAACGCACTTGGGATGCCCAAGCAGATCGCCATGCGCCACGCCACACCGCATTTCGCGCATGTGTTCGCGGGGGACGGCTATTCCAGTGGCTACTACAGTTACATGTGGTCCGAGGTCATGGATGCCGACGCGTTCGAAGCGTTTGAGGACGCTGGAGATGCTTTCGACCCGGATACCGCGCGGGCGCTTGAGGCCCATATCCTGTCCACTGGCGGCTCGAAAGATGCCGAGCAGCTGTACCGGGAATTCCGTGGCCGGATGCCCGGCGTCGAGGCCTTGCTAAAAGGGCGCGGTCTGGCTGCATAACCCCCCTGTGGAAAAACAAAAGGCCCCGCGCAAACGGGGCCTTTCTTGATTGTTAGGCGGATCAGATCGTCTGGTCGTACGCGCCGACGCCTGGCTCGGTCTGGATCACTGCATCCAGGTCGGCAAAAATGGCGCGCATTTCTTCTTCGCTTTCGCTGCTTTCGCAGACGACCACCAGGTTGGGGGTGTTCGACGAGGCGCGCACCAAGCCCCAGGATCCGTTTTCCAAGATCACGCGGGCGCCGTTCACAGTCACAACTTCTTTGACGGCCTTGCCTGCCAGAGGTTGGCCCGCCTCGGCATTCGCGACCAGTTTTGCGACGATGCGCTCTAGGATATCGTATTTTTCCTCGTCCGCGGCATAGGGCGACATGGTCGGTGTGGACCAGGTTTTCGGCAGAGCCTTGCGCAGGTCGGACATGGACATATCCGGGTTGCGATCCATCAATTTGCAAATCTCGACCGCGACGCGCATGCCGTCGTCATAACCGCGCCCAATTGGTTCGGCCAAGAAGTAGTGCCCCGATTTTTCGAAGCCGGCCAGCGCCTTCAGCTCGTGTACACGACGCTTCATGTGGCTGTGGCCAGTTTTCCAGTAGTCTGCCTTGATGTCGTATTTTTGCAGCTCGGGGTCCGAGGCAAACAGACCGGTGGATTTCACATCGGCCACGAAGGTCGAGCCGGGGTACAGCTTGGCCAGATCGCGGGCCATGATGACGCCCACCTTATCGGCGAAAATCTCTTCGCCTTCGTCGTCAACAACACCGCAGCGGTCGCCGTCACCGTCGAAACCCAGCGCGAAATCCGCGCCCGACGCTTTGACAGAGTCGGACATGTCATGCAGCATTTCCATGGCTTCGGGATTCGGGTTGTAGTGCGGGAAGGTATAGTCCAGCTCGTTGTGGCTGGGGACGATTTCCACGCCCAGACGCTTGAATACAGCTGGCCCAAAGGCTGCGGCGGTGCCGTTCCCTGTCGCGCAGACGACCTTGAGTTTGCGGGACATTTTGAAGTCGCCGACCAGATCGTCGATGTAGGCGTCAAACACGCCGTCCACGAATTCGTAACCGCCACCCGGGGCCGCTTCGCCTTTGCCGTTCAGGACGATGTCCTTTAGCTCGGACATCTCATCGGGGCCGTGGGTGAGCGGGCGTTGGAAGCCCATTTTTACACCAGTCCAGCCGTTAGGATTGTGGCTGGCCGTGATCATGGCCACGGCAGGCGCATCCAGATGGAACTGGCTGAAATAGGCCATGGGCGTGATACAGGGGCCAATGTCCTTGACCTGGATACCGGCCTGCATCAGGCCAATCACCAGCGCGTTTTTAATCGCAAGAGAGTAGTCCCGGTAGTCGTTCCCGACTGCAATCACTGGCTCCAGCCCGTGTTTGCGCATCTGTGTGCCGATACCCAGACCCAGCGCGGTCATACCAGGCAGGTTGATTTCCTCGGGGTATTTCCAGCGGGCGTCATACTCGCGGAACCCCGTGGGTTTGATCATCGGAGTTTTGAGAAATTCCCACGTATTCGGGGTGACTTCGAAAATGGGTTTGGTCACTTTGACCTCACTTTTTTGAATTCTGAAATGGATTGAACCGTTAACTTGTATGCCCCCCATAGAGGGGGAATACAACATTCTCGCGATGCCAAATTCGGCAGAGCTTTGCGATTTGCCACTTTTCCCAGCACATCACGGCCATTCGTTGCCGTAGGGCCTAGGTCGAGACCTGTTCGCGGAGGATTGATGCCGTCAGGGATACCAGCAAATATATCCCTGAGAAGATCAGGAAGGCCAGCAGCGTGTTCTCAAAGGCACGCGGGTAGGTGGGGTCGTCCGGGGGCACCGGGCTGACACTGGTGGTCAGGTACCGGACCTGGCGGTTCGCCTCTTGTGCGGTTTGTTTTTCGTTCTGGAGAGCCGATTGCAGGAACAAATCTGCGGTGGCCAAATCAGCCTGGGAGATCTGGATCTGCGCAGCCTTGGCCGCCAAAGATGTGCCCCCTTTCGTGGCCTGCGTTAGGCGCGAGCTCTGCTTTTCAAGCTCGTCTTTCAAAAAACGGACCTCACTGCGGAGGGCGTCGACACGTGGTTTCGAGGGGCGTGCGTTGTTCAGAAGGGTCTGCAATTGCAGCTCTTTTTCTTGGAGTTGTAGTTCTACATTGTTCATAAGCGCACGGATGCTGGCGATTTCACCTTCGGGATCCAGCAAAGTGCCCTCTTGCAGTTGAACCAGTCGAATCTGTGCTTCGCGACGTTCGCGTTTGGCCGTTTCCAGGCTGGTGCGCGCTTCTTTCATCTGGTCTTCACGCTTGCGGCGTGACAGCTCGTCCACACGGAATTCCGCGTAGGAAATAAGGTGCTTCGAGAACGAAGCGCTTATCTCTGGCGAGGCGGCGACCACTTCCATGCGGATCACCCCTTCGGTCGGATCATAGCCGATCTGGACGTTTTTCTTGAAGATACTATAGGCGGCCTCGTCAGACGCGCCGGGTTCCAGCCGCTGAATAGGGTCAATCCAGTCCTGCGTGAAATGGGATTTGAAGCCGATGTCCTGGTCTAGACGCAGCATGGCATCACGGGACTGGAGATAGGATTGCACCGCGATCGCGTCCTGATTGGTGGCAAACTGGGTGCCGCTGAGCAGCCCTCCAAGAGCGGAGCCGCCAACAGCGTCGGCCTCGAGGATCAGGAATTCGGATTTTGTTGCATACATTGGGGTCGCAACAGCAAAGAAATACCACCCAGCCAGGATCGTCGGCAGAAAGACGAAAAAGGCCAGTCGTGACAAGAGCAGTACGGATTTGCGGCGACGGCGGTGGGCGATGTCCCGCTGAATATCGGTGATTTCCTGAACGCGGCGGTCTGCAGGGCTCAGCTCGGTCGAGGGGAGTTGCTCGCGGACGGGAACCGTTTGCGGCAGCTGCATTTTGGCTTCGGGGGTTGTGGCGGGCGTCTGATCTTGCGGCACCACAAGTTCCAGCATGGTTGCGCGCTGGAACGGATCAATGCCTTTGGCGCGCAACAGTCGGACCGCGTCAAAATCCGACGTCGGCGCGAGCCCATGTTTTTGCGCAACGCGTCGGGCCATGCGCAACTGGCGTCCAGTCAGACCTTCGCGACGAATTTCGTCGATAGTGTTCTCAGCGTGGGTCTGCTTGGGCGAGGCAATATCGGCCGCAGGTTCGGACTGTGGCGGCGGCGTCTCAGCCGCTTGCTCGGGCGGTGTGGTGTCTGGTTGATCGTCCGAACGGACAGCCGACAGATGTTGCCGTATACCTTTGGCAGGCTGGTTCTCTTGCGGTTCGGTTTCAGATTCGTTGACAAAGGGGGGCTCCAACGCATCGGATGCTGCGCTGGGATGGCCGCCCATCGAAAGGGGCTGGCTGCGGCGGACGCGAAATTTCTTAGCTTTGGGTTTCGTAGTCATAAAGCCTTTTCGCCTCTTCCAAGGTGTCGAACATATGCAGTTTGCCGTTCATCAGAACGCCGGCGGACCGCGCGAATTTTTCGAGTGTGCCCGGCTGGTGCGACACGATGATCACCGTGGTTGTGCGCAGACGTTCGCGCAGGATGTCACCGGCCTTGCGGTTGAACTCGACATCGGTCGAGCTGGGCATGCCCTCGTCAATCAAATATATATCAAAATCCAGCGCCAGAAGAAGGGCGAAGGAAAACCGGGCCTTCATACCCGAACTATACGTGCCCAGTGGCTGGTCGAAATATTCACCCAATCCGCACAGCCAGCGGCAAAAAGCTTCGACATAGTCGGGGTCCAAACCGTAGAGACGCGCGATGTATCGGCTGTTTTCGACTGCCGAGTGTTTGCCAACAACGCCCCCCATAAAGCCCAGAGGAAAACTGACGTTGCATTCCCGCCGGATGACGCCCTCGTCTGGCTTTTCCAGGCCGGCCATCATGTTGATCAGCGTCGTCTTGCCGGTCCCGTTCGGGGCCAGGATGCCCACCGACTGCCCCAATTCCACACGAAAAGACACGCGGTCAAGGATCACCTTCCGCTGTGTACCTGTCCAAAAGGACTTACTGACATTTTCGAACTCCAGCATAACTGGCTCCGGCGCTGCTCTTGCCTACCTCCATACCGCGTGTCTCTTACGACGAGATTAACCTTATTGTGAGCGGATACGTTGGATTGAACAAAACTATTACAATTTTTCTGGGCAGAATTAAGGCCTATAAAAGCAGAAACCGGCCTCTTTCGAAGCCGGTTTCGCGTTTTAGCAAGAGTTTGCCTGTGTCAGAGCTCGTGCTTTTCCACACGACATAGGATGCCCGCAAGGATCGAGATACCCGCAGCCGCAAAGCTGAACAGAGCCCCCATTTTGGCGGCGTCCTGAACTGGACCGCCTGGGAACGCCACCGAAGCCACGAACAGAGACACAGTAAAGCCGATGGCCGCGACACAGCCAATCACGAACAAATCAATGGTTCGCATTCCTTGGGGCAGGCCCAGCTTCAGTACATGCGCGCCAATAATCCCCATGATCAGAACGCCAATGGGCTTGCCGATCAGCAGCCCGGCCAGCACCAGCCAGGTCGGTTCGGAAATGGCCGAGAATTCAACGCCCGCGTTCAGCAGCCCAAAGAAGAACAGCACAATTTCGACGGGGTGTTTCAGCGCGTGCTCGATATAGTTCAACAGGTCGGTCAGGTATTGCTCGGCTTCGCTGAAGAAGCCAAAGGCGCGATCAGCATGCGGGATAGTGGGGACGATCGGCAGCAGGCCCAGTGCAGGGTGGATACCGGCCCGCATAAAGCCATACCAGCTGATGCAAGCAGCAATCAGATAGGGCCAGAAGCTGATTTTCTGACGCATCCAGGTCGAATTCGGGCGATCCTGGTTGCCGCGATCCATGTAGCGGGGCAGCCAGTTGAACAGAATGAATACAGCTACTGCAGCCGCCAGCGAAATCAGCAGCCATTCGGGGGCCAAGTCGCCCGACGGATAGAAAATCGCCAGAATGATCAGGCCTGCGGCGTCATCCGCAATGGCCAGCAGCAGCAGGAAGCGCACAGCCGGGTGGCCTGCCCCGAATACAAGGCGCCCAACCAGATAAGAAAACGCGATATCCGTCGCTGTGGGGATAGCCCAGCCGTTTTTGACCGCCTCATAGGTGTCCGAGCCCATCAGCAGGGCCAGGCCCAGATAAACGGCGATGGGGCCGAACATGCCACCAGCCGTGGCAATCAACGGCGTCGCGGCCTTTTTCCCACGTAGAGAGCCGTTCTTTAGGATCACTGCTTCCCAGACTTCTTTTGCAGCAATGGCAAAGAAGAAAGCCATCAACAAGTCATTCACCAGATAGTGCAGCGTTAGCGTGCGATGCCCGTCATGCAGGTGCCCGATTGGGGCGTGTTCCCACAGAGGAAATTCTACGAAATGGTGATAGCTCTCGGCGTCGATATTGGCCCAGACCAATGCGATCAACGCGCCAAAGATTAGCAGCAGCGAATAGTTGGTAACAAAATTCCAAACGCGATACATGCGGGGCCCCGTCGTGTTCTGTTTTCGGATCGACGCGAGGACTAGGCCATTTCCGCGCAATCGGCAACCGCAAGCCTTGTACCGTGATAGGAAATTACCGAAATCTACGCAATTTTGACGCCCCTCATGTGTCGACAGAGCGCCCAGATGGGTTTGAAGCATCGCGCAAGGGCTCTATACCGAATGTCATGACCGACCTGACCGAGGAAATCCGTGCCTGCCGATTGTGCGCCGAACGCTTTGCGGTGACAGCAACACAGCACCAGCCAAACCCCGTCGCATGGTTCCAGCCTGGCGCTCGTGTGTTGATCGCGGGGCAGGCGCCGGGGATGCGTGTGCATGAGACTGGGCTACCTTTCAACGATGCTTCGGGGGATCGGCTGCGAGATTGGCTCGGGCTTGACCGAGAGGCTTTTTATGATCGCAATCGGGTGGCGATGGTGCCCATGGCGTTTTGCTTTCCGGGCTACAATGCCAAGGGTTCGGATCTGCCGCCACCTAAACTATGCGCGGCGACGTGGCACGACAGAATTATGAAAACACTGGCAGATGTCCAGGTGACAGTTCTGGTCGGCGCCTACTCTCAGGCTTATCATCTGGGGGGAAGAATATCGGTGACGGATCGCGTCAAAACCTGGCGCGACCATGCGCCCCGCGTTTTTCCCTTGCCACACCCGTCATGGCGCAATACCGCTTGGCTGCGCCGAAATCCATGGTTCGAGGCGGATTTGATCCCTCAGCTTCGCACGCAAATTCAAAGGGTTATGAATGACTGAGCAAACGCCTCTGGACGTCGCACACGCGGCGATGACAGCCGACGAAAGCGATGATGCCGCCCGCCTGCGGTTTTATGAACGCCTGGCAGATAACGAACTGTTCTTGTTGCTGACCGAGGAACCCACGGGTGAGAACATCTCGCCCGAGGTCTTTGAGGTGCAGGACCAAGCCTTTGTATTGGTGTTCGACCGAGAAGAGCGCCTGGCGGAATTCGTCGGCAAACCTGCGCCCTATGCGGCCCTGTCCGGGCGGATCGTGGCCAATCTACTGGCAGAGCAGGGCATGGGGCTGGGGCTGAACCTCGAGGTCGCGCCCTCGTCCATTCTGATCCCGCCAGAGGCCATTGCATGGCTGACGGAAACTTTGGGCAATGCCCCTGATGAGGCCGAAGCAAACATTCAAGAGGTGACGCCGCCGATGGGAATGCCCGAGGCGTTGCTGAGCGGGCTGGACGCGAAACTGGCCACAGCCGCAGGTTTGGCACATAGCGCCTACCTGGTCGGGGTCCTGTACGAAAGCGGTGTGCGGTCGCATATGCTGGCCATTGTTGATGCGGTGCCGGGCGCCGAGGGCGCGTTGGCCAAGGCGGTGTCCGAGGCGCTGACGTTCTCAGGGATCGAGGCTGGGGCGTTGGATGTGAGCTTTGTGCGCTCGTCGGACGAAATGGCAGGGACGTTTGCCAAATGGGGTTTGCATTTCGAGCTTCCACAGCCTGAAGAGGTCCAAGAAGTGGGGCGTGCGGCGCCGGGATCGGATCCAAGCAAGCCGCCAATCCTGCGCTAGGGCTCGGCGTCGGAATTTGAGTATTTTAAGCAAGATGAAGGCAGGCGTTGCGCGTCAATATCCCCGCGTGCGATCTGCGAGGTAGAGCAGGGGCGCGCCGGTTTCGCTCCGGTGAATGTTGTCGGCGATGACTTGGGCCGCGGTTTGGGGCCGTGTTTCGGACGCGATGTGTGGCGTGACAGTCACGCGCGGGTGCGCCCAATAGGGATGGTCCCTCGGGAGAGGCTCGGTCCGGAAGACGTCCAGAGTGGCGTGGCCGATTTGTCCGCTGCCCAAGGCGTCCAGCAGGGCGTTGTCGTCGATCAACGGGCCCCGGCCGGGGTTGAGGAGTGCAGCCCCAGGGGCCATCAAGGCCAGGGTATCTGCATTGAGGATGTTTTCCGTCGCGGGTGTTTTGGGCAAGAGTAGCGTGACGATTTCTGCGCCGGTTAGGGCTGCCCGCAGGCCGGCTGGGCCGTGCAGACATCGGATGTTTGGGATCTGTTTGGCGGAGCGGCTCCAGCCGGTGACTTTGAATCCAAGAGCGGCCAATGCTTGGGCGGCGGCAGCCCCTAGTTCGCCCAGCCCCAGGACGGTAACGTTGCGGTCGCAGGCCAGTGGTGGGATCTTGGGCCGCCAGTCACCGTTCTGGTGTGTCAAAAAATAGTCGATATCCAAGTGATAGCGCAGCGTGTGCCCGGTGACCCATTCGGTCATGCCTTGGCGCAGGCCGAAATCAACCATGCGAGTCAGGGGCTGGGTTAGGGTTGTGTTGCCGATAATGGCTTCGACCCCGGCCCAGAGGTTCAGTACGGCCTTGCAGCGCACGTAGGGGGTGAAATCCTGTAGGGGGGAATTGGGGGCGTAGACTATGTAGTCGACCTGATCGGGCGGGAAAGCCGTGCGAAGATCAACCGCTAGGCCGGAATTGGTGAATGCGTCGCGCAGGGCGGGCTCGTATGTCGGCCAGCGGCTGGAATGTGCAGCAAAGAGAACGTTGATCATGAGTGTCTGGGCCTGTGGACATGGGCGCTTTGGACAAGGCCGAAGGCGGCAAGCAGTACTAGCATGGCAGAACCGCCATAACTGACCAAGGGCAAGGGCACGCCCACCACGGGGGCGAGCCCCATCACCATCGACATGTTTACGGCAAAGAATAAGAAGAAGGTGGTCGCAACACCCAGCGTCAGCAAAGAAGAGAAGCGGTCTTTGTTCGCCATTGCGGCCGCGACGCAGAAGATGATGATCAGCGCATAGAGCGTCAGCAGAGAGAACCCGCCCAGAAATCCGAATTCCTCGGCCAGGGTGGTAAATATGAAGTCGGTGTGCTTTTCCGGTAGGAAGTTCAGACGTGATTGGGTGCCTTGCATGAAGCCACGCCCGGCCCAGCCACCGGATCCCAGCGCGATCTTTGATTGGGTGATGTGATAGCCCGCACCCAGCGGGTCGCTGGACGGATCCAGAAACGTGTCGATCCGTCGATACTGATAGTCCTTTAGCAACTGCCAGCCGGTGCCGCGTGATTGAAAAACCGCCGTAATCAGGCCGATGCCTGCGGTAATCACTGCTGCAAAATACCCCCAATGGACTCCGGCGAAAAACATCATCGCGCCACCCGTGGCCAACAGCAGGATCGAGGTGCCAAGATCGGGCTGTTTTAATACCAAGGCGGTGGGAAGCAGAATCAGAAATACGGGCAGCGCCACCCACAACGGATGCGAAACCTTTTTCAACGGGAGCCAGTCGTAATACCCTGCGAGCAGCATCACCAAGGTGATTTTTGCCAGTTCAGATGGTTGCAACCGCATGAACCCCAAGTCGATCCAACGTTGCGCGCCCATCCCCACTGTGCCGAAAAATTCCACGAACAACAGCAGTGCCAGCGCGCCCAGATAGGCAACGCCAGCCATGTTGCGCCAGAACCAGATCGGGACCATGCCGACGATCACCATCAACACCATCCCCATTGCAAACCGTTTCATTTGGGGCTCGGCCCAGGGGGTGAATGACCCGCCCGCCACCGAATACAGCATCAGAAACCCAAAACAGGATACGCTGGTCAACAGCAGCGCCAGGGGCCAGTTCAGGAATAACAGTTTGCGCAGCCCCGAAGGGACAGTTTTCACAGAGTATTCAAGATAGCTCATGTGCGCACCTTCCCGGTGGGGCCAAAGTCGGGGCGTTCCCGTTTCAGCCGATCCTGAAGGGCCTTGATCCGGTCGCGGTCCTTGGTGGGGTAGGCGGACAGTGGTGGGTCCTCTCCATAGAGCGCCTGGAGCGTGATGTCGCGCGCAAGCGGGGCCGCAGCGGTCGACCCGCCTCCGCCGTGTTCCACCACAACGGCGACGGCGTAGCGCGGATTGTCATAGGGGGCAAAATTCACGAATAGTGCGTGATCCCGACGTTCCCATGGCAGGTCCTTGTTGCGGGTCACGCCACGCGCACGTTCCGCGGCCGAGATGTTGCGCACCTGGCTGGTGCCGGTCTTGCCCGCCATGCGGTAGTCGTCCTCGACAATGCGGCTGCGATAGGCGGTGCCGCGTCGGTTGTTCGAAACCTCAAACATCGCGCGGCGGATTTGGCGTAGGATGTTTTCGTTCAGTCCCAGGCTTTCGCCCCGTCCCGAAGGCTGTTCGACCCCGTCCACCGATTTCAACAGACGTGGGGTGACGGCACGACCTGTGGCGATCCGCGCGCTCATTACGGCCAGTTGCAGCGGCGAGGCCAGCACATAGCCTTGCCCAATCGAGGCGTTCACCGTGTCCCCAATCACCCAGTCCTGTCCGTAGCTGGTCAATTTCCAGTCTTTCGTCGGAGCGCGCCCGCGCGCAACGGCGGACATTGGAATGTCGTAGCGCTGTCCCAGCCCCAATTTCTGCGCCATGGCCGAGATTTTTTCGATGCCGACCTTTAGGGCGACGTCGTAAAAATAGACATCACAGCTCTCACGCAGAGAGCTTTTGAGGTCGACATGCCCGTGGCCTGCGCGTTTCCAACAGTGGAATCGGCGGTTTGCCACTTCCAGATGACCGGGGCACCAGACGGTTTCCTCGGCTGAAATCACGCCTTCTTCCATTGCAGCAAGAGCCGTGACCATTTTGAAGGTCGATCCTGGCGGATACAGCCCTTGCACGGTTTTGGCAGCCAGCGGCCGATAGGTGTTTTCTGTCAGCGCCTTGTAATCGCTGACCGAGATCCCGCGCACAAACAGGTTTGGATCGAAGCTGGGCGCCGAGGCAATGGCAACCAGATCACCGGTTTCACAGTCTATCACCACTGCGGCGGCGCTTTCGTTCCCCAGTCGGGCCTGCACATAGTTCTGCAACTTGTGGTCTAGGGTCAGTTGGATACTGGCGCCGGGCTGGCCCTCTTTGCGGTCTAGTTCGCGCATCACGCGGCCCACGGCGTTGACCTCGACCCGCTTGGTGCCCGCCTTGCCGCGCAAGGCCTCCTCCATCTTGGATTCCAGGCCGACTTTGCCGATCTGGAACCGGGGGATGCGTAGCAATTGGTCCGGGTCCTCTATTTTGGACAGGTCATAGTCCGACACCGGGCCGACGTAGCCGATGACATTGGCATAGTCCGGCCCCAAAGGATACGAGCGCGATAGCCCGACCTCGGGGGTGACGCCGGGCAGGGCCGGGGCGTTGACGGCCACACGGCTAAGCGCCTCCCAACTGATACGATCAGCGATGGTGACGGGCAGGAAGGGCGCGCTGCGCTTCATCTCGGACAGGGCGCGGTTTAGATCTTCGTCATCCAGCTCGACCAAGGCAGACAGGCGCGCGATGACGGCATCCACGTCGCCCGCGTCTTCGCGTACCATGGTCAGGCGATAGCTGGGTTCGTTCTTGGCAATGACCAGCCCGTGACGGTCGAAAATCTCGCCTCGGGCGGGGGGGATCAGCCGGACGTTGATGCGGTTTTCTTCGGCCAACAGGCGGAACTGATCCGCTTGCTCTACCTGCATATACCGCATCCGCGCGGCCAGCAGCCCGGCAAAACCCAACTGTAGCCCGCCCACGATCAGCCCGCGCCGCGAGATAACACGAGTGCTTTCTGCGCTATCCTTGGTTGGGCGCCTCATGCGCGGCCTCCCATCGTATCAGCATCACCAGGCTGGACCTTGCGCACGCCAAAGGCAAACGTCGTGACCAAGGCCACCAACGGATAGGTGATCAGCGTCATCGCCGTCTGGATCAGTGTCAAACCCAGCGGAGCTTGAGGGATCAGCAGCACAGACAGAACAAGACGGTTGCTCAGCATTACAGCCGTGACAGCAATGCCCACGATGATCCATTCAACTGCGAACGTCTGGTCGCGCAAACCGGGCGCGCGTCGTTTCAGGGCCTCGGTCATCAATACGATCAAGGCAGACAGCAATCCGGGCGGGCGTTGAAACAGCATGTCAGCCATCAGCATCAGCCCGGCCACGACCAGCACGGGCACATAGTCGGGGCGCCGCACGGCCCAGGCAAAGGTAAATGCCATCAGCAAATCTGGCCCGGTAAAGCGGCGGGGCAGCGTTTCCAGAGGCAGCAGTTGAAAGAACAGGATCATCAGTCCCAGCGCAACATAGCCGGCGCGCATGGTCCACAGCCGGGCCGGGGAGTTCTCGATCATTGGTCGATCTCCTGCTCGTCGCTGCTGGGAATGCTCCCTGCCTGCGAGACCAGGGCGCCATGATCGGTGATGGCCTCGGTGCCGGGGTTGCGCAGCACGCGCAGGAATTCCAAACGCTCGTAGTCGGCGGCCAGTCGGACACGCAGACGCCCGCCGGGGTCCTCGGCGACCTGGCCGATCAGCAGCCCCGCGGGAAACACCCCCCCATCCCCCGAGGAAACGACGCGATCACCGGGGCGGACTTTCTCGGGGTTCTCGAGAAACGAGACAAGCGGCGCGGCGGTGTTGTCTCCCATCACGATTGCTGCTTGGCCGGACCGGGGAATGACCGCCGGAATCCGCGAGGACGTATCCGTCAGCAGGATCACGCGCGCAGTGCTTTGGCCGACGCCGGAAATGCGTCCGACCAAGCCGATTCCGTCCATCGTGGCCCAGCCATCAACGATGCCGTCGCGGTGTCCGACGTTCAGCAGAACCGACTGCCGGAACGGAGAGCCGCTGTCCGCCATCACCACCCCTGTCACATAGGTCAGGCGCGGGTCCAGCCGAACGTTATTCAGGTCCAGCAGTCGGGCGTTTTCCTGCTCCAGCTGTAGAGCGGCCTCTTTCCACATTTTCATCTGCTGTAGCTCGCGGCGCAGCTCGCGGTTCTGTTCGATGATGCGTTGATAGGACTGGACATCGCGCACCAGGTTTACTGCGCCGGTTACAGGGGCCATTGCCCAGTCAAAGCTGGGCACTATAGCATCAACGACCTGCGCCCTGAACCGCTCGACACGGGGGCTGTCGATCCGCCAGACCAAGAAAATCCCGATAAGACACAGAACCACAACCCCTGTCAGCATCCGCTTCAGAGGTGTGACGAAATCCTCACCTTGTGTCTTATCCTTGGCCAATCGTCCCCCTTTCAGGGAAGGTTGGGGGTCTTAACTGTCGTAGTCAATCGCGTGGCGCAGTTGTTTTTCGAACTCCAGCGCTTTGCCGGTGCCCAGAGCCACGCAGTTCAGGCTTTCGTCCGCGATGGAAACGGCCAGCCCGGTTTGTTCACGCAGGGCCAGGTCCAGTTCACCCAGCAGCGCGCC
>Ga0070724_10001145_pt1 | contig 16355 bp, 10 predicted proteins | sample tdDd001_FD_67278 | JGI IMG/M metagenome (GOLD analysis project Ga0070724, IMG submission 67278) | Marine sediment microbial communities from the Atlantic coast under amendment with organic carbon and nitrate - tdDd00.1 | ecosystem: Environmental > Aquatic > Marine > Coastal > Sediment | place... | reverse complement strand
AAAAGAAGTATTGTACAGGCCATACCAATGGCCAGTCCTGATATATTTATAAAACTGTATCCTTTATTTCGGATTAGGTTTCGGTAAGCAATTTTTAAATTATTTAGAAACATAGTTGGCTAATATTTTTAAAGGGTCAAATTATTCATATTTTAGGCTAACCACTGGATTTTTAGTAGCTACTTTTAAACTTTGATATGCTACTGTAATTGTTGAAATTATAAGTAACAAAGCAAATACTACAAGGAATAACCAAAAAGGAAAATCAATTCTAAATGGATAATTGAGGAACCATTCCTCCATTGCGAAATAGGTAATTGGCCAGGAAATTAAAGAAGCAACTAGAATCCATTTGCTATAGTCTTTACTGAAAATCAGAATCAACTGACGCATGGAAGCACCAAGCACTTTGCGTACACCGATTTCCTTTGTTCGCTCTTCGGCATTAAACGATGCCAAGCCAAAAAGACCAAGACAAGAAATAATAATAGCCAAAATAGAGGCATAAAGTAAGGTTCTAATCGTTGCTTTCTGGTTTCGGTACATACTATCGTAATGATCATCCAGAAAATTGTAAATTAATGGGAAATCAGGATTGTATTTCGAGCAAATTTTTTCAATTTCCTGAACTGCTTTTGATGCATTTCCATCAGAGTACCGAACAAATAAGAAACCTGGATCACTACACAGTCTCAGCATGAATGGTTGCAGTTTTCGAGTGTTTGGTGTGCAATGATAATCTTTAACAACACCAATAATTCTAAGATCTTCATTGTTCCCGGTATGAATCATTTTATCTATTACTGATTCATCAGATATCATTTCAGCAAATTTCTCATTAATAATTACACAACTTGAGTCCGCCGCTGGATTATCTATATTAAAAGCTCTGCCTGAATGAAATTTTACTTTAAAAACATCGAAGAAATCAGCATCAACATATGGATAAGTTACCAAAGGTTTAAACTCTGGATCTTTTCCTTCCCAATCTTCGCCCCAACCATTGCTAAAAACTCGGTAGGGAATATGTGAACCATATGAAACATTATTAACAAGTGGATTAGTCATTAATTCACTTTTTATTGATTCAATCTTGTTCTGCATTTGCTGATTAATATTCACAGAAATTACATTGTCTTTGTTTAAACCGACATCCATATTGGTAAGATATCTGGTTTGCAGTACAATAGTTAAAGTGCAGATAAGTAATGATGAGGCTAATACAAATTGTGTAACCACCAAAATTTTCCTAAATCGATTGCCTCCTTTTCCGCCTGAGAAAGTTCCTTTTAAAACTGCAATAGGATTGAAGGAGGATAAGTAAAATGCAGGATACGCACCAGCAACAATTCCTGTAAATAAACTTACTCCCAACATAATTAACCAGAATTCTAAAGATGAGTAATCTAAAATTAAATGTCGGCTCATTAAAGAATTAAACTGAGGTAGGAACAAATGAGAAAGAATAATGGCAAAATTTGCAGCAACTATAGTTATAAGTAATGATTCTCCAATAAACTGCTTGATTAGTTGCGGATAGGTTGCACCAATTGCTTTTTTCAATCCAATTTCTTTAGCTCTTTTGGCTGCTCGGGCAGTAGAAAGATTCATGAAATTGAAACAGGCAATTATTAAGATGAAAATGGCAATCATAAAAAACATTTTCACCTGAGTTATTTTGCTAGGAGTACCATCGATATAGTACAAATGTCTTTTGATTAGTGGAAATAGAAAAGCAGATTTTTCACTTTCCTTATCCACATGATCAATGTAGAACTGATCTAATTTTTCATTTAGCGCATCGATATCAGTTCCTTTTTTAAGTTTTGTGTAGCCAAAATAGTTGTGAGAACCCCAATTCTCAGACCAAGGGTTTTCTTTTCTCATTAACTCAAAAGGCATTAATAAGTCGAATTGAATAGATGAATTACTTGGAATTTCTTTAACTACTGCAGTTACTGTTAATGGCTGCCTATTATCTATACTAACAGTTTTACCAATAGGATTTTCGTCCCCAAATATTCTTTTGGACGCTTTTTCTGATAATACCAACGAATTGATATCATTAAGACATGTTTCCATATTTCCATACAGCAACGGGAAATTAAAGATCTGGAAAAAATCCGGATCGGCACTTTTAATATTTTCATATTGCTTTGTACCATTATATTCTACAAGTAAATTTCCACCCCATGCATTGTAATGAGTAGCATATTTAATTTCGGGATATTTTTCTTTTAGAACATCAATTAAAGGAGTTGGTAAATTTGGCATAGCATTTTTTCTGCCATTCCATGATTGATAGTTACAGACTTGGTAAATTCTATCACTATCCTTATTAAAGGTATCGTAGCTAAGTTCATGGTTTACCCAAAGCAATAATAAAATAGTACATGCCATACCAATAGCAAGACCCGATATGTTAATAAGACTGTATCCTTTATTTCGGATTAAATTACGATAGGCAATTTTAAGGTTATTTAGAAACATGCTGGTTGATATTATAGTAATTCAGATTTTTCGGTAATGGTATTAACTTTCTTTTTATGATTTTCACTCACAATATGTCCATCGAAAAGTTGGATGGTACGATTTGCACTTTCAGCATCGGAGCTTGAGTGTGTTACCATAACAATGGTAGTTCCTTCTTTATTTAGTTCACTTAGTAATTCCATCACTTCACGTCCATTAGCTGAGTCGAGGTTTCCTGTAGGTTCATCGGCAAGAATTAAATTCGGATTTGAAACTACTGCGCGTGCAATTGCCACTCTTTGTTGCTGTCCACCCGATAGTTGTTGCGGAAAGTGTTTACTTCTATGCAGAATTTGAACTCTTTCTAAAACTTCGTTTACTCTTCTTTTGCGTTCCGATGCTGGTATTTTCTGATAAACCAATGGTAATTCCACATTTTCGAAAACACTTAATTCATCAATTAGGTTAAAACTCTGAAATACAAATCCGATATTCGATTTTCTCAATTGTGTTCTTTGTCTTTCAGTATAATTAGCTACTTCATCATTAATGAATTGGAATTTTCCATTGCTAGGGTTGTCTAATAAGCCAATAATATTTAAAAGAGTAGATTTTCCGCACCCCGAAGGACCCATTATAGCTACAAATTCTCCTTTTTTAATATGAAGATTAACATTTGATAAGGCTAGGGTTTCAACTTCTTCAGTTCTAAATGTTTTACTAAGATTTTCAGTTTTTATCATGCCATTAAGGTTTAAGTTTGATAAGAAGGGTATTCCTATTTTTGTGCCAATCTTCGTATGTGGCTCAATATTAGAATAAAAGGGTGTTGTCTGTTGTGTGATAAGTTATTAAGTGTTTCAAAATCATCCAATACTTGTATCAAAATGGAACATTTTATTTTTTAGCTTAACGATTTGCATTAATTTTAATCGAAATAAAGACTCATACAATTTTCATGAATAAAAAAGGTAGACTTTTAATAATAGATGATAATAAAAGTGTTTTAAAATCGCTACAGCTTTTTTTAAAGCATCATTTCGAAGAATTAGTCACGTGTAATAATCCCAATCAGATTCCTGGTTTAATGTTGCAGAATGAATTCGATGTAGTTTTATTGGATATGAATTTTTCGGCTGGTGTAAATTCGGGTAACGAAGGATTGTATTGGCTTAAAGAGATTCGAAAAAGATCTGAACATACAGTTGTAATACTTTTTACAGCCTATGGGGATGTGAATTTAGCAGTAAGCTCAATGAAACATGGTGCCACTGATTTTATATTAAAACCTTGGGACAACAAAAAATTATTGGCTACACTGATTAGTGGAGTTGAATTGTACAGAACCAGAGTAGAACTTGATGAATCGAAGAAACAAAGTCAATTGTTGGAGAATGATTTAAAGCAAGTAGTTACAAAAATGATAGGTGAATCTGATGCAATTAGAAACGTGCGGGAGATGATTGATAAGGTGGCAAAAACAGATGCTAATGTTCTGATTTTAGGTGAAAATGGAACAGGTAAAGAGATTGCTGCCCGGGAAATACACAATAAATCGAAACGACAAGATAAGATATTTATGAGTGTGGATATGGGTTCATTAAGTGAATCTATTTTTGAGAGTGAATTGTTTGGTCATATAAAAGGAGCCTTTACAGATGCAAAGGAGAGTAGAAAAGGAAGGTTTCAGGCTGCTTCTGGAGGTAGTTTATTTTTAGATGAAATTGGAAACCTAAGTTCAACAATGCAATCTAAACTATTGTCGGCTTTACAAAATAGAAAAGTTACTCCTTTAGGATCGAATAAAGAAGATGAGATTGATATTAGATTAATTTCGGCAACAAACTCAAATCTTTTAAACCTGGTTGATGAAGGTTTATTTAGAGAGGATTTACTGTATCGTATTAATACTGTTGTAATTGAAATACCACCTTTGCGTGAAAGAGGTAAGGATATTTTATTGCTTGCCGATTATTATTTGAAAAAATTTGTTCAAAAATATGCTAAGCAATTGATGGTTTTAAATGAGGAAGTAAAAGCATTGTTAATGGCTTATTCTTGGCCAGGAAATATTCGTGAACTTAGCCATTGCATAGAGCGAGCAGTTATTTTGAATGATAAGAAGGTGTTGGAAATTAACGATTTTCAGTTGGAAAATAAAAGTAACAATAATACAATTGGAGATAAAGCTATAAGCCTTGAAGAAGCCGAAAAAATATTGATAGAGAGTGCTATGAGGAGAAATAAGGGCAATATTAGTCATGTGGCACGAGAATTAAATATTGGCAGACAAACATTGTATAGAAAAATAGAAAAGTACAACCTTCTTTAACCACCTCAAATGATTTATAGGAAATTATATACAACAGTTATAATACGAGTTATTGGAATAGTGATAAATACCTTTGTTTTGGCGTTTATTTGGTTCAGTTACCGGGATGTTTTAATTATTGCCAATCTTATTGTGATATTATTTTTGCAAACATGGTTTTTAATTCGAAAATTAAATCGACTGAATTATGATTTGGAGAATTTTTTTAAATCGGTTAGAAATAACGATTCAAGTGTTAAGTTTAAATCTAAACGGAAAAATGATTACCCTGAACTGTACGCTCAGTTTGATATGGTAAATCGAGACATTCAAAAAATAAAAATTGAGAATGAAAATCAAAATCAATATTTTAAGGTGTTGGTTGAGCACGTTGGAATAGGATTGCTATCCTTTGACAAAAAAGGAAGAGTACTGCTGTTTAATCGAGCGGCTAAAGAGTTATTCAATAAAATTCACTTGTATCACATTAGTGATTTGGATAGAGTACATGATGGTTTAGCCGATTTAATTGTGAATTTGAATCCTTCAGAACAAAAACTATTTTCAATTTATAGAAATCACGAGTTAATTCAGTTATCGGTAAAGGCTACTGATTTAAAAATGACTGATCAGAATATCAAGTTGGTCTCTTTTCAGAATATCAGGAATGAATTGGATGAAAAAGAGTTGGATTCATGGCAGAAACTAATTCGTGTTTTAACTCATGAAATTATGAATTCGATTAGTCCGGTTAATTCATCTATCTCTACACTCGTAGATATGTATGCGGATAAAAAGAGTGAGGGAAATATTGATATCTCTCAAATTAATAATGAAATGATTGAGGATACAGTCGAAGGTCTTGATATTATTGAAGAGAGAATCTTAGGAATGGTGAAATTTGTAAGTAGGTTTCGAGATTTGACCTTATTGCCCACACCTATTTTCACCGAGGTGAATTTGATTAATAAGATCCACAGTTTAATTAAATTGTTAAAGGATGATTTAAATAAAGCGAATATTGAACTAATTTTTTCTTATCCCAATAACAGTATTGTAGTTACGGCAGATTCAAGTATGATCGATCAAATCGTGATTAATCTAATCATGAATTCTATTCAGGCTTTAAACGATCGAGAAAGTAAAAAAATAGAATTGAGAATCGGAAATAATGAACAGCATAAACCATTTATAGAAGTGGAAGATAATGGTTGTGGAATTAATGAAGAGTGTCAATCTGAAGTTTTTGTTCCTTTTTTCACTACTAAGCAAAATGGCACTGGTATTGGATTAAGTTTGTCACGTCAATTAATGAGACTGCATGGAGGAACACTAACTTTTAAATCAGAATCAAATGTTTATACACAGTTTACCATTCAATTTTAATGTATAAAGAAAATGTTAAAAATTCATAATAAGCTTGCTGCAACTAAATATTTACATACTTTTGTACTGAAAATACCAAACGAGTTCAATTATGGCAAAATCAGATAAAGCGGAAATTCAAGAGAAAGTGACCAAGGTTGCTAAGGATATGATTATTCGATTTGGTTTGCGTGGATTGAATATGGTGGAATTGGCTCGTGAATGTGGATTGGCAAAAGCAACTTTGTATAAAATTATTGGCACAAAGGAAGATTTAGTTAGAGAAATTGCCTACGAGGTTTACAATTTAAATATTGTGAAAATGCTTGAGCCATATAAAACTATTGATGATCCAAATGAAGCAACTCAAAAGTTTCTTGATAATTATTTTGGTTATGCAATTAAAGGGCAAAAAATATTAGTACAACAGATCTATAAAGAATATCCGTTGATAGAAATGGATGTGGAGAAGAAGTATGAGGATGAAATGAATATCGTAAATCATCGATTTTTAGAGTGGCAAAAAGAGGGATACATAAGAAAGGATATTAATGTGGTATATTGCATTGAAGCCTTACAAGATTTAACAGATGTATATGTAACAAGTTCTTTTGCCGAAGAAGAAACAATCGATCGGTTACGCGCATCATTTAAATGCATGGTGATTGGAATGGGAATTGAGTTAAAATAGTATAGATAATTGGAATGAATCTAATGAAGTTTCATTCTTATTTTGAATTAAACTTGAACTATATAGACTAACAAAGTCTATATGTCATTTAAAATTAAAGGAGGCAGATTTGCTTCTGTATTTTTTGGATTAAAAATGAACCAAATGAACTCATAGAGTTCATAAAGAATTTAAAATGAATATAAAAAAGATCTCAAAATTAATGCTCCTGTTAGGAATGTTTGCAACAGGATTTGTTTCATGTAAACAAGAACCTAAAGCAAAAGTTGAAACCGTTCAGCCGGTTAAAATTTATCAGGTTAATGGTGAAAACGACCTAATGTCGAAAAAAGTTTTTACCGGATTGGTTAAAGAATCCAGAGAGGTGAAATTGGCTTTTCAAATTTCAGGTCCTTTGGTGAAACTGAATGTTGACGAAGGTCAGTTTGTTAGAAAGGGAGATGTTGTTGCAATTCTTGATGAGCGCGATTATCAGGTTCAATTAGCATCAGCTAATGCGAATTTTGAAAATGCCAAACTGCAGGCGGAAAGATACGCGGCTTTATTCGAGAAAAGAAGTACGTCGAAAAGTGTTTACGATCAGATGCAAGCTGCTTTTAAATTGGCAAAAGCACAAAAGGATGCGGCTGAAAATGCACTGAACGACACAAAGATTTATGCACCTTTCTCGGGTTATGTTCAGACAATGTTTGTTGAAAATTTCGAAAAGATTGGAGCAGGGCAACCAATAATATCATTACTTGACTTAAGTAATTTGGAATTGACAGTTGCTTTAAGTGAGAATGATTACCTGCAAAATAAGCTTTTTAACAAATTTCATTGTCAGTTTGGACATTTTCCTAATGAAACTTTTGATCTCAATTTAATTGATATTGAGAAAAAACCGAATGGTGATAATTTCTATAAAATGAGATTGAAAATTGAAACTAAGAACTCCCAAATAGTACCCGGAATGGTTGCTAGTGTAATCGTTGGTTTACATTCTGAATTGAACAAAACCAGTAAGGTTCCGATCGGAGCTGTTTTTAGCACCAATGGAAAGACCTTCGTTTGGAAGTTTGATCGTAAACTTGGTGTTGTAAGTAAGAAAGAAGTTTTATTAGGAAATTTTGATTCTAATGGAATGATTGAAATAAGTAATGGAATTGCAGATGGAGAACATGTTGTTTCTGCAGGGGTTCACACATTACGAGAAGGTCAAAAAGTAAAGGAAATGAAGGTAAAATCTAATTCGAATATAGGAGGTCAATTATGAATATTACAGATGTTGCATTAAAGCAGCGGAAGGTTCTATTGGTTGCACTGATCGCGATTGTATTCGGTGGTGTTTTTTCATTTCAAAAGATGAGTAAGCTCGAGGATGCTGAAATTACAGTAAAATCGGCCTTAGTAATAACACAATATCCCGGAGCAACCCAGCACGAAGTTGAATTGAGAGTTACTGATGTTCTTGAAACAGCCATTCAGTCCATGAATAACATTGATTTTGTAGAATCAAGATCAATGGCTGGCTATTCCGAAATAACGGTTAATATAAAGCCGAGTGTTGTTACATCAGAATTACCACAGGTTTGGGATTTGTTAAGAAGAAAGGTTAATGATACTCAGGTATATTTGCCACAGGGAGCATCGCAATCCATGGTATTCGACGATTATGGTGATGTTTATGGAATATTTTTAGCATTAAGTGGAGATGGATATGACGGTGAAGAATTACAAGATTATGCAAGATTTATAAAACGAGAAATACTTCTGGTTGATGGTGTGAAAAGAATCAATCTATACGGAGAAGAATCAACTTGTATAAATGTGGAACTTTCTCAGGAAAAGATGGCCTTTTTAGGCGTTCATCCTTATAAAGTTATTGAGTTGTTAGACAATCAAAATAAGGTTGTTGATCCAGGAAGTATCAAAATTGGTGGTGACAGGGTACGAATTGCTTCTAATGGAAGTTTTAATCAACTCGACGATCTTAAAAACCTACTGATTTCCGGTACAGGTGAAAATTCTGTTTACTTAAAAGATATTGCTAGTATTAAGAAAGACCTGATTACACCTTTTTCAAATAAACTAAAGTACAATCAGAATCCGGCTATTGGTGTTGCTATCGCTATGGAAAGTGGTGGAAATGTAATTGAATTAGGCGAAAGAATTCAGGAAAGAATTGACGAATTAACTGGCAGTTTACCTGTCGGTATTCAGCTTAACAAGGTTTTTTATCAGCCTGAGAGAGTGAGTTCTGCAATTGAAGTATTCATGGTTAATTTAATTGAATCGGTTTTAATTGTAGTTGTTGTTCTATTATTTGCAATGGGCTTTAGAACTGGATTACTAATTGGTAGCGGATTAATACTAACCATACTTGCCACTTTTATAGTAATGCTAAGTTTTGATATTGCATTGCAACGAGTAAGTTTGGGTGCAATTATTATTGCTATGGGGATGTTGGTGGATAATGCTATTGTAATCGCTGATGGAATATTAATTGATTTGAAAAATGGAATTCGACGAGAAGATGCACTAAGAAAAACTTCTAAGCAAACTGCAATGCCGTTGCTGGGAGCAACCCTGGTTGCTGTTTTGGCATTTTTACCTATCTATTTATCTCCAGATTCTACTGGTGAATTTTGTGCTAGTTTATTTGTTGTAATTGCTATTTCATTATTTATTAGTTGGTTGTTAGCACTTACACAAACACCATATTTTTGCGATTTATTTTTAAAGGGTGATAAATATGCCAAAAAGGAGGATGATAATTCCGATCCATACAGTGGTAAATTTTATCAGCTGTTTCGAAAGTTTGTAAAATATTCGTTACGACACAAAACAGCCATCATCATTATTACGATAGGTTTGTTTATCTCATCTGTATTTACATTTGCAAATGTTAAGCAACTCTTTATGCCAAATTTGGCATATAATCAATTCATTGTTGAATACTTTTTACCAGATGGAGCAGATATAACGACTATTGAAAAGGACTTGGATCAGTTGAAAGATTACTTACTTGAACAAGAAGATGTAATAAACGTTACAACAAGTTTAGGTGGTACGCCTGCTCGTTATACATTGGTTCGTCCAATGACAAATAGTTATTCAAATTATGGAGAATTAATTGTTGATACAAAGGATTATGAAGGAACCAAAAAGTTCGGAAAAGAACTGCAAAATTACGTGAACAAAAAATACTCCTGGGCAAGATGTCGAGTACGATATTATACGCCTATTTCTTCTGAGTATATGATTGAGGCAAAGTTTTCTGGTCCTGACCCTGAAGTTTTAAGAAATTTATCGGATAAGGCGCAGAAAATAATGGAGGCTGAGCCCACTGCGATAATGGTTACGAATAATTGGAAGAACAAGGTTAAGGTTTGGAATCCTGAATTTTCTCAAGCTCAGGCTAGGCTTGCAAATGTTACACGTTCCGATGTGTCTAATGCATTGGCATGTGCTACAACAGGACTTCCAATAGGAATGTTTCATCAAGATGAAGATGTTCTGCCAATTCTATTAAAAACCAAGACCGAAGATGGGAAATATATAGAGGCTATTGAAAATACTCCAGTTTGGGGAAATAATCCGAACAGTATTCCATTGCGTCAGGTAGTTTCAGATATTAATGTAGAGTTCGAAAATTCAACAATTAAACGTTACAATAGAAGAAGAGCTATTAAAGCACAATGCGACCCTGCTCCAGGATATAATGCTCCTGATGTATTTGCTAAATTATATCAGGATATCGAAGCAATTCCATTGCCAGATTCTTATGATTTGGAGTGGTTGGGAGAACATAAGGATAGTAAAGATGCACAAGACAATATGGGTACATTTTTGCCATTGGCCTTCTTTTTAATGGTATTTATTATACTTCTTCTTTTCAATAATTTCCGTCAGCCTATAATAATAATAAGTGTATTGCCTCTTGCATTTATAGGCGTTAGTTATGGCTTATTCATTACAGGAAAAGCATTTGGATTTATGGCAATTCTGGGAACGCTTGGTTTAATGGGTATGATGATTAAGAACGCTGTGGTTCTTTTGGATCAAATCAATTTAGAAATTCGAGAAGGGAAAGATGTTTTACTTGCGATTATCGATTCAGCCGTTTCAAGAATGCGTCCGGTAATTATGGCATCATTCACAACTATTTTAGGAATGATTCCATTGATTTCTGATGAATTATTTGGAGGTATGGCTGTTGCGATCATGTTTGGTTTACTTATTGGTTCGGTAATAACATTAGTAATTATTCCTGTGTTATATGCAACGTTCTACAGAGTTTCTACTAAGAATATAATGGATTTATAAACGATTTTGAAAAAATCAATGAAAAAAATATATGGTTTATTGCTCTTGACTTTGATGGCAATACAAGTTTTAAGTCAGGAGAAACTCTCCTTAAAAGAGAGTCGAAATTTGGCACTGGAATACAATCAGAAAATAAAAATTGCTGATGAAATGATAGAGGAAAGTAATGCAAATGTAAAATTTGCTTTTACTCACTTTTTACCAAATTTCTCAGCAAGTGCAGCTTATAATTTTTATCATGATATTGATGATATTAAAATGCCTGGATCATTCTTACAAACAGCTAATAGTTTATCAGAAGCTCAACAAGGAATATATTCAGGAACAAGTAATGTTTATTTTCCAGGTCTGAATTTAGAAATGGGTAATATTGATTACTATTCTGCAAATTTAAATGTTTCTCAGCCGATCTATTCTGGAGGAAAAATCAAAAGTTCCTATCAAATGAGCCAGATTGGAGCTCAAATTTCAGTCTTCAACAGACAATTGCAATCATCGGATGTAATGTTAGAAACTGATCAAGCTTACTGGAATTTGGTTTCTGTTAAGGAGAAAGTTGTTTTAGCAGATAGATATTCTAAAATGCTATCGGGATTGGTGCGTGATCTTCAAAATGCATTTGATTTGGAAATTACTACTAAAAACGAATTGTTAAAAGCACAGGTGCAATTAAATCAGGCAAAATTAGATTTGTTTCGAGCTCGTAATGCACTTGTACTATCGAAAATGGCCTTGTGTCAAGTGATTGGTAAAGAGATTATGACAGATGTTATTGCCACAGATACGACGATATCAATAGCTCAGAATAAAGTTGATGCGGATTACATGCAAAAGGCTTTATTGCAGCGCCCAGAGTTACTAATACTTGATAAGCAAGTTGAAATTTCACAGGAGCAAATCAAGAATACGCGAGCGGATTATCTTCCACAATTAGGTATGGGAGCATCATACGGATATACAAGTAAGATTGAGAATCTGATTGGATCTTCTAAAATGTTTGCTGTTCAGGCGAGTTTATCAGTTCCTATTTTTCATTGGCGGGAACGTAAGCATAAGGTTGCTGCAGATAAATTCAGATCAAAGCAAACGGAGTTGGAATTGGATAGAACTAAAGATCTAATAAAACTGGAAGTTCAACAAAGCTATTTTAATTTACAAGAGGCTTTCCAGCAAATAGAGTTGGCTAAAGTTTCAATGAATCAGGCAAATGAAAATGTTGAGCTAACACAAAATAGTTTTTACGAAGGTTTAGCAAATACAACAGAACTTTTAGATGCACAAGCATTTTGGCAGAATGCACATAGTGAATTGATTGATTCTAAAATCAATTACAAATTACAAGAAGTTAGCTTTAAAAAAGCAATTGGAGAATTAGCAAAATAGTGGGGTGGATGTGACCGAATCAACCAGTAGGATGGGATTGTTGGTGGTTCAACGATTTTTGATTCGGTCACTCCTTTAAAAAGGATATTTATGGAGCTTAATAATATAGATCAAAGAAATGCTTTGTATCAATTTGCTTTATCAAAGTTAAATGATCAAACGAATGAAAATCTAAGATTGTTGGAAAATCACCTTTTTAGATTGAAAGTAAACCAGGATTTTGTATTTACAACAGAAAAAGAGATTGAAGATCTTGTAGACTATATCAATCAGTATGGCAAAAAGTAAATTAAGTATAAATCCATCTAGTATTTTATGGTATTATCTTACCATTATTCTCACATGGATGATCGCATTTTTTTTTCTTCTGACATTTCAGATGGACAAGAATAGTTCGTTGTCAATTACCCAGTTTGAGCATGTTAACAGTACAATGATATCTGGAATGATTGCGGGAATTATTTGGGGAACAATTTTTAAGATCGCTCAAAAATTGAAAGCTCATATACCGTTTTTTATTCTATCCATTCTACTTAGTATTTTGGTAAATATTTCAAGTGCCTATTTACTCATGTACAGTGTTTATAACTTAGGAGATATATTTACTTTTTCAGATTTCCCACAAAATTTTTCTCAATTATTAGAGCTTTATAATTCTCAATTGTTTTACGCAATTTTAATCTATTTCTTTATTGTGGGCACTTTAATCGAAATCTTTCATGATATTGATAAAAAGTTTGGTAAGGGAATTTTAATTAAGTTTTTGTTAGGTAGATACTATAAACCTAAAGAAGAGGAGCGAATCTTTTTATTCATGGATTTGAAATCATCGACTTATTATGCTGAAAAATTAGGGCATTTTAAATACAGCAGACTTATACAAGATTGCTTTAAAGATATTTCAGCAGCTGTGATGAAGAATAATGCTGAGGTGTATCAATTTGTAGGAGATGAGGTTGTTTTAACCTGGAAATTAGATAAGGGAACCGAGCAATTGAGATGTGTGAAAATGTTTTACGATTTTCTGGAAACTATTGATAGTAAGAAAGAGTATTATCGATTTAACTATGGTATGATTCCGGTGTTTAAAGCAGGAATTCACTCAGGTAAAGTTATGGTTGCCGAAGTAGGAGAATTAAAATCTGAAATAGCTTATCATGGTGATGCCATAAATACAGCATCCAGAATTCAAGGTTTGTGTAATAATTATAATTCCAGATTATTAGTTTCTGGTGATTTGTTGGATCAACTTAAACGGAAAAATGAGTTAAGCATACAGGTTAACTTTATTGCCAAAGTTTTACTTACCGGTAAGGAGCAATCAACTAATTTATATACATTTTCTCCTAATTAAACTTCTACCTTTTCTCCTTTTCGTCCTTTTTTTAGGTACTTGTTAATGGTATCTAAAAGCTTTTTCTCATCAAAAGGTTTAGCTATAAAATCATCACACCCAGCTTCCATACTCTTATTTCTGTCTTCACGGAATGCATTTGCAGTTTGAGCAATAATTGGCAAATTATCTCTCATTTTCTTGATGGATTGAGTCGCTTCTAATCCATTTATATCCGGAAGTCGAAGGTCCATTAAAACCAGGTTGATAGTTGGATTTCTCAAGCTCAATTCAATTGCTTTATTTCCAGAAATGGTGTGTAATATCTTAACTTTGGTTGGCTTTAGTGCTGCCTCAATGTATTTGTAATTGGTTTCGTCATCTTCAACTACAAGAATTAATTTATCATCCCACTTATAACCTTTCTTTTGTTTTTTCTTTTTTTCGGGAAGATTTTCGCCTCCTATTGGCTTATATGGAATCGTGAAGAAGAATGTAGTTCCTTTATCTTCAACGGTAGCCATTCTTATTTTTCCACCCATTAACTCAACAAAACCTTTCGAAATTGCAAGTCCTAAACCGGTTCCACCATATTTTCTTGTAAACGATTCTTCAACCTGACGAAAGCGTTCAAAAATGATATCTTGTTTCTCTTTTTGGATACCAATTCCTGTATCTTTAACATAGAATTCAAGGAAGTTATCTTCAATTAATTTGTAGCCAAATTCAATAGATCCAGAAGAAGTAAATTTAAAGGCATTACTTAAAAGGTTTGATAAAACCTGTCGGAGTTTTCTCTCCTCGGTAATGACCATGGTTTTTTCATTTGGTAATGATTTAAGTACCCTAAATTCAATCTCATCATCAGCAATATTGTCTTTACTGAATTGCATGTGTAACTCATCTATAATTACATTGAGCGAACATTGAGTTTCCTTAACAATTGTTTGTCCAGCATCTAGTTTAGAGATATCTAAAATGTCATTAATAATCTTTAAAAGCTGGTTGGAGCTTTTATATATGATATCGATATAGGCATTATTTTGCTCATCCGATTTTCCTGGTTTACGAAGCATGTCGGCAAATCCAATAATACCATTCATAGGAGTCCTAATTTCATGCGACATGTTTGCCAGGAATGCGGACTTTAAACGATCACTCTCTTCCGCTTTTTCCTTTGATTTAACCAGTTCCTGTTGAGTGTTTATAATAGTAGTAATATCGTTTATTATAATCATTGAGGAGGTGTCTAAAGGCACCATAAAGAATTCACAATGTCTAACATCTCCAGATTTGGTTGTAATGTGAAATTCTTGTTTTTCGATATCGGTATTTTCTAGTTTGGCTTTTTCAACAGCATCACTCCAGGTCTTTTTAACCAATTCACGATATTCTTTATTTGGATAGCAGGATTGATACCAATCATCTGATGTTCTGATATCGTTTAAAGTATATCCAAACTGCTCGATAAATTTGTCGTTAAAATATTCAATATCTCTATTTGCATCGGTAATAATTACAGGAAGAGGAGATTTGTAAATCATTTTTTTCAGACGACGTTCACTTTGAACAATGGCTTGTTGAGCATGTTTTCTCTCTGTAATATCACGAGCTGTAGATAAAATAACATGTTTACCTTGCAGTGTTACCAGCTGGTTAACTGTTTCCATTGGTGTTTTTTTACCATATTTGGATACGAAAACCTGTTCGCTAGTAAATTGTTTTTCTCTCGTTAATCTCTTAATAGAATCGACAACATAATCTTCACTTAAATTTTCAATAAAATCATTTAGTGATAAGTTTAAAACTTCGTTTCTTGTATATCCCAATTGAATACAGGCAGTGTCATTGGCTTCAATTAATTTTGAAGTTCCATCACCTAAATATTCGTTCACCAAAATAATATCGGTACTCCCGTTAATAAGATTTCTGTATTTTTCTTCACTGGTAGCAAGTGCAGTAGTTCGTTCCGCAACACGCTCTTCTAATTTCTCGTTAAAGGTTTTCAATTGCTCCGAATACTCATGAATTTCCTGATATTGTTCACGAATGGTTTGCTCACCTTTTTCACGTTCGCTTATTTCATTTTGTAGCTTCGTATAAGTTTCGGTTAATTCCGAAAGGGAATGGTTTAGCAAGTTTTCTTCACTTATTCTTCTACCAGAACCATGACCTTGTCCTTGATATATTGCTTGAGCCTTGTAAATGTATTTTTTTATCGGTCGGGAAATGCTGTCTGAAATGATAAATGTTATTGCAATACTAACTACTATGATTAGAGCAGAAACAATCGTAAACCAAAGTAAAGTGGTGCGATGCTTTTCTGTGGCTTCTTTATAGCTTGAATTTGCATTGTTCTCAGCAAAATCAGTCATTACCTTAGTTTTCTGATTTAGCTTGTTTAAATGTTCCGCAGCGACACCATCAACCATTTTTTTAGCGGTTAATTCTTTTCCGCTAACTTTTAGGTCGATTATATCATTTCTTATTTC
>Ga0070724_10001142_pt1 | contig 16388 bp, 14 predicted proteins | sample tdDd001_FD_67278 | JGI IMG/M metagenome (GOLD analysis project Ga0070724, IMG submission 67278) | Marine sediment microbial communities from the Atlantic coast under amendment with organic carbon and nitrate - tdDd00.1 | ecosystem: Environmental > Aquatic > Marine > Coastal > Sediment | place... | reverse complement strand
AACGAGGTATTGCACTGGTGAAAACTTTCATGTAGAAGAGATAAGGGGCAAGTATGGCAACTTTAAGAGAAAAGCAAAAGGAAATGACTATTAACCTCATATTAGATGCTGTGGATGAACTCTTTCATATGAAAGGCTTTGATGATGTGCGTACCGCTGAAATTGCTGAACGGGCTGGTGTTTCAGAAGGAACCCTCTATAATTACTTTTCCTCAAAATCAGACATGATGTTAAAGATGGTGGAGAAGAAGGTGTATAAAGAAGGTAACCAGTTTGTTGAAGAACCTACTGAAGGTGTGGATTCTAATGCAGGAAAGTTTATACTCGAAGCATCAAATAGACAGTGGGGATGGGCATCTAAAGTTCAACGTTCTCACCTAAGAAAGGTGTTCTCTGAGTTTATCACTTTACCCATTCATCAAAACAAAATTGCTTTGATGGTTTCTAAAAATGATGCTGTATATAAGCAAAAAATTCATGATATATTACTTGATCAAGATTTATATGAAGACTTTGAAGTTGAGCTACATGGAAGTATTCTTTTTGATTGCTTAATTATGTCTATGCAGAACTACGCAATTATTGAGACCATGGATGCTGAGGCTGCGTGGAATGCCTACAAGGCTAAGGTTTGTGTGTTACTTAATGCATGGGGGTATGAGTAAAGTCCATTGCTCAGAAATATAAGAACACTTTGCTTATTTTATCAAATCGATGCAAATAAAAAGCAGATGTACTCATATGAGTGCATCTGCTTTAATCGTCTTATAAGTAAATTTTCAAAAAAGCAATACGTCTGTTCAAGCTGTCATGGGTAATTTCGCTTCTCTTCATGACATCATATCCATGGACTGTGCCTTTTGTTTCATGAAGAATGACATGAACACCGTCTGCCTTCATTCGCTCTGCATAAATGCGGCCTTCATCACGAAGGGGGTCAAACTCAGCAGTTTCAACAAATGCAGGAGGTAAACCGCTCAAGTCGGTTGCACGCATTGGGGCTGCGTACGGTGAAACATCCCCTTGCCATCTACATAAGTATTGCTGCCACATAAATAAGTTGGCTTCGCTGTAGAACATAGGTGTATCTACAAAACTTGTCACAGACTCTGTTACATGTTCGTTATCAGTCGTAGGGTATATTAAAACCTGTGCTGCAACTTTTGGACCTCCACGATCTCTAGACATTTGAGCCACTGCAGCACTTAAGTTACCACCGGCACTTTCACCAACAAGGGCAATTTTATCTGTATCGACACCTAGTCTATCTGCATTTTCATAAACCCATTCTAAGGTTTTGTAGCAGTCCTCAACGCCATAGGGAAATGGGTCTTCTGGTGCCAGTCTATAGTCAGGCATAACCACTACACATGGCATCATACGTGCATACTCACTGGCATATCTATAGTGAACTTCATTCACACCTAACATAAACCCTCCGCCATGATAAAAGATAACACAGGGGAGTTTCTCATCGTTAATTCTTGGATCAAATACATCAACAACCATTTCGTGGTCTTCAAAACTCTCGATTTTTTCATCATGAATCTTAAGGTCTTTAGTAATGTGAATTGGAAGTTTAGTAACACGACCTACTAAACGTCGTGCTTGAATATCTGTCATAGTAGACAGACGCATATTTAGTCTTGCAAGGACACGAAAATCCTTATGGATATTATATTTCATCATTATACCTGCCTTTTTATTCAACAAAAGTATTATAAATCACCTAGGGAACAGAAGTCAATTTCATGTTAAAACTGATAGGAAAATAGTAAATGAATTACACAATCCCAATTTAAAAATTAATTTAAACCCAGGTTGTTGCAAGGTCTTACCGAGGTTTTGGGTAACCTAAAAATATTTTTAAAAAGTTAACAAAAAATACATGACTAAAATACTAGGATATGGTATTGTTTGTGTAACGGTTATACAACTATAATGATTACATTTGGAGGATTAGTATGCTCAGAAACCTATTTGGGAACAAAAACTGCCAAGAAGTCGATACTGTTCTAGAGCACGTCCAGAGGCGAGCAAGTGGGATTGCTTCAACTGCACCAAAAAATCTGAAAGTCAAGAAACATGAAAATATACTAAAAATGTTCGAGCGTTTTCTCGAAAATGATGAAAAAACAGCAGTACATCTTGAGTCTTTACTAACTCAGAGTTCTAATTTAAGTGACTTTGATGTAGTGATGTCTCATATTGCAAAAGAGTTACGTGTGTTTGCAGAAAATCTAGCACTTGCAAGCGAGTCAAATATGGCCATGGTTGAACAAACAACTGCAAGTATGACCGAGGTTGAAACCTCCATTATGTCACAAACACGTACGATGGAAGAGCTAAGCAGCCAGTCTAATGAACTGATAGAAGTGAACCAGCAAAGTATGAGTGAGCTCAACAAGATTAACGACTTAAAAGACACCGTTATGGATAATGCCCGTGACTTGTCTACAAAAATAGGTGAACTAGAAGAGATTTCGAAAGAAGTAGACCAGATTGTTCAAGGGGTTGCAGGTATTGCAGACCAAACAAACTTACTGGCCTTAAATGCAAGCATAGAAGCGGCAAGGGCTGGAGAACATGGTAGAGGTTTTGCAGTCGTGGCAGAGGAAATTCGAAAACTGGCTGAAGATACAAAAGCAAAATTAGATAACATGAATTCCTTCATGAATAATATTCGTGTAACTGCAAAGGAAAGTCGTGAAGGCGTTGACCATACTCTACGTTCATCGGAGGAAATGTCCGGTAAGTTAGAAGCTGTAAGTATGTCCTTTGAAAGCAACGTAAACAACCTAGAAAAAACTGTGGAATACATAAATGATTTAACCGGTGTTAGCCAGCAAATTAGTGGTACAACCAGTGAAATATCATCAGCAATGCAAACTGCGGCTGAGTCCTCTGAGGACATTTCAAACATGGCTCAGAAAATCAGCGTGGATGCTGAGTCTGCCTTTGACGCATCTGGTCAAATATCGGCAATTGATGATGCAATTTCACAAGTGGTGAAAGGACTTACTAGCACAGTTAACAGTGGTGTGAACCGTGTAACCAACAGTAAGTTCGAACAACATGTTGAAGGTGCAGTAAACAGCCACAAGAAATGGATGGAGCGTCTTTATGAAATGAGTAGTCAAATGCGTTCTATGCCTATCCAAGCAGATGGACACAAGTGTCGATTCGGACATTTCTATCATTCTATTGAAGTACACCATCCTGCCATTAAAAAGGAATGGGATGCAATCGACGCCCTTCATAATGAGTTACACAATAAAGCTTATACAGTAATAGAAGCCATTGAAGAGAAAAATGAGCTAAAATCCAGAAAGGCTTATGACGAAGCGTATAACTTGTCTAATCAGATTCAAAATTACTTCAAAGTCATACTCGCACAAGTTGCAGAGCTTTCATCAAGTGGAGAAGAGCTGTTTAGCATCCATGAACATGGTGTGAAACTTGTTCAAATCAGCGTCTCATAAGTTTTAATGAAATTATAATCCTTTTAAACCCATTCTTTTGGTAGAATGGGTTTAGATTGTAAGGGGGCGTTTTTGTGAAAACTGTCGTAATATATAAATCTAAAACTGGATACGTAAAGAATTATGCTGAATGGATTGGTGAAGATCTAGGTGCGGACGTGATAGAGCTTGACGATCTAAACACAGACGATTTACTACCTTATGACACTATTATTTATGGTGGTGGACTTTATGCAGTAGGCATAAATGGATTAGATAAGGTTTTAAAGACATTTGATGATTTAAAGTACAAGAATATTATTTTATACATGACAGGTGCTTCTCCTGGTAGACCAGAAGTTCTTAACGAGGTCCTAGATAAAAACCTGAATGCAGAGCAGAGAAAATACATTAAATCCTTCTACTTAAGAGGGGGCTTTGAATATGAAAGGCTGGGTTTTGTCGATAAACGACTTATGGATCTTTTAAAGCTTAAGCTAAAGAAGAAAAAAGACCTAACACCTGATGATCAAGGCATGTTAAATGCGTACAACACCCCTGTAGATTTCACACGAAAAGAGAATCTTAAAGAGCTTCTAGACTATGTGAAATCACTTGATAAATAAACAATGCTTAGAACATAAAAAGCCTGAGACAAAGTGTATATGCACTTGCCTCAGGCTTTTCTTAAATTTTTTTGATTTACACTTCAGCTTGCGGTGTATTTTTGAGAGTCTCCGATAGCTCAACGCCCATGTTTTCATCTGAAACGTTGGTGTTTGATGTTGGGGGTGTAGGCTTAGAATAAAAGACGTTCATTTCTTCAGGATGCACAGTCTTTATAAAGTATAACTCAAAGGCTCTTAGAACAATAAGCAGGATTTCACAAACACATTTCCATAAAACTAAAACCAAGATAGCGGCTAAGACAAGAAGGAGTCCTGTGAAAGCAGTGCTAAATGGTGTACCCATGAACATTGTAAGTCCGGGTCTCCATAAAAATACAGAAGCTATATTGAGAATTTGAAGTAAAAAGAGCAAAATTCCAAAGTAGAATATGATTTTGACGATCCATTCTGATTTCCATTTACCAAACTCAAAGAATGAACCGATAAATGATGTGTCAGGCTTTTGCATATTCAGTCGCATAGCCTTTATACTTTTAATGGCTTGATGAAGACCACTCCATAGCTTATCTGAAAGTTTATACCAAATAAATAGGAGTAGAATAGTCATACCAGCTGCAAGCATCAGTTTGGCAGCGGGATGCATATGTAATAACATACGTCTATTCCCAATGAGTTTAACCGACCCAGTGTGGCTGTCAATAAATTCTGAAACACGATAACTTAAAAGCCAAAATGGCAGTAAGCCAGTTAAAACAGATAAAATGAGTTTAGTTGATTTCTTCATAAGGCACCTTCTATCTAAACAAAGTAAGTAGTTTACAATATATGGGTTTGTTTTCTATAGGTATTCTAACACATTAAGGGCCTTTATGTGTGTATTTGCTGTGAACGTAACATGATATAATAGAGGAATCATAAAATAGATATATAGTAGAGTAGATGAATAATTAAATGGACTATCAAGTATTGGGAGTAAATATGAAATCAAATACATTTAAATATATTTTAATCGCTTGTGTCTGCGTGTTGATTTTAACGGGCTGTGCCCCTAAAGCACCTGTAATTACACCGTCACAGGATGACAAAGACCCTATTGTAATTGGGGAAGATCCACCAAAAATAGAAACAACAGAAACCATTGTTATTGGAGAAGCTGAGCCAGATGTTCAAGAAAAGTCACTAGATAATAACGAAAGTACAACTGAAATAGTAGAATCAAACATGGTTCAAGCTGAAATCTTAGATGACTGGACGTGGAAGAGAGAAGACAACCATACCCTAATAGAAGGTAGCCTATTAAATACAGGCACAAAACCCATTGGTTTTTTCAGAGTAAAAGCCGAATATGTAGATAAAGATGGTAATGTCTTAGATACGGACTCAGCTGTACATGGTGAAGTGGTTTGGCCTGGACACCAGAAAAAGTTCAAAATTAGCAATGTTTATGTAGGCAATCATGAAACCGTTCGTATTTGGGTCGACGAACTTGTAAAAGCAAAGGAACCCGTTATTTATAAGTCCTCAGGAACAAGTGCTGAAATTGTAGAGGGCTGGACGTGGCGAACGGATGGACAGTTCTCCTATATAGAAGGTGTAATTCAAAATACAGGAGAGAAGAGTATTCGCTACTACAAAATCATGGCAGAGTATTCAGGTGCCAATGAACAGGTTTTAGACTCAACTTTCACAAACTCCAACGAGTCTTTTGAACCAGGACAAGAACAGAATTTTAAGATTATGCATCCACATTCCAGTGACTATATGAATGTGACGATTTATATTAGTAATATAAATTAAAATGAAAAAAGAGCTTTATTGATTATTAAACAGTCAATAAAGCTCTTTGTGTTTGTAATATTATCTGTGCCTTGTAAACAATGAGTCAGAAAATCTTAAGTCTCTCAAATCGCCACACTTTAATCCTGTGTCATATGAGAAATTCCCAAAGTAAGTCATAAGATCGTCCTTCGAATGTTTATTTTTAAATGTATCCCATGCGTAAGTCATGAGGTCAACTGACTTGTCCATAGCTTGATCAAACAAGTCTAAGAAGGAGTCTGTGTATTCAATGGTTACATCACAAGGGTGAACCCATTTATTGTGGGCTAAATTCAGAAAATCTGCTTGAACTTCTGGTTTAGCTGGGTGTGCCGCTGTTGTAATGTACTTGGGTTTAGAAATAATACGTTCTGCTTTTCCAAACAACCAACGGTAACGATGTTTAGGGTCGTTCATAAGACCTGCTAATTTTTTCATATCCACCACAGATTCATGGATCACACGGGGAGGGAGCGGATGTTCATACACCTTTTCAAACACCATAGATACATGATCAAAAACGGGCATTAGTGCACTTGCTTTGTTGGGTAGACACGCATACTGGCTTCTAGGTAAGTCAACGACATGGTCGTATTTTTGTATAAGCAGAGTGTCAATTATGTTTTCAAGATATTTATGATTGTGTTTATCCCCATTTAGTTTAGAAGTTTCATCTTTGTTAATACCACTATGATAATAAATGTAAGGATGCGCAGTGGAATCAAGGGCATAATGACAAATGAAACCCATCCAATAAGCAAGGATCATCTGACCATCATCAGATGCCAAATCGACCTCTTTTAAGGTGTCAATGGCTGTTCCAAGAAACTCTGAAGTTTTAGTCTTATGTACAAAATCTGCGAGTTTGGGCACACCCATGTCTTTTTTCCAAGGCCATACCCTGAAGTAGAATAAGAAATCCGGGCCCTGTGAACCTAAATAAAAAGCAGGAATATGTCGATCTATTATTTGACGCATAACAGTAGTGTTCTCAAAATTCTTTCTGGCAAAATCTGCGCAATAAACGTGCGTTAGTATATCAGGCAAGTCATCACTTCCTTTCTTTTACTAATTTAATGATACTACTCTTACCCTAAAACGTCTACTATTGTACAAATAGGTAAAAACTATGTGACATTTTGATTAAGACTTGGTACTAATAATACATCATAATTGATTTCATGCTATAATTGAGATGCAAATAGGGACGATTTACACCCTAGAGGAGGACATCATGACAAAGTTTACAAAAGGTGAAAAGAGTTGGATACTCTATGATTGGGCCAATTCAGCTTACACACTTGTAATCACCACAACAATATTACCACTATTTTTTAAAGCCATGACTGACCAAGCGGGAATTGCGCCCAATGTTTCAACTGCTTACTGGGGTTATGCAAACTCATTTGCGACGTTTTTAGTTGCCATCCTTGCTCCCGTTCTAGGAGCGATTGCAGATTATAAAGATATTAAAAAGAAATTTTTCGTAGCAGCCCTCACCATTGGTGTTACATTTACAGCTGCTTTAACATTTGTACCCGCCGGAAATTGGATAACACTACTTAGTATTTATATTTTGTCTATTGTTGGTTATTCTGGCGCAAACGTATTTTACGATGCATTTTTAGTTGATGTTGCTGACGAAGAAAAAATGGATCAGGTTTCAAGCCATGGCTATGCTTGGGGGTACATTGGAAGTACAATCCCATTTGTAGTGATTGCTGCAATGATATTTAAACACGATATGTTTGGTTTAACAGAACTCATGGCAATGCGTATTGGTTTCTTTATGACAGCCATATGGTGGTGTGTTTTCTCATTACCAATGATCAAAAATGTAAAACAGAAGTACTTTATTGAAAAAGAAGAAAACGCTATAAAGAAAAGCATGTTGAGACTTAAAGACACCTTGTCAAACATTCGAGAACATAAAGTCATTTTTTCATTTTTAATTGCTTACTTCTTTTATATTGACGGTGTAGGAACCATTATAAAAATGGCGGTTGTTTACGGTTCAGATGTTGGACTGAGTTCAACAACACTTATTGTAGTGCTTCTAGCAGTTCAAATTGTAGCATTTCCTTTTGCTATTTTATATGGCAGACTGGCAAAAAAATTCGGTGCACGTAAGATGATTCAATTCGCAATTATAGTTTATATATTCACCTGTTTTTATGCCTACCAACTGGATACAGTCGCAGAATATTGGGTCTTAGGTATGCTCGTGGCCTCATCACAAGGCGGAATTCAGGCTCTGAGTCGTTCTTACTACGGTAAGCTGATTCCAAAGGAAAAATCTAACGAGTTTTATGGCTTCTATAACATCTTCGGCAAGTTTGCCGCAGTTATGGGACCTTTCTTAGTAGGTTTCATGTCAGACATGACAGGCAGTTCGCAGAACGGAATATTCTCGATTGTAGCACTCTTTATTATAGGTTTCATTCTACTAATGCGTGTACCTAAAACTGCTGAGGAAATGAAGCAAGTTGCATAAAAGTAATTCGAAATAGGAAAGTTGTTATAGTAAATATAAAATTATTGGGTCGATCTCACGTTGTGGGGTCGACTTTTTTGGTGCTTTGGGGCTATAATAGTTAGTGGGGGGAATTGGGAAATGTGGTGGGAATTTCATAGAAACTGCATGATCTGTTTGTTATGTGGTTATGCGTGAATATATCAGTTAGGCAACAAGCAAATGGAGGTAAATGAATGACGAAACTGATAAGTGTAATTATGACATTGTTAATAATAGGTAGTAATTGCGTATATGCAGATTCAGTTCTAGATAATCACGATTTTAGCGACGAAATTATAAAACTTGAAAGTAAATTGGAGGAGTATCAAAAACTCAGCGAGGAGTATAGAAAGCAAAACGAGTCTTTGATTAGTGAAATTCAGACTCTGGAGTTAGAAATTGAAATGATTAAAGAACAGTTAGTAATTGATCCAACAAGAGAAAACAGTGAAATCATGTATTATGTAGATCAATACTATAATAACGCTTGGAATAAGTTAATATGGTTGATAGGTTTAATCGGAGTATTAGTTCCAGGTGGAATTGAATTCCTGCGTAGAAGAGATTTCAAAATTAATAAAGATGAAGTAATGGGAAAAGTCGATGAAATGATAAAAAAGACGGAAGACGATTTGATTGATTTTACGTCAGAAAGTGAAAAGACAATCAAAAGAAACGTTGAACAATTAGAGAGCAAATTGGATTACGAACTGCAACTTATAAATAGTAACACTAATCAAAACACCAAGAGTATAGAGAATGCAACTACTGAGCAAAATACCATCAAAGTTACAATTTTGAAGCAAAATGATGCCTTTAATCAATTGGGTTACTCTGTTAATGAGCTTAAAAGTCGTATTAGTGATACAGAGTATAGTATAACTGATTTGGATAGTCGGCTTGATATTGAAGAAAGTTACTCAAGTTCATTCGAATCAGATATTGATGACTTAATGTCAAGAATAGACGATTTAGAGAGCGAATCTCTTGCAGACCGATTATGTGAGTTAGAGAGTGATGACCTTGAGTCGAGAATTGAAGAGTTTGAAAGTCGTATAGATGATTATGAGAGCCGAGTTGAAGACTTAGAAGGAGAAGATTTTAGTTCTACAATTTCTGAATTAGACAGTCGAGTTGAAGAGATTGAAAATGGGGATTTTGAGTCGAAAATTTATGATATAGAAACTAAGTTGGACGAGATAATTGATCGAATAGATTATTAGTGGTTAAGTTATGACCATTTGGCTCATCGCCTAACACGAGGGTGTCCCGACATTCGCTTAGTAAAACAGAGTTGTAGTGTGGCTTGAATTTTCGAGTGTTGAAAACTCAATGGTTAGAACTGGCTGCGAACGATCGTGAACCCCGGGAGCGTTATATGACAATTATACCTGGATAAAAATTAGGAGGAGTCTATGATTCAGAGAAAAATTATTACATATTCACTTTTGGCACATATTAATAATACGAAGGAACATGTATCGCAATTATCTGAGTTGTTTGAACCGATAATAATGAGATCTTTAGCTATATACTTTTCAGGAGATAAAACTGCAGGATTAGTAAGTGATATTTATAAAATTATATTGGAAGAATATGCATTAGATATGCCTATTCCTTTTATTAAGGCTAAAATCATCAAACTGAGTAAAGTTAAACCAAACAAGTATGGTTTACGTATTACTGATGATGCCATTTTTGCTACAAAATATAAATATAACGATTATATTGATGTGATTGAAAAAAAGAATAAACAGTTAATGTATGTTGAGCAAGATTTTATGACGTATGCCACTGAGAAAAACTGTAAGTTTGTTAAACTAATTAGTTTATACGATTTTATCGATGCAAATAGGGAACAGCTGATTAATCTTCTTTTGGGAAAACCAGTAGAAGAAATCGGTGAGGAGTACGTAATACATGCCCAATACATACAATCAGTTCTTAATGATGAAGATAAAATTATAGCAATTAAGGAAGCTTATTTAGGCTCAATTATTTCATGTTATCTGGAAGAGGACTCGAATGATTCGGCTGATAATGTAGAATTAGTATTAGATACAAATTTTATAATTTCACTTTTAAGCTTGCATTCCGATGAATCAAATGATATTTGCAGAAAAGTCTATAATATTGGATCTAAAATGGGATACACTTTTTCGGTTTTAGACAAAACATTTGAAGAAACGACAAATTTACTTCGAGATGTTTCCGAGGAGATAAGGGAGTTTAAAACTTCCACAACAACGGCATTTTCCTTATATGAACGGGAAATAACTCAACAAGCTATATATCGAGGAACCACCACCACCGATCTTCAGTCTAAAGCTAATAATTTGAAGGATATTCTTAAACGCGAATTTGGAATAGATAAGCTTACAAGTACAAAGCACCTTCAATTAAAAGCAGAGAATGATCCAAGGTATAAAAAATATTGTGAGGAAAAGAAACATAAAAGCAAGACTGTTGCGCTACACGACACCATAGCTATGCTTTACGTAGAAAATAGGAGAGGCGGTAATATTGAGCGATTTGAAGATGTAAACTGTTGGTTTCTTCAAGATTTTAACAACGTAAACTATCGAATGTATAAATCCGATGGAACATTATATGAAAAAATTAACTCTCATATGTTGTTAAATATGCTGTGGCTTCACTGCCCAAGTGCTGATAGTAAAGCTTTGGGTCTCATTAACTCAAGTTTAACAAGGCTTTTGACCCTAACATTGAATAGAGTGAAGCCAACAACGTCAATGCTAAAGCAGTTCGAGGATATAGTGATTAAATATAAAGATAACTTTAATGAAAATGACTTATTAATGTTGAAAAAATTGCTTGCTGGTGATAGCATTGATAATCTTGCCCAAATTATCGATATTGAAAATGAAGAGAAAACAGCCGTTGAGTTGATAAGAGTAAATATCAATAAGCAAGAACAGAAAGAAGCTGCGTATCAAGCTAGTACTGATGAAAAGATAGGCAGACTTACACACAATGTTGAGGAAAATAATAGAAAGCTGGATCAAGCTAATAAAAAAATACAAAAGCAAGATATTAAAATAGTTGGTATGAAAAGAAGTACGGACACTCTCCAGAGTGAGTTGAATAAGAAATCAAGTGAATTAGATGATTCTAAGAAACTTGTTAGTTTACAAAAGGAGTATTTAGAAGTTAAGGATGAATTCGAGAGTTATACAGATCAATTTAATGAAGTTAAGAGTAAGTGTAGAAAAGTAGTTTATGGTAACCGAGTGATAGCTGGGCTAATCGTTATAATAACAGTTGGCTTAGCAATCTATTTAGATTCTACTGATTATTTTAACGGCAATAGTCCCAATTATACACTATATATTTTTGGCTTTGATCTAATTGTTGGAATATTTTTCAGGAAGAAGTTAGAAAGCTATCTTTCGCTAGATTTTGTGCTCAAAAATACTAATAGTAAAATATTTAGTGATGCTGCAGATTACTATAAATATAACAAGTTTACATATGAAGGATTGGAAAAGAATCTTAAGCGGATTAAGAAAGAAATAGAGATGTTTGAAAAAAGAACGGCATAATCATCATAAAACACAGCAACTCCCAAAATGCCACTGGTTTATGCGAAGTGGCATTTCTATATGAGCAATATTGAAAATATTAGAGGAGGTAAATATGCCAAATAAGGTTTTTGTTACAATTTTAGAAAGAAAAATACGAGATTTCTTGAATACATATATGTTTGATTCTAAATCAATCTTTTATAATGAGAGCAAGTTAATCCATCCTGGTGAATACGGATTACTAAGAGAAAAGGCGACGATTGAACTTCTAAAGACTATCATTCCTGAGAAATACTCTATTTCGAGTGGTTTTGTTTTATCATCGAATGGCGATATAAGTACACAGTGTGACATAGTAATTTATGATAAAAGTAGAAATCCCATTCTAAATGATGGTGTATCTAATTTTTTCATTTGTGAATCTGTTATTGCAATAGGTGAAGTAAAGTCAGTTTTAAATAGAAGTCAGTACAAGAAAACATTACTAAAACTATCAGAACAGAAAAAGTTTGGACACAAAGTTCAAAACAAAGAAGGATTTAATCCTAAAATTAAGGAATTGGATCATATAGTAACATTTCTGATTTGCCAAAAATTTGATTTTGACTATGAAAATGATCATATCCATAATGATATTTATAATGAGAACAATGTAAATCACTTTGATAGACATAATTTGATTCTAAGCGTTGAGGATGGTAACTGGATATATCAGTTTAAACCTTATAGAGATTTTAAAGAAAGCCCCAAAAATAAATTAAATAGTATGTATCAAGTTGACACTATATGGCCACATTTTTATCCAATTATAGATGGTGTGGAAATCAAAGACGGTCTTAGAGATGTTAGAGAGTTTGATGAGTTGTTTCACATAAAAGATTTTCTACATGCACTTTCATCTAATGTAAAGAGAAAGAATATGACTTATTGTTCGATGTTGGATTATTATACAGATCATGTTATACATTTTAAATAACTTTAATTAAAAGAACATGATCTTTAAACCCAAAGGGCATTTCCAATCTCACCTACCCCAAATAACCCCACCCCCTAAACCCCACCCCAAATTATGCCGATAACCATACCTAGGAGGCATAATATGACAATAAAAACAACCACTAACAATCCAACCACCAACACCAAACTACATACAAACCCTCAATCCGGCAAGACTATTACAATGAATAACCCCAAAAAAGAAGAAATAGAAAAATCATATAAATACAGATTAGTAGGAACCATGATCAAAGTCATACTCGTAGAAAATGGTGTAGAATCTATATGTGTTAAAAGCATTCCTGCTCAAAAAGCACCGCCAGAAATCTTGGCGCAGGTTGAGAACCTTACAATGCTTGACATGGTTATGATTCAAGAACTGAAAGACAAAGAAGAGGAATCATCAGAATCTGACACAGACCTACCAAAAGAACATGAGGCGTATGAAAAACATTTTTCATATGAAACTAGCTGAGTAAATGGGGAATAGTTTATGAATTTAACGATCAGAAAAGCTCAGAAAACCGATGCTGAAGGCATAATTAAGCACATTAAAGTTATTGCTGGTGAAACAAACCACCATACCCTTGTACCCGAGGAGTTTAATCCAGCGGTTGAAGATGAAGCCAAAGTCATTAATGATCTAAACGAATCTGAAAATAGCTTAATCTTACTTGTTGATATTGAAAATGAAATTGTGGGTATTCTCACACTGGTTGGTGGCAATCGGTCACGTACCAAACACTGTGCATCTTTAGGCATATCTATTCAACAGAAGCACTGCGGTATGGGTATTGGTCATCAACTTATTGACCATATGAATCAATGGGTTGAAAAGAATAGCCCTATTACAAAAGTCAATTTTGTTGTACATGAAGAAAACACCAAAGCCATCAAGTTTTATGAAACCCTAGGATTTAAATATGAAGGGCGTAGCCCCATGTACTTCAATGACAATGGGGACTATTACGATGGAATTTTTATGGGGAAGTCATACATAAAATAATATTCAATATACTTCAACGTTAAAATAAATATTATGATTGTGTTACAGAATATTCCACACGTTGATTTTAGATTTTGTGTGTGTTAGAATTTTGCTAGAAAAATGCTAGAATTTTGAAGGAGGGATTAGCTCGTGATTATTTCAACAACTAATATTGGAAACACAATTCAATAATATGTGACTTGAAACATTCATGACTGCTATTCATACATAGCAGGTGTTTTTCCTGTGCTCTAATTTCATATCGAAAACATCTGTCTATTTAAGTGAGTTAAACCCTCACATTAAAACTGATAACTTGAACAGCATCTTAGGGTGCTGTTCTTTTTGTGTTAAGGAAAAGAAGCCCAAGAAAAGTACTATGGTGATTTAAGTCTGGATTTAGTTAACTTGAAGCACTGTAGTACTATTTTTATTTGGCGTGACTAACGACGAAATCGACCGACGAGGTCGACAGGGCTTCAGTTAAAACTTATACATCCAAACAAAAGAAAGGCGTGAAAGCATGAATACTTTAATCAGTCGAAATCAATAAGTTTTACGAAACATAATACTCCAAAATGTTTCGTAACAATAAGGAGGTTATTATGGGAAAAATACAATTAGATAATATAGAGTTTTCATATAGTGGGCATTTTAAACCAGTTTTCCAGGACGTGAACTTAATTTTGGACACAGATTGGAAGCTTGGCTTAATTGGGCGCAATGGACGTGGCAAAACGACTTTGCTCAATCTTTTACATGGAGCTATTAAAGTAGATAAAGGTCACATCTACAAAGAGGCAGAAACAGAGATGTTCCCCTATGATTATTCGAAAACTTATACCAACACATTAGATTTAATCAAAGACAATATTGGACCCTATTTTGATATTGAAACGAAGATGGAAGAAATGCTAGCAATCGGTACAGAAGATGCTTATATGAAGTATGCTGACCTAATTGCTGTCTACAATGACTTAGACGGGTATGAGCTGGAAGCCAATATCAACAAAGAACTCAATTTAATGCAGATGCCCCACGACATATTGGAACGTGACTTTAACACCTTGTCGGGAGGAGAGAAGACCAAAGCTTTAATTATTGCCTTATTTCTAAGAAAGAACTATTTTCTTCTATTAGACGAACCAACCAATCATCTAGATTCTGAAGGGAGAGACATACTGGCTAAGTATCTGTCAAGGAAGAAAGGTTTTATTGTGGTGTCTCATGACCAAAGTTTTTTAGATGAAACTATTGACCACGTACTTTCCATTAACAAGGGAAACATCCAAGTTGAAAAGGGTACCTTTAGCTCATGGAATACCAATCGTTTAATGATTGAGTCTTATGAACTCAGAAAAAAAGAACGTATAGAAAATGAAGTGCGTGACTTAGAAAAGTCAGCCAAACAAAGCCGTATGTTCTCACATAACAAGGAGTCTGAAAAGAAGGGTGCTGGTGATAAAGGTTTCGTTGGTGCCCGTGCTGCCAGACTTATGAAACGTGCAAAGAATATTGAACGTAGACGTTCAGAACAGTTAGAGGAAAAGAAATCTCTTTTGAAGAACTACGAACATATTCCAAGGCTTATTGTAAAACAAGACGAACCCAAGACTAAGGCTCTTATTAGAATAAACAATTTGTCTTATACCGTTGGTGACAGATCATTAATATCAAATATGAATCTCATTATAAACAGGGGTGACCGTGTCTGGATTAAAGGCAAAAACGGCTCTGGAAAAAGTACCTTACTCAACATAATTGGTGGTCGAGTGAATGACTACTTGGGTTATGTTAAAATTCAGAATGAAATCATCATAGCTGAATCCTACCAAAACGCTGTTTGCACTCAGGGTTATTTAAACGATCATCTAGCACCTTTAAATATTGATATGGCAGTCTTTCGTAACATCCTGTCCTATTTCAATATGTATGAAGAATATTTCGAAAGGCCCCTTGAAACATTTAGTCAAGGAGAGCTAAAGAAAATTGATATAGCTAAGGCTTTATCCATCCAGAATCATCTTATCATTTTGGACGAACCTCTGAATTACATGGATATGTTCTTCAGAATCCAGCTTGAAAAAGCTATATTACATTATGAATTGACAGTGGTTTTTGTTGAACACGATATAGCTTTTGGTGAAGCTTTGGCAACTAAAATTATTGAGTTATAAACGATTAGTACAAATCCAACCTTAAAACTGTAGTTTTAGGTAGATATAAATATGAAACGTAAATACTCAACTTGAAAAAGTCCTAAAGAGAGGTAAACATGATTAATAAAATTCACATATTGGGCGCATCCGGTTCTGGTACTACTACATTAGCAAGTGAGTTATGTAAACAGTTGGGTTTCAAACACCTCGATACAGACAACTACTTTTGGGAAGACACCGACCCAAAATTTATGGAAAAAAGACCAGTTGAAGACCG
>Ga0070724_10001139_pt1 | contig 16403 bp, 11 predicted proteins | sample tdDd001_FD_67278 | JGI IMG/M metagenome (GOLD analysis project Ga0070724, IMG submission 67278) | Marine sediment microbial communities from the Atlantic coast under amendment with organic carbon and nitrate - tdDd00.1 | ecosystem: Environmental > Aquatic > Marine > Coastal > Sediment | place... | reverse complement strand
GAATGAACGTGCATTCTTTTCACCTGTAATACGAACAACCATAAGAGCACCAAGAACAATAATTGCAATACCTACAAAGTACATTGTTGTACCAACCCATGCAGCGTCATCAAAGAATACGCCAGCAAATAGGGCAATAACGGGAAGCTTAGCACCACACGGCATGAATGGTGTTAACATTGCAGTTGTTCTTCTTTGTCTTTCGTTTTTAATGGTTCTTGTTGCCATAACACCTGGGATTGCACAACCCGTACCAATTACCATTGGGATGATTGACTTACCAGATAGACCAACTTTTTTGAAGAAACGATCCATGATTACTGCAACACGTGCCATGTAACCACAATCTTCTAGTAGTGCTAGAAGGAAGAATAGAACCATGATAAGGGGTAGGAAACCAACAACGGCACCAACACCACCAATAATACCATCTACTAGCAGAGCGCTAAGGATAGGAGAAACGCTTTCGCCCATCATTTCAGCAACTGTTCCTTGGAAACCTTCAATCCAACCTACAAGAATGTCAGCGATCATTGGGCCAACGTGTTCTTGTGAGATAGAAAATACACCCCACATTATAATTGCAAAGATCGGAAGACCAAAGAATTTATGTGCTAGAATTCTATCTACACTATCTTGCGTTGTTTGTGCATTACTGCTAACCTTACGGTCTTCAACTTTAGAAACAATTGACTTTACGTAGTCAAATCTCTTTTTATCAGAGTTTTCAACAGACTTCTTGTCAGCCATGTTAACACCCGTGTTGTCAAAAGCAGCCTTTTGACCTTTACCGCTAACTTGAACTGCAGTAGAAATCAGCTTATCTAAACCATTGTCATTGCCTTTTGTCGAAATTGTTTCAACAACAGGACAACCAAGTGTCTTGCTTAATTTAGCAACATCAATTTTTGTATCTTTTTTCTTTGTTAAGTCACTTTTGTTTAGTGCTACAACAACTGGAATGTTTAGTTCTAGAAGTTGTGTTGTGAAGAATAAACTTCTGCTTAGGTTTGTCGCATCAACAATGTTAATAATAACATCTGGGTTTTCAGTTTTTACAAACTCACTTGTAATACTTTCTTCAGATGTAAATGGTGACATAGAGTATGCACCAGGTAGATCGACTGCTGTGATATCAAGGTTAGATGTGTTTAAGTTCTTCTTGATGTCCCCTTCTTTTTTATCGACAGTTACACCTGCCCAGTTCCCAACGTGTTCAATTTTGCCAGTAATGGCATTGAATAAAGTGGTTTTACCACTATTGGGATTCCCCGTTAATGCTATTTTCATAATTCCCTCCTACAAGAAAATAAGTAATTGTTAGCCCCAGCTAACTTTAAAATATAAAAATAAGTATAACTGCAATGATAATATCTATCTAAGTTAACCTAGGTTAACTTTATGAACAAAAGTTAAAGCTATATTACTATAGCTTCAGCCAATTCCTTATCGATGCTATAACGTGCATCTTTCACAGAAATGACATAGGTTTCTGATACATGAGAAATCACCGTAATGTTTTCTCCTTCATAACATCCTAGAGTGAATAGGAAATTTACAAGCTCTTGATCGTTTGTTTCAATCGCTTTTATGGTATATTCTCTATCAATTTCAGCCAGTGATAAGTTAGTTGATTGGTTTGAATGACCTAAACCACTTTTTAAAATTGAGCTATTGTTGAGTACATGTTCCATTTTAATCCCTCCAGATATTATAGCGTAACCTTAATTTCATTTTTTTGAATATAATCCTCAATTGCATCTACCATGGTTTTGCTTAAAACATGTTCCATCCGACAAGCATTTTGTGCAGCTTCTTCAAATGATAAACCAAGTGAATGTTCTAAGTAATGGGTAATAATACGATGCTGTTTATAGATGTTTTCAGATCTTGTACGACCTTCATCCGTTAAGGTTATGCTTCCGTAGGCTTCTTTATTAATTAGACCTTTTTCTTTAAGCAGTTTCATAGCTTTTGTTACACTAGGCTTAGAAACATCTAGTTTTTTTGCTATGTCAACAACATGTGCATGTCCATGATCGCGTTCAATAATATAAACCGTTTCCAAGTACATTTCCATTGATTCAGTCTGTGCCATAGCAATCTCCTGACTTAATCTAAAAAGTTCGTTAAAAAATTGTTAGCCTTGGTTAACACGTAGATTTTACCCCTATATTATGATGTTGTCAAGGGTGATACACCACATATTTCAAAAAAGTGATAACAATTATCGGTAAAACCCTGAAATGTAGTGATACAAATGAAGGGACATTCATATGTCTTATGAAATGTCCCTTTTATACTTCCATTATCGGTCTGTTTTTCGTCTTTTAAGAAGTGCCTTATTCTGATACATTTTATTGTCTGCTTGGATGGTTACATCTTCAAGAGATTGATCAAGATTCATCCGTATTGCAGATCCAAAAGCAGCCTGTGGTGTTTGAAGACTACCATCATCCATGGTTAATTGTCGTTGTTTACAATTACAATTAATAGACTCAAGCACAGTATCTAGATTATGTTTATTACATTCTGTCATGATAAACATGAACTCGTCCCCACCCATTCTAAATATGAACTCCGTATCCAGTGCTTCTTTTAAAACATCAGCAAAGGATTGTAGGAGCAAGTCACCCGCATGGTGGCCATATGTGTCGTTGGTTCTTTTAAGATAATTCAAGTCTGCTATTACAACACATTGTGGGAATGGCAGGGCGTCAAAGGTAGGTTCTAGGTGATTGTAATGTAATCGGTTGCTCAGATTGGTGAGTGCATCTGTATAAATGAGATGTTCTCTTTCCTTTAAAACTTGTGTTTGTGTACGTTCATTAACCAGTGCTTGGAATATACGGTAAAGTACTAAAGAAATAATGGCTAATGCTAACAGTAGTAAAACCACCACCCGAATCAACTGACTGTTTCTCTCATTTCTAACTTCTGGTACTGATGAGATACCATTAAACTTTACAGTATCATAGTCAATTATTGGAATGACTTTGTTAATAATACTCGCAAGTTCAGGATTATGACTCGTAACACCTAAATACAAGTAGGAATCTTTAGAGGTTACACCTTTTTTGATAAGTTCTGTATAACCAAGGCCGTGTATATAGTATTCAATAACGGTTGGGTTTTCTATCATGTAATCAGCGCTACCGTTTCGTACCAATTTCAATGATTCAAGTAAATCTTCAGTGATGACAATTCGTACATCTTTTAAGTTTTTAGTCAGATATTCTTCATGCCAATAGCCTTCTACCACTGCAACAGTTTTCCCGTTTAAACCGTACACATCCTGAACAGGAGGTAATTCTTTTCGGCCAATAATGATATCTCTCTCTTCACTAAAGGGTGTAGGGTATAAGAAATATTCTAAACGGGCTTCAGTTTTAGCTATGTTCATGACGTCAACTTGCCCTGAAAGGGCTTGTTCATAAACTTCAGCAAAAGATCCATGAGTGACTTCAAATTTTACACCAAGCATAGAAGAAATTTCATTTATAAGTGCTCCAGTAATACCTTTATAGGTATTGTCTTCAAAATAGTCAAAAGGGAGGTAGTCGTCAGCTACACCGACTACTGCTGATCCATCATTTTCTAACCAATGTATTTCATCAGGTGTTAAATTAAGAATCTTTCTATTATAGTTGACTTGTGCAGTCTCAATCGCCTTTTTAATGGAAGAATTCTGGTGATGATCAATCATTTTATCTAGAATGCCAGCTAAAACTAAGTCTTCCCGTCGTGTAGATAAAGTCATATCGGATGTAACATTATCAATGGTTGCTAAGTGTTTTAGATCCTTGTAGTTGTATAAGAACTCGTAAATAATACTGTCTCCGGCAGTAATAAAGCCATCAACTTGACCTGATATGAGTGCTTCAATACCATCATATTGCTCATCGAAACTTACAATGTTTAAATCTATATTGGGGTACTCAACAGGTAAAAACGATCCAATGATATCCCCTTCTATAATGCCCATTTTTTTACCATCCAGATCACCAATGGTTTGTATGGTTGAGTCCTTTCTAGCAAAGGCGGCATAAGGATATTTATAAACAGGTTTAGTAAAAGCCATCCATTCCAATCGTTCTGGGGTCTCATTGGCACCAAACAAAATGTCGATTTCACCCGTCTCAAGACCAGAATAAACTTCACCCCAAGTTTGATCTCCTACAACAACCACGGTCATACCTAAAGTTGATTCTATGAGGTCAGCAAGTGGTAGGACATAACCTTTAGTCATACCTTGGTGGTTGAAATATTCCATGCCTGTATAAGGATCAAGACCTAGATAAAGGGTCTCATTTTGATTTTCTATAATCCATTCGCGTTCAGGCCCACTAAAATCAAGCGATGCGGGACTTGCATAAGAACTGAATGAAAAGATAATTAATATAGTTAAGGTAAGAAATACCTGAAAAATTCGCTTCAAATTCATCGCCTCCATAGTCTTATAGTACCATGTTTACCAATTGACTATGCAAGTATCGTATAGAATGTAATAAAAATTAAAAATATTTTGATTATATAGGAAAAGATTATTATAACTGGAAAATAAGAGAGGGTTATTTTAATCAAAAAAGTAAAAATGCCAAACATTAATATTACTAAAATTGTAGGAAAATTCAGATAAATACAGTCCGGATTAGTGTATTAAATTGTGAACAGGGTAAATAAGTAAATGTTATAGCAGAAGTATGGTATCAGCCCAAATTATACGATTTGGAAAATTGGTGATGATATGAAGAAGATTATCGGGTTGGGTATATTACTTGGAATCATTACAGTTGTTTTTCTATTGGTGTTTAGCGACACAGTTATACGAATTGGTATAGTTGGTGAATTTAGTAACAGTACATCTACAGCATCAATGGACACATTTAAGGCCGTTGAGTTAGCAATTAATGAAATTGATCCTGAGGCAAAGAAATATATGATCAAACGGTATGATATATCTATTTTGTCACAACCAGGTCAACTTCAAAACAAGATTGAACACGATGGTATTCATTTGTTAATAGGACCAAGTACATCAAGTCATTTCTTAGAAATTGAGTCTGAACTTTCAATGATTGATTTACCAGTATTTTTGCCAACGGTCTCAACTGAAGAGGCACACAATAAAGTTGATAATTTTTTTGGCATTGCAGGATCATCTTATGATCAAAGTTTGTGTATAGCCCGCGTCATTCGGGACGATACGTATGGGGAAAAAACTTTGATTTTATACACCTCACAAAATATTGGTTTTTCAGAAAACTTAGCAGGAATTTTAAAGTTTCATATTCAGACTGAAAAGGCTGGAAAAGTAACAGATATGATTGAAATTGGGAATGTAATGGATGCAAAGACCCAAGAAATTTTCAACACAAAATTTGACACAGACCGTATTGTAATTGTTGCACCTCCCGGAAATGCGGGGAACATTGCACAGTTGGCAGCCCTTAAGAATCCATTAACCCCTATATATTTTAGCGAGTGGTCTAAGTCTGACACCACACTTGAATATGTGAACGGGTTAGAAAATCCATTATATTTCTTTTCCCCGCCACCGGAAAAGGATCTTATACGGGTGAACCAATTTGAACGATCCATAGAAGATATAAAAAAGGCTAACTACAACACCTTCAGCAAGTCGAGTTTTGAACTTATGTATTTAGTAGACTGGGTAATGACAAATGAACGTCCTCAAAAATTATCGGATTTTCAGAACATTATTCACAACATGAAGTCATATGAAGGTGTGTTTAATGACTATGAGTTTAATGCGTATGGGGATGGAAAACGTGGTTTTGCACTTTACAAAGTTGTAGACAATAGCTTTGAACATATTGGTGGATGTGAATAAATGAGGGCGTGTGTATGAGAAAACTGCTAACGATTAGAGACCGATTCATATTTATTGGCATTATTATCTTCATAACCTTAATTGGAATCAATGGTTTTTTACTCATAACAGTAGAACGTATGGCTGCATTGCCACTTGAAATTATTGATCACCCTCTTCAGGTTTCTAATGCGGCTTCATATGCCAATGTAGAAATGTTAAGAATGCAAAAGGACCTAGAGCAAATTTTATTGGTAGAGCAAGATTTTGAGGTGAATATCTTAGTAGATCGAATCCGTGTGGCAGAAGGACGTGTTTACGCGGCATTAGATATTATTGCGTATGACATATTAGGAGACGAAGGTAGGGAGCTTCAAAAGGAAACGAGAGACATATTTGAGGCATGGAAACCCATTCGATCCAGCATAATTGAAAGCGTATTTTTAGATGACAGAGAACAAGCCCTTTTAATTATTAGAGGTCAAGGAACAGAACATGCTGAAATTCTTGAAAGAAAACTAGTAGAGTTGAACCAATATGCACGTGTAAAGGCAACGGAATTTCAAGACGAAGTTATAGTTCTTGAAGGGGAGCTTAGGCAAACAGTTGTTACAGGTATGATGATATCTGTATTGATAGTCGCCCTTAGTATAGCTTGGATCAGCATGAATGTTTTGAACTCTATAAAAAGTCTAGGCATCCAGTTAAATGACATTATAAACAGTAATGAACTTAAACAAGTACACCTAGATGGCAGTGACGAAATGGTTCACTTAAGTGGTATTTTTAATGAACTAGTGCGGTCGCTAGATGACCAACTGTGGATACGTGAAGGAAATAGGCGCCTTTATAATATGTTAAACAGTTCAAGAGCTTATAAAGATGTTCTAAAAGATTTTTTGATTGAACTTGTGGATTACGGAGATTTTTTATCAGTAGCTTATTATCACGTTCATGATGACTACCTACAAATAGATGGATTTGTGAATAGAATGAGTTTTATGGACACTCAATATACATTTGGTGTTGGCATTGTTGGTGAAGTCGCTGATATGCAGACAGTCAAAACATTTGACTACAATGACTATGCAGGTCAAGTGGATAAAAACCTCCCATTTAGAAAAGTAATGTTTATGCCAGTGGTGAATGACTTAAATACATTTGGTGTCTTGGTTCTTGTTTTAAAGAGTGAATTAAAAAACAAACTTGAAACCTACGTAACAATTGGCCTTAAAGATTTGGTGTCCTACCTAATAAATCAAGAACAGAAGATTAGAATCGATAAACTTCTAGACCAGTATGTTCAGACCAATGAGGAGTTAACGCATCGACAAAAAGAACTGGAAGATTCAAATGTATACCGGTCTCAGTTTTTTGCCAATGTATCCCATGAGTTAAAGACACCTCTTAACTCGATTATTATATTATCCAGTTTATTATCCGAAAAAGACATTAATGAAATTAAGACGGAGGATGTAGAGAAAATTCAAGTTATTAGTAAAGCGGCAAACGAGTTACTGGGGATTATTGATGATATTCTAGATCTTTCGAAGGTAGAGAGTGGAAAAGTTGAAATTACTGAGTCTTTGTTTACGATAGAGCAGTTGATTGTGAAACTGGATACCATGTACCGCCCGATTTTAGTTGAAAAAGGTTTAGACTATGAATTTGATTATGGTATTGATCAAGCATTGTTTGGAGATGTAGACAAAATATACCATATATTGTCTAATCTAATGTCCAATGCAATAAAGTTTACTAAAGCCGGCCGGGTCAGTGTACGTGTAGATATCCTCGAAAATGTAGAGTATCCCATTAGAATCACGGTTACAGATACAGGTATTGGGATTGAACAAGACAAAATCCAAGTTATTTTTGACGAGTTTGTTCAGTCTGACGGTTCTATAGTTAGACATTATGGGGGTACTGGACTGGGGCTCGCTATTTGCAATAACTATGCACATCTTCTAGGTGGTCATATTGAAGTTGAAAGTGAGTACGGGGCTGGTAGTACATTTACGCTGGAGTTGCCAGCTCGTTATGTTGTTCAAGATTATGAAGTAAATGTATCAAGAACCACTGCCTTAGATACCCAGGTTACGCGCGTAGTTGAGCTAAATCCACTTCTAAAACATAGTAAAATTATTGTTTGTGATGACGAAGCTTTTAATGTTTTTGCTCTTTCAACCATGTTAGAAGAAGTGGGATTAGAACCCATAGAAGCTTTAAGTGCCAAGGAATTATATGATGCATATGGTCAGTCAGAAGTGGATATGATTTTAATAGATTACATGATGCCAGAGGTAGACGGCTTAACCGCTTTAACACAATTAAAAAAACGGGCTGACTGGAAAGAGGTTCCGATTGCAGTTATTACAGCAGCTGAACTGAATGCGTCTGAAATGGCTATGATTGAGATGGAAGCCTATACTTTAATAAAAAAACCCATAACACCAAATGCTTTAATTGAATTGATTAACAGTAGTCTTCAGTAATGAAGGGAGAATGGTATGTCCTATCACGTGTTGGTTATAGATGATGACAAAAATAATAGATTTTCACTTAAGGCCCTTCTAGAACCAGAGAAAATTAATGTTCATGAAGCAGCGGACGGAAGTGAAGCTTTAGCCCTACTCATTGAAAAACAAATTGATTTGATCATTATGGATGTTCAACTCCCTGATTACAATGGATTTCAACTTTCTAAAATAATAGGGAGTCGAAAAAAGACAAGTTCTATTCCAATCATCATGGCATCTGCGGTCTTTAAAGCACAGATTTTCATGGAACAAGGATTTGAAGTGGGTGCAGTAGATTATATTCTAAAACCCATTAATGGGCAGATCCTGCTTGCAAAAATAGAGTTATACCGGAAGTTACATGACAATGCTCAAGGTCTTAAAAAAGAAATTCAAAAAAAAGACCACGAAATAGGTATTTTACTTGAAGCCCTTGAAGAATATCAGTTTGTTTTGAACACACTTTCTGATACATGTGAAAGTTTGGTTGAAATATATGGTGATGGACTGGAGTTTTCTAATAAGAATACAGGCAATAAGTTGAGTGCAATTATAAATGACATCAGTCAAACTGAGTTGTTAGAAATTGTAGACAAGACACAAAATGAAGTTAAAAACCAGTCTGCTGAGTTAATGGGTAAGAGTCAAAAAAACTATCAGGTAAAATCTATGTTGTTAAAAACAAGTGACCTAAACAAAGTTGTAATCATTGTCCGGCGACTGAAATAAAATTCTGCATTGAGGTGAGTTTATGAATAAAGACAACATGTATATTCAATCTTTAGAGCAATTTGCTGAAAATATTCATGAAGGGATATTAGTATTTCATATAGAGTACCGAAATTACAGCAATCACCTTCTGTTTTCTAATTCCATAAGTCGAAACTTTTTGTCTGAAGATGAAGATGCAGATTTATCTCACCTTAATCTTGAGGAGTTGTTAGGCCTGACACCTGAGGGTGTTAGGGAGTTTGTGCGCGAAAAACTAGTTGGTAAAAACTTGCAGGAAGAGCGCCTCATTCAGTTTAAAGGTGACAGAAGCGGAATTTTTACAGTTGGTTATCATGTTTTTAATGTTGAGACTGGATTTTTACTTGAGATGTTTGTCCGTGAAGTTTCAGACGAAGACTACAGTGAAGACCTACATATATTAGAGATGGGACTGGAACAAGAGAAGTTCACTGAAGGTTATATTGCATTACTTGTAGTACGCAATTATGAGTCTTTAACTAAACCTTACGGTTATGTAGTTGGAGATAAGTTACAGGCATCGATTGAAGAAGCCTGTGCACATGTGTTTAAAGTCAACACCAAAGTACTCAGAGCTGGACATACATATTTAGTTTTGATTCATGATGAACAGTCAGATATACCTGTACATTTTAGGGAGATTGTGAGTCGGGTTCAAGGCCAGTTGTTTGAATCGGGAATTGATATACCATGTGATTTAAAAGTAGGCATATCCACTTACAAAAGTAACAAGTATGCAGCTCTTAGAGAAGCTAAGTTTAGTTTACATGAACTTTACAGTAAACAGGGAGATGTAGGCCAGTATGTGGCTCCAAATGACCAAATCATGCTTGAGTATGTCATTCGAAATGATCTACCCTACGCCATTAAACATAATGAGTTAAGTGTTGTGTTTCAAGGGATATATAACATCATGGAATCAAACTTATACGGTCTTGAAGTCCTGATTCGGTGGAATCATTCAAAATATGGTGAAATTTCTCCTGGCAAGTTTATTCCCATTGCTGAAAAAAGTGACATGGTGACCGACTTAGATCTGTGGGTTTTAAAAACAGCTCTAAACGATTTTGATAAATTAGATGTACCTAACAAACGTAAGATAAAGTTGAACTTTAATGTTTCACCAAGGGATTTCTTTGACCCTACATTTGTAGACCGGTTTATTGAGATTGTTGAAAAAAGTAATGTAAAGTTTAGCAATATTATTTTAGAGTTAACAGAGACCCTAAACCTTTATCCTAAAAGAGGGAGTTTGCAACGTTTAAAAGATAAAGGCATTATGATCGCTCTTGATGATTTTGGCACAGGTTTTTCATCTTTATCTCAAATAAAACACTATAAAATTGATTTTCTTAAAATTGATATCTCCTTTGTTCGAGACATTAATAAAAATTATGACAACACTTTGATCACCAACGGGATTTTGTCTTTGGCCAATAACTTAGATATAAGCGTTATAGCTGAAGGGGTTGAAAGTTCAGAACAGATCAATTTTCTAAAAGGGCGTAAATGTGAATATGTTCAAGGGTTTAAATTCCATAAACCTATGGATGTATTATCTTTACAAGCCACTATTGATAACGAATCACTTTATACCCACCTTTATTACTCTGAAGATGAAAGTATGGACTACAAGGAATATGTAGGCTTTTATCAGTATGGGAAGTTGGTTTATATCACAGTGGATCAAGCAGGCCAAGTTAATTTAAAAAGTGATCTTTTAGAAAAAATTCTACATTACGAAATCCGAGATGGAGAACAAATTCAGGCACTTGTTATTAATAGTTTAAGTGAACAATTCGAAAACCACTTAAAAGATGTTTTGTTAACTGGATCACAGAGAAGTTTTATGACGGAATTGGTTGGACTTAAAGAAAGTGTACCTGTAAAAGTTACTTTAATGAAAAACACAGATACAGTGGTAGACGTATTCCTAGAAGATTTACGTGATAGGCGGGATGTCTACGAACGCACAAAAAACATATATAACAGATACGATCTTATCTTTAACAAGGTTAATACGGCAATAATTGTGACAGATAAAAATCTTGTGATTCAGGAGTGGAACAAAAAAGCTGAAGAAATTTTTGCTTATGACAAACAAGAAGCAATTGGCAAGAACTTAATAAAGTTGGTAGTAGACGAAAAATTACACGATTCTGTTGACGTGATTGCCTCTGAGACCTTTAAAGGCAGTGAGACCGAAAGTGTTAATGAGAACATAACAAAAGAAGGTCGAATTATTAAATGCCAGTGGAAAAATAGAACGTTAACCGATGAAGAAGGGAATGTAATAGGGCTCATAAGTTGGGTTATGGACATTACTGAAAAACTGCGTGTGGAAGAAGAGTTAGACTTACTGTCAACCGTACTAAAACAAGAACCGTCTCCAGTCTTTATAACAAATATTGATGGAGTTATTGAATACGTCAATCAAGCATTTACAACCGTTACAGGGTATACAAGTGAAGAAGTAATTGGAATGAATCCAAGATTACTATCCAGTGGATTCCAAACCAATGACATTTACGTAGAGCTTTGGAATACCATATTGTCAGGTAAGGTCTGGGAAGGTGAGCTGAGAAATAGGAAGAAAAACGGTGAAATTTATATAACTGCTTCTAGAATTGTGCCTATTAAAAATGAAAATGGCCTGATTAGGCGATTCTCATGTATCCAGAAGGATATTACAAAGGATATTGAAAAAGATAATAAAATAAAGGAAATCAATAACACCCTCGAAACCCAAGAGCGTCTTTCAATGATTGGCCAAATGGCAGCAGGCATTATGCATGAAATTAATAATCCGATGTCGTTCATTGATATTAATGTGCACACCTTGCCTAAAATGTTAGACGATATTGAAAGAACAGACCAAAACAATGAAATTCTCTTGGAGTTGTATGAACTCAGTAAAGACCTGGTTGTAGGGGTCGATAGTATAAAAAATATTGCAGCTGGACTTAAACGCTTCACCTATAGGTCTATGACCAGTGACTTTGAAGAAGTCGATATTAATGAAGAGATTAAAACCGTTGCAATCATTAGTAAAAATGAGTATAAGTACTATAGTGAGTTAGATATTGAAAATGGAGAAATTGACTTAGTTTTAGGGGATGCAGGTAAAATCAAACAGGTTTTATTAAACTTAGTCATTAATGCGGTACATGCAATCAAAGCCCGTGAAGACGGTGATTATGGACAAATTCACATCAAAACATATGAGGAAGATGGGTATGTTTGTTGTGACGTTAAAGACAATGGCACAGGTATTCCTGTAGAAATTCAAGACCGGATATTTGAAAATTTATTTACTACAAAAAAAGAAGGTCAGGGAACAGGGCTTGGCTTAAACTTGTCAAAACGTATTATTGAAGAAGAGCATAAAGGATTCCTAACTTTTACTTCTGAAATTGGCGTAGGAACAACATTCACTATTAAACTCAAGAAAGTAAATAGAGGGTCTAGTGATGTGTAGGAGAATGTCATGTAGTTGTGAAGTGAGTCCAAGTAGACCCTTGTTCTTATTCGCATATGTAAAGCTAGACAAGTAAAATAACTAAAAACCGAGTGCCATCCGCACTCGGTTTTCTACGTCTAATCTGATAAAATAAAGGGACTGGAATTAGAAGGGAGGGGTAAAATGGTGTATCTTGAGAAGTTTGTTTTTCCAAGTAAAGATTGTGAGTTTGATTTTATACTAGAAATCAAAAGGAAGTGTTACACTACATTTTATCCATTTCAAGTATTAGCGGACCATGAAAAGTTCGAACTGGATTTTGAGCCTATAACTATTTTATATGGTGGAAATGGTTGTGGAAAAACCACGGCGCTAAATGTCATAGCGCAGGCCTTAAAGCTTAAACGAACAGCTGTCTTTAATCAGTCAAATTTTTTCCCAGACTACTTAAAACTGTGTTCATATAGACTGGAAGAAGCCATACCAGATGAAAGTGAGATTATAACAAGTGACGATGTTTTTGACTATGCCCTGAATATTAGAACCTTAAATAAAGGGATAGACCTAAAAAGAGAAGATACTTTTGTAGAGTATTTAGAAGCTAAGTATTCTAAGTTTCAATTGAAGTCACTTGAGGATTATGACCAGTTAAAGAAAGTGAACCAATCCAGAAGCAAAACCCAATCAAAGTATGTACGTGATAATTTAATTTCAAATATCCGAACAAACTCAAATGGAGAAAATGCATTTAGGTATTTTTCTGAAAAAATCACTGAAGATAAGCTATTTTTACTCGATGAGCCTGAAAACAGTTTGTCTCCTAAAATGCAGTTGAAACTAAAAGAGTTTATTGAACAGTCAGCCCGTTATTTTGGATGTCAAATAATAATGGCAACCCACTCACCTTTTTTACTTACAATAGAAGGTGCTAAAATTTATGATTTTGATAGCAAACCAGTGATGGTAAGCCAGTGGAAAGACCTTGAAAACATTAGAACCTACCACGCCTTTTTTAGTGGTTTAGATATGAAATAAAATTAAGGACGGTAAAATATGAGTAAAGTTACGTGGAAACCTGGAACAATGGTTTATCCAGTCCCAGCGGTAATGGTGAGCTGTGGATCTACAACAGAAACACAAAACATTATTACTATTGCTTGGACAGGGACGATTAATACCTCCCCTGCAATGACATACATATCTGTGCGAAAAGAACGCCACTCTTATGACCTTATTAAAGAGTCTGGAGAGTTTGTTATTAACTTGACCACTGAAGATCTTGTGATGGCAACTGATTTTTGTGGTGTACGTTCAGGCAGAGACTTTAACAAGTTTGAACATTTGAATTTGACCCCAATTGAAGCCACTCATGTAAAAGCGCCATTAATAAAAGAATCCCCTGTGAATATTGAATGTAGGGTAACTGAAATTAAAGAATTAGGCAGTCATGACATGTTTCTTGCTGAAGTGTTAGCAGTACACGTGGATGAAAAGTATATTGATGAAAAAGGTAAGTTTCATTTAGACCAATCAAAGCCAATTTGTTATAGCCATGGTGGATATTTTGGACTGGGAGAACAGCTTGGAAGTTTTGGCTATTCTGTGATGAAAAAGAAGACGAAAGACAGACGTGCACAAACACAGTCTAAAAATACATCTGTAAAAAAACAAGTACATTCAGATTCAAAAAAAGGCGATCCAAGTAAGTCCAAGTCAAAAAATAGGAAGACTAGAAGTAAAAAATCTAAAATGGGATCAAAAAAGAAATAAGACAAGTCAAAGTATTTTATCAGACGGTCAAGAGGTGACATATGCGAGAATTGCTATCCATTGGTGAGTTAGCTAAGTTACTTAATATATCTGCACATACCATTAGGTATTATGAAAAGGAAGGGCTCATTAAGCCAAAAATTAATGATGAAAACGGATATAGATTTTATGGATATGAAGAAATGTATCAGTTGGCAACATTAATGTTTTTTAGGGATGGTGAGATGTCATTAAAAGACATTAAAAGTCTAACAAGGTCTTATTCTGTAGAAAAGTATAATGATTTTTTAGATCAGTCCTTAGAAAATACCCGTCATGAGATCGCTAGGCTACAATCCATAGAAAAACGATTAATGGCACGTATTGATAAACTTAGTAGAGACGCTGAAAACTTCGAGAAATTTGTGATCAAAAAATATAAAAAAAGATTATTTTCTGTTCTTAAGTACACACCTTATGACTCAGACTATACCCTTAAGGAGTTGTATGACGCATTCTATGAAAACAGGATCGATACAAAGTACTTATATAAAGATGATATAAATTTCATAATTCAAGATGACAGGGTCGGTTATTGTATAGAACTGGACAAACCGCATAAGAAACTAGACACGTTACTTATGGAAGCGGGAGACTATCTAACAATTCGATTTAAAACGGAAAACGATAGTGAAGTGACTGCATTCGTTGGAAAACTCTTCGAGGAGCTTAATAATAAGGGCCTGAGATCTGAAGGCGAAATGATGCTAATAGCAGATGCTGATAGTGGTCTACATGGAGATAATAAAATTTATTATGAACTTCAAGTAAAAATTATAAAATAGGATTGACCTTAGAGTGACTCTAAGTATTAAACTACACATATAATGTTGCGATGGAGGATTAAATATGTGGTTTACAATAGGAGTAGTATTATTGTTGTGGGTAATTTACGATTTAGTCATGGGATCTGTTTGGTCATATAGACGTATAAATCGTTCTGAAGAACCTTTGATGTACTGGGCGTTTATTTGTGTGTGGACTGGAATTGCTATTTCGTGTTTAACACCTTATTTTATGTTTTAAGAAATGGATGAGTAAAACCATTATCAAGATAAGTATCAAGATAATTAATATGGACCCTATACATATTACACGATTTAGCAGGTGTGGTATGTGTAGGGTCCATATTTTATATGTTTTAATTGACTTTATTCTTTTATTTTATTATTCAGTGTGCATTAGGTTTAGAACAGCTTGCTGAAACTGGGTAATTGAGGACTCTTTGGTTAGATGTAAAGGGCCAGCTTCAAATTGTCCGGATTCCATGGTGCCTTGTATGTTCTCACATACATACATGTCTTCAATCATAAAATCATAGGACTCGAGTGGTTTATCGTAATCTTCCACTTTTATTGGGCCTTTATTCTTAGCTTTACTGGATTTAAACCACTTGGCTGCTTTTGCTGAGGATGGCATCACTTTAGTTCTATATGAAATGAGGGTTTTGTTTGGACTTAATGGAATGAGACGCATGGTTGTCCATGTACTCTCGGATTCAACAATCCCCAAATTAGGGAAAATTAAATGCACATAGGCACCAAGCGATAACTTGGGGATATGGTCAATAACTTTATAACCGTATTTGGACATATTTTTCAGATAATCTTCTGTAAGGGGTTCAAAGAAAGTCCAGTGTGGACCAACAAAGTGAGACCTTTGTTTGCTGTGGTCATACATGTATAAGGTTTTACTGTGTAAATAATCTAAGTGGTAGCCATCCATATAATTTTCTGCGAAGATTTTCCAGTTGCAGTTGACCAAATAGACATTATTTTCTTCAGGGTACTCTTCTAAGAGTTCTGGTTTATGCGGCCCCATATATTGTTCAACGCCATGAATCCACATTTCAAAAGTTTGGGCATGTGGGTCAGGATGAACAAAGACCATGGACTTCCAAACATGAAGACCAGCGGGTTTAAGGTTATACGACTCTTTTTCAAAGGGTTCAAAACCTGTACTTTCTGGCGTACCCATAAGTTTGCCTTTTAAGTCATAGGACCAACTGTGGTATGGGCATTTTAAAAACTTC
>Ga0070724_10001129_pt1 | contig 16491 bp, 16 predicted proteins | sample tdDd001_FD_67278 | JGI IMG/M metagenome (GOLD analysis project Ga0070724, IMG submission 67278) | Marine sediment microbial communities from the Atlantic coast under amendment with organic carbon and nitrate - tdDd00.1 | ecosystem: Environmental > Aquatic > Marine > Coastal > Sediment | place... | reverse complement strand
TTTTTGCTAACCTAATAATTGTTTTACAGTATCTAATTTTGTTAATACATCTACAGAAGTCATAGACCCACTAGCACCAGATAAGTAATGATCTATTTGTTCTAACTCACTAACGATGAAATCTACACTACCAATTTGATCGTTTCTTACAGTATCAATAGCGGTTTTAAGCCATGTGCGGCACATAGTTCTCTGACTATGTTCATCCACATTATCTCGAATAAATTGTAAACAGAAGTTGATTGTATCTATAGATTGTGTACTCATTTGATTTCCTCCTAAACATATTTTAGCATAAGACTATATATAATGCTAATGGTTATAGATATGTCTACGGGGTATATAGATAATGGTTGAACGGAGGTTGTATGAAAATATTACATATTGAACATAGTAAAATGATTAGACTGGCATCAAAAGATGTAATAGAAGCCATGGGATATGTCTATATAGAATCAACAGGCTTAGAAGATACTTATGATATTCTCAACAATAATACAATAGATTTAATTATAACAGGCTTAGAGTTAGATCACATTGATGGTGAATCTTTAATAGAATCTTTATCAAAGTCCGAGTTCTCGAGTATTCCAATAGTTGTCTTAACCTCTTATGATAATTTAGAGATAAGAACAAAACTCTTTAAATTAGGCGTAGTTGATTACCTAATCAAAAAGAATTTTAATGGAGAACGTTTAAAATCATATATTGAATCCATTCGATTAGATGAAGAATTGACTAAGGCTATGAGCCATCTGAAAGTAGCGGTAATAGATGATTCAATATTGACAGTTAAGGTAATACAGAATATCTTTGAACTTAATAACATTACTCATGTTGATTACTTCTATGATGCAAGAGTCCTTTTAAGTAGCCCTTTGGATTATGATATTTATGTTATAGATTTGGTGCTACCTGAAACAACAGGCGAGATGCTTATTTCTGAGATTAAGAAAATCAATACAGACTGTATTATTATTATGATATCGTCTACATCAAACTATAAAACAATTTCTCATACTCTGAATTCTGGGGCAGACGATTTTATTGTAAAGCCATTTGACAATAATACCTTTTTAGTTAGAATTAAACATCATTTAAAGCAGCACTTGTTGCTTAAAGAGTTAGAAAATAAGAATGCCGAGCTTCTAAAATTATCCATTACAGACGGCTTAACTCGTATATATAATCACAACTATATCGTAAATAGGTTAGAAGAAGAATGTTCAAGAGCAGACAGGTATTCTGAGACTGTTTCTATTATGCTTTTAGATTTAGATAACTTCAAAAGTGTCAATGATACATATGGTCATCAAGTAGGTGATAAAGTGCTATTTGAGGTGGCTTCAACAATTAAATCTGTCTTAAGACAATCTGATATCTTAGGTAGATATGGTGGAGAGGAGTTTTTAGTTATACTTCCTAATACAGATGAAGTAGAAACAAAGGCTGTTGGAGAGAAAATAAGAGAAGCTGTATCCTGTATAGAGAACTTAGCAACAGGATTACATGTTACTATTAGCGGAGGTCTAGCTACAAATCATGGTTTTTCCTATCGACAAATGATTAAGGAAGCTGATTTTAGGTTGTTAGAAGCCAAAAAAACAGGAAAGAATAGAATTATTTAATTATAAGTATATTAAAAATGACTCAGTTCATGTTGAACTGAGTCATTTTAATATTTCTATTAATTCCTTTAGTATTTTAGAAGTATCTCCAATAATTTGAGTACATTCTCCATAATAGTTTATGGGTTCGTTATTAATAATAAATACCTTTAAATTAGGATGGTGATTTTCATAGCTGATCATATTGAATGGGCTTACTAGAAAAGAAGTACCCATAATAATATGTACATCACAAGATTGAGCTAGTCTTACGCTCTCAGACCATTTTGTGATACCTTCGCCATATAATACAACTTGAGGCTTATATATATAGTGACCGGATTGATAGTGAAACTTACCGTCGTAAAATACTTTCGTATAAGGGATATCAAAGTTCACAACTTTATACTTCATTTCAGATGAACTTGTTATTGCTATTAAGTCATAATCAAATATATTCCCGTGAAATTCTATCACTTTTTCTGAACCACCTTTTTGGTGGAGTCGATCTACATTTTGCGTTATAACGCCTTTAATATAACCGAGTTTCTCTAGTTGCCCTAATATTAGGTGTGTATCATTAGGTTGTGCTTTAAATACGGGTCCAAATTTTTCTGTAAATGCATCATAAAAGGCTTCTGTATGATTAAAGAAATGTTCAACAGACAAATCATCTTCATGATATTTACTATAAAAGCCGTTTTTACTTCTAAAATCTGCAATACCCGAATTAGTACTTACTCCAGCACCAGTAAATACTATAGCACTAGATTCTTTCAAAGCCTGAGCCAATTTAATAATAGATTCCATAAGGACCTCCTTAACATCAGTTTATCACATGAAAGATTATTTTCTTCTTTTTTTATAGGATTCATTATAGAATAATACTATAAGTGAGGTTAAAATGTTAAAATTACTATTTGAGTTGGCCAATCGTGTAGGATTGGTTATTATGTTAGCATTTGTTTTTTCAAAGACAAGTGTATTTAAGAATGTGTTTATTAGAGAAAAAAAACTGTCGATAAAAGAAAAAATCGTCATGGCCATATTCTATGGTGGCCTGGGTATATTAGGTTCTCTTAGTGGTATTGCCTTTAAAGGTGCCATAGTAAATACCAGAGTAATAGGTGTTGTCGTTGGTGGACTTCTTGGTGGTCCTTTGGTTGGTTTTTTATCAGGCTTAATTGCAGGAGTCCATAGATATCTTATTGATCCAGGTGGAATGACATCTTTAGCGTGTGCTATTTCAACTATCACAGAAGGCTTGCTAGCAGGTTATTTATTTGATCGATTTAGACGATCTTCGAATCCAGTCATTTTTGCATGGTTTACTGGAACCATAGCTGAAATACTCCAGATGGTTATTATACTATTAGTAGCGCGACCGTATGTTTATGCATTAAACCTAGTATCTATTATTAGCGTACCTATGATTGTCATGAATGGTATTGGTATAGCGGTATTTATTTCTATCGTAGAAAATATAAAACAGCTGCAAGTATCAGAAGCTGCATTCAGAGCTGAACAAACGCTTAAAATTGCTGATAAAACCATTCAATACTTTAGACAGGGTTTAAATCCTGATGCAGCTCAAAAAATTACTGAAATCATATTGAACATGACTGATTTTAAAGCAGCTGCTATTACTGATGCTGTAAATGTCTTAGCTGATACTGGAATGGGTGATAATAATTTAAGGGTAGGTAAAGAAATAGAAACAGATATGACAAGACATGTTCTATTATCAGGTGAACCTTTGATCAACCAAAACACAGGTGAAGTGAATGATTTTTATTCAAAGCACAATTTGATGTGTGCTATTATAGTACCTCTTAAGTTGAAGGGGGAAACGGTAGGTACACTTAAGTTATATAAAGATAAGGAAAACAGTATTTCTCAATTAGATGTTGAGTTGGCAATCGGTATGGCTAATCTATTCTCTACTCAATTAGAACTTAGCCAACTAGACGAAAAAGAAAGGTTACGTGCAAAAGCTGAACTTAATGCTTTACAAGCACAAATCAATCCACATTTCTTATTTAATGCTATAAACACGATTGTGTCCTTGATACGTACAGCACCAGATGAGGCTAGAGACTTATTGGTCCACCTAGGCAACTACTTCAGAAATAATATGCAATTCAACAGAGAGACCATTCCTGTTAGTGATGAGCTCAAAAACATTGAAGCATATTTAAAGATTGAAAAAGCTCGTTTTGGTGAAAAACTTAGAATAATTTATGATATTTCTTCGGATCTAAATTTTGAAATACCACCATTATTATTACAGCCTCTCGTAGAAAATGCTGTTAAGCACGGTGTTTTTCCAAAAGAAGATCAAGGCACTATAAAAATCAGTGTATATGAGGATGAGCGTTACTATATGGTCGTTGAAGATGATGGGGTTGGTATATGTGAAGAGAAAAGAAATGATGCTATAGGCCTTCAAAATGTTGAAAAACGTTTGGAAAGCTTCTATGGAAAAGCTTACGAGTTCAATATAGAGTCCGAAAAAGACAAGGGAACAAAGGTATCAATTGTTATTGGAGGTACAAATGGTTAAGTGTTTTGTCATAGACGATGAGAAACCAGCTAGAGATGAAATCACCTACTTAATTAATAAGCATGAGGATTTTGAAGTTATTCAAAGTTTTGAGAATGGTAGGCAACTGATTGAGTCAATTTCTGATTATGATGTTGAGGTAGTATTCATTGATATCAATATGCCAGGCATTAATGGAATAGAGGCTGTGGAATTATTGAAAGCTAGAGGTTTAGAATTTAAGGTAGTTTTTATAACTGCATTTGATAATCATGCAGTTAAGGCTTTCGAGTTAAATGCGATTGACTATATCTTAAAACCGGTATCAGAAGAACGTTTAAATCAAACATTAGATCGTATCAGTATTGAAACAGATTCCGGTGATAGAAAGAAACTAGGTGAAATACTCCAACAACTTAACAAAGGGCATTATGAACATGTTTGCTTTCATAAGGATGGTAAACTAATTCCGGTTAAGTTAAATGAAATAATATATGTGAAGGCTGAAAATAAGGGTACTTTAGTTGAGACTAAGAGAGGTGTTTTTATTGCAAGTGCTACTTTACAAGAATTCGAAAAGAAACTGATTGATAAGGATTTTTTCAGATGTCATCGTTCTTATCTTATTAACTTAAACTATATTTTACAGATTGAGCCTTGGTTTAATAGAACATATCAGGTTGTATTAGAGGATGTAGTAGAACCTATACCTATCTCAAGGAATTATGTTCAACATTTTAAGGACTTAATGAATATAATTTAAGCATGGATACGTGCAACTGAGTATTGAATATGTGCATCTCAGTTTATAGTTTCTTAATATTTCTCCTTTTTAAACTATACTTAGGGTAGTTTGAAAGGAGATTTTTTTATGGAAATGTACAAGGATTATCTTAAAAGTGGGCTAGAGGCATATTTTGATATTGAAGAAGATATCGCAATAGGAAAAGAAAGTTTTGAATTGATGGCAACATTCAATCAAAGAAATGCCAAGTACATGCTGTTTAAGAATGTTGAAATTTATTCGTTTACAGCCAATGAATATCTCTTTTTAAAGAAGTTTGACCGTCCATTAGAGTTATCAGATCTAAGTTGGTTAAAGGCGTTTCTTGATGAAAACATTAGAGATCTTGTGACATATGATGAAGAACATATGTCGAGTGTTGTAACTTTTATCTTAGAAGCACCTATGCCATCAGAAGAGATAGCTAAGAAATTGTCTAAGTTTAAGTATTATAAGAGTTTTTCATTTGGACTTAGAGGATGGGTCAATGCAAAGGTTATTCTTATTGATCCTGTTTTAAATGACGGGATTACAAACAAGCTAGCTAAGGGAGACCTTAAAAAGTTTGTTATGAACTAATTCATATTTATTTAGGGAGGTAATAAAATGAGTGCAATGTTTTTGGTGTTAATCGCAGTGGTTGTATTCTTAGCAGCTTATGCAACATATGGTGCATTTTTAGCTAAGAAGTGGGGCATTGATGTAAACAGAAAAACACCAGCGCATACATTGAATGATGGGGTTGACTATTTACCGGCTAAAGCGCCAGTATTATTAGGTCATCACTTTTCTTCAATTGCAGGTGCAGGTCCTATTGTAGGTCCAATTGGTGCGGCAATCTTTGGTTGGGTACCAGTATTCTTATGGATCATTATCGGTTCAATCTTCTTCGGTGGTGTACATGATATGGGTGCTTTATTTGCATCAGTTCGTCATGGTGGTAAATCACTAGGTGAAGTTATTGGCGAGAATATCGGTGATTCTGGCAAAAAATTATTTTCAGTATTTTCATGGTTAACATTATTATTAGTAGTAGCTGCATTTACTAATATCGTAGCTGGTACATTTGTAAGTGTTCCAGAAGCTGCTACAGCATCAATATTATTTATAGCTATCGCAGTTGGATTTGGTATTTTCGTTTATAGAAAAGGTGTAAGCTTAACAATAGGTAGTGTTATCGGTGTTGTTTTATTAGTTGTCTGTATTTGGTTAGGTAATCAGTTCCCGTTATCTTTATCAAAAGAAACATGGATGTTTATTCTTTTAGGTTATATATTTGTTGCAAGTGTTACACCTGTATGGATTTTATTACAGCCTAGAGATTACTTAAACTCTTTCTTATTATATGCAATGTTAATTGGTGGTTTAGTAGGTATCTTTATTGCCAACCCAACAATGCAATTAGAACCTGTAACGTCATTTAATGTAGATGGAAAATGGATGTTCCCAATGTTATTCGTAATCGTTGCATGTGGTGCTATCTCTGGTTTCCACTCATTAGTTGGTTCTGGTACAACATCTAAACAATTAGATAGTGAAAAAGATATAAAACTTGTTGGATATGGTTCAATGTTAATTGAAGGTGTCTTAGCAGTTATTGCATTAGTAACAGTTGCTTACATCTCAAAAGAACAAGCTGCTGAACTTGCTAACCCAGTAACTATTTTCTCAACTGGTTTAGGTAGCTTCATGTCATCATTTGGTTTACCAGCTGAAGTTGGTACAAGCTTTACAGCACTTGCTATTTCAGCATTTGCGTTGACTAGTTTAGATACAGCTACAAGACTTGCAAGATTTATCTTCCAAGAAGCGTTCACAAATAAAGGTGAAACTCAATCACAAACAACTAAGGTCTTAACAAATAGATTCGTTGCAACTGGTATCACAGTTGCAGTTGGTGGTGCATTAGCATTTAAAGGTTGGACTGCAATTTGGCCTATCTTCGGTTCTGCAAACCAACTATTATCAGCAATCGCATTACTTGCATTAGGTGTTTGGTTAAAAGCTATGGGTAAAGAACATAGAATGGCAACAATTCCAATGGTATTTATGTTTGCTGTAACACTGTTTGCCCTAGCACAATTAATTATAGCTAACTTAACAAACTATGTTTTATTGTTCTTCTCAGTTGCATTGTTCATCCTTGCTATTGTATTAATAGTTCAAGCTGTAAAAGCTTTCCAAAACATGTCTGAGTTAGAAAATAGAAAAATAGGATAAGACCCCAATATACCTTCAAAACATAGGCTCTGCCTATGTTTTGTCTTCATAGGAGTTAATATGTCATTTTTTCAAAATTTGAAATTATTTTTTGAAGGTGCTTTAGATTTAAAAGGACGATCCGTTCATCATATAGAAGAGGAAGCAAGGGAAAATATGGATCAATTTATGATGTTATGTTTTTCTGATTTGCTTGGTGTAGATATGCCAACAACCTACTATGCTTTAGAACTATTACCTTATCTAGGTGAAGATTTAGAGGATTGGTTGTTGAGAATGGACTCGAAGAAATCGGTTTGGGAATCTAGAGGTGCAGCATTGGATATGGATCCATAGGAGAGTGTATGAGTAAAATATTATTTTTTGGCGGAAAAGGTGGTGTAGGGAAAACCAGTTGTTCCTCAGCGTTTGCTATTAGACATGCTAACAGTGATAAGAAGGTATTGTTAGTTTCAACTGACCCAGCACATTCGACATCTGATTTATTTAATAGACCAATAGGCTCAACTATTGTTAATCTGAGAAGTAATCTTGATGCATTAGAGATTGATCCTCAAAAAGAAGCAGATGATTACATCAGTAGTATAAAGGATCATATGAGTCAAATTATAAGCCCTATTATCCTAGATGAACTAAATAAGCAGTTAGATGCTGCTAGAGTATCACCAGGGTCTCATGAATCAGCATTATTCGACAAGATGGTCGATATCATCATTTCAACTTCAGATAATTATGATATGATCATATTTGATACGGCTCCTACAGGTCATACTATAAGATTGTTGTCACTACCAGAAGTGTTAGGTGCTTGGATTGAATCACTGTTAAGAAAACGAAGAAAATCTGTCGCCTTAAAAAGAATGGTCGATCGAATTAAAGGTACTGAAGATCAACCGGACCCTATTGTAGAAATTCTCAGCAGGAGAAGAAATAACCTAGAGAAAGCCAGAGAAATCATGATGAATGGTGATAACTTAGGTTTTGTGTTTGTTATGAATGCTGAACGACTTCCAATAGAGGAAACTAAAAAGGCGGTTGATTTACTCAATAAGTATAAGGTACCAGTTAAATACTTAGTTGTTAATCGTATCTTACCTGAATCGGATGATCTTTTCTGGAAACATAAAAAAAGCATGGAAGGTAAATACTTAGATGAAATTGATAAGAGTTTCAGTGTTGAAAAAGTATTTAAAGTACCCATGTTTATAGATGATATGAAAGACAGTACTATAGATAAGATGGCAGAATATTTTAAGGATTCCTAGGAATCCTTATTGTAGTCTGCTATTTCTTTTTTTGTCATTTTTATATAAGCTTCCTTGTTTATCTGGGCCAGTTCGATAATAGATCCGAAAGGGTCTTTAATTCTTGCAAAGGAACCAAAGTCGAAGTTCTCAATATCTTGATGAATTTCGACATTTTTCTCTTTTAACTCATGAAGAAATTCCTCTAAGTTGTCAACTGAAAAGTTAAGTATAGCATCATCATTTTTATTAGAAAATGTGATAAGTGTTGTTTCGTTGGGTAATAAGAAGTTGATACCAAAGTCTGATATATCAAGACCTAAGTTGTTTTTATACCACTGCAGTAATTCTTTTGTATCATTTGGAGTGGGTAAAAATACGCCACCTAAACCAGTTATTTTTGCCATTATTCTGCTCCTTTTTATCTATTATAAGATGTATTCGACATTATGTCATAGTTTTGGTTATATTTGGTCTATTTATGTCTAAATAGGTAGAAACGTTGATAGTTAAGACTATATCATGTAAACTGATATGGCTTGGGGGAAGTATGAAAGAGAATAGAACACATTATAGAAAACCCTATCGTGTTCAGCTAACATGTTATAGGTATTATAATGAAGCAGGGGAATTGCTTCACTTTGATCATCCAAAGCTCTTTGAGGTTATAGATGTATCTCTAGGGGGATTGGGTATTATCACTAAGGGTGAATTTCCAATTGATGTTACTTTAGAGTTTACATTTTATTTAGAAGATATACCTTATCAGGTTCTATCTCGAATTAAGTGGCATACCAATCATCAGTTCTTTAATAAATATGGTTTGGAGATAATTGGCCATAATAATATGCTCTTTAGACACTTGCAACAATTCGTTCTTGGTCAGTCAATAATAAAAAAAGATGTAGTACAAGCGTAAACAGCATTCGAAAGAAGGCTGTTTTAATTGTATGTCCGTATTTTTTGATCATTTATTGTTAAAGACTTGTAATGCCTCAAGACATCACTATGATCATTGAGTTTAAATATACCTGTAGCACCTGCAAATGTATTAATATCCTTAAGAATTATTTTGACACGATTTACATCTGTTGAAAATCAACTATAACTTTGTCCGTTGAATAGGGGTCATGAAACCTATTTTATTGGTTGGTTTGAATATGAAACCAGTAAGACGCTTACAATCAAAAGAAATAATTTTTATAGTTAACATCTACAAATACTTTACTGACTTAACATGAAATTTAATCTGTTGACATACTTTTATGTTATTATAAACTAGTAGCTAAGAAACTATATATAAGGAATGAGCGTGTATGAAGAAAATTACAAAACATCAACTTTTACTAATGGTTACTATTATTATGATTCCTATAATAATTTTAGTGTCAAATGCTTTTAAGGAAAGCATGGAGATTAAACCTTTTTATACTCAGAAATTTGAAGAAGCAGTTGTACGACTAGTCTTAGAAGAAAAACTTGAAGAGGATCAGGTTGTAGAGGATTTAATCGTCGGAAGACAAGTCCTAGCAGTTGAAGTATTAACTGGAAAGTACAAAGGTGAAATTCAAGAAGTTGTTAATACCATTGATCAAGGTCACAATGTATTGACTCATGAAGGTCAGCATGTGATTGTTGGTATTACAGAAAATGATGATGGTCCTTCAATATGGATATATAACCATAAACGTTCAACAACACTCTATGTTCTCATAGGATTATTTTTATTAGTGCTCCTGTACTTTGGTGGTAAAAAAGGTTTGTATGCGATTGTAGCCTTATTGTTCACTGCAACCATGTTTATCTTTGTCATGATACCTTGTATTTTTAATGGTATTCATGCAATGGGTGTAGCTATAGTGTGTGCTATTATTTCATGTGTCGTTTCCTTCTTGTTGATTGGTGGTTTTAATCAAAAGTCATTGGTGGCAATTATAGGGACCATGATGGGGATAATTACTGCAGGTTTAATTGCATACATATTTGGAAAACTGACTTTCTTAACTGGTATCAATATGGATAAGGGTACACAAGTTGTTTATGTAGCTTTAGAATATGGCGTAAAAATTAAAGGCTTATTATTTGCTTCTATATTAATTGCATCAATGGGGGCTGTTATGGATGTGAGTATGTCTATTGCATCTTCAATGCAGGAAATATATGAATTAAACCAACGTATTAGCTTTAGAAAACTATTTGAATCAGGTATGAGTATTGGTAAGGACATTATGGGTACAATGGCAAACACCTTAATTTTAGCCTTTATGGGAGGATCATTAGGTTTAATGCTTATCTTATGGGGATATAATATGGAATTTATCCAGCTAATCAATATGCCATTTTTATCTGTTGAGTTGATTCAAGGTTTGGCAGGATCAATAGGTATCGTTTTAACTGTACCTTTTACAGCTCTAATTGCAGGTTTTTTATATACAAGAAAGAATTAAAAGATTATTTAAAAGGCAATATCTTATGATATCGCCTTTTTTAGATGAACAGTGACTTTAAATAAATCACCATCAATGTCTAGTTTTGTATTGCCATCTTGTAAGTTGACTAGTTTTTCGGTAATAGATAAACCAAGACCGCTGCCTTCAGTTGTTCTTGAATCATCACCTCTAGTAAAACGTTCAAACAATTCATCAGGATTTACGTTTAAGGGATGAGCTGAGATATTCTTGAATACAAGTAGTAGTTCATCCTCTTCTTCTTCAATGTTAATATAAACTCTACTTCCTTTTAATGAGTACTTGAGAATATTTGACATGAGATTTTCTATGACTCTGAACATTAAGTTACCATCAATTAAAACCATCTTATGTTTATGGTGATAACTCATAATAAATTCAAGTCCTGAAGTCGTCATTTTCTCGCTTAACTCTCCAAGACATTGAGAGAGGAAAGCTTGAAGGTCTAGTGGTTGTACTTGTACATTTAAGCTGCCACTACTTACTTTTGAAGCCTCAAATAAATCATCAGTAAGATTCTTTAACCTTTGTGATTTCTGATCTATAATAGTAAGATATTCTTTGATTTCCTGAGAATCATCACTCCTCTTAATAAGATCAACATATGTGATGATAGAGGTAAGTGGTGTTCTTATATCGTGGGATACATTACTTATAAGTTCTGTTCTTAATCTTTCGCTTTTTAATTCATTTTGGACTGCTGCTTTTAAACCATCAGTAATTGAGTTAATGTCCCTTCCTAAAGTACGATACAAACCTCTGGATTTAGTTTCAATAATATGGTCTAAGTCACCTTCTGTAATTGCATTCACACCAGTCATAATGCGATTTAAATCTCTTGCCTTATAAGGTGTCGGGAACATCCTTACCATCGTTGGTAGTTTTGTAAATGACAAACCAATAAAACCAAATATTTTAGCCAATATAACATAAGATAGATTGCTTCTTAAAAAGTTTTTTTCATTGTAATGTTTAACTATAGAAATATATAGATTAATGGTTAAGAGACCAGTGATGATACTTGCAGGTATTGTATAGTATAAACCAATCATCGTGAAATATTCTAAAGCGATAGACTGTAAAATTGTTATTAGACTCAGGTACAAAACTATCCTAATGTCAAAGTACCAATTGTTTTTTATCCATGGGAAATAATCGTCTTGGTAGTTAAAACCAATGTAAGCTAAACCAGTGAGCAAAATCATAAATAATGAAAACATGATTGCTATAGATGGCTTAAACTTACCTTGTTCAAAACGCCAAACTCGTGCTTGATCTTCTAGGACATCCTGGTTATATGATAAGAACAAGGTATCTTGTGGATAATGATCTAGGGCATGTATACCATGTAAAATGGGGTTAAACTCATCAAAACTAGTAGAAATCCCAGTTTCATCAAAAATATAGTATACTTTTGAATTAATAAAGTTCTCTTTTTTGAATTCAGGTGCGTTAGTAAAGGTTATTTCATCTGAATTTATATAGTAGTATACCCCGCTATTGTTAAGTTGATTAATAATTGACTTGTAAGTATTTAGGTCTGAGTTAATTCTAGAAGTCTTATAAGCTTCTAATTCACTGCTATTGGCTTCTAAGAAAGTATCAAAGATCTCTTTATCAGATGCATCTGGATACTTATTTCGATACTCATCCTCGTAGTCTTCATATTCAAAACGGATATCCCAAGGTAAATTATCTTCAGAAAGAAAAACACTGTTCCCATTTAGGATATTTTCTTCGCTTTTATAGAAGTTGAGAATTTCTGCGAGGTTATGGATATCGTAGGTGACTTGCTCTTTGAGTTGATAACTCTGAAAATAGTCTGTTTGAACCATAATTTCCATACTATTGGTCATCTTGTTAGAGATAAAAAACATAGAGCTAATCAAAGATGTAAGTAAGATAATACAGATGAAATAGACTATTCTTTTATTGCTTTTTTTCGATTTTATATCCAACACCCCACACCACCTTTAAATATTTTGGATTCTTTGGATCGATTTCGATTTTTTCACGAATTCGTCTGATATGTACTGCTACTGTGTTCTCTGGCTGATAGGCAGGTTCATTCCAGACTTTTTCATATATTTGATCAATAGAGAATACAATGCCTGCATTGGTTAAAAGTAGATTTAAAATATTGTATTCAATACGAGTTAACTTTACTTTTTCACCATCAACAAAAACTTCTTTTGTATCATCATCAATCATAAGTCCACCAGATTGAGAAATAGACTGTTTTATTTCTAAACTCCCTAAATCAGTGTATCTTCTGAGTTGAGATCTGACTCTAGCAATGAGCTCTAAAGGGTTAAATGGTTTGGTCAAATAATCATCAGCACCCATGTTTAACCCCATAATTTTATCCATGTCTTCAGATTTTGCAGATAGCATAATAACAGGGAGATTAAACTTTTCTCTTATTCTATGAGTAGCACTCATACCATCTAATACTGGCATCATAATATCCATGATTACCAAGTGTACAGGTTCTTTTTCTAAGTATTGAATAGCCTCTAAACCATTGTATGCTTTAATGACTTCATAACCTTCATTTTTTAGATAGATTTCAATAGCATTCACGATTGCTATATCATCGTCACAGACTAATATTTTCATAATTTCACCTCTTTTATAGTATAGCACCTATACATTAATTAATGTATGAGATATTCTTAAGATTTTCTGACATTAGAGCCATGGTAATTGATGGATCAGAATGTTATACTAGACGAGATGAAAGGGGAATCATATGGAAATAAAAAGATTTGAAGGTACAGGTAGAATGAGTAGAGCTGTTGTTCATAACAATACAGTTTACTTATGTGGTCAAACTCACGGTGAAAAAGATGCTGATGTAAAAGAACAAACAAAAGTTTGTTTAGAAAAGGTCGAGGCATTACTTGATAAATATGGATCAGACAAGAATCATATTTTATCAACTACAATTTACTTAAAAGATATTGCCTTATTCCAAGATATGAATAGTGTTTGGGATGCTTGGGTAGAAGAAGGCTTTGAACCTGCAAGAGCATGTGTTGAAGCTAAAATGGCAAGAGAAGATATTCTTGTAGAATTATCAGTAATTGCTGCAGTAAAATAAACTTAACTCCTATGGAATTTACTCATAGGAGTTTTATTTTTTTGAAATTATCAGGTAAGTTGACAACTTCTGTCTAAAAGTGTATAGTTTAATTAGACAGAAGTTGTCGAATTTGAAAGGATGAATGATGAAAGATTTTAGTCATATAGATATTGAGAATGATAAAGTTCAAAAAATCATTACTGCCGCATTAGATGTATTTAGCAATAATGATTATGATAAAGCATCAACAAATAAAATTGTTCAAAAAGCAGAGATACCAAGAGGTGTTCTTTATTACTATTTTAAAAATAAGGAGGAACTGTATGAGTTCTTAATCTACTATTCTCAAGTTGTTTCTATGCTTGAAGCTGAAAAATGGATTGATTTCACAGATAGTGATTTTTTAAATCGTGTCAAGAACATCATCAAAGCTAAAATAAATACACTTAAGAGATTTCCATTTTTAACTGATTTTTCAGAGAAAATATCACAGGACTCTAAGTTAAAGGATTATGATGTATATGTACAGAAAAGTAATAAGTTTCGATTGCGTATCATGCAAGAGAATCTTGATTTTAGTCAATTAAAAGATAATGTAGATATAGAAATGTTTAAAAAGGTAGCGTATTATGCTCTTGGTGGTGAGGTGAATAACATCATCAATAGACAAGGGATAGATGTGTTTCTTAATGATAATGATAAGTTGATGACCTTATTAGATGAACAAATTGAGTTTTTACGTTTACATTTTTATCAATAGATCAATATAGAAGGGAGCAAAATATGATTTTCAGATTAACAGGAACTGAGTTGCCAAAAGTAAGTATTGTCGGTGGTAAGGGAAGAGCTTTGATTGAAACGAGTCAAGCTGGTTTTCCTGTACCTGAAGGTCTTGTTCTATCAGTTGATTTCTTTAATGAGTGGTTGATAAGAATAAAGGGTAGTAAACATTGGGAAAAAGTCCTTGAAAAGACCGACAAGGCCCATTGTGAGCTCCTAGTAGATATGGCAAAAAAACTGAAATTTAATGAGAAAATGCTCCGTTGTTTCGAAGAAGAAGTGAGTTTATTAGATGACAACTTATTCGCTGTACGTTCATCATCTCCAGAAGAAGACTTAGAGGGTACAAGTTATGCTGGAATGTATGAAAGTATTTTAGGGCAAAGAAAAGATCAATTAGAAACTGCTGTTGCTCATGTTTTTTCATCATGTTTCGATTATAGAGTCATGGCTTACAAAAAAGAAAAGGGACTTGATATTGAAAAGACGAGCATTGCTGTTGTTGTTCAGAAGCAAATTGCCTCAGAAATCAGTGGTGTTGCTTTTTCATTGAATCCATTAAATAATGCCTTTGATGAAGTCTATATAAATGCCAGTTTTGGATTAGGCGAATCTATTGTTTCTGGTATAGTGACGCCTGATTCATATATTGTTGATGATGTAGAACAAAAGATTATCGATAAAAAAATAGGTGATAAAAAAATAAGCTTATGGTTGAATAAACAAGGTGGTATAGATCAAAAGACACAAGACAATAAGGATAAACAAACTTTAGATGATAAGCAGATAATTGCCTTAGCTCAAATGGTCAAAAAATGCGAAGCTTATTATAAAATGCCTATAGATGTTGAATGGGCCATTGAAAAGGGGAAACTATTCCTACTTCAGAGTAGACCAATAACAACATATTTTCCTTTTTTTAAAGACTTACTAACAGAACCAGGTAAGAATAAAAGATTCTATATTGATTTGATGGCTCTAACACAGGGGTTTGATGACCCTATGAGTGTACTTGGATTAGAGTTATGGGCAAACATGTTGATAGAAGTGAAAATGCATATGATGACACCGCCTGCTAATGGTTCTACTCCAGCAATTTATGGTAAGGAGTATTTCAGTTTAACTGCATTCCAGAAAGTTGTAGGTAAGAAGAATGCTATAAAGTTTGTCAGTAGTTATGATAAGAATATAAAAAATATTTTTGAGCAAATCGATATTTTTGAACATCCTTTTGAAGGACGAGTTGAAGGAACTGAAAAGGCTAGGAGTACCATGTTTAAATCAGTATTTAAGATGTTACCTGGTATTTTTATCGGTCTATTTGGTAATTATGAAAAAGGTATTGAAAAATATCTAGAAACGTCAAATAAGATTATTAATAAGACGAATATGTTATCAAGCCAAGATGACTTTGCCAAAATGTCAGGTAATGCTTTAGCCTATATGACACAAGCTATGTCTACTGCTCCAGTTATTTTTTCGGGTATGGTCGCTAAAAATACTATGGCAAGTATTTTTAAGGGCGAAGATGTTGAAAATGAACTCTCTGCTATGAACATGGACCTAGATGGGAATCCAACGAGTGAAATGGGACATCTTATGTATCAAATGGCCTGTGAGACTTCCTTTAATCAGGTATCTTCCAGAGAATCCTTTATCGAAAATATTCGTAACAGGACATTTGAACAAAGCTTTCTAAATCTGTTTGATGAGTTTATGAGTAAGTATTCAGCAAGAGGTTTTAATGAGATTGATGTAGCT
>Ga0070724_10001126_pt1 | contig 16511 bp, 10 predicted proteins | sample tdDd001_FD_67278 | JGI IMG/M metagenome (GOLD analysis project Ga0070724, IMG submission 67278) | Marine sediment microbial communities from the Atlantic coast under amendment with organic carbon and nitrate - tdDd00.1 | ecosystem: Environmental > Aquatic > Marine > Coastal > Sediment | place... | reverse complement strand
CTTATCCATATTATCATCTACAGTTTTTTTATCTAATGTCCCTATCTCATTATTTAACTTCACAAACCCTGCAGCAGTTGATAAAACAGTTAGAGGTTGTCTCCATTGATGAGCTATATTTGCAATCATTTCACCCATTGCTGCCATTTTTGTTTGTTGTGTCATTATATGGTTTTGTTCTTCAATTTTTATGCTGTCTTCTTTTAACTTCTGTGCCATATTATTAAATGACTTTTCAAGTTTACCTATTTCATCAGAAGATGATATCTTGATTCTATAATCTAAATTATTTAAAGAGAACTCTTTTGTTCCATCAATTAGTTTAGCAATTTTTTTAGAAATATAATTAGACATCCACAAGGCAATATATATAACAATTATACACATTATCAAAGTAGAAATACTCAACTCTTTTACTAAACTCATAATATACTCTTTGATATTCTTTTCATCCTCTTTTAGGATTCTATTCATTTCATCTGTTTGCTCTTGAATAATCCCTTCAATTCTCTCTTTTGTTTTATTTGCTGCACTATGGAACTCATCTACATTTGCTCCAACAGTAACAAAACCAAAACCTCTTTTACTATTTTTATACTCTCCCGTATAATAAGGAATCGTTGCAGCAGTTGTAAGTTTCCAAACTTTACTCCAATAAATTATAAATGAACCATAACCACCATTTTGTGTTAGTTCCATCCAACCTTTACATTGAGGAGCAAAGTTCAAATATCTACAGTCTAAACCTACTTCTCCCTTTTTTAACTGTTCTAGATTTGGTTTATTCTGTAATGATTGATTATCAAACTTTGGATAGTTTTCCAAAAATTTATTTAAGTCTTTATATTCTGATTGTTTAAAATCATCATAGACTTTCTTGCTTAACCAACCAGGAACCCTATCTCCAGTATCTGGATCAAAACCAACTATAAAATAATCCCTTGGATGAGAAATATTTCTAGCTTCATAATCCCACATAAAAGCATAATTACCAATACTTCCATCAGAGATATTTAACTGATCAAAATTATCAAGAGGATTAAAGGTATCAGTATACTCCATAATATGTCTATGATCTAAAGCAAGTGAAATATATCCAATTTTTACACCACTTTTAAACACAGGAGTAATAAATCTAACAATACCGTCAAACTTCTTTCCTTCAGGATTTTCAACTCCTGCATATGCATGTTCTTTTGGTTCAAACTCTATATTTGCTTTTTTAGCTCTTTGTTTTGAGAAAGTACCAATAATCTTACTTCCAACATATGAACCTATTACATCAGATACATATATTTCCTCTTTTTTTAAAGATTTGATTTTTTCAAAATAGTTTTCTGCTTTTATATAAGTATTCTCTTTTTTAGAAATATCTTTTTTATTACTATTTATTGCTGAGACTTTATAAAGTTCTAAACCATTTAAATCAAAATATACTACCTCTTTATAAATTGGTATATTTTTTGTTAATTTTTTATTTGGATTAATAAATCTAAAATTCTTTTCATTATCTTTTAGTTGTGATTTTCTGTTTAATTGTGTAGTTTTATTGTTTTGTGAATTTTCCCAAATAGCTTTATCTTCATTATATTCATATTTTGGGGCAACATTTATATCTTTTGTTTTTGAGTTATAAAACTTTTGCAATAACTCTTGTGAGATTTCAAGCTTTGATAAAAAAAGTAAATCTTTATCTCTTTCATATAAAAATGAAGCAACCTCTTGTGCTATTTGTACAGTATATTTTTCTATTGATTTTTGTGACTTTTCATCTAAAGCAGTAATACTATCATGTATAGATAAATGTGCAGTTGATTGTATTAGTTGACTATTTTTTTTATAAACTTGCTCTGTATTTTCAACAAAATATTTGTTTAAACTTAAAATACCTTCAATACCTATATAAGTAATTAAAATAAGAGGTATGATTTTTATTAGAATAAATATAATAATAAGTTTTATTCTTATAGAAAGATTTTTCATTTTATTATTCCAAAATCACAAAATATATTATATGATATAGAATAAAAGTTAATTTTTACTTAAATAACTAGTTTTTTTATGTATAATTTCTTACTTTATTAAATTACTTGTCTTTATTTTTGATAGCTTCATAGGCAACTAAAATCTTCTTTCTCTCAATTCCCCATCTATATCCACTCATAGCACCACTTTTTGCAAGTACTCTGTGACAAGGTATTAAATATCCAATATGATTTGAACCAATAGCACTAGCAACTGCTCTTACAGCTTTTGGTTTATTGATACTATTTGCAATGTCTTGATAAGTTGTAATTGTTCCATTTGGAATATTTAATAAGGCTTTCCAAATATTGATTTGAAAATTTGTTCCTTTTACATATAAATCAAACTTTTTCTTTTCAACAAAGATGTTGTTTAAAAACTCTTGGGCTTTATCATTATCTTCAATTAAATCAGCTTTTTCCCAAATCTCTTTGAATCTTTTAAAAAGAGCTTCTTTGTTTTCATCTGTACTATCAACAAAACCAAGATAAGAAACGCCTCTTTTTGTAAAAGCAATAAGTGCTTCACCAAATGGAGTTGAACCATAGCCATAAGTAATCTTTACATTTTTACCTGATTCTTTATACTCTTTTGGAGTAACTCCAATAATATTTACAAATAAATCATGAAGTCTACTCGGACTAGATAGTCCCATATCAAGTGCGCTATCTAAAATAGATTTAGACTCTTTTAAATGCTCTTTTGCATAGTTTAATGTAACAGATTGTAAAAACTGTATAGGAGTAACACCCACATACTCTTTAAATACTCTAATTAAGTGGTATTTACTCATTCCAATATATTGGGCAATTGTATCTATTGAAGGTTGGTCTTTGAAGTTTTCATCAATATATTTTATAACTTTTTCAATTTTTTTATAGTTTTCATTTTCTTCTAAAAGTTTATCGCTCATAAAACACCTTGATGACTCAGTTAATATATTTGACATTATATAAAAAAGTTTATTAGTAAAAGGGATGTATAGAAGTTTTTATAGAAAAACTAAAGTGGTGGGAAACCACTTTAGTTACAAATTAGATTTAAAAATTAGGTTTAAGGTTTTAGTCTATTAGTAAGTAGACTGGTTGTAAATAACAAAGTTGTTAGCTAAATCTTTAAGCTCAGCTTTAACTGATGCTTGCAGTTCAGTGTTTTCAATATCATCTAATACATCAGCAATTTTGTTTGCAATAAATTCAAACTCTTGTTCTTTCATTCCTCTTGCAGTAAGTGCAGGAGAACCGATTCTAACACCTGAAGTTACAAATGGCGATCTTGTTTCACCTGGTACTGTATTTTTATTTACAGTAATACCTGCATTTTGTAATGCTGCATCTGCATCTTTACCAGAGAAGTCTTTATTTAAGAATGATACTAATACTAAGTGATTATCAGTTCCACCAGATACGATATCATATCCTCTGTTTACTAATACTTCACCAAGTTTTGCTGCATTTGCTTTTACTTGTTTAGCGTATTCTTTCCACTCTGGTGCAAGGATTTCTTTAAATGCTACTGCTTTTGCTGCCATTACGTGTACTAATGGTCCACCTTGTAATCCTGGGAAAATTGCTGAGTTAATTTTCTTAGCAATATCTTCATCATTAGCCATAATCATACCACCTCTTGGACCTCTTAAAGTCTTATGAGTTGTAGTAGTAACTACATCTGCGTATGGGAATGGGCTCATGTGCTCACCTGCTGCTACAAGTCCAGCGATGTGTGCGATATCAGCAAATAAAATTGCTCCTACTGCATCTGCAATTTCTCTAAATTTAGAAAAATCAATCTCTCTTGCGTATGCTGATGCACCACAAACGATAATTTTTGGTTGAGTAATTTTAGCAATTTCCATTACTTTATCATAGTTAATTCTACCATCTAATTCTACACCATAGTAGAATGCTTGGTAGTTTTTACCTGAGAATGATGGTTTTGAACCATGAGTTAAGTGACCACCGTGAGATAAATCCATACCTAAGATTTTATCACCTGCTTTTAATAATGCTGCATATACTGCACCATTTGCTTGTGATCCTGAGTGTGGTTGTACGTTTGCGTAGTTACATCCAAAGATTTCACACGCTCTATCGATTGCCAGTTGCTCTGCTGCATCTGCAAATTCACATCCACCGTAATATCTTTTATATGGGTAACCTTCAGCATATTTGTTTGTAAATACTGATCCCATTGCTTCCATTACTGCTGGTGATGTAAAGTTCTCACTTGCAATCATCTCTAAGTGTGTTGTTTGTCTATCTAATTCTGCTTCTACGATATCGAATATCTCTTTATCTGCTGTCTCTAAGTTTGCGCTTGATATATAACTCATTTTTTCTCCTTAGGTTATGATAATTTGGAAATAGTATTTAAAATACTATTTCTCTTCCTCTTCTTCATGAAGATTGATTTCATTTTTAATTGGTTTCATTGCTGGGAATAATAATACGTCTCTAATAGAGTGCTCATTAGTTAACATCATTACTAATCTATCAATACCAATACCTTGACCTGCAGTTGGTGCCATACCGTATGATAATGCATTTACAAAGTCTTCGTCCATTTCATGTGCTTCATCATCACCTGCATCTTTTGCTGCAATTTGACCTTCGAATCTCTCTAATTGATCTAGTGGATCATTAAGCTCTGAGAATGCATTTGCAATCTCTTTACCTGCAATAAATAACTCAAATCTATCAGTTAAGTGAGGCTTTTCATCTGATCTTCTAGCTAATGGTGAAATCTCAACAGGGTATTCAGTAATGAAAGTAGGGTTAACTAGTTTAGCTTCAACATATTCATCGAATAGTTCACCTTGTAATTGACCTAAGTTCATTTTTTCATTTACATCAAGATTTTTCTCTTTCATGAAAGCAATAATTTTATCTTTATCTTCTGTAATATCTGCTGGAACTCCACCAATTGTTGTTAAAGACTCAATTAATGGAATCTCAGAGAATTTAGTAAAGTCAATTTCTAAATCACCATATGGTAAAGTTGTAGGTAAGTCTAAGTGCTCAAATAAGTACTCAAAATACTCTTTTGTTAATTCAATTAAATCTTTATATGTTTTATAAGCCCAATAGAACTCAATTGAAGTAAACTCTGGATTGTGCGTTGCATCCATACCTTCATTTCTAAAACATCTATTGATTTCAAACACTGCTTCAAATCCACCAACGATACATCTTTTTAAGTATAACTCTGGTGCAATTCTAAGGTATCTATCAACACCTAAAGAGTTATGGTGTGTAATAAATGGTTTAGCATTTGCTCCACCTGGAATTGGGTGCATCATTGGAGTTTCTACTTCTAAGAAACCTTTATCTTCAAAGAATCTTCTAGTTAAAGAGATAACTTTCGATCTAACATGGAAAGTCTTTCTAACTTGAGAGTTCATAATTAGGTCTAAGTATCTTTGTCTATATCTTAACTCTTTATCCTGAATACCGTGGTATTTTTCTGGAAGTGGCGAAATAGCTTTTGTTAAAATTTTTAATCCATCAACGTGAAGTGATAATTCACCTTTTCCTGTAATAAATGGATATCCAGATACTTCAATAATATCTCCAACTTCTACAGTTTTTTTGAATACATTATTATAGAAACCTTCTGGTAAATTGTCCCTTGCTACATAAATTTGTAAAATTCCTGATTCATCTTCAATTTTTAAGAAAGATGCTTTACCCATAAGTCTGAAGAATTTAATTCTTCCTGCAACTGTATAGTTTCTTTTTTCATCTCTTTTTTCTTCAGTTTGAAAGATATCACTATTTACGTTTAAATATTTAGAAATTGTAGTGTTTCTTGCACTATCATTTGCATAAGGGTTAAACCCTTCTTCTCTTAATTTGTTTGCTTTTTCGATTCTTTGTTGTATATATTTATTTTCGAACAATCTAAAATTCCTTTAATATTAATTATTATTTTCTTCTTGTGTATTAGCTATGCTTTGTAATTTATCTTTTACTGTTTTGATTTGTTCATCTGTTGTATTTGTAGTATCTTTGATTTTTTCTTCAACTTGTTTAACTACTTCTTCTTCAACAGTTTTTTTAACTTCATTTACTGTAGTTTCAACACTTTGCTTAACTTCATTTGCAGTATTTTCTAAAGCTTTAGTTACTTCACTTGCAGTAGTGTTTTCTTCTTTTTTAGGCTCTTCTTTAGTTGTAGTTGCTTCTTTTGCTGTATCAACTACTGTATCAACTGCTTTTCCAACATTGTTTGTAATAGTAGTTGTATCTAATTTAATGATAAATGAACCAACACTTAATAAGTGAGGCATTACTACAGAACCAGCTGTTTTTTCATCAATAGTTTTCTTAAATGAATTTACTTGGTATAAAGCATAAGCAATTACAGAGAAAATTAAAAATACTTTTGCTGCACCAAATACAAATCCAAAGATTCTATCAAATAGTCCAAGTCCACTTGCACTAAAGATTTTACTGATGATTACACCTAAAACATAAACAACTAACCAAAAACCAATTAGTGAAATAACAAAACCAATTAATTTAATAGTTGTTTGATTTTCTAAAGCTAAAAATGGAGCGATTAAGTTACCAATATCACCAGATATTCTAGATGCTACAAAGATTGCACCAATGATTCCAATGATTCCAAAAACCTCTTTGATTAGACCTCTAAAAAGCCCTTTAAGTCCTAAAACTAAAGTAATACCAAGTACTACCATATCAAAAATAGTAAACTCTTGCATAGATTTCCTTTACATAATATGCGATAGTATATCTAATCTTTTCAAAATTAAAGTTTAAGGATTTAATATCTAAATTATTGTGTATTTCTTATATCATTGTGTGATAAAAGAAAATAGTAAGTAAGAAAAAAATATACTAAAAGCATTATTATTTTGATAAAAATAAGGAAATGGTTATTTAATGGATTATAAAAAAAACTTTTACAAACTAGAGTCAAATGAAAAAGTATTTAATGGTATTAAAAATGAAGTTAATGATATTGGATATTTCAATTTACCAAAACAAAATTTAGATGAAATTTTAAAGTTCTCAAAAAATGTAAAGCATAATAACATAGCCGTGATAGGTATAGGTGGTAGTGCACTTGGTCCATCAGCAATTTATGATTTTTTAAAAAGTAAAGTAGAATTTACAAAAAAATTATACTTTTTTGATTCAACTGATCCTAATGACATTAAAAATAAATTATATAATTTAGAACTAGCAGACACACTTTTTATAGTTATAAGTAAGTCTGGTACTACCATAGAAACAATAAGTATATTTAAATATATTTCTTCTTTAATTGAAATAAATAAAAACAATTGTGTTGTAATTAGCGAACATGATAGTAAATTAACAAGTTTTGCAAATAAAAATCAAATAAAATGCTTTAAAATACCTAAAAATGTTGGAGGGCGATTCTCTGTATTTAGTCCTGTTGGTTTAGTTCCTTTAAGTATTATAGGTATTGATATTAAAAAAATGTTAGATAGTGCATTAAAAGTAAATAATAGCTTTTTTAAAAAAGGAGTTTTTCACAATATAATTATGCAAAAAGCTCGTTTTTTTGCTGAGAATAAAAACAAATACAATATAAATGTTTTGTTTAGTTATTCTAGTAGTTTAGAGGGTTTTAATAAGTGGTATGTTCAATTATGGGGTGAGAGTTTAGGTAAAATAGCAAATAATGGAATACGTCAAGGATTAACACCTATTGGATTATTAGGACCAGTTGATCAACATTCTTTTTTACAATTGATTATGGAAGGTAAACGAGACAAGACAGTAATGTTCATAAAAGTAGATGATTTTGAAGAGAAGACAACTATCCCTGAAAAAACGATTTGTGGTTTTTCCGAATTAGAATATTTAGATAACTTAAAGTTTGAAGATTTAATAAATCAACAAGCTGATTCAATAATAGAGTCAGTAAATGAATTAAAAGATGTTCCTATAGATGTTGTAACTATTGATAAAATTGATGAATATAATATTGCAATGTTAATGCAAAGTTTTATGATTTTAACTTCTGTAGTTGGTAAGTTCTTACAAATTGATACCTATAATCAACCAGGTGTAGAAAGAGGTAAAATAATATTAAAAAATAAATTAAAAGTTAAATAGTTAAATTTAATATTTTTTGGATAGAATCTCATCATGATTAAAAGATACCCAACAAAACAAATTTTCGTAGGAAACGTGCCAGTTGGAGGTGATGCTCCAATACCAGTACAATCAATGACTTTTTCTAAAACATCTGATGTAAAAGCGACAGTTGAACAAATTAGAGCTTTACACTTTGCTGGTGCAGATATCGTAAGAGTTACAGTTCCCAATGAGGAAGCTGCTAATGCATTAAAAGAGATAAAATCACAGGTTGAATTACCTTTAGTTGCAGATATTCATTTTAAATATAAACTTGCTTTAAAAGCTGCAGAGGTAGTAGACTGTATTAGAATTAACCCAGGGAATATTGGGGATAAGCAAAGAGTTGCGGAGGTAGTTAAAGCTTGTTCTGAAAGAAATATTCCTATTAGAATTGGAGTTAATTCTGGTTCACTTGAAAAACAGTTTGAAAATAAATATGGTCAAACTCCTGAAGGTATGGTCGCAAGTGCTGAATATAACATCAAGTACTTAGAAGATTTAGGCTTTACAAATATGAAAATATCTCTAAAAGCTAGTGATGTTCAAAGAACAGTTGCAGCGTATAGAATGTTAAGACCTAAAAATAACTATCCTTTCCACTTAGGTGTTACAGAAGCTGGAACAAAATTTCACTCTACAGTTAAGTCCTCTATTGCTTTAGGTTCATTATTACTTGATGGTATTGGTGATACTTTAAGAGTTTCAATGACAGGCGAGCTTGAAGAGGAAATCAAAGTAGGTAAAGCAATCTTAAAAGATTTAGGAATTGTAAAAGATGGACTAAATATTATCTCTTGTCCTACTTGTGGAAGAATCGAAGCTGATTTAGTAAAAGCAGTAGCTGAAGTAGAAGAGAGAACTAAACATATTAAAGCTCCACTTGATGTATCGGTAATGGGATGTGTTGTAAATGCTTTAGGTGAAGCAAAATCTGCTGATGTTGCTATTGCTTTTGGTAAAGGAAATGGTTTAGTTATGAAAAAAGGTGAAATTATTGCTAAACTAGATGAAGATAAATTAGTTGATAAATTTATCGAAGAAGTTGAATCTGAAGCAAAAAAACATGAGAAATAGGTATTAGATGGATAGTGTTTATAGTATAAATATAGAAAGAGCTGTATTAAGTTCAATTCTATTTAACCCTGATGAGTTAGAAGAGATTTTAGGTGTTTTAAAACCAAAAGATTTTTATCTTCCTGCACATCAAAAAATCTATGAGATAATGGTAAATCTTCATAATGATACTATGCCAATTGATGAAGAGTTTATTAGAAAAAGATTAGATTCAAAAGAGGTTGATGATTCAATCTTAATTGAGATTTTATCTGCAAACCCAATAACAAACACTATTGCTTATGTTAAAGAGATTAAAGATGGTTCTGTAAAAAGAGAGCTTGCAACTTTAGCTACAACTATTAAAAAAGTAGCAATTGAAGATGAAATCCCTGCAAATGATGCACTTGATACTATTCAAGGTGAACTTTATAAGATATCAACTGATAGCGCAACATCAGAACTTAAAGATATGGAATTAATTACAGGTGATACTTTAAACTACATCAAAGAGATGAAAAAACTTGGTAATAAACACCTTATTGGTGAAACTACTGGTTTTGAAGCACTTGATAGAAGAACTACAGGATTTAATGAGGGTGATTTGATTATTATCGCAGCAAGACCTGCAATGGGTAAAACGGCACTTGTTCTTAATATGGCTCTTGCTAATGTTGAAGCAAATAAAGGTGTTATTTTCTTCTCTCTGGAAATGCCAGCAGAACAGTTAATGCTAAGAATGCTTGCTGCTAAAACATCTATTCCTTTACAAAATCTTAGAAAAGGTGATATGGATGATCAACAATGGTCAAATCTTACAGCTGCTTTTGATGATTTAAATCAAAAAAAATTGTTTGTTGATGATGGTGGGTCTGTAAATATTAACCAACTAAGAGCAAGAGTGCGAAAACTTGCACAAAATGAAGCTAATAATATTTCATTAGTTGTAATTGACTATTTACAACTTATGCAAGGTACTGGAAATAAAGATAGACACCAAGAAGTATCAGATATTTCTAGGGGGCTTAAAATGCTTGCAAGAGAGATGAAAATCCCTATTATTGCACTTTCTCAGTTAAACAGGGGATTAGAAAATAGACCAGATAAAAGACCAATGTTATCAGACCTTAGAGAATCGGGAGCTATTGAGCAGGATGCCGATATTATTATGTTCGTTTATAGGGATGATGTTTATAAAGAAAGAGATGAAGCTAGAAAAGAAAAAGAAGCTAAAGATAAAGGTGAAGAGTATAAATCTACTTTCGTAAACAAACCTGTTGAAGAAGCAGAAGTAATTATTGGTAAACAAAGAAATGGTCCAATTGGAACAGTAAAACTTGACTTCCATAAGCAATATACAAGATTTGCAAATAAACCAAATGATGATGTAACAGGTGCTGCACCTGTTGAAGTAGTGTTTGAGAACATTGCAGATGTTGAAAAAGAGACAAATATAGAAGTTCCTGATATTTTATAGTAAATAATAAGATTAATTATTATTTAAACATTATCATAATATAATTTTTTTAATTATTATAATTAAAAGGATTTATTATGAAAAAAGCCTTCTCATTACTTGAATTAATTTTTGCAATAATTATTATTGGAATTATTGCTTCTTACGCAATTCCTAAATACAAAGATACAAGAGACTCAGCTCTTTCCTCTACAATTAATAGAGATTATATTACAGCTAAAACATCAATTCAAAACTATTCATTGATAAATGGCACTGTAACAAAAATAAGTGATGCTGTAAATGTATCTAATAAAAATTGGACTATAGAAGATAAAAAAATTACATTTAAAGAAAATTCAAAAGATTGTTTAGTTTTAGAAATTAAAATAAAAAATAATGAACTAATGCTAGAGGTTATTATTGATAATAGTATTGGTGATATATGTAATAAATTGGTTACTGATTTTGGTATAAAATCTGAAGATATTGTTTTGTTTTAAGGCTTATTGAAATAGTGGGGTTAACTAGGTTGTTTTGAAATCAAAAGTTAAGTTTTTTTTAGATAATATTTTTAAAAAATCACAAGGGTAACGTATGCGAATCTTTTACATATTATTTCTTTTGTCATCTTTATTATATTCTCAAGAAATTAGTAAAGAGCAGATTAAATTATTAGAAAAACTTCAAGGCAATGAACTTAAAGCAAATACTTCTAAAAAAAATTCAGAAGAATCTCCAAATCAACAAGTTATTGTTAATAATGTTATAAAAAAAGTTGATAAAAAGAAGAGGCAAGAATTAGATGATGAAGAGTTAGAAACTTTACAAGAAAAACTAATCACTAAAGAAAATATTGAAAAAGCTTTAAGTATTAAGCCTAAAAAAGAGAGATATGGTTCTTACTTTTTTAATAATGTGAATAATATTAACCCTTACTCAATTAGCACTCCTGAAGATTATAGTATGAATTATGGAGATAAACTGGAAATTAAAATTTATGGATTAGAAGAAAGTAATATATCCGTTTCTATAAATAATAATGGTTTTATCGAACTACCTAATATTGGAAGAGTTCTAATTTTAGGAAAATCTTTTAAAGAAACGAAAAAAATTGTAAAAAATAAAATCAAAAATGCCTATCCTAATGTTAATGATATACTAATTAATATAATTGAATATAGCCCAATTCAAATAGTGATTTCAGGTGAAGTTGAAGCACCAGGCTTATATAATGTATCTTCATTCTCTACAATAAAAGATGCGATTATAATGAGTGGTGGAATTTTAGATGAAGGATCTTATAGAAATATTGTTTTAAAGAGAAAAAAAAGAATAATTAAAAGGTTCGACTTATATGAACTATTGATAAATGGTGATATGTCAAGTGATACACCTTTAAAAAATGGTGACGTAATTATTGTTAGTAATATTGAAAAAGAAATTACTATATCAGGAGATATTAAAAAGAGTACAAAATTTGAATTATTAAACAATGAAAGCTTTAGGAAATTAGTGAAATTAGCTGGTGGATTAAAAGCAAAAGCAAACAAAAAAGCTATTAAGTTAAAAAGATTTGAGGAAAATGGTTTAGAAGTTTATAATTTAACTTTGTCAGAACTTTATAAAATGAAACCTAAAGATGGCGATGAGATTTTCATTGAATCAAAAAAATTTATTACAACTAATTTTGTAAGTATCAATGGAAATGTAATCTCTTCTGGTGAAAGAAGATTGCCCTTAGATAAAAAACTGTCTACATTAATAAAAAGTGAAATTAAAAAATATGGTAAAGATAGTTATTTTTTAAGAGATACTAATTATAGTTATGGATATGTAGAAAATTACAACTCATTTAAAAGTTTTAGTTTAAAAAATATTTTAAATAATAAAGAAGAGATATCTCTTAAAAAAGGTGATAGAATTTATATCACAAAAGACAATACAAAGATTACAAATTCATATATTAGAGTTACTGGTGATATCTTAGATTTAGAAAATGTTGATAAAAATGATATTGAGACTATTACAACTGTTGTTGAAAATAAACCTACAACAGAAGATATACCTAAAGATGATAGCTCAGAAGATAATATTACTAAAGACAGTATTATGGTAGAAGAAATTGTAAATACTAAAACTTATCAAAAGGTAGATTACTTTAGTAATTTAAAAATTTATGATTTATTTAATATTCTTGTATTTAAAGATAACAGTGTAGATTTAGATAGAACTAAAATAAAAATCACAAGAAAATTTAATTTTAAAGAGTTTGAGTTTGTTGTGACAGAAAAAGAATTTAATAGTTTTAAACTTGAAGAGTATGATGTTGTTGAATTTTATAATAAAAGCTATTTAATGGAAAATAACTCAGTTGTAATTAATGGAGAAGTTAGATTACCAGGTACATATAAAGTTAAAGATAGTGCTAGGTTAAGGGATGTAATTACACTAGCTGGAGGCTTTACTAAAAAAACATTATATTCTAAATTTGAGATAGTTAGGCATATTGTTAGAAATGAAAAAAGAGAAAGATTTATTATAAGTAAAAGTTTAAAAGAATCTTTAGACTCAAATATAATTATAAAACCAGATGATGAAATAAATATTTTTTCTATTCCCAACTGGGATGAAAAAAAATATGTAGAACTAAAAGGACAAGTTAAGTTCCCTGGTAAATACCAAGTACAAGATGGTGAAAAACTTTCTAGTGTAATCTTAAGAGCAGGAGGCTTTAAAGATAATGCATTTTTAGAAGGAGCACTTTTTACAAGAGAAGATACAAAAAAACTTCAACAAAAAATGTTAGAAGAGAAGCTGCTTAATCTTGAACAGAAGATATTAGAAGGATCTTTAAATAAAGATGATTTATCTTCTAAAGAGGAAACAAGTAGTTTAAAAACACTGAGTTTATTAGAATCTTTAAAAGAAAAATATGAGAATAATAAGCCTATTGGTAGAATTTCTATCAGTTTATTTTATGATTTAAATAGATTTAAAAATTCACAATTTGATATTAGTTTAAAGGATAAAGACACTTTAGTAATTCCTTCTATTAATGATACTGTTACAGTAATTGGTGAAGTATTAAATCAAAATACATTTATATATCAAAGCAAATTTGATGCAGATGATTACATCAAAAAAGCTGGTGGTTTAAAAGAAACTGCTGATACAGATTTAATTTATATAGTAAAATCTAATGGTGAAGCAAAAAGAGTTACAGATGATTACTTCTGGAATAGCGGAACAGAAGTATTTAAAGGTGATACAATTATAATTCCAATTAAAATTGACTTAGTTTCTAATTTAGCTTATGCAAAAGATGTTAGTTCAATAATTTATCAATTAGCAGTAACTGCAGCTTCTTTAAAGACTTTAGGGTCTTTATAATAATGAAAAAAAAGCTTTGTTCAATCCTATTTCTTACTCCAATATTATATGGAGATGTTTTATCTTCATATAATGGAAATACGGGTGTTTTTGAGACACCTAATGCTAGAATATTAAATGATTGGTCAATGAGGTTTTTTCTAAATGAAGATAAACCTTTTAGGTATTATGGTTTAACAGCATCTCCTTTCCCTGGCTTTGAAGCAAATTTTCACATGACTCAAATAGATGGTATTGCTGGTTTTTCAGATAGTGCTGGTTATGGTGATTATAAAGATAAGTCACTTAACTTTAAATTCTTATTAAATAAAGAAACTGAATTATTGCCTGCAATTGCAATTGGTGCAGATGATGTATGGGGGACAGCTTTATATACATCTAAATATATAGTAGGAAGTAAGAAAATTTCATACTTTGACATATCATTAGGATATGCAAAAGGAAGACTTGGTGGTGAAGATTTAAGAAAATATTCTTCAAATACTAATAATAGTGGTAGTTTTGATAATGATTCCGTAAATTTTTTAAAAGATACTGATTGGAGAGGTGGTAAACCTTTCGGAAGTATTGTATTTAATGCAACACCTAAAATAAGATTCATAGGTGAATATTCACCTATAGATTATGGAAAAGATAAAGTAAATCCATTTTTAAATGGAAAAAGATATGAACTTCCTAAATCAAATTTCAATTATGGTATAAAGTATTTATATAGTAATAATTCAACACTATCTTTATCTTATCAACGTGGAACAACACTTTCTTTTGGTTATACTTATCAATTTAGTTTTGATAGAACAGGTATGTTTGATCATTTACCAGACCCTAGATGGAAAGCAACAGAAAAAAGAAAAAAAGAGTATACTAATTATACTCAAGATGAATTAGCTAGAAATCTTGCGAAAGAAGTGTCTTTAGAAAAATTCTCAAATGTAAAAACAGCAGTTAATAAAAATAAAATTTGGACTGAAATATCTAATACTAGATATCATAATGATTTAAAAGCAGTAGGTCGAGCAATTTCAACTATTGATGAAGTAGCACCAAATAAATACGATACTATATATTTAACCTTAAAAACTCGAGAAACTCCTAAAAAAACTATAAAGATAAATCGAAAAGAATTTGATTTATATGAAAATGAGAAAATTAGTAATGAATACATGAAAGAAGCTTTTTTTGTTACTAATAATGTCGAAGAAGAATATGAAGAGTTTTCTGAGGGAAGTAAAAATATTTATAAAACTGAATCTTTTAATAAAAAGGATTTTGATTATGACTTTTCAATAAAAGTTAGAAGTCTACTTAATCACAAAGATAAACCACTTGCTTTAAAAGCAGCAGTAAAAGCTTCTTCTTTTTATCATATTAATGATAAATTTTCTTTAAATGGATCTTTAGAGCAACCATTTTTTCATACTGGTAAAAACCTTACAAATGAGCCATTAGAAGCAGAAAAGTTATCTTTAAGAAGTGATGTAACTAATCATTTTATATATAATGAGGCTCAGATGCCTTATTTAAGTTTAACTTATTTAGATAGATTTCCGATGAATTCGTTTATTAAAAGTGAAATTGGTTATTTAGAATACTCTTTTGCTGGTTTAGATTTAGAATGGTATAAACCTTTTAATAATGAACGATTTGGTGTAGGTCTACAATATCAAAATGTTTATAAAAGAGAAGTTGATGATTTTTTTAAGGTAAAAGATAAATATAAATATGATGCAAAATTTTTAAATTTATATTATTTAGTTTCTCCTAAACATGATCTTCATGTAAGTGCTAAAATTGGTCAATTTCTTGCAGGAGATAAAGGTATTAGATTTGATATTGCGAGACACTATAAAAATTTCTCATTTGGTGCTTTTGCTACAATCACAGATTCAAATAAGATTTTTGAAAGTGAAGAGAATAAAGGTTATATTGATAAAGGTGTTTATTTAAAAGTTCCACTAGAAGTATTTACATACAAAAATCTTAAAAAAAGATTAGATTATGGATTAAAACCATGGACTAGAGATGTAGGGCAGTACGCTAACACATTAAATAGTTTATTCCCTATGAATAATAGTGAAAATAATTCACAAATAATGAAAAAATATATAAATAATTTGAAAGAATAAAAAAAATATTTGCAATTAATAATATTTATAGTATAATGTTAAAAAAAATTAAGGATTCTCAATTATGAAAAAATTATTATCAATTGTTTTCGCTTCTTCTTTAGTAGTTTCTAGTGCTTTATATGCACAAGATGCAGGTGCAGCAGGTGCAGCAGTAACACAATCAGGTGGAGCAGGTGCTGGAGCAGCAGGTGGAGCAGGTGCTGGAGCAGCAGGTGCTGGAGCAGGTGCTGGAGCAGCAGGTGCAGCTGGTGTTGGAGCTGGAGCTGGAGCAGCAGCTGCAGGTGGTATCAGTGCATTAACTGCAGGTGGAGCAGCATTAGC
>Ga0070724_10001124_pt1 | contig 16566 bp, 15 predicted proteins | sample tdDd001_FD_67278 | JGI IMG/M metagenome (GOLD analysis project Ga0070724, IMG submission 67278) | Marine sediment microbial communities from the Atlantic coast under amendment with organic carbon and nitrate - tdDd00.1 | ecosystem: Environmental > Aquatic > Marine > Coastal > Sediment | place... | reverse complement strand
CTAGTTTTGTAGGACTATAGGGTCTTTGAGACGGGACCTTTGTCTTGGGACAGTTAAAAAGGACATGTGTCTCGTGGACACATTGAAAATACTGCGGTTTGAGCGTAGGGACTATAGTCCCGTCAAATAGTGACTATGTCCTTCCGCTATTATGACTTTTGGAAATGTTTTTATCGACAAAATACGACTATAATTAACTTATCAAATCAAACAGAGCCGATCATTCAGGTTGACTCAACGAAGCGGATGGTTATTTAATAGATGTCTTTACTTAGTTGAAGGAGGAAAAAACAATGTTGGAATATTTATTAACTTTATTAGAAATGAAATTAGGTAACGAAGAAGGACAAAGTATGATCGAGTATGTATTACTAATCGCTCTTATCGCAATCGTAGTTATCGCAGTTCTTGTTAACGTAGCACCACAAATCAATAATACTTTAAACCAAATTATAAACAATATTTAATAGGGTTGACCTTATCGGCTCGATAAGGTCTATTTCCTTTTTTTATTCAGAAGTGGTTAGCTTAGAAGGTGATGATGTGCTCAACCTAAAAAGACTAAAAAGTAACCGGGGGCAGGCAATTGTAGAATTGGCCATTTTGCTGCCGGTTTTATTACTGATATTAATGGCGATTTTAGAGTTTGGACGGGTATTTAATGCCTATATGATCATTACCCATGCTTCGCGTGAAGGTGCAAGAGCGGGTTCTGTAGGTGGATCAGATATTGAAATTGCAGAAGCTATAGGAGATACAACGCCAACTTTGGATCCAACCAATATGAGGATTACTGTGAGTACCCCGTCAGGACGTGATCGTGGCGATCCTTTAACAGTAACTGTAGAGTATGACGTAGATCTCATTGTACCATTAATTGGCAATGTTGTTGGTGATCCAGTTGAATTGGATGCTGCTACAACCATTCGGATAGAGTAAGAGGTGAAACCATGTTTAAACGATTAAACAACAACGAAGGTGTGACACAAATAATCGTAGTCGTAGCGTTAGCAGGCCTATTAGGCATGGCTGCACTTGTTATTGACGTTGGTTCGGCCATGGCTGAACGTATTCAACTCTCCAATGCTGTTGATGCAGCAGCATTAGCTGGAGCTATGGAACTTCCAACAGACCCTGATGATGCATTAATTGAGGCACAAAATATTGTAATTGCTAATGGTGTTGACTTAAATGATGTATCCATAACTGTTGGTGAAGACAGTCGATCTATAAGTGTAACTGCTGCAAAACCTTTTGATTTTGTTTTAGCTCCAGTCATTGGGATCGAATCAGCAGTTCTAAATGTAGAAGCTGAAGTTATTATTGGTAATGCATCAGGTGTAAGCGGGCTCAGACCATTTGGTATTGAGGACCAGGAATTAACATTTGGTGATCTCGCAACTTTGAAAGAAGGAGGTGGAGATGGCGAAACAGGTAATTTTGGTGCAGTAGCTTTTGAGCTTGAACTAGTTGGAGCCAGTAACTTCATACAAAACATTATGTATGGATATGATGGAGAGATCAGCATAGGAGATACGATTTATCCTGAGCCTGGTAATATGGCATCGTCTATTAGTGAAATAAATAATATTTTGGATAGTGATCCGGTATCAACTTATGATAACTATTCAGCTGATTCACCTAGGGTATGGACGATTCCAGTTCTGCAAGACATGACTTCTCAAGGACGTACTGGTGAGTTTGAGGTCGTTGGATTTGCAACATTTTTTGTTGAGGAACTTGATAAGAAAGCTGGAAAGGCTGAAGTTACAGGTAGGTTTATTCAATTCACTGAAAATGGTGAAATTGATGAAGATGCACCAGATCGTGGTGTGTATGCTATGAAATTAGTTAAATAGAGAAGTAGAAATAGATCAAAAGGAGTGAAGTCTATGAAATCGAAGGGGACAGGCAAACGATTATTCCTTTTGGCACTCATTTTTGCAGCCGTAACGGCGTTTCTCAGTTACAGCTATTTAAGCAGACAAGCTGGACCGAAAGATGCGCCCGAAGTAGAGACAATGAAGATATGGGTAGCGAAAGAGAATATACCAGCGCGAGAAATCGTGATGGAAGAAATGGTTCACGAAGTTGAATTACCTAAGTCAGACAAATTAGAAAGTTACATTCAAAGCATTGAAGATATAGTCGGGAAGTTTACAGCAGAAAGTATTCTGCAAGGCGAAGGATTTCCACCCGAACGGCTGATGGAATCTATTGATGAAGAGTTAAGTCTAAGAATACATGGTTCCATGCGAGCGGTGTCTATTATGGTGGATAAAAACTCAGGCGTATCAGATTATATACGTCCAGGTGACCGAGTTGATTTATTCCTGTTCTTGCCTGAATTAACTGAACAACAAGAAGTTGTACGACCTGATATTACAAAATTAATGTTACAGAACATCGAAATACTAGCTGTTCGTAGGAACAGTAATCGACAATTCCCAGATGAAGAAGAAGCCGAAAATGTATATGATATTACCTTAGCAGTCCCTGTGCTGGAGATTGAAAAACTCTATATGGCACAAAAAACAGGGTCGCTTAAGCTTGCGCTCAGACCGTTTTCTGGTGATACATTTTACAATTCTTACGGTACGATTTGGGAAGAATTGTTGTTAGATTCTGAAATGAAACATCGTAATTTCTTCCCTGAATATGGGGTACAAGAAAATCTAGCACTTGTTACTGAAGATAAACTGGGTGAATATGAAGAATTGGTAGATGATTATAACGGTGGACCAGCGTCTACAGGACCGATTCCTGAAAATCCAGAAGAATATGATGTTTATACAGTTGTATATGGTGATACTTTGATTAAAATAAGTAAAACATATTATGACGATCCTTTTAAGTATGTAGATATTAAACGTGCTAACGGCTTAAGAACCAATAAGATTTATCCGGGACAACAACTTAAGATTCCAGTATTAGACTAATAAACGGAGGTGATCATATGAATGATAAGATTCGTATAATTGTAGCAGATGATACTGATGAGACCCGTGAATTAGTTGGAAGATATCTTGAGTTTAATGATCGGTTTGAGCTTGTTGGCGAAGCTGCTAACGGTAAGGAAGTAATCGAGAAAATTAAGGAAGTGAGTCCGGACGTTATTTTAATGGATATTAATATGCCAGAAATGAACGGGCTTGAAGCCACAGAATATATTTCTAATCATTATCCACGCGTAGTAGTCATCATTATGTCTGTACAAGCAGAAATGGACTATCTAAAAAAAGCTATGGTATCTGGTGCAAAAGAGTATATTGTAAAACCTTTTACCATAGATGTACTCAATGAAACCATTATAAATACATTTGACAAAGTAAAAGATCGAGTAGGACAGTCACATGCTCCAGAAGTGAGTATTAATTTAGAAGAACAATCGAGAGTATTTGCATTTTTTAGTAGTAAAGGTGGGGTAGGTAAATCTGTTATAGCAACCAATTTAGCCATGACACTAAGCAAAATGACTAAGGACAAAGTTGCACTGTTAGATTTTGACCTACAGTTTGGCGACATTGGTATGATTCTTAACCAAAAACCTAAAATTACAATTACTGAACTTGCCGATGAAAACATGTCTGGCGATGTTGATGGAATTCGTAACTATTTAATTCCAGTGACAGATAACTTAGACATGCTCATGGCTCCTAAAAAACCAGAATACGCTGAGTATATTTCAGAGAAACATATCAAAGAAATAGTAGCAACCCTTCGAAAAATGTACAAGTACATTATCGTAGACACCGCTACTAATTTCGAAGACACAACATTAGCGGTATTAGACTCAGCAGACCGTATTTACTATGTTGCTACCATGGATCTACTAGCTATAAAAAATACAAAGCTCGGACTGGATGTTATGAGTTCATTACGTTATTCTCAGGACAAAGTCAGAGTTGTTATAAACCGTAATGTTAAGTCGGGCATTAATATGTCAGATGTCGAAAAAATATTGAATTATTCTATCGAGTCAGAATTACCTGAAGACTCAAAAGTACTCTTGCAGTCAGTTAACCAAGGAGTGCCAGTAACAGAGGATAGCAGATCAAAAAATTCTAAGTTCGGAAAAGCACTTCAAAAAATGGCGAAAGAGTTAATAAAAAATCACTCCTAATCCCCAAGATACGCATATGTAAAAGGCGGGTTTAAATTAAGGAGGTGAGGGGATGTCACTAAAAAATAGATTAGATAAAAAGGAAACGGCAAGCTCTACGAGTACTCAAAAAATGGGCGCTGATGATCCCTATACGGATTTAAAAATTAAAATACAGCATCGTGTTATTGAAGATCTAGATATCGATTTTAGTGAACTATCAGAAGACTTTAGTAAATTTACGGGAGACATAGAAGCCCTAATACAAAAACATGTTTCAAAAGAAGCACTTAATATGACCAACGTCCAAAGAGACAAAATATCTAAAGAGCTTATGGACGAAATTCTTGGTTTTGGTCCTATTACAATACTCTTAGATGACCCCGATGTAACAGAGGTTATGGTTAATGGGCCTAAAAAAATATTTGTTGAAAAAAGCGGGAAACTTCAATTAGCGGATGTACAGTTTAAAGACAATAATCATGTACTACATGTTATTAAAAAGATTGTTGCTCCTATTGGCAGACGTATAGATGAAAGTTCGCCTATGGTTGATGCGCGTTTACCTGACGGATCTCGTGTAAATGCCATTATACCGCCCCTAGCTTTAGATGGACCTAGCATAACAATACGTAAATTTGCGGAAGATCCTTATGGTGTAGATGATCTAATATCATTCGGAACCTTAAGCTCTAAAATGGCAGAAATACTTAAGTTTTGTATAGAAGGTCATTTAAATGTAGTTGTGTCAGGTGGTACAGGTAGTGGTAAAACAACTACCTTAAACGTACTATCATCCTTTATACCGAATGCAGACCGAATTGTAACCATAGAAGATGCGGCAGAACTTAAGCTGATTCAGGAACATGTTGTACGGCTTGAAACACGGCCAGCCAATATAGAAGGAAAAGGCGAAATATCCATACGTGATTTGGTTAAAAATAGCTTACGTATGCGGCCAGACAGAATCGTAGTAGGTGAGGTCCGTGGTGGCGAAGCACTTGATATGCTACAGGCCATGAATACTGGTCATGATGGTTCTTTGACAACTGGTCATGCTAATACACCTAGAGATATGTTATCGCGTTTAGAAACAATGGTACTAATGTCAGGAATGAAATTACCTGTTAAAGCCATTAGAAGCCAAATTGCTTCTGCGGTAGATCTAATTGTGCAACAATCTCGTTTGCAAGATGGTAGTCGTAGAATAACCCATATCACTGAAGTACATGGTATGGAAGGCGATGTTATTATTATGCAGGATGTTTTTAGATTTGATCAAACGGGTTTGGATAGCCGTGGTAAAGTTACAGGTAGTTTTATTTATACGGGTGTAAAACCTAAATTCGTCGAAACACTAAGGAAAAAGGGATTTGAAATTCCAAATACCCTATTCATGTAGGAGGGAGCAAAATGATCTTACTGATAATGACTATGATCTTTATGTCTGCAGCTCTCTTCTTCTATAGTTTTTTTATGATGATCGAAGGACGTGAGAGCCCTGCAGACCGACTACAAGATTATATTGAAGTCGAAACACCGAATAACATTGAGGAATTTGAAAAAAAAGAACGGAAAAGCTGGATAAAAGCCATTGGTAAACAATTGGAACGTATTACAATACTTAAAAACTTTACCAAAGGAACATCGGCTATTTTAATACAAGCAGATATACCACTAACAGGAGAAGAACTAACAGTAATCCAGCTCAGTATTGCGGGTGCAGTAACCTATTTCCTATTTAGCTTAACGGGCGATTTTATCATTGGCCTCGTCGCTTTTATTGGACTATGGTCATTGCCAATAATGTATATTAAGCGTAAAAAACTGCAAAGAGAGAAAAAGTTTAATGAACAATTAGGAGATGCACTGGTCATTTTCTCAAACTCTCTAAAAGCTGGATATAGTTATTTGCAAGCTGTTAGCTCTGTTGCAAAAGAAATGCCAGATCCCATTTCTAAAGAATTTGGACGTGTGTTAAAAGAAATGAGTTTTGGTTTAGATGCAACCAAAACCTTAGTTAATTTAATGAAACGTGTAGACAGTGAAGATTTAAAACTCATGGTTACGGCAATTGTTATTCAAAAGGAAACTGGTGGTAATTTAGCCGAAATCTTAGATAATATTGCAGGTACCATACGTGACCGTGTACGTTTGCAAGGTGAAGTTAAAACACTTACAGCTCAGGGACGTTTTTCTGGCATGATCGTAGCCTTTGTACCTGTCGTTTTAGGCTTGTTTATCTATCTTGCAAATAAACCTTATATTGTATTGTTATTTACAGACCCAAGGGGCAGGATGATGCTTGGTGGAGCTGTATTTAACGAATTTATAGGGATCATGTTTATACGCAAAATCATTAAAATCGAAGTGTAGGTGAGCATATGTTAGCGATTATCGTATTTATGATATTTATAACAACTATGATTGTATTTCAGGCAATCTTAAGCATGCTCTATGCACCTCAGATGCGAATACAAGAACGCATGGAAAACTTAGATGAAACCGTCCAATCTTATGACTTTAGAGAAGATGAAATGTCAGATTCTCTATCAAATCGTTTGTTTGGTCCTGCCGTCGAAGGTTTTGGAAAGTTTATGATTAAGTTCAGTCCAAAATCAAAACGGGATCGATTGGAATTGTTGCTAAAGCAATCAGGGAAAATAGAAAAAACGTCAGTTGGGAAATGGTATATGAAAAAGCTGATATTTGGTTTTATATTGCCATTACTCTTAGGTATACTTTTCTTTAGCTCAGGAACAACCTTGTTAATGAGTTTAGTTCAAGCAGCAGTTATAGGATTTTTAATTCAGTTTATGCTAAACATAATACTAAAGCGAGGCATAAGTGCAAGACAAAAGGAAATTCAAAATGCACTACCAGATGCTTTAGATTTAATAACAGTAAGTGTTGAAGCAGGCCTATCTTTTGATGGTGCAGTAGACCGTGTTATTAGACAAATGCCTAATGCATTATCTGCAGAATTTGCAACAGCACTAAAAGAGATGCGAATGGGTAAAACACGTAGAGAAGGTTTAAGAGCCCTAAGTGAACGCTGTGATGTTGATGACTTAACAACATTGGTAGGTGCTCTTATTCAAGCAGACGAACTTGGTGTAGGAATTGGTAAAGTTTTAAGAATCCAATCACAACAAATAAGAGAAAAAAGACGTCAAAGAGCTCGTGAAAAAGCCATGAAAGCACCTATTAAACTGTTATTCCCACTTATCTTTTTCATATTCCCTACGATATTTGTAATATTGTTAGGGCCAGCTGTTATTCAAATGGCAGATGTTTTCAAATAATATTAAGAATGGAGACAAGAAATAGGAAACAAGAAATAGGAAACAGGAGACAGGAAACAGGAAACAGGAAACAGGAAACAGGAAACAGGAAACAGGAAACAGGAAACAGGAAACAAGAGACAGGAAACAAGAAACAAGAAACAAGAAACAAGTGACAGGTAAAAAACATTTGAAGGAAAAAACGTAGTGGCGGTCTTGCGCCGCCATAGCATTTGGTGCAGATAAGTTTTTACGTAAGGGTAGCAGATCTGCTACCCCTACAAAATCAAGTACAATAAAAATCAGTAAAACATAGGATGATGCTTATGAAAACTGTTCAAATATACAATCAAACACAAAACCACCTAGTAACAAGCAATGGTTGGATTGCCAATACATTTTGGACACGTTTTCGTGGGCTTATGGGTAAAAAAGATATACCAACAGATTACTGTTTGGTCATACAGCCATGTAACCAAATTCATATGTTTTCGATGAAATTTGCTATTGATGTTGTTTATTTGGATGCAAATAATGTGGTTGTAGCCATAGATCATGAGTTAAAACCATGGACAATGGGAAAAAAGAAACCTCTGGCAAATAAAGTGCTAGAGTTCAATACAGGTTATATAAAAAATAAAATAACAATGAATGACTCCCTTTTGCTCAAGTGAGTAGGAGAGATCATATAGATGTCCCCTTTAAAACCGATGCAAAGTATATTCGCATCGGTTTACTTTCCGCGAAAAACAAGAACAGCATAAAACGGTATGAGATGAGACAGACATGAATTCATTCATGCCTGTCTCATTTCATACCGTTTTATATTGGGCGCGGCCCGCGACCGCAGCAATGTGAATTTCCATTGCTGGGTTGTTCAGCCATGAATAAAGATAGATTGCTGGGTTGTTCAGCCATGAATAAAGATAGATTGCTGGGTTGTTCAGTCATTAATAAAGATAGATTGCTGGGTGTTAGTAGTTAATACGAAAACATGTTAAATCAATACGTAAGGGTAGCAGATCTGCTACCCTTAGAAACCTTGAATTATCTAGAAAGTCGATGAGTAATCATGCATTTATAAGGAAAGTAAATTTGATTCTATAAGCATACCTGTGGTATACTTATGTTTACATAACGTCAAAATAAATTTAACAATCATAAATCAATTTCCCTGTCTATCTATACAATGGAAGGTGAATAAATGGATCCAATAACCCACGGTGTCATCGGACTCGCAATTTCTTCTTTTTCAGGAGAACCTGTTAGTTTGTTAAATCCTGTTTCTTTAGGTTGTGCACTAGGTGCGATGTCACCAGATATTGATGCTCTTGTACGCATCTTTTTTAATGACTATGAGTATCTTAAACATCATCGCGGACCAACACATTCGGTACCTGCTATAGCAGTAATAGCCACTTTAATTACCTTTGCTTTAACATTCTATTTTCCAGAGATGTCTTTCCTTAAGGTTTTACTATGGACCATAATAGGTGGTATATCCCACACAGTATTTGATATTTTCAACTCATATGGAGCTCAACTTTTTATTAAAAAGCGTAAGGCTAGTATTTTAACACTGTATGATCCTGTTATTACGATACTTGCTCTAATCCTTATCTTTGGTAAAAACTTAAACACCATTTGGTATGGAATCATAATTCTCAAATTCGGTTTGTATTTAACCTTCCGTGTCTATCTTAAAGAGCAAGCAAGAAAAAGCATTTTAAAAGAATATGCTAATGGATATAAGGTTGAAAAAATTGATGTATTACCATCTTTAATGGCATTCTGGAAATGGGATTTTATCATTACAGCTAAAAGCCATCATATAGTAGGTAAGTTTAATCAGGTAAATAAGAAATTTGTGATTATAGAACGCTTTAAAAAGAAAAGGCCAGAAATGGTAGAACACTTCAATAAAACAAAAGTAGGGCAAGTCTTTAATGACTTCTCACCAAACCTTCATATTCAACACCATGAAGATGATGAACGCATTGTACTATTTGCCATAGATATGCGCTATTATTTAAGAAAACAATTCATGCACCATGCAACAGTCGTTTTCGATAAAGAATACAACGTCATAGAGTCTCACTTTCATCCTTACAGTTTAAACAAGTGGGTGAGTGTGCCAGAGGCTGCATAAAAAATTAAAATTTAGACCTTCAATATGAATACATATTTGAAGGTCTTTTTATATGGAATAAACAGGGTATGATTCTTAAATCATTTTCGTAGACGCAGGATAAATCCTGCCAAGCACCAGTAGTCAGATTAATATCAAAAGAAAAGATGTCCCTGTTCAAAGGTTCATAACAAACAAAATGCTTTTTATCAAAGCTATTGACCCTATGATAACAACAGTGACTTTTGTCACAAATTAAATTACAAATTCCCTTAAACAAGTGACTCTTGTTACTGGAAAAGATATACTATAATAGGTAAACTTATATTGTTGGTCATTTTGAGAGAATGAGTAGACAAAACAAAAGGAGAATGAGGATGAAAAAATTAGGATTATGGATGCTTATCTTAGTCATGGTTTCTATGGCTTTTGTAGGCTGTGGCGGAAAAGAAGAAGCAACAACAGAACCAGCAGCTGAAGAAGTTGAAGCTGATGTTGCTGTTGAAGAATTATCAAATAAGGAAGTAAAAACTCTAGAAAAACTATTAGCAAGAGAAGCAGAACTTGGTTCATACTCATATTCTGTAGACATGGAAATAATGGAAGGCATGAAATCTTCGGTTAAATTCTATAAAAAGCTACCATGGATGCGTATGGAGTCAACTGTTGAAGGACTTCCTACTACTGTAATGTTAATGAACTCAGAAGAAGGAAAAATTTACTCGATTGACGACGTAAATAAACAAATTATGGTGATTGAAGATCCTGAAATGTTTATGGAGCCAACAGCTGGCTTAGATATGATGCTTGAAGAGAACGTTGTGCCAGAAGGTACAGAACTCAAAAAAGTGGATTACAAAGGTAAAAAAGCATTATTGTTAAGCTTTGAAATGCCAGATTTAGAATCGGGTGAGACATTTGGTTCAAAAATTTGGTATGACGAAGAGTACGGTGTACCTTTGGCATACGAAATAAATATGGGTGCAGACCAAAATATGTTGACAGAGTTTAACTACGACTTTTCAGAAGTGTCAGATGATATGTTCGAATTACCAGAAGGATACAATGTGATGGACCTTGGTGATATGGATAGCATGTTTGAAGGCATGGAAGGCATGGAAGGTATGGAAGATTTAGATTTAGAAGGAATGGATTTAGACACAGATAATTAAAATGAATGACTCGGTTGAGACTCAGTTGATACTGAGTCTTTTTTTATGTTTTCATAACACCTTAGTTAGGTATATATAAAATAACAGTGATCAATGAAACAATATATCCATACATAATGATAAAAGAGGGGTGTGATTCCATGGGTGACAAAATTTTATACCAAGACGAAATTATAAGTGTAAAGGAATCAGTTAAAGAAAATAATAAGTACATTTATACCCATGAAGAGATTTCGGGTGGTAAGCGTATAGTAGTTCTTCCATTTAGAAAGAAAATTGGCGGACGTCAGTTTTTACTTAGACGCGAATTTATTCCTTGTTGGGACAGCCATACAGATGTGTGTGCAATATCTTCTAAAGTCTTGAATGATAATCCAGAGCAAACTGCTGTGGACGAAATTGCAAAAGACACTGGTTATACCATTAAAGGAACAGAACTTATTCGGCTAGGTGTTGTTTCTGCAAGTAAGTCTTCTGACACGACCTACTATTTATACGGTCTTGATTTATCAAAGAACGACAAAGAGCAAGAAAAACTAGAGATTCATGAAGATATGACTTTCTGGGGAGAAGAAACCGATATTATGGATAGTATTGACGCACAACTCGTTGCATGCTACGGTAAACTACGGTTCTTATTCTTCTAAATATACAAACACATAACTCGTAGGGTCGGTCTTGCGCCGACTACCAAACGATAATTAACTACACTTAATGTAGGGTTGGTCTTGCGCCAACCAAACTAAATACCTGAGATTATAATAAAAACCAAGACTCGTACAGGATAACTCATATAACCTATACGAGTTTTGTTATGAAACTTAAAGGGTTTGCCAGTACCATATGGAATTTATTTTAAGAAAAATAATTAATTTTTAAAAATCGGGAACTTTTATAAACACACGACGTCTAAAAGATATAGAGATTGAATTGGAAGGAGGGAACAACGTGACGGATACGGAAAAAATTTTTCTTAAGAAGAGTCAGGAAGGCGACATTGCTAGCTTTGAACAACTCATCGCAAGGCATCAGCAAAAGGTTTATAACATCGCCTACCGTATGATGGGGAACGAAGAAGATGCCAAGGACGCGGCACAAGAAGCACTCATCAAAATTTATAAATCAGTTAGTAAGTTTAGAGGTGACTCAGGATTTTCGACTTGGGTATACCGAATAGCAATTAATGCATGTAAAGATGAATTAAGAAAGAAAAAGCATAATATTATTTCTTTAGATAAAGAAATAGAAACAGAAGAGGGTTCAATTAAAAACGAACTAGCAGATCAGGGATTAAAACCTGACGAGTTGGTGGAACAAGCAGAACTTAATGAAACCATTCAAGAAGCAATTAATCAGTTACCAGAACAGAATCGAATTGCCATTATATTAAGAGATATTCAAGGATTTTCATACGAAGACATTTCTAGCACTTTAGAGTGCCCAGTAGGAACCGTAAAATCTCGAATTAACCGGGGCCGAAAATTACTTAAGGATTGTCTTAAACAAAATCCAAGATGGTCATATGAAGGCATAGTCTAGCAGAAAGGAGGTATCTTAAATGAATTGTAAACAATGTAATGAACTATTATCACAATATATAGACCTTGAAGTAACACCACAAGATAAGGTTAAAATAGATCAACATCTCGAAACATGCCAAGCTTGTAAAACTGAATACGAAGAGCTTAAAGCTGTTAGTGAGATGCTTAAGGAGTTGCCGATGAAAGATTTACCAGAAGGCTTTGAAGCGGAACTTCATGAAAAACTTGTTGAAGCGAGTAAGGAAATGAAAGCACCAAAACCTAAGAATGATAAAGTGGTTCAATTAAAAGATCATTTTAGAAGAAATGTAAAACGTTATTCGTTAGCAGTTGCAGCCAGCTTAGTTGTCATGGTCTCGTTTGAGTCAATGAACTTTAACAACGGAAGTAAAATGGAAATGGCTATGGAACCATCCGTAGAAACGTCTATGGATATGGCATATGAAGTGACTGAAGAAGCACCAATGCTGAGAGTTGAAGAAAGTGATGGAGCTCAATTTAAATCAACAGAAGAATCTTTTACGCTTGAATTAACAAATGCTGATTGGGCAGAATCTCAAGATGATGCAGCACCAGATTTTAGTGATGTAAATGCTGAAGAATTAAGAATTGGAACAGCTGATGATCAACCAGAAATATATGCTGGTGGGTTTGGAGAAGATAAGGAAGCTGTAGCATTCACAGCTGCCCCACAACCAGCACAAGTTAACAGAAAAATAATCCAAACTGGGTACCTCAGTATGGATATAGAGAACTACGACGAAAAACTTGAACAAATCATGACTATGACCACTAAAATGGGTGGTTATGTAGAAGACATGAGCTCTAGTTATCAATATGGATACCGAACTGAGAATCCACTTAAAATGGGTCATGTAACCATTAGAGTGCCTCAAGTACAATTCCATGGAGTTATTAAAACCTTGGATGAACTAGGCCGTATAACAGATCAAAATATGAGCTCTGAAGATATTACTCATATGTACAGAGACATAGCAAATGAAGTAGCTAACCTGGAAGTACGTGAAGCTAAACTCCGAGAAATTATGGATAAGGCAGTAGAAATTAAAGATGTACTTCAAGTAGAAAATGAACTAAGTCGTGTGCGTGGACAAATTAATGATATGAAAGGTACCCTAATTCAGTGGGACCAACTCGTATCCTTATCACGTATAACTATTAATTTATACGAAGTAGAAAGTTTAGAAGTATACATTGAACCTATAGACAACAGTCTACTAACACGTATACGTGAATCATTTATTAACTCAATAAATGACTTGGTATACAGCTTAGAAAACCTGGCAATACTAGCAGTTGCATTGTTCCCATTTATAGTTGGCTACAGTATTGTTGGCTTTATTGGATATAAAATTGTAAAACGTATAGTAAAAGCAATTAAAAAACGGAGGAATTAGAAAATGAGAAAAGCACTTATAGGGTTGGTGATCGTTGCACTTATTGCAGGGGTTGCGTTAATAGACAGTTTCGATTTAATGTCAGGCGATACAAAAGCAAGTGAAGATACAAACGTTAAGTTAGTTACGGTGCAAGGTGAAGGTACAGTTAAAGTAAAACCTGATGTCGCATATATTAATGTTGGTGTTGAATCAAGCAATGTAGACGCACAAGTAGCACAAGAAGAAAATAAAGAAAAAATGGACGCTATCTTAAAAGCACTTAAAGATTATGGTCTAGAAGATGACGATATTAAAACAATTTCGTACAACATCTGGAGAGGCGTCGACTACCGGTCAGAGGTAGAAATTGAGGAGTACCACGTAACAAATATGATCGAGATTACAATAGATGATATTGAAACTGTGGGAAACATTATTGATGTTACGTCCGGTGCCGGAGCGAACCAGATCAATTCCATTCGTTTCTCCGTATCCGATGAGAAAAAATATTATAACGAAGCGCTTGAAATTGCTATGGAAAATGCAGAGTCAAAGGCAGCGTCTATTATGGGGACATTTGGTGAAAAGCCAGGCAAACCATACAAAGTCATTGAGTCGAGCTTCGGCGGCGGACAATTTAGAGAAGCAAATGTTGCACTTGATAGCGCAATGATGAAATCGGCAAGTTCTACTCCTATTTCGAGTGGTGACTTAGAAATTAAAGCTGTACTTTCTGTAGAGTACGATTATTAATTTTAATTTATCAAATTAATAATCAGTTAAAAGTTTAATGTTCAAAGTTTAAAGAAAAACGAATTTAACACAAAATGTAGGGTCGGTCTTGCGCCGACCTTATTTTTATTTTTGAAATAAAACGCTTCGAGGAAATATTATAAAAGCCTTAAGGCGTTTTGCTGTTTAACATATATTCTTGTCAGTTAAATACCTTTAAATCGAACGCATAAAAGCATATAATAAAGAAGATTATATTCTAGATATTTGATTTAATCATTGAACATTAAACTTTTATCTTTAAACACGACGAAGGAGTTTACATGCGCGAAAAAATATTAATTATAGACGGTAACAGTTTAATAAATAGAGCATTTTATGGTGTACCACCGCTTACAAATAAAGAGGGTGTACCTACTAACGCAGTTTATGGGTTTATTAACATGTTAAATAAGATGTTAGATGAGTATGACCCACAATATGTTTCGGTGGCTTTTGACTTAAAGGCGCCTACATTTAGACACAAAGAATTTAAAGATTATAAAGGAACCAGAAAGAAAACACCAGACGATTTAAGCGTGCAAATCCCTATGCTTAAAGAGGTTCTTGATACTATGGGGATTCATCGTTTAGAATACGAAGGATTTGAAGCAGATGACTTAATCGGAACCCTTGCATTTATGTCAGAAGAACGTAGTTTAGATGTATATGTAGCAACAGGCGATAAAGACTCATTACAACTTGTAACAGAGTTTATTCGTGTTTTATATCATGGCACTAAAAAACAAAAGGTTTATACGCCTGCCATGGTAGAAGAAGAGTTTGGTATATCTCCTAAACAAGTGCCTGATCATAAAGGGCTTATGGGGGATAATTCTGATAATATTCCGGGTGTACCAGGTGTTGGTAAAGTAACTGCTACGAAGTTACTACAACAATTTAAAACCATAGAAAACTTAGTTCAGAATACTGAGGAAATAACAAACAAAAGAATCCGAGGATTGGTTGAAGAGCATACTGATTCAGCTATTATGTCTAAAAGATTAGCGACTATAATAACCCATGTACCAATGGAGTTTGAACTGGAAGAGTTAAAAATTACTGTTCCAGATGTAGATGGTTTAGTTAACATGTACAAAAAACTTGGTTTCACAAGTCTTATCTCAAAACTTCAAGGAGACAATCCAAAACAAAGTAGACAATTGGAGTATTATATACATAACGTTAAAGCTGAAGCTGATGTTAAAAACCTATTAGAGGCTGTCGAAAAATCAGGAGAAATGGCCCTCCATATCGGTACTGATAAAACCAATATTAGAACTGACAATATTGTTGCACTTGCAGTTTCTACAGATGTAAATACATGCTGGTGCGTTGACGGAGAAGTTTTTGAACAACACATTGAGCTTTTTAAATCAATATTTGAGAATGCAAACATAAAAAAATTCGGACATCATATAAAAAATGATTATATAACATTAATGCGTTATGGCATTTTGCTAGAAGGCGTAAAGTTTGATAGTTATATTGCCCTCTATTTATTAGAGCCACAACGTAAAACATACGAACTCAATGATTTGGCTCTAGAATACACAAGCATACAAATTAAGAGCCAAGTAGATTTATTGGGTAAAGGTGCAAAAGCTAAGATGTTTAGTGAGATAGACAGAGAAGAAGTTACCAACTATATTGCTGATTCTGCCCTAACTGTCATAGCCTTAAAAGAAGTGCTTGAAAAGGAAATAGTGGAAGGTGACTTAGAAGACCTATATAACAATATTGAACTTCCGTTAATAGAGGTATTAGCTTCTATAGAGTATGAAGGATTTAATGTTAATACAGATACACTAAAAGAACTAGATGATGAACTTACAGTTAAGATTAATACTTTAACAGAAGACATATATGCCATGGCTGGTGAGGAATTTAATATTAATTCTCCCAAACAATTAGGTGTCATTCTTTTCGATAAACTCGGATTACCTGTTATTAAGAAAACAAAAACAGGGTATTCTACAAGTCATGATGTATTGGTTAAGCTACAAAGCAAAAGTCCTCTAGTTGAAAAGGTCATAGATTATAGAACCTATGCAAAATTAAAATCAACCTATGTAGATGGCTTGTTCCAAGTCATTAACCCAACAACAGGTCGTATCCATTCAAGTTTGAATCAAACTGTTGCTGTGACAGGTAGATTATCAAGCAAA
>Ga0070724_10001122_pt1 | contig 16583 bp, 23 predicted proteins | sample tdDd001_FD_67278 | JGI IMG/M metagenome (GOLD analysis project Ga0070724, IMG submission 67278) | Marine sediment microbial communities from the Atlantic coast under amendment with organic carbon and nitrate - tdDd00.1 | ecosystem: Environmental > Aquatic > Marine > Coastal > Sediment | place... | reverse complement strand
TTCCTGAGGAAAATTTAGAAAAAATGTTGGCTGAAACAAAAAGGCTTGAAGATTTAAAAATTAGTGACAATGCTCTTAAAATTAATGATAAAGCAAAAGAATTTAGTCTTCCTAATGCAATTGGAGAATATATATCATTAAATAAAGTATTAGAAGAAAATGATTTTGCTGTTATTAGTTTTTATAGAGGTTTATGGTGTCCATACTGTAATTTAGAGGTAAAAGCACTTCAAAATATTAATAACGAATTAATTTCCTTAGGTGCAAAACTTATCGCAATTTCTCCAGAGACTCCTGATTTGAGTTTAAGTATGAAAGAAAAATATGAATTGGAATTTGAAGTTTTAAGTGATGCAGATTATAAAGTTGAAAAAGATTATGGATTAGTATTTTCTCTTTTAGAAGAGTTAAGACCAATTTATGAAGCTTGGGGTTTTGATATTCCAGGATCTAATATCTTAGGAAGTTATGATTTACCAATGCCTGCAACTTATGTTGTAAACAAAAATAAAGAGATTATATTTTCATTTATTGAAGAGGATTATACAAAAAGATGTGAGCCTCAAGATATATTAAATGTAATCAAAATAAATATTAAATAAAAGGAATATATATGTCAAAGTTAATGAAAGTTAATTTAAGTTTTTTAGGTTTTTTTATGTTGATCCCAGGATTAGTTAAATTTGTGGATCCTTTCAAAACATTTTTTATAGAGCAAATAGCTTATACAGAGTTACCATTTCCTTTTCTGACTAGAGTAATGGGGCAATCAAGTGAGATATTAACAGGTTTAATACTATTTTATTTAGTTTTTTATAGCACTAAGATAAATAAAGAGCTTTTTGGAAAACTATTTTATTTTTCACATTTAATGTTAGTAATTATTTTAAGTGTTGCATTGTATGTACACTTTCACCCAGCAGTTCCTGCTGAAATTTTACCATTTGAAGAGAAAAAACCATTTTTAACTGTTGCAATGCTTATTGGTGTTGCTTTAAATATATTTTTAATAAAACAAAAAAATCAAAATAAATAAAAGGAATAAAAATGTCAAGATTATTAACAGAGATTAAAAAATATCAGGAAGGTTTTAAGAAGAGAGCTCCTAAAAGTATTCAAAATACAATGCTAGAAGCAACAAAAAGATTAGAAGAAGAAAGTATTAGTAAAAATGCTTTAAAAAATGGTGATACTGCAAAAAAATTTACCTTACCGAATGCTGTAGGGAATAATATCTCTTTAGATGAAGTTTTAGAAAATAATGATTATGCAGTTGTTAGTTTTTATAGAGGTTCATGGTGTGCATATTGTAACTTTGAATTAAAAGCATTACAAGATAGAAATGAAGAATTAAAAGAATTAGGTGCTCAACTAGTGGCGATTTCACCACAAACACCTGATGCAAGTATGAGTACTAAAGAAAAAAATGAATTAGAGTTTGAAGTATTAAGTGATACTGAAAATGTGATTGCAAAAGAGTATGGATTAGTATTTTCTTTAGCTGAAGAATTAAGACCAATTTATTTAAGTTTTGGAATAGATATACCAGCAGCTAATGAAGAAGATAGTTATGAACTTCCAATGCCTGCAACTTATGTAATTAATAAAAATAAAGAGATTGTATTCTCATTTATTGATGAGGATTATACAAAAAGATGTGAACCTCAAAATGTAATAGATGCAATTAAAAATAATAAGTAAGTATTAGAAATGAGTAAAGTAAGAGAAAAGTTAATTGAAGCAACTTTTAATGAGGTTCATACCTTTGGATATAAAGGAGCTTCTTTATCAATTATTTTAAATAAAGCAGAAGTAAAAAAAGGAACGATGTATTATTTTTTCCCTTCTAAAAAAGCAATGGTTTTATCAATGATTGAAGAAAAATTTGAAAAAACTATTGAGAAAGAATGGAGTAAATTAATTAGTACTAATGAAAATATTATTGATACATTAATAGATATATTGATGGATAATAATTGGGATTTAGAAAAAGGTTCTTTTTTAGGAAACTTACTACAAGAATATTTAGATAATGATAGAGACTTTTCAATTTCACTTACTTTAATTTTAGATAAATGGATAAAAGTTTTTTCTATTGCATTGCAAAAAGCACAAGAAAAAAAACAAATTAATAAAAATATTGACATAAGTGAATGTTCTGTTTTTATTATAGCTTCTATTGAAGGGGCAATATTATTATCAAAGAAATATGAAAATAGTAATAATTTCAAAAAATGTATAAACCAACTTGTCTTTTATCTAAATAATCTTAGAGCAAAGTAGCTTCTATAAAGGAAAGAAATGTTTTTAGAAAAAATAAATAATAGTTATACAATAAAAACTAAAATTATTGTTTTACTTTTAGTGTCAATGGTTCTCTTAACAATTACACTTGGGTTGATAAGTATAATGGAAGTAACTAAAAGTTCATTATCACAGAGTTATTCAAAATTAACAACAGTAAGAGATATTAAAAAAAGTCAAGTTGAAAATTTTTTTAAAGAAAGAATAGGAGATATTCAAGTTCTTTCAAAAAGTAAAAATATTGAAATTATTACAAATGATTTATTGGAATTTCAAAAAAAATTAAAAGTTTCATCATTGGATAAATACCCTGTGAATAATCATTTAGTAAGCGAAAAAATAAAATTACATGAAAGTTTTTTTCAAAATTACGTAAAAGAGTATGATTATCGGGACATGTTTATTATTAATTTATCTGGTCAAGTTATGTATTCTCAATCAAAAAACACTGACTTTGGAGAGAATCTAAAACTGGGGCACTTAAAAAATAGTGGTTTATCAAATGTTTGGCAAAAGGTTCTAAGTAAAAATAGAACTGTAATTGAAGATGTAAGTTTATATTCTCCAAATAATAACAATCCTGCAATGTTTATAGGTACACCTATTGTAATTGATGGAAAAATAGAATCAGTTTTAGTTTTACAGATTCAAAAAGCTATAAATAAAATTATGAGATTTAGAAAAGGTGCAGGAAAAACCGAAGAGTCTTTTTTAGTAGGTTCTGATAAGTTAATGAGAAGTGATAGCTTTTTAGCTCCAAATACTCATTCTCTTTTAGCCTCATTTACTAATCCTGAAAAAGGAAGTATTGATACAATTGCTGTAAAAGAAGCTTTTAATGGAATCTCAGATACTAGAATAATTGAAGACTATAATGGTAATTCAGTATTAGTTTCTTTCTCTTTAGTAAATATAGGAGAAGATTTAGAGTGGGCAATAATTTCAAAGATTGATGAAGAAGAAATTTTAGCAATTGTTGATGAAACAAAGTTTTATATTAGATTAGCATCTTTATTAGGTATGTTGATTATTTCAAGTATAAGTTTGTATCTTTTAAGAATAGTATTAACTAAACCTTTAAAAGAGTTTAGAGAGGGTACTTTATCTTTTTTTAAATATTTAAATAAAGAAACAAAAGAAGTAAATCTTTTAAATGATCAATCAAAAGATGAGTTAGGTGAAATTTCTAGAGTTATAAATGAAAATATTGTAAAAACAAAAAAACTTATAGAAGAAGACGAATCACTTATATCAGATGTAAATAGAGTTGTATCAAAAGTTAATGAAGGATATTTATCAGTTAATGTTGAAAAAGACAGTTCAAATGAAAAGTTACATCAATTAAAAGAGATGTTGAACTTAATGTTAGAAAACTTAACATTAACAGTTGATAAAGATATTAATGAGATTACAGTGGTGTTAAATAAGTATAAAGTTTTAGATTTTAGAGAAAGTATAAAGAATCCAACAGGTAATGTATCAAAACAATTAAATGATTTATCAAAAATTATAAATGAAATGTTATATGCAAATATGGAAATAGGAGTTAAGTTAAAAGAGAACTCAAATATTTTATCTAAAGGTGTGGAAGATTTAAGTTCATCATCAAATCAACAAGCAACATCATTAGAAGAGACTGCTGCTGCTTTAGAAGAGATTACAGCAACAATAGCTCAAAACAATGAACATGTTGTTCATATGAACAATAATTCAAAAGAGCTTTCTTCTCTTGTTAAAAATAGTCAGAATTTAGCGACGAAAACTACTGTCGCAATGGATAAAATTGACGAAAAAACAAAAGCAATATATGAGATGATTACTGACATTGATCAAATCGCATTTCAAACAAATATTTTAAGTTTAAATGCAGCTGTAGAAGCAGCCACTGCTGGTGAAGCAGGTAAAGGTTTTGCTGTTGTAGCTCAAGAGGTTAGAAACCTTGCGAATAGATCTGCTGAAGCAGCTACTCAAATTAAAAAACTTGTTGAGGATGCAACTTTAGAATTTAATAATGGTCGTATGATTACTGATGATATGATTAAGGGATTTGAGAAGTTAAATGAAAATATTGTTGAAACAGTAAATGTTATTGAGCAAGTTTCAATAGCTTCAATTGAACAAAAAGAAGGGATTGAACAAATAAACGATGCTGTTTCTCAGCTTGATCAAGTGACTCAACAAAATGCAAATATTGCAAATAGAGCAAATGAAATCACAAAAGAAACAAATATTATTGCTAACTCATTAGTTGATAATGCAAAACAAAAAGAATTTAATGGAAAAGAGAAATTTTTATAAACTCTTTTCCTAAGAACAGAGGATAGTAATGACAAAATTGATAAAAGAAATTGAAAAATTTAAACAGGAAGTTAATATTAATGTACCTAAACATTTGCTTGAAGTCTCTTTAGCTGAAACAAAAGTTTTACAAGAAAAAAAGATTAGTCATAAAGCACTACAAGTTGGTGATATTGCTAAAGAGATAATTCTTCCAAATATACTAGGAGAATCTGTTTCTTTATATGAAAATCTTGAGAAAAATGATTTTATTGTATTAAATTTTTATAGAGGTATATGGTGCCCTTATTGTAATTTAGAAATAAAAGCATTGCAAAATATAAAAGATGAATTGTCTAATTTAAATACTAAGATTATTGCAATCTCTCCTCAAACATCTGAGGATAGCTTAAACATAAAAGAAAAAAATAATTTAGACTTTGAGGTGTTAAGTGATTTAGATTATAAAGTTGAAAAAGATTATGGATTAGTTTATTCTTTAAGTGAAAAATTAATACCTATTTATAAATCATGGGGATTTAAGGTTTCAGATAATATTAATAATGATGAATACGAACTTCCTATGCCAGCAACATATATAATCAATAAAAATAAAGAGATTATATTTGCATTTATTGAAGAGGATTATACTAAAAGGTGTGAGCCATCAGATATTGTTGATGCAATTAAGAAAAATATATAAAATTATAGAATATTGGTTCTATTACTATTGACATTGTAAAACAAATGTTCTATAATTAGTAAGCTATATAGAATGAGTATTCTATAATGGGAAAGTAAGGATATAAAATGACAGATAAAATTAGAGTAGATATTGTTTCAGATGTAGTTTGTCCATGGTGTATTATAGGTTATAAAAGATTAGAAAAAGCAATTGTAGAGTTAGATGCACAAGATAAAATTGAAATCAATTGGCAACCTTTTGAACTTAACCCAGATATGCCTAAAAAGGGTGAAAATATAATTGAACATATGAACCACAAATATGGGATGAGTAAAGAACAAGTACAGTCATATCAAACAGACAGAAAAGAGAATGGAAAAGAATTTGGATTTGAGTATAACTATTATGAAGATATGAAGATTGTAAATACTAGAGATGCACATATTTTATTAGAATATGCAAGTGAAATTGGTAAACAACACCAATTACACATGAGACTTTTTTCTGCACACTTTAGTGAAGCTAAAGATATTTCAGATACTGAAGTTTTGATAAATGAAGCAAAAAGTATAGGAATGAATGAACTTGAACTTTTAAATATATTAGAAGATAGTACTTATAAAAACGAGATACAAGAAAAAGAAAATTATTGGTTAAGAAGAGGTGTTTCATCTGTACCTACAATGATATTTAATGGAACAATGTTAATGAATGGAGCATATCCTATGGAAACATATAAACAAGTTATTGCTGAACTTATTAAGGAAAATAATGAATAATAGGAAAGAAGAACAAATAGAAATAGATAAAATCTATAATGATATCCAAAATACTCTAGGTTTTATTCCTAATATTTTACAATTATGTAGTATGAATTATAATGTTTTAAAAGCTGTATGGGGGAATACAAAAGAGATTTTAACAATGAGTTTTGAGGAACAAAAGTTTCATTTGATTCTTAGATTATTAGTTTCAAATGAGAATTCTTGTGAATATTGTGTTGGAGTTTATGAAGGAATGTTAATCAATAAATATAAAATTGACGTTGAAGAGATTCAAAAATTAAAACAAGAGCCTCAAAAAGCGCCATTGCAAGAATCATATATTGAATTATTACTATTTGCACTAAAATCTTTTAATAATCCTAAATTAATTGAATTGAGTGATTTAGAAGACTTAGAAAAACTTAAGTTTAAACCAAAACAGATTTTTGATGCAATACACAATGCTAAATATATGACAGTAATAAATACACTTGCAACTACTTATAAAGTTGAAGTGGATATGTAAATATAAGAAGGAATTAATGATGGAATATAAAACAACTAATATAAATACTTTGGACTTAGTTTTTTCAAAAGAAGTTGTTACGACAGCAGTAAAGTTAGCATTAATAGTAGGTACTATACTAGGACTTATAAATCATGGTCCAGATATAATAAATAATACACTAACAAGTGAACAAATTATTCAAATATTGATTACATATCTAGTCCCATACTCAGTATCTACTTATTCATCAGTAAAGATGAGAAAGAAGTTTTGTGTTGAAAGATAGGATTTTTGATTAAAATTAATCAATTTAATATAGTTATAGAATATATATTCTAAAATTCTTTAGATATTTTATTAAAAAAGCTTGACATTATAGAATCATTGTTCTATAATGTCAATACATGGAGTTATTTAATGGCAAGACCAACTGAATATGACTTAAATGTTGTACTTGATAAAGCTATGGAAATTTTTTGGAAAAAAGGTTTTGACGCAGTATCAATGAAAGAGTTAGTTGAGTATACAGGTTTAAATCGAAGAACAATGTATACTTTATTTAAAGATAAAGAGGGTTTATTTGAAGATGCTCTTGACAATTATTATACAAAATTAATGTCAAAGCAATTTACTTTATTAAAAAATAACCCAGGGAAAAAAGGTTTAGAACTTTTTTTTGATTTTTTTACATTTGATGAGAACTTTAAAGGTTGTTTATTTTCTAATACAATTAGAGAAAAAGAGTTTTTACATGAAGATACTTATGAAATACCTAAAAAGTTTTTTAATAAAGTTCAAATAGCTATAGAGGAAAATCTAACTCAAGCTAAAAACAAAGATGAATTTAATGGTGATCCAAAAGCTATGGCTCTCACAATAGTTACTTTTATTCATGGTTTTCATGTATATGGTAAATATAATTCATCAAAGAAAGATAGTCAAAAGATAATTGAAAATATTTTAAATATGATTAATTAATTTTTACAATTATAGAATAATAATTCTATAAAATATGAAGGAGATAAATGAGAATCTGAAGTCCCAAGATAAAAAGTTTTACAAGTAAAGGTGAGAGCGCATAAAGCTCTTTGAATTAATTATAATTATTATTTATTTATTAAAATTGGATTATGTATATTAAAAATATTTTATCAAATCCAAATTAACTAAGGTAGAACAGTTATAGAATAACTGTTCTATATCTAATAACAAAAAAGGAAAAACTATGCAAACATTAACTGAGCAAATAAATCAAAGAATTGAAGAAATACAAGATATGGTTCCTGCAGAAAAATTTGATCAATTTATCGAATATATTGGACGAATGAAAGAAGAAAACTTAGCAAAAACTGCAATTAAAACAGGTGCAATAATTCCACCTAATGCAGAACTAACAAATGTAACTGGTGAAGTAGAAAATATCTATGATATTATTGATTCTCCAACTATTATTACTTTCTATAGAGGGTCTTGGTGTCCTTATTGTAACTTAGAATTAAAAGCATATCAAAACATCTTACCTCAAATCAAAGAAAAAGGTGCAAAACTTATTGCTATCTCTCCAGAACTACCAGATAATTCTTTAACTTTTAAAGAAAAATTAGAACTTGAGTTTGGTGTATATTCAGATGTAAACAATGAGTTTGCTAAAAAGTTAGGCTTAGTATTTGTACTAGAAGATAAAATAAAAGCTTTACAAAAAGAATTAGGGATGGATGTAGATGCACTTAATGGAAATACAAGTGGAGAACTTCCTTTTGCTGCTACTTTAATTGTAGATAAAACAGGAAAAGTGACTTACACTTTTGTTGATGAAAACTATACAAAAAGAGCTGAACCATCAGAAATCCTAAAAGAATTAGACAAATTATCATAAAAAAGATTACTTTGTAAAGTATCTTCACCATTAAAAGGAAAAAAATGAATAATATTAAAAAACTATCTATATTTACATTATTACTATTATCAATGATAACTATGATGTCAAATGTTGCAATTGTAACAGCCCTGCCTGCTTTGAAAAGTCACTTTAATGATATAGATAATATAGAGTTCTATTCAAGATTAGTGCTTACTTTACCTTCATTAGTAATTGCACTATTAGCACCTTTCTTAGGACATCTAATTGCAAAAATAGGGAAAAAGAAAGCAGCCACTATTGCCTTAATTCAATTTGCTATATCAGGAAGTGCTGGCTTATATTTAGAATCAATAAATATGATTTTATTATCAAGAGCAGTTTTAGGAATAATGATTGCTGTATTAATGATTGTAACAACTTCTTTGGTAGGTGATTACTTTAAACCAGAAGATAGACCAAAGTTCATGGGATTACAAAATGCTTTTGTTGGACTTGGTGGTATATTATTTGTAGTTGGTGGTGGATTTTTATCTGATATTTCATGGAGAGATACTTTTGCAATCTATTTAATTTCACTTCTAATTTTACCTCTTGCTTTTACACAAATAAAAGAGATAAAAATAGAACCTTCAAAACAAGATGGGGATATACAAATAAATAAAGGAATATATTTTATTTATTTCCTTGCATTTGTTTATATGTCATTATTCTTTATATTACCAACACAAATGCCTTTTTTATTAATTGGAGAATTTGGAGCGACTGGTAAGTTTACAGGTGCAATTATAGCAGCAACATTTGTTGCTAATGCAATAGGTGCAATAATTTTTGCAAAATTAAAAGGATATTTTTCTTTTAGAACAATTTTTTTAATTGGACTTTTTATATTTGCTATAGGTTTTATGGGCTTAGGTTTAGCTAATAATTTATATTTATTTTTCATCCCTGCTCCTATTATGGGATTTGGAGCTGGTATTATGCTTACAAATCTTACTGCATGGATGTTAAGCTATACATCAATGCAAAACAGAGTTAAAAGCTCAGGATACTTTACAAGTGCATTATTTTTTGGACAATTTGCTTCTCCTTTAATATTTCAAAATATAGTAAATCACTTGGGTATTCAAAACTTCTTTACTAACTTATCACTAATTATTGCAACAGTGGTATTTATTAGTTTAATTATATTTAGTCTAAGAAATAAAGAAAACTTAAATATTCAAACAAAACAAAAAGGATAAAAAATGACAGGACAAGATTTAAAAGCAGTAAAAGCACTAAATGAAACAAGTGCAGAACTATCTTTATCAAAAAGAGAAAAACATTTAATAGGATTAGCAGTTACTTTAACTTTAGGTTGTACCGTATGTAGTACTAGAAGATTTACTGAAGCTTTAGAAGATGGTATTAGTAAAAAAGAACTTACAGATCTTACAGACTTAGTTGCACTTACAAGTGCTGGTGTTATTTCAAGAACAGCACTTTCTAGTTGGGATGAAAAAAATGATGATATCTGTAATGATGGAACTTGTAGCGTTAGTTAATTTCATATATATGTAAGCTGTAGTTTTAATATTAATTCACTATATGGGAATGTTGTTTTATTTAATGCCTTTAATTTGAATTCGTCCTTCATAAAGTTATTAAATTCAAAAACAATATATTAGTAATAGGGAAAAGGTGGGAATAGTTAATTTAATATTTAGGCTATATTTTTACAGGGTTAATATATACAATTAAATTAGTAAATGAATTTTAAACATTCAAACAAAAAAAAAGGGAAAATAAATGAACTCATATCAAATAGATTTTTTAGGTATGTCATTAATGAATAATACACCTATACATCTTATTGTAGGAATAGTGATGGTAGGTTTATTAGTTTTTGGAGCTTTTTTTGCCAAAGAAGAGCAGAAAGACAAAGTAATAAAAATGATGCTTGCTTGGTTTGTTATAGCCTTTTTAACAGGAACTTATGTTTGGACACTTGTTGAATTTAGTATTCCTTTATTAATAAAAAGTGTATTTGCAACTATTGCTTTTGTAATTATGATAAAAATTGTTAAAGAACCTAAAAACATGAAACTATGGATAGCACTAGTATTCTTTATGTCTATAGGTGCATTTATGGCATTAAGATATATATAAAAGAACATTTATGAATAAAGAAAATACTAGTAAAAAGGCTATTAAAGCAATACTAGAATTAGCAATTTGATAGTTTAAAAAGAGTTAGGATAAATAAAATGGAACGATTAAGTAAAAATGATATGGCTATTGATTTTAAGATGAAAGATTATTTAGATAATGAAATTATCTTATCTTCTTACAAAGGAGAAAAAGTATTTCTTACTTTTTATAGAGGTGCAACTTGTCCTTTTTGTAATATGAAAATACAAGAAATAATAAGAAAGTATTCTGAATTTGAGAAAAAAGGAATTAAAGTTATAGCTTTCTTTACTTCATCAAAAGAAGAGATGTTAAAGTATGTAGGTAAGCAAAAGCCACCATTTGTAATGATTCCTGATCCTAAGTTAAAGATGTATAAAAAGTACAAGATAGAAACTTTATCTTGGGGACCATTAAAAACATTGAAACATCCTAAAAAGCTATTTAAAGCAATGTTTGGAGGTTTCTTTAATCCTAAAGCAATGTTAGATGAACCAACCATTCCAGCAGATTTTTTAATAGATGAGAATCAAAAAATATATAAAACATTTTATGGAAAAGATTTTGCAGATCACATAGATATAAATGAAGTATTAGAATGGAGATAAAAGATAAATTGGTAGGAACTTTAACTTTAAAAGTTATTATTTTAAAGTATACAAGCAAAAGGTACAAATAATCACTACATATTTTGTGTCTTTCATCGTTTCAACATATTTATATGTGAATCAATAAAAAAATATGTAATTAAAATTAATTTAGAGGGATAATAGAGATGAGTGTAATTAATAGTTTCAGAAAAAGTAGAATAAAAATAGAAGAATTAACAAATATTTTTAATTATAAAAAGAATTATATAAATAATTAGTATTACTTAATATGATAGGAGTTTTTTATGTTAAAAGGAATTATCACGCTTTTAGTTTTTCAATTTTTAGGTGAATGTATAACCAAACTATTTGAATTACTAGTTCCAGGCCCAGTTATTGGGATGGTATTATTACTTATATTTTTAATGATTAGAAAAAGAAGTTTTGAAAGTTTGGATAATGCAGTATTTATTCATCTAAGATACTTACCTCTACTATTTATACCAGCAGCCATGGGTATCATCACTCAAGCAGATATTATCTCAAAAGAATTTTGGGCAATACTTATCTCACTTGTACTTGGAACAATTATAGCACTAGCCTTTAGTGCAAAACTTATGGATTATTTAACAATCAAACAAGAGAGAAAAAGATGAATTTTGAAGCTCTAATACAATATATATCATCAACTCCATTAACTTGGTTGATTCTAACAATTGGTTCTTTTAAACTTGGAATTATAATCTATGAAAAGTTTAATAAACACACTTTATTACAACCAATTATTATATCTTATGTGGTTATCATGAGTGCCCTTTTTATTACAGGTATTTCATACGAAGAGTATTTTAAAAGTGTAGAGATTATTCATTTCTTTTTAGGACCTGCAACTGTAGCGTTAGCACTTCCTTTATACAATAATCTAAAATATATAAAATCACTATTTATCCCTATCATGATTACACTAGTTATTGCAGGAGTTTTATCTATTTTAATTGCTGTTGGGTTACTTTGGATTTTAGATGCAAAACTTCCAACAATTTTATCTATGACAACTAAATCAATCACTGCACCTATTGCTATTATCACCTCTGAGCAAATAGGAGCTATCCCTTCACTTGCAGTTGGTTTTGTAATCATCACAGGAATTATTGGAGCATTATTAGGTACTGCAATATTTAAATTTATAAAAATCAAACATGATACTTCAAAAGGTTTTGCTTTAGGATTAATATCACATGGAATAGGAACAGCAAGAGCCGTAGAGATAAGTGAAAAAGCAGCAGCATTTTCAGCACTTGCCATGGGATTATGTGGAATATTTACAGCAGTATTCCTTCCTTTAATAATACAACTATTTAGCTAATTAAGGTTATGTAACATAACCTCTTATATTTGGAGCAAAAAACACTAATATGAATTTTTCGTGTTCCACAAAGTGTTCAAAAAGTCAAAATTGCAAAGTTCCACAAACCTTAAGGGATTGTGGAACAAATAAAAGAGACCTTTCAAATTATATATTTAAAGCTTCATCTAGCTTTATAGCAAGTTGAGAAACTGTTAGATTCCAATTCCAAATAAGCAAACATTCCTTTTTTTAAGCTTATAATTTAGATTAATTTATAATACTTAATCAAGATGAATTGAAATCTCTAATGTAGTGTCAGGATTTGTGTCTTCTAACACTATAAGATCATTGTCTTCACTTTGTACAATAAGATTAGTATCTATAAAAATAGACTCTGTAAGATAGTATTTACCTTTATTGTATATGATCTTAACTTCAAAAGGTTTTTCATTTAGACTACGATCTTCAAGTCTTGCACTTATTTTAATAGTTTCATCTTCACTGGTATTTCTGAAAGTACCTTCAATTTGTGAATAATTACATTCTCCACTTTCATCTTCAAAATAGATATCAATTTGGTAGGCATTGTATAACTTATTAGACATTTGATTCTCCTAGATAAGATTTTATAATCTTTGAAGTATATCTTTCAACATCTTCATGTGTACTTATTAATATACCATTTTCAAAAGTTAATACTAAAAGCTCTCTTTCAATTTGTATCTCTTCCCTCTCGTCTAAAGCTAATTCTTTTTTTGATAAGACTAGCTTAATACTTGTGCTAACCCATTTGGCATATAGTTTATTAACATTAAATATAACAGGTATCAGGTTACTCTTGTTCTTACAAAGCCTACACTTTAAACTAGTTATAAACAGTTTGTTATCTTTAACAATCCATTTAAACTTATTAGCATTCCATGAAGCAGATGATACACCACAATTGTTCTCTTGTTTATATAGATTTATTGTATTCCATATTTCATCACTAATCGGTCTATCTAATAAATCATAGATCTTATCTTCATACTCTATTTCACCCCATATTGTATCTTTTGTTGGAAAGCTCACGTTCACTCCTTTTTGTTGTTTTAATTAGATACAAGTTGAGTAAATAAAAATAAACTAAATCATAAGTAGTGGCACTCAATATGAAGCTATTGATACATATTGTAACACTTGTAATGTATTGAATTAAATAGTTTAACTTATTTATACATTTATATGATGATAAATAATTTCATCAGTCTTTTAGATACTACAATCAGGTTCTATACTTATACGTACTATTCTCAGATGTTGTTACATGCAATTAAATCATTTTAGTTAACTATAGTTAATTTAAATAATTTAAACCATACCAGGACTCTTAGCCTTACTAAGAGGGGTGGTGTAAGCGTGAGACGAACGGAGTGAAGTAGAAGCAGCGCCCTAGCATGTGACAACTTCGAGTTATACACGGAAAGGAGGAAACCCTAGCACCCAACAACTAACCCTATACTGAATAGTATAGAGGGGTAGGCCGTTAGGCCCTCAAGATTTGACACTACTATTTCTTATTATACTTAAAGCAGTAGGAGTGAAAGATATATCTCTTTCTATAGGTAGTCCAAGTGGTCCTTTAATTTGTTTTAATTCTTCTTCTAACGAGAAGTAACCAAGCTCACATTCTAAACCCTGTACATAACCATAACATACGTCTTGATTCTCATCTATTTCAATGATATACCAACTCCATTGTGAATCAGGAGTAAATAGTTTGATATGACAGATAGGATTTAAGCTTCTCTCTGTTTCATAAAGCTTCGGAATTGTCTCTAATAATTCATTTTGTATAAGCTCCATCATCTACTTCTTAAGCTGTAAATTCAAAACAGTATCACCAACTGTTTGTATAGCCATTACATTGTTAAAGGCTTGATTTGAGATGTATGATTGATGTTGTTTAAAATGACTAAAGGCTTCATTTATATCAATTCCATCACCATGCCCTAATATTTGCATATTGTTTGATTCATTATGAAGATTATCATATGTGTAACCTTCACTTGTGTAAAATAGATAAGTTTTCATATTAGGCAGCCTGTCTAAGCATCATATACCATTCTTTTGTGCCATTAAAGTCAAACCTGAATCCTAGTGATTTTAATAATTCTTTGTTATTGATAATGGTACTTTTATCGCCTTGTAAAGTGATTTTATCTCCTTTTGTAACTAAACTAATTCCAAGGCTTGTTAGCTGTTGGAAATCTTGACTGTTTTGATATGGTGTTTTATAAGATTGTGTTGCTTGTTGAGAATGCGTTTGATGTTTGTAATTATTAGCTAATTTTGTTTGTTCTTGCTGTGCTACGGCATTTGTTACTTCATTTGATGAAGCATAGTACTCTGACCCAGATAAACCATATGAAGCAAGAGATCTACCTATTGCTGAAGTTTCTGCATTCTCTAAAGCACTAGTAGAATTTATCCAACCTTCTCCTCTTAATTCTTCTGCATATCCAGTAGCTACTAAAGTCCCATCAATTGTAATCTTAGCTTGTATTACTACTCTTTGTTCATCATCATGAACAAGAACGGTTTCTATAGTTGCAGATGGAAAGTTAGCTCTAAAGGCTTCTACTCTTGAAGCAACACTTGCATACTGTTTTCCATGAATATCAATTTTATCCATACTTTTTAATTGCTCAACTGCTTTATGCAGTGGGTGGTTTTGTGTTTGCATATTTTCCTCCATTTTATGCTGCTATTTGATCATCTTGCATAGATGTTTTTCTTTTATTTATACGAATAGTTGCTTTCTTAGAAATAGTTTCCATTTTCATATCTGCATAATTTTCAACTTCTGGTCTTTTATCAGCTGATAACAAAGCTTCTTCAACTGCTTTTTCATCAAGAACTACTTTAAAGTAACCAAGTTTTAGCAGTTCATCTTTATTCAATATCTCTAGTTTTGCAACAGTTTTATTACTTGGCTTTGTAGCAGAAATACTTGAAACTGTAAGTCCTTTTAGAGATGTCACTCCATATGACAGTAAGGCATTTGATACTTCTTCTTTAGCAGAGGTTTTAGCTAATTCCAATTGTTTCCTTAAAGTAGCTAATAGAGTTTGTTGCTCTTTTAAGTACTGAAGCTTTGAATCTATACTTCCAAACACTTCTGCAATTGCATCGCATTTTGAGTATGGTGTCATTGTAGATGATTCTAAAATCTCTTGAACATTTTGGATAAACCACTTTTTAGCTGACTCATTTCCTGTATGTAGAGCAATTAAATTTTGTTCCAATTGAGAGTTTTGTTGTAATATTATATTTTTCATAGTGATTATCCAATATCTGGCTGTTTAATTTGATAGATTTTTTCTGCAAGATTAAATAATCCCACATTAATATCGTAGTCCTTTTTTAGCGAGGTAATCTCTTTTGAACTAAATCGTCTACCCGTTTCTTTGTTTATTCCAACAACATTATTTGACCTGATTAGGTTCTCTTGAATGATATTTAAAATCGTATAGATACTAGTATCTTCCATATCCTCTGCTCTTTGAGGTACCAGTAGTTGTTTGCTCTCTACTTCTAAGTGTGGTGCAAACTTTAATGGCACAGATAATCTAGCAAATGTTTCCATTTCTTCATTTGATAACATCAAAGATGAAAGTTGTTTTACTTTCTTTTCTAAATGGGGTTTAAACTCAGTGATTTGTGAGATAATATCATCAAGGTTATTCTCTAAATTTCCAATATGTCTTAAAGTGTGACTATCGTATGTATCGCCTAAAACAAGGCCATTCTGGCAACAGAAACGGTATAGACCAATTGAGATTTGGAAGGCTTTAGAACGGTCAAAAGAGTTGAAAAATATGATCTCAACAGCAGATTCTTTTTCTTCTAAGAAATCATCAAAATGTCTTAGCCTAACAAGGTGTACTTGTTTGTTCTCTCTTGATTCATGTTTGACAGATGAGACCTGCACACTTGAAACAAGCCAGTTATGCTTTTTTAGCTCATTAATTACATCTATACTTGAAATTAGAGAGTATTTATCACTTGCATCTTCATGTGGGATTGTTGTATACA
>Ga0070724_10001119_pt1 | contig 16598 bp, 17 predicted proteins | sample tdDd001_FD_67278 | JGI IMG/M metagenome (GOLD analysis project Ga0070724, IMG submission 67278) | Marine sediment microbial communities from the Atlantic coast under amendment with organic carbon and nitrate - tdDd00.1 | ecosystem: Environmental > Aquatic > Marine > Coastal > Sediment | place... | reverse complement strand
TCGCGGATCGCTTCGCCGCAATATTCGATGACATAGCCAGTGCCACCAGCGGTGCCGGTTTCACCGATCACAGCCATGGTGATGTCCTTGGCGGTCACGCCCGGCTTCAGCTTGCCGGTGATTTCCACCTTCATGTTCTTGGACTTCTGCTGGATCAGCGTCTGCGTGGCCAGAACGTGTTCTACCTCGGATGTACCGATGCCGTGGGCCAGCGCGCCGAATGCGCCATGGGTTGCTGTGTGGCTATCGCCACACACAACCGTCATGCCCGGCAAGGTCCAGCCTTGTTCGGGGCCAACGATGTGCACGATGCCCTGACGAACGTCGGACACGGGGTAATAGTGGATCCCGAAATCTTTGGCGTTTTTGTCCAGAGCCTCAACCTGAATGCGCGATTCCGGGTTTTCGATCCCTTTGGCGCGATCCAGCGTGGTGGGCACGTTGTGGTCCGGCACAGCGATGGTTTTGTCAGGTGCGTGCACCGAACGGCCGGCCATACGCAGGCCTTCGAACGCCTGAGGGCTGGTCACTTCGTGCACCAGGTGGCGGTCGATATACAGAAGACAGGTGCCATCGTCAGCTTCGTGAGCGACGTGGGCATCCCAGATTTTATCATAGAGTGTCTTCGGGGCGGTCATGTGGTCCTCTCCCGTGGATTGTCTGTGGGGGTATATTCAGGTGTGACAGGAATGGGCACGCCTTATAGGCGGGCTAGAACGCTGAGCGTGGCGCCAAAAAAACGCCAAGGCAGGCGCGCGCGATCATCCATGTCAAAAATCCGTGTCATGCACAGGCAGATACTCTGTCATCGGGATTCTATCAAGGGGGCGCATGTCTGCACGCCCCTGATCCCGTTATCCGCCTCCAGCAGATCCCCGGGCTGGCATTCCAGAACGCCACAAATCCGCGCCAGCATAACATCCAGCCTAACAATGATCTGCATTACACGCCCCCGGCTTTCTTTGGCCGCTCCGACGCCCATTTGCACCACCCAACCGCACAGCCCCACCAACAGCAGGCCTGTTTCCTCGCTATAAAATAGTGAAAAATCACGGGCAAATGGTGCTCGGCATTGATCAAAGGCATCAGCCAAGGCTCGACCGCGACACAGATTCGTGCGCTGCCGCCCACCAACAAGACCAGTCCGCCGATCCATTGCACGGTACGTATGGTGCGGAAAACGAAAAAGGACCCGCACTGCCGAAAAATCGCCACGGATAATACAGGCGAACAAACCAATACCTGATTCAAGAGGACCCTACCGCCCCGGATTGGGCTTGCCCAGCGCATGGGGCCATGCAAGCCTGTCAGCATGGAGGAAACAGTCGCCACACCCACCCCGCCTCAGACATCGGCCGATCATGTGATCGGGCTGCTGGCCGAGGCCGAGAAATTCCTGACCGGCCTGTTGCGCCCATGGAACGCCTATCAAGTTCTGATCGCGCTGGGATTGCTCCTGCTTGCGCACCTACTGGCCAAACTACTGGCGCCGCGATTTCAGTCCTGGATGCGCGGGCGCGAGGGCTGGCCTATCTGGCGGATGCGCTTTCTGGTGCTGATCCACCGGCGGATGCGGTTGATCCTGTTCGTAATATTGATCTGGCCCACCGTCTGGATCATGCAAGAACTAACATGGCCATCGCGATCCTATCTGTTGGGCATCATCGCACAGCTCACCCTGGCCTGGCTGGTCATCGCCATTGCGACCCGCCTAATCAACAACGGCTTTCTGCGCGGCGCAATACGCTATGCCGGTTGGATTTGGGTCACGCTGTCGATCCTGAACCTGACCGAAGCAACCTCGGCGCTGATGGACAGTTTCGCGCTCCAGTTGGGGGACACCAGGATATCCCTGTGGCTGATCGTCCAGGCCGTGGCCATGCTGGCGATCTTGATGGCCGGAGCCCGTTTTGTCTCGGCGTCTGCGTCCTCGACCATCCGCCAGAACAAAGACATCAGCCCCTCGATGCAGGTGCTGACGATCAAGTTTCTACAAGTCGTCCTATACGGTGCCGCCTTCTTTATCGGCCTGCGCGCGGTGGGCGTGGACCTGACTGGGTTGGCCGTCCTGTCTGGTGCTATCGGCGTCGGCCTGGGCTTTGGCCTGCAAAAGGTCGTGTCCAACCTAGTGTCAGGCATCATCATCCTGCTGGATAAATCCATCAAACCAGGCGACGTGATCTCTCTGGGCGAGACCTTCGGCTGGATCAATTCCCTGGGTGCGCGCTATGTCAGTGTTGTTACGCGGGACGGCCGCGAATATCTCATCCCGAACGAAGACCTGATTACCGGACAAGTGGTCAACTGGTCCCACTCGAACGATTATGTCCGGCTGGATATTTATTTTGGCACCGCCTACCACGACGACCCCCATAAGGTCCGCGCCATCGCCGTCGAAGCCGCCCAAAACGTCGAGCGCGTACTCAGCTTCAAACCGCCAGTCTGTCATATCATCGGCTTCGGTGACAGCAGCGTTGATTATGTCCTGCGGTTCTGGATCAAGGACCCCACGGGCGGGCTGACAAATATCCGCGGCAACGTCTATCTGGCGCTATGGGATGCATTCCAAACGCACGGAATCTCGATCCCCTTCCCTCAGCGCGAAGTCAAAGTTCTGGCCGGATCGGAACTGAACACCCCACCAGAGTAGGTGCAAACGCGCATCGTTTCCAACAGAACGCGCGGAATGCTGCAAGGGCTCTTGAACCATCCGTTGAGATTTTCCATATGCGGTGCTAGCTTTAAAACGTCCAGCGCCGGGACCTTGGCGGCGCACGAACACCTAGGAGGACAATGTCCTGTTTCTCAACTCCAGCGCGGCAGACGCCGCGGACATGGGGGCTGTGATGGCCGCGACCCCCAAAGGCGCAATCAGCGAAGCCTTGCTTGCGCGTATTCTTTCCTCTCTTGAAGACGACAAAGCCGAGGACATCGTACAAATCGACCTGCGCGGCAAATCCTCGATCGGGGATTACATGGTCGTGTGCTCTGGGCGTTCGTCCCGGCAGGTCGCCGCAATCTCGGAAAAACTGGTCGAGCGCGTGAAACATGATTTCGGTCGCGCCTGCCGCACCGAAGGCAAAGAAACAGGCGACTGGGTGCTGATCGACACGGGCGACGTAATCGTCCATGTCTTCCGCCCCGAAGTACGCGAATTCTACCAGATCGAAAAGATGTGGTTGCCCGCCGGTGCCACACCCGCCGGTGCCTGATGCGGGTCCATATCTGCGCCGTCGGGCGTCTGCGCGCAGGCCCTGAACGGTCGCTGATCGACGACTATCTAACGCGGTTTGACCGGACCGGGCGCGCATTGGGCCTGGGCCCGGCCAAAATTCACGAAGTCGAGGACAAAAAGGGCGGCGGCATGTCCGTCGAGGCCACCCTTCTGGAGCGCGCCTTGCCTAAGGGTGCCGTCCTGTGCACCATGGACGAACGCGGCACCGTCATGACCTCGCCCGAGTTCGCCCGACAGCTTGCCAAATGGCGCGACGCCGGGCGCAGCGACCTGGCTTTCGTCATCGGCGGAGCGGACGGGATCGCCCCCAGCCTGCGCGCCAAAGCAGATTTCTCTTTGTCGTTCGGCAAAATGGTCTGGCCCCACATGCTGGCCCGCGCCATGCTGACAGAACAGCTCTACCGTGCCGCATCGATCCTGGGCGGCAGCCCCTATCATAGGGAATGACCTTCGTCTTTCATCTTGCGAAAAATACTCATCGTAGTCGCCTACCTCACGCGCAGGATTTGAGTATTTAGGGCAAGATGAAACACTGTGACCCTTTGAGAGGTTCACCCCGGCGCACGAAGCAGGTAGAAGCGGGGCAAATTTTCAGGAGCCTTTAAAACATGACCACCCCCAAACCCGTTGTTCTGTGCATTCTGGATGGCTGGGGCCTTAGCGCCGAAACGACGGCGAATGCGCCTCTTCTGGCCGAAACCCCCACATTCGACCGAATGATGGAGAATTGCCCCAATAACACGTTGATCACCCATGGGCGCGACGTTGGATTGCCGACCGGGCAGATGGGCAACTCGGAAGTGGGGCACACCAATATTGGTGCCGGCCGGGTGGTTGCGATGGATTTGGGCCAGATTGATCTGGCGATTGAGGAAGGCTCGTTTCAGCAGAATGAAGCCCTGCTGGCCTTTGTCGAAACGCTGAAGGCCACTGGCGGCACTGCCCATATGATGGGTTTGGTGTCTGATGGCGGCGTGCACGGGCATCTGGTTCATATCATCGCTGCCATCAAAACCATCGCCGCTGCGGGTGTTCCTGTCGTTTTGCACGCGATGACTGACGGTCGTGACGTCGCGCCAAAATCTGCCTTCACCTATTTCCAAGAGCTGGAAGAGGCCATGCCCGAAGGCGCGAAAATTGGCACCGTTACCGGGCGCTACTATGCCATGGACCGTGACAACCGCTGGGAACGAGTCAGCGAGGCTTTTGACGCCATGATCAACGGCAAAGGGCTGAAGTCGCAAACAGCACATGCCGCCGTTGATGCAGCCTATCAGCGCGAGGAAAGCGACGAATTCATCACCGCCACAGTGATCGGCGATTACGCCGGTGCCAAGGACGGAGATGGGGTGTTTTGTCTGAATTTCCGCGCAGACCGCGCGCGTGAAATTCTGCGCGCTATCGGCGAGCCAGGCTTTGATGCGTTTGATATGGGCCAGCGCCCAGAGTGGGCCGCCTTGCTGGGAATGGTAGAATATTCCGACAGCCACAACGCCTATATGGAAACAGTTTTCCCGTCGCGCGACATCGTAAACACGTTGGGCGAATGGGTGGCCAAACAGGGTAAAACCCAGTTCCATCTGGCCGAAACCGAGAAGTATCCGCATGTGACGTTCTTTCTGAATGGCGGCAAAGAAGACCCCGTTGAGGGCGAAGATCGCTACATGGCGGCATCGCCCAAGGTGGCGACCTATGATCTGCAACCGGAAATGAGCGCAGGCGAAGTCACCGACGCGTTCGTCAAGGCAATCGAGGATGGCTATGATCTGATCGTTACCAACTTTGCCAACCCGGACATGGTGGGGCATACCGGCGACCTAAAGGCCGCAATGAAAGCCTGTGAAGCTGTGGATCAAGGCTTGGCTCGCGTCGTCGCCGCGCTGGAAAAGGCGGGCGGTGCAATGATCGTGACCGCGGATCACGGCAATTGCGAAACAATGGTCGATCCGGTGACAGGCGGGCCGCACACCGCACACACGACCAATCCGGTGCCGGTGATCTTGCTTGGTGGGCCCAAGGGGGCCTCGCTGCGTAGCGGTGGACGCTTGGCCGATCTGGCGCCGACCTTGCTACAATTGATGGGGCTGCCTCAACCCGACGAAATGACCGGACAAAGCCTGCTGGAATGAAACAACTGGCCGCAATCCTGGCGCTTTGCCTTTGGCCGCTGACCTTGCTGGCGGAAACCGACGATCCGGCCACAGCGGCGCGGGCGGCGGCAAAGGCGCTGGAGCAAGCAGCCGTTTCCCTGTCGCAAGCCGACAGCGCGCGAGACAGGGTAAAGGCCCTGACACAGACCCTAAAGGCATATGAGGACGGGCTGGAGGCCATGCGCGACGGGTTGCGCCGTGCCGCGTTGCGGGAAACCCGCCTAACGCAAGAGCTGCGCACCCGAGAGACCGAGGTTGCGCGCCTTTTGGGTGTTTTGCAAAGCATCGGCGCCTCGCCTGCGCCGGTTACAATGATCCACCCCACAGGGCCAACGGGCACCGCCCGCGCTGGCATGTTGCTGGCAGATGTCACCCCTGCCCTGAACGCCAAAGCCGAAGCGTTGCGCGTCAAACTGCAAGAGGTCCAGACTCTGCGCACCCTGCAACAAAGCGCCGCCGACACCTTGCGGCGCGGGCTGGAGGGGGTTCAAAACGCCCGGGCCGAGCTGTCTCAGGCGCTGGCCGACCGGACAAACTTGCCCAAACGGTTCAACGAGGACCCGGTGAAAACCGCCATCCTGATCTCCTCGACCGAGACGCTGGAGGGGTTTGCCAGCGGCCTCTACGACATCACCGAAGATGAGGCGAACGGTAGCCTCCCTGACATTTCCCATCGCAAGGGCGCGCTGCCCCTGCCCGCGCAGGGTCGCATCCTGCTGCGTGCGCAAGAGGCAGATGCCGCTGGCATCACCCGCCCGGGCATTGTGCTGGCCACCCGCCCCCGTGCGCTGGTTGTCACACCCACCGCCGCAACCATCCGCTATCTTGGACCTTTGCTGGATTACGGGAACGTGATGATTCTGGAACCTCAGGCGGGTCTACTGTTCGTGTTCGCAGGGCTAGAGACCGTCTATGGCACGGCCGGACAGGTTCTGCCGACGGGTAGTCCCATAGGATTGATGGGCGGCAAAGACGTCGGTCCGGGCACAATTCTGTCACAGGCTGGTGATGGGGCTGGAACTCAGGCGTCGGAAACGCTCTATATAGAGATAAGACAAGACAACGTTCCGGTAGACCCGGCAGCGTGGTTCGATTTGAAAAAGGATGAGTGATCCATGAAGAAGTTCGTCATGGCCGCGATCAGCGGTACGCTGGCGGGTGTGCTGGTAACCACCCAAGTGGCCGGACCGCTGTTGGCACAGGAAAGCGTGCAAAAGACAAACGTCTATGAGCAGCTGGACCTGTTCGGCGACATTTTTGAGCGGATCCGCGCCCAATACGTCGAAGAAGTCGATGAGAAGAAACTGATCGAAGCCGCCATCAACGGAATGTTGACGTCACTGGACCCGCATTCCAGCTATCTGCCACCGCAGGATGCCGCTGATATGCGGATGCAAACCCGCGGCGAATTCGGCGGCCTGGGCATCGAAGTCACACAAGAAGAGGGCTTTATCAAGGTCGTCTCGCCCATGGATGGCACCCCTGCACAGACGGCGGGAGTCGAGGCCGGGGACTTCATCACTCATGTTGACGGCGAAAGCCTGCTGGGTCTGAAACTGGACGAAGCAGTCGAAATAATGCGTGGCCCGATCGGCAGCGAGATCGTCATCACCGTTGTCCGCGAAGGAGAACCCGAGCCCTTTGACATCTCGATCATCCGCGACACGATCAAACTGACCGCCGCCCGCGTGCGCCGCGAGGGTGACTCGGTCGTGGCACGGATCACCACCTTCAACGACCAGACCTATCCGAACGTGGCCGATGGCCTAGCCAAGGCCGTGGAAGAGGCAGGCGGCATGGATAAGATCAACGGCATCGTGCTGGACCTGCGCAATAACCCAGGCGGCCTGCTAACTCAGGCGATCCGCGTCTCGGACGCGTTCCTGGAGTCCGGTGAAATCGTCTCGACCCGCGGGCGCAACCCCGAGGAAGGCGAACGCTATAACGCTACGCCCGGCGACCTGGTCAATGACAAACCCATCGTGGTGCTGATCAATGGCGGTTCGGCCTCGGCGTCTGAAATCGTAGCAGGCGCGCTGAAAGATCATCGCCGCGCGATCGTCGTTGGGACCAAGAGCTTTGGCAAAGGTTCGGTTCAGACGGTCATGCCGCTGCGGGGCGACGGTGCAATGCGCCTGACCACCGCGCGCTATTACACCCCCTCGGGCCGGTCGATCCAGAACCTGGGCGTATCGCCTGACATCGTGGTTGAACAGCCCCGTCGCGTCCCCGCCACCGAAGAGGACGAAGCCAAGTCAGCCGCACGCCGCTCGCGCTCGGAGGCGGATCTGCGCGGGACCCTGGCCAATGACAGCCTGACCGAAGACGAGATCAAACAGATCGAGGAAGACCGCGCCAAAGCCGAAGCGGCCGCCAAACTGCGCGAGGATGACTTCCAACTGGCCTATGCGCTGGATCTGCTGAAGGGCCTGTCGGCCATGGCCCCCAAGGAGTAAGCGATGTCGCCCGAAGAAATCGCCAAACTGCCCTACCGGCGGAATGTCGGGGTGATGCTGATGAATGCTGACGGCCATGTGTTCGTCGGGCAGCGCATCGACAACCCTGGTCCTGCTTGGCAAATGCCTCAGGGCGGCATTGATAAGGGCGAAAAAGCCCGCGACGCCGCCCTTAGGGAACTCGAAGAAGAAACCGGCGTTCCCGCGCACTTGGTCGAGATCACCACACAAACCGATGACTGGGTGCCCTACGATCTGCCGCATGACCTGGTGCCGCGCATCTGGAAAGGCCGCTATCGCGGGCAGGAACAGAAATGGTTCTTGCTAAGGTTCCATGGCGCGGATTCGGACGTGAATATCGAAACCGATCACCCCGAGTTTTCTCGCTGGTGTTGGATGCCTCCGCAAGAGCTGGTGGAGAACATCGTCCCGTTCAAACGCCATGTCTACGAACGCGTGCTAAGCGCCTTTGCGGACCATCTGTAAGCGCGCCTAGGCCCCCTTGGCGCGCAGGCTTTGAAAACTTTGGGTCAGCGCGTCAGCATCATATTCCTGTGCAATCCAGTCTTCGATACCGATGGGCGCACGGGCATTACGCGCGGCATACAAATCCAGCATGTGGTCCAGCACCCCGGCCTTGGACGCTTTCAGGTGCAGGTACCGCGGCCCCAGATGCGGGCGTGCCTGTTCTAACGTTTTGCCCTCTTGCGTCATCAGATACAGCACCGAAGCCAGACCGGCCCGATCCGCCCCCGATTTACAATGCATCAGAAATGGCCTGTCCAAGGTGCGAAACAGGGCGATCAGCCGCAGCATTTCGTCCCGATCACAGGCTTTCTTGGCGTGTAAAGAAACATCAATCAGGTCGATTCCATGATGGGCACAGGCCTCGGCCTCGAACAGGTAATGGGCGCGCTCAGCACGGCCCCGAAGGGTCAGAATGGTTTTGATCCCCATCCCGGCATACCGTTTCACACGCGCTGGCCCTGGCTGGTTCGACCGATAGACCCCAGGCGCAACCTGGTCCAGATTAGTCCACAGATGGCGCAACAACGCATGGTCGAACAGTTCGAAATGAATCGTAGACAGCAACCTTTGGCCAGGTGTGTCGATCCTGTCCCCGAACGAGGTTCGAAACCGGCGCTCCCAGTCCGTGATATATGTCGCCAGTTTCATACGTGCCTCTGTCGCTATCTAGGTCAGCCCGGCAGCGGGCCGGATCATGCCTGTCTCGATCCCGCGCCAATTTCGGATCACGGTGTTCCTACGCTTCAGGGTGGCCGGGTGTTCCGCGTCGAGTAGCCCGTGTTTCACCAGAATGGAGGCAATCGCGCATTCGGCCCCGCGGGTCGATCCGTCCGCCACTTTCAGTGCAACCCCCCAGCCTTTTTCGGGAATGATAGCGACAAAGAATGCCTCTGCCCCGGTTTTCAGCGCGACCCGGCCATCCATGGCACGCATCAATTCGGTGCAGGCACGGCCTTCGCCGGCGACCAACTCTGGGTAGGCGACCATCGCATCCCGCAACCGCGCCGCAGCCGAGGCACGCACGCCCTGGCCCTCTTGCGCCGTGGCAAAAAACGCCATCGCCCGCGCCATGCCTTCCAGTGTCGTGGCGAAATTCGGGGCCGAGCATCCATCAATCCCAAATCCGGGACTGGTCACGCCGGTCAGGCTTTCGAACCCCTCCAGAATGGATTTCTGGATCGGATGATCAGGATCAACATATTCGGGATCACCGCCGATATGCTTGTTCAGCGTCAGAAATCCGGCATGTTTACCCGAGCAGTTGTTGTGATACTGACACGGGGTTTCATGCGCGCAGATCAGCGCGTCACGGGCCGCGATGTCGCCGGGTTCTTCTGGACCGCAGCGGAAATCATCATCTGTCATGCCGATATGATCCAGCCAGGCGCGCACGCGGTCTGTATGGATTTCTGCGGCGTTATGAGAGGCACAGGACAATGCCAAATGCGCAGGCGTCAGGTCGAATCTGTCGGCGGCTCCGCTTTCGATCAGCGGCAGCGCCTGAAGCATCTTGGACGAGCTGCGCGGCAAGACAACAGCCGACGGGTCGCCCCAGGCCTCGACGATCTGGCCGGTTCCATCAACAATGACGGCGTGCCCCAAGTGGACGCTTTCCAGGAACGGACCGCGCCAGATCTCGGCAAGGGGGGCAGGTTGCGCCATATTCAGGCCTCTTCAATTCTGTTTGATCGCTGTGCGAATTTCCGCCAATGGCTCTTTCGTCCATGGTAGAAATCAGGCTATTGTTGCATTGTCGAGACGAAGATGGCGTGCCAGTCAAGAATTTCTAACAAAGAAACGGCACTCCGAACCACATTTGAGGCTAGCACAGCTGGAGGCTGGAATTATGGGATCACCTATTGTGCGCGGTATCGCCGGGGCCATTTTGGCGCTGGCTGCAACGGGTGTTTGGGCGCAGAGCGCAAGCAACAATCAAGTCGCCGCAAAAACCGACTGGAGCGTATTCGAAGACAAGAACCCGCGTGAATGCTGGGCTGTCTCCGCTCCTAAGGAAACTGTCAACACCAAGGACGGTCGCGTCGTGGCTGTGCGTCGTGGTGACATCCTGCTGATGGCATTCTATCGCCCTGCGGCCGGCGTAAAGGGACAATTGACCTTTACCGGTGGTTATCCTTTCTCAACCAGTGTGCCCGTCACAGTCGAAGTGGACGGCAACACATTCGAACTGTTCGCCGAGGGTGAATGGGCTTGGCCCGCGTCGGACTCGGACGACGCCAAGATCATCGCAGCAATGAAGCGCGGCTCAAAAGCCGTTCTGACGGCCCGTTCTTCGCGCGGAACTCAGACCAAAGACACGTTCTCTTTGTTGGGCTTCACTGCGGCCCTGGACGAAGCTGAGAAACGCTGTAAGTAACCCCACCGCACTGACCTGCGCGACGCCCCCTTTCGGGGGCTTTTGTCGTGCGCGAAACTAATCTTTTGGCTTTGCCGCACGAATCCTGTATGACCCCTGTCCATCCCGAAAAAGGAAAAGCGCGATGTCGGACTCGACCCCGATTACCCAGGACGTAATGACCATCCCCCGCAAACTGCCCGACGGGCCGACGAACCTTGTCGGTCTGACACGAGTCCAGTTGCGCGACGCGTTGCTGCAAATGGGCACGCCGGAAAAACAGGTCAAAATGCGGGTCAATCAGATCTGGCAATGGGTCTATCAATGGGGCGTTCGCGATTTCGACGCCATGACGAACCTGGCCAAGGCCTATCGCGCGCAATTGTCCGATCACTTTGTTCTGGAAATACCCGAGCTGGTATCGAAACAGGTGTCGGCCGACGGCACCCGGAAATACCTGGTGCGGATCGCCGGCGGTCACGAGGTCGAGGTCGTCTATATCCCAGAAACCGATCGCGGCACCCTGTGCGTCAGCTCTCAGGTCGGCTGCACGCTGACATGTTCGTTCTGTCACACGGGCACACAGAAACTGGTGCGTAACCTCACCTCGGGTGAAATCGTTGGCCAGATCATGATGGCGCGCGACGATCTGGACGAATGGCCCCAGCCCGGAGTCGGCACCGGGGACGCCGGGCCACGCCGCCTGTCCAATGTCGTACTGATGGGCATGGGAGAGCCGCTGTATAACTTTGACAACGTCCGCGATGCAATGAAAATCGCCATGGATGGCGAAGGGATCAGCCTCAGCCGCCGCCGGATCACTTTGTCCACCAGCGGCGTTGTTCCCGAAATCGCAAAAACCGCCGAGGAAATCGGTTGCTTGCTGGCTGTGTCCTTTCACGCCACCACGGATGAGGTCCGCAACAAGCTGGTACCCATCAACAAACGCTGGAACATCGAAGCCCTGCTGGACGCGCTGCGCGCCTATCCCAAACTGTCGAACTCAGAGCGCATCACCTTTGAGTATGTGATGCTGAAAGACGTGAACGACACTGACGAGGACGCCCGCAGACTGGTAAAACTGATCAGCGGCATCCCCGCCAAGATCAATCTGATACCGTTCAACGAATGGCCCGGCAGCCCCTATCAGCGCAGCGACTGGGCCCGGATCGAGAAATTCGCCGACATCATCTACAGAGCCGGATACGCCAGCCCGATCCGCACCCCGCGCGGCGAGGACATCATGGCCGCCTGTGGCCAACTGAAATCGGCCACTGAACGCGCACGCAAATCACGCAAACAAATCGAAGCTGAAACGGGCATCGCGCAACAATAGGCGCAAGTTGCGAAAATTGTTTCAGATTTCACACAAATGCCCCAATCCGGGGCATTTCCGGCCCTAATCCGGCAACAAACTGTTTCCAGTAACAAGTTAACCGGAGACAGAAAAATGCAAAAAATTGAGATCATCACCCCCGACATCACCAATTCGGTTCTGGAACTGGTCCGTCAGGAACGCGAAAAATCCGTATCCGTGCGGGAATGGAAATTCCGTCTAATGGGCTATGGCTATCGCGTGATGGACACAGACCACGGCGAAGTGATCGCAAACCTGCGTCAGCAAGAAATCTGCGCCGTCCCAACCGACCTGCTGCACTAAGATCTACCGTCCGGGGATGTGCTCGCGCTTTTGGCCTGCGCCATCCCAGTTGTGCAGGGCCTCAAACGCCTCGTCCGCGGTTTCGACATAGCGGAACAGATCCAGATCATCCGCCGAGATCGTCCCGGCCTCGGCCAGGACCTGCCAATTGATGATCGAGTCCCAAAAGGCCTTTCCGAACAACAGGAAGGGCACGCGCTTCATCCGCCCGGTCTGGATCAGGGTCAGCGCCTCGAACATTTCGTCCAATGTACCGAACCCACCCGGGAACACGCAGATCGCATTTGCCCGCATCAGGAAATGCATCTTTCGAATCGCAAAATAGTGGAAATTGAAACACAGGTCCGGCGTGACATATTCATTCGGAGCCTGCTCGTGCGGCAGCACAATGTTCAACCCGATCGAATTCCCGCCAGCCTCAGCAGCGCCTTTATTGCCGGCCTCCATCACACCTGGGCCTCCGCCCGTGCAGACAATGTTGTCGTGCTTGCCGGTATCCAGGGACTCTTTCGTCACCAGATAGGCAAATTTGCGCGCCTCCTCGTAGTATTTCGACAACTCGGCCAGCGTCTTAGTTTTGGCCGCATCCTTGCGTTCGGGCGCTGGCACACGAGCACCGCCGAACAGAACAACAGTGCTTTCGACGCCGTATTCATCAAGCATCAACTGTGGCTTCAACAGTTCAAGTTGCAAACGCACCGGCCGCAATTCGTCCCGGCACATGAAATCGAAATCGTCGAAAGCCAGCTTGTATGAGGGTGCACGGGTCTGTGCAGTATCCGGAACCTCGCGGGCAGTGCGGCGATCAACATGCGCGTCGCGAAACGGGCTGGTACGGTTGTCATTCATCTGATTTTTCCTGTCTGCGCCTTTGTCTCAGACCTAGCGGGTCCGGTTTGAATTGACCAGTCGTTTGCCCTGGGCTGAGCAAAAGGGGGCCAGCCCCCCGCCGCGCTAAGCGCGGCTCCCCCCGGAGTATTTTTGGCAAGATGAATGTGTGCGCGTGCATACCGAGTGCTGCATTGCGATCAGAGGCGCGGGGCCTTATAGGCTATGCGAGTTTAATGCCTGACCCTAGGGAGATACCCATGTCGAATGACCAGCTGGAAGCTGCCATCGAAGCCGCGTGGGACGCGCGCGACACCATCACCCCCGCCACGACTGGCGAAACCCGCGAGGCGATCGAGGACACGCTGAATGCGTTGGATTCCGGTTCGCTGCGCGTAGCCGAGAAAATGGACAGTGGTGACTGGCATGTAAACCAGTGGGCCAAGAAAGCCGTTCTGCTGGGATTCCGCCTGAAAGATATGGAAATGCAAGCTGGCGGGCCGCAAGGCGGCGGCTGGTGGGACAAGGTCGATAGCAAATTTGCCGGCTGGGATGAAAGCAATTGGAAAGCGGCAGGTTTTCGCGCTGTTCCGAATTGCGTTGTCCGCAAGTCGGCTTTCGTGGCGCCGGGCGTGGTGCTGATGCCGTCCTTTGTAAACCTTGGGGCCTATGTGGACGAAGGCACCATGGTTGATACTTGGGCAACTGTCGGATCCTGCGCGCAGATCGGCAAAAATGTACACCTGTCAGGTGGCGTAGGTATCGGTGGCGTATTGGAGCCGATGCAGGCTGGCCCAACCATTATCGAGGACAACTGCTTTATCGGTGCGCGATCCGAGGTGGTTGAGGGGGTCATCGTCCGCGAAGGCGCCGTTCTGGGAATGGGCGTTTACATCGGCCAATCGACCAAAATTCTGGATCGCGAAACGGGCGAAGTCATGTATGGCGAAGTCCCCGCCGGGTCGGTTGTTGTGTCCGGCTCGATGCCGTCGAAAAATGGCGTGCACCTGTATTGCGCTGTGATCGTGAAACGTGTGGATGCGAAAACTCGTTCCAAAACCTCGATCAACGAGCTGCTGCGCGACTAGCACCCAATGTATGATTTCTGAAAACGCGCCCATGAAAATAGGGCGCGTTTTTATGCCGAGGCCAATAGAACTTGTGCCTCGAATGGGCGCAAGGACAGACGTGCCGCCGGGCCGTAAGCCCGCTGCGTCTCATCCGCCAGACCGGGCATCAAACGCAAGATTTCCTCGCGCGTGTCGGCGTCGAAACTATCCAGAGTTTCCTGACCAGGGTGATAGCTTTCGCTATCCAGACCATTGGCGGACAGAATCTCGTGCCGATCGAACAATAGATGGACATATGTGACAGGCCTCCCATCCGCCCGGAGCGTGATGGAAGACCCGTTTAGCAGGTCGCGCGCCTTGACCAATACCTCGGGCTCACCAAACAAAAGAGAGGCGCGTGGCGAACGATAGAGCACGCGGTGGTTCGGCGAGATCTCTACTGCTTGGTGTGCGCCCAGCGCCCCCGCAGTGATCCGAACCGGCGCATCGCAGCCCAATGCAAGGCGTGTGCTGGTTCCAATCCAACGCAAAGGTTGCAGCCCGTTGTCTTTGGTCAGGACCAGATCGCCGATTTGCAACTCTTCAATCGGGCGGGGCCCATGAGGGGTCTGAACCAGCGTCCCAGCGGTAAAGCAGGGGGTGGTCTCGACTGTGACATAACCAATATCGGTATTGCCATCTTCGTCGGTGACCTCGTATGTGAAAACGCTAGCTTCCAAATCGTCATCGCCCCACAGGGTGATCGTGCCGTCAGGGTTCAGCAAAATCACCTCGCCCGTGGGCAAGGTCACTGTATCCCCCGCCACAACCGGCTGACCGTTGATCGCCGTAATTGTCAGCGTCGGCCCCGCGCTAGAGCTGTCATTTCCCAACAAGTCATATGTGCCGGACCCATCTACCTGAACCGATATTTCATCGTCCTGGGCGACCAGCGCACATTGCACAGAGTCCCCCGCAATCAACAGGTTACTGTCATAGTATCCATCCCCACCGTCAGCGATACCAATGCGTATCGTGTTTTCCTCCCCTGGTGTGACGGTGGCATTCAGCGACAAAGTGACGGTGAAACCGTCCATTTCGGTGTTCGCGACCTCGTCACTGGCAGGATTGTCGATATAGAGGTTCGAGTTGCTCTCATCATTGATGTTATTGATGGTAATATCGCCGTCTCCGACAGACAATTCGGCCTGCACCCCGTTGACCCAGATCCCGACCGCATCGTTGAACCCCGATCCGCAATATTCCAGGTATTCTTCGGACGAAAATGTCACTTGCATGGTCAGGGTGCTGCCATCAGGGACGAATGTCGCCTCGAATATCGCGGCGTCATAGGTGTTCGTCCCTGCGATTTCGTTCAGGTCGGCATCCCCTGCTGTGCGCATATTGCTGGACGTCCCAGACGAGCTGTTCGCATCGCCCGAACTATTCGTGATCGAGGTCGCCTGCCCCGTGGACAGGATCACGCCCGTATCCGACGGGGTCACCCCAGGTGCAACACTGTCCCCGTCTGAGAAAATACCCGAGGACGCGTTGTGGCCGGTATAGTCGGCCGACACGATCTGGACCCCGGACCCAAACATCGACTCGGCCATATCCATGGCCGAAGCAGAGGTATCGATTGGCAATTCCGATGCTGTAGGCATATCCACCCCTTTTGCTGACAGGTACAAAGGGGCTAGGCGCGAAACCTTCAGAAACCCTTTCACAGGGTGGGGTTTCTTCTGACAATTTAAGGGAAATCCGTGGCGTTTGCGTTCGTGCCCCAGATCGCGCCCACGGTTTACACTGGACCTTCTGCCCAGATTTCGGCATGTGACTGGGAAACGGAACGGGGCGTGTCATGACCGAACAGAAAGCTGGGAAACCCAAGAAACCTTCGCGTCAGCAGGTCTATACACTGTTGGTTCAGGTCGGCCGGAAAGACGGTGACGGGCTCCCCAAAGGCGCAACCGGCGCCGCGCTGATGTGCTATGCCAGCGGCGTGGACGAAGCCGAAGCCGTTCGCGAAACCGTCGCGATCCTGAAACAGGCCGAGCTGGCCCCACTGGATGTCACCGGATATGGCACGCTGAGCGAACGGCTGGAGCAGGGCCACGACGTTGATCCCGCCGAACAAGAGCTAATGCAGCGCGCGCTGGATGAAAACTCTGTGGTCGTCGCCCAGATGACGCCTCTGTATGGCGACAAGGGCATCGAGCAGATCGAGCACTGATCACCCGATTACTGCGGCTCCAGCCCGAACCAGCTTTCGTAGATCTCTTCGTATTGTCCGGATTCACGCAGCCTAAGCAGGCTTCGGTTGATTTTTTCGGTCAACG
>Ga0070724_10001118_pt1 | contig 16602 bp, 8 predicted proteins | sample tdDd001_FD_67278 | JGI IMG/M metagenome (GOLD analysis project Ga0070724, IMG submission 67278) | Marine sediment microbial communities from the Atlantic coast under amendment with organic carbon and nitrate - tdDd00.1 | ecosystem: Environmental > Aquatic > Marine > Coastal > Sediment | place... | reverse complement strand
ATGAATCTATCCAAGTCACATAGTCATCACCGGCAGATAGATTATGTGTGATTGTGGGACCATACTGCTTAAGTGCCAACTCAGAAATTTGTTCATTCACTGTGACCGGCTCTCCTGTCCCGCTAAATACTGAACTCAATATAGCTCCATCATACGATCCTGATACGAACACCACATCAAAGGTTCCGTCAGTCTGATTATAAGTGACATCAGGATAAACGGCTTCTCCGGTTAAACTAAAGCTCAACGGTATCAGGGTTCTTTGAGAATCCAGTATCGCACCTTGAATAATCTCCTGTCCTGTTTCAAATTCATGTGTGCCCCACACCAGACAGTAATTATTCAGTGCCCTGTTGTAGACTGCATTCACTATGAAATGATACTGATCCGTATTCGAATCTACGGTAAATTCGCTGACCTTAGTTGTTCCATCACCGTTAAGTATTGTGACATGTGTGACCTCGCCATTTCCTTCAAAAGCAGTCCAAGCAACTAAAAACTCGTCATCTATGGCATTATAGACAACAGTCGGCGTCCAAGGCCAGTCGGCAGAACGAGCCGCAATCGTAATTGCTTCACCGACCTTCGAACCACTTTTATCTATAAATTGTCCACTTATTGCACTTTCTCTTGTTGGAGCATCAAATTCTTCATAAACCATGAAGTACTCATCTCGTATCGATGAATAAGCTACATATGGATGGTATAGTCCTGATTGTCTTTCATAATACATATAATCATTGAGCGTAATGTCAATATAGTCATTCACGCCAAGCAGAGCACCTACTGGATTGCTCAACTGGACGCTAAAGTATTCTTCATCTTCCTGAACTTCATCGAGAACAGTGTTAATCGTAATCGTTTGCTCTACAACACCATCGGCAAAGGTAAGTGTTCCTGACTGCGTCACATAATCATTTGCATCCGTTGTATTATGAACAGTCGCATAATCGACGCTAACCTCGCCAGTTGTATCACCAGACCTGATTATGCTCAAGTCAATTGATGCGCCTTCTAAAACCGTTACCTCCGGCACTGAAAACGATAGGTCCGTCGCAGGTTCATCATCGACAATCGTAATGTAGTGTGTATCATATGTGCCTAAAACCGCGCCACCTACTGGATTTGTCAACATTACCATAAAGACTTCGTCACTCTCCTGTTCCACATCCTCGGTGGTCTCCAGATCTATAGTTTGTGTTGTCACGCCATCATTAAAGACCAAGGTGGCCGTTGTTCCGACGTAATCTGACTCAGAGGCAGTATCACTGACCGTAGCTACATCTATTTCAACAGAACCATATGAACCACCAGTCCGACTGATTGTGAGCTGAGTGGATTCCCCCTCATTCACATTGGTGCTTTCTGTAGAGAACGAAAGAGCACCTGACTGCGGAACTGCTTGATTTATCGCCAGAATCGACGATTCTCCCATGAACTGTGTATAACTTGCTGTAAACAGTTGCGTGTTGGAGTTCGTATCATTTCCGATGGCTATACCCTGCTTAGCAGCATCGTCACTGCTCATGACTTGTGGTATGCCGTCCAGTGTTCCGTCATTGAATATACTCCGCTTGTACAACGTATATAATGATCCATCACCGATGAACTCATAAATCCAAGATACAACAAGGCCATTCCCGGATGGATTCACAGCCAAGGCAGTTCCCAAGCTCTGTTCCACAGTCCCTGCATCAGAAAGTGCCTGTGCAGCTCCCGGCGTCGTCCGGTATGCTCCCATAAGTACAGACGCTGTTGGATCCATCCAAGTAACATACTGGTCTCCAACCGATGCATTATGTACGATGCGCGGTGCTTGATCAGTAGAGAATACTGGCCCGGCAATAGGCTGATTCTCAACAACAGCCTGATTCGAAACTGTATACTCAGATATTAAGATATTCCCACTTGCACCTGTAAAAGCTATAACGAAAGTGTTACTCGATGAGTTAAATGTAACATCCGGAAAATGAGATTCCTGACTCAAATTCATCGGTAGACCTATCGGAATACGACTGGTATCTATCAGAACGCTCGCAATGCCATTTATAAAACTTGGTGAACCTGGTGTGTTATAATCCCAAACCACGCAGAATTTATCGGCAGTGTTGCTATAGGCTAGACGGGGATTTCTTTGAAAATCTCCCCCGCCAGGAAATACTGGGAACGTTGGCGCTTGACCGTTCACATAGTTCCCATTTGGATCTATTTCTGAGGCGAATATTTGCGCAAACGGCCCCATATCTTGAGACCAAACCACGAAGAAATACCCTGTTTGGCTATTAAATTCTACTTGGGGTGTTGTATCTTGCTGTATGGATGGCGTATTTGAAATGGTGAACGCACTACCAATTGGAATTCCGCCAATATCAACAAACTGACCCATGACTGTATGCTGCGTCATCTCCGGGTCATAATAGTCATAAACAAGCAAATACTTATTAGCCGTTTCAGAAAATGCCGTATCTGGAGAACTATACTCTGGCGTCTGTGGAATCACCTCAGAAAAGGACACACCTGTACCGAGTGGCAGCAATGCTAGAATCATTAAGATCGCAATAAGTTTATGTAGTCTTCGTTTCATCTTGCATCCCCCCACCGATGGATGAATCCACCACTATATTTCCCGCTAAAACTAACTCTTACACGTATATTGTGTTTATATCCCATTCAGCTATAAGACTCCCATCCATTTGATGGGTTTTGTTAAGAAATACCATTTCGTAAACACAACATTTGTTAAACACATTAAAAGAGCTGCTCACATATCTGTGAACAGCTCTCCATAGTACTCTTTAAACCGATTTACACGCCTTGATATTAGCCGTAAATCTTCTTCAGAATTGCAGCTGCTTCCTCTTTTGTCATCTCTTGCTGCGGATTCAGATTACCCGCTTCTTTACCGATGACACCAAGTTCCATCAGCATGGCCATATCATCCCCGGCCCAGTCTGAAACCAAGTCTGCATCAGTCGCTGACGCTAAGGTTCCAGTCAGACCTTCGTTCATCTGCTTCTGATCATACTCAACCATAGCATTTGCGAGAATAGCAGACATCTGCTCCTTCGTGATGGTCGCTTCAGGATTAAAAGATCCTCCTCCACTACCGGAAACAAGTCCAGAACTATATGCGGAAGCAATCTCGGTATAGTGCTCATGCTCTGGATCGATATCTGTAAATGGTGCTGTTGCGTTGTCGTTCGTTACACCATAAGCTCTTGCTACCCATGTTGTGAACTCTTCACGTGTGATGGTCTCCTCAGGATTAAATGCAACGTCTTCATCCAAGATACCTTTATTAAGAAGCTCATTGATTTCATCCTTTGCCCAGGAATTTTCAACATCACTGAATGCCTTATTGGACTGCATTACAGTGTACTGACTGAGCGAAATTCTACGCGTTGATAGAGAATTCGTCACAGGATCATAAACGCCACCGACAGGTTCCCACTCATCCGTTTCTTCATTCAGTCGGAATACGGACAGTTGCGCTACTGAAGCGTCTGCTTCCCAGAACTCGAAGTCATCCAGCTCAAAGCTAAGTCGAACAGGCTTTTCAAGGACTTCCTTCTTCTCTCCATCCAGTACTACATTGATGTCAGTCACATAACCTTTTTTGAAGTTTACTTTTTCATCTTTTTCTGTGAAGATTTTATCGTCAAAGTCCATATCTACAACAACCTTAGGTTTCGTGATAACTTCCTCGGAAGTGTAAATCTCTCGATCAAGCATAAGCTTCAAGCCGCCAACTTGTACACCGACTGCATCTACGCCAGCCTCATCAAGTGTATCGAGAACTGCTGTATCCAGTTGTACCTGAACCTGATCATCAACACGCTCCGTTGCCAGTGTCACTTGAAGTTCAAAGTCACGGACGTTTTCATCTCCGTAGAACTCACTGAATGTTTCTGTCAGTTCCTTGAAGCTTTCAACCTTGTCTTGAATCAGTTGATCCAGACCTTCTTGCTCGAATTGAACAGCCGTCGCTTCCCCAACCTTTTCAGTAATGGTTTCAACTTCCAGTTCGCTCAGTTTGTTGAGTGCACCTTGGGCAAGCGTTTCAACCGCCTCTTTCATTTGCACTGTTTTTACGATAAGAGAATCAGCTTGAACCTCTTCAATAGATTCAACAAAGGTCTTTGTCAGTTCGACGATCACCGCGTCATCTTCGATCTTTTGAATAGCCTCTGCAACAACCTCGTTCATTTCGATAACCTTGTTATTTACCCAAACAACGTTGCTTGTTTCCTGAGTCATATCGCTGAGAAGATCAATCGTTTCGATATAGCCTGTCAGTGCCGTTTCAAGCTGCTCTTCATTCGTGATAAACTCGACGCTATCTTCCATGCTCTCAAAGATTATTTCGGTTTCCTCTGTTTCCAACGTCTCAAATTTATCAGTAATAAGATCCTTTAACGCTTGACCCAAATTTGACACTTCTTCGGTCTTTTTATCATCTTGAAGCGCCTTGACGATTTCTGACACTTTCGGAGTTGTTGTGTCAGATGTTGATGAATCCGTTGTGGATGTTGTGCTATCATCGTCATCATCATCATCATCTTTTGTAGATGTTTTGTCGTTGTCAGCAATCGTTACGGTGGCTGTTGTATACGTGCCTTCTTCAGCACCAGAAATATCACTCAACGTAATCGTGAATGTCTCGCTGCCTTCTATCGAGCTGTCATCCACTGTTGGAATACTGATTGTTATTGAATCTTCTCCGTCATAGAAATATACAAATCCATGATCAATCTCCAAGTTCAAGTCAGCAAGTGCTGCAGTTCCGGCCGTCACTTGATACATAAGATTTCCATCTCCATCGGTTCCACCAGTTCGCGTCAATGTAATCTCAAGCGTTTGACCCTCTGTTACAGAATATGTCTGTTTAGAGAATGAGATCTCACCATTTTGCGCTGGATCTTCAACAGTAATTGTATGCGTATCCTTGGCATCATTCAAGCTGGCTCCGCCTACCGGGCTACTCAATACAACAGTAAACACTTCCGGTGTTGACTCATCCTCAGAGTCTGTAGTTGTTTGTACTGTAATAGTTTGCGGTGTATCAACCCCATCAGCAAAGGTGAGTGTGCCTGAGCCTTCCGTATAATCAGATGCCGTAGCCGTTCCAGCAACCGTTTCATAGTTGATCGTTACTTCACCATCTGTACCGTTAAGCCTCTTTACAGTGATTGTAGCAGATTCGCCCTCCGTCACCGTCTGACTCAATGTATAAAACTCAAACGTACCGTAAGATGGTTCTACCGGCTCAGCAGATTCAGCTGCGAGCGTCACAGTATGTGTGTCTTTCGAACTATTCAAGCTTGCGCCGCCCAGAGGATTACTCAGAACCACCGTGAAGTTCTCAGCCGTTAATTCCTCAACCTCATCAGTCGACGTCTGTACTGTAATCGTTTCTGATGTATCTCCATCGGCAAATGTAAGTGTACCCGAATTAGCAGTAAAATCGGACGCTCCTGCAGTACCTGTCGCTGTTGCGTAGTCCACAGTTACCTCACCGTCTGATCCGCCTGTCCTGCTGACAGTGATAGTGACTGTGTCACCCTCGTTCACCGTTTGACTTAGCGAAGCGAATTCGAGTGTGCCATAGGTTAGTTCCGCGGACTCAGCAGCAATGGTCACAGTATGTGTATCCTTAGAATCATTCAGACTCGCACCGCCCTGTGGATTGCTCAAGACTACAGTGAAGTCTTCTGCTGTTAATTCCTCTACATCATCTGTTGTGGTCTGTATTGTTATCGTCTCTGATGTATCTCCGTCAGCAAATGACAATGTACCAGATTTTGTTGTGTAGTCATCCGTTGTTGCTGTTCCAGAACTCGTAGCGTAGTCAATTGTTACCGCTCCTCCACTGCTTGTCCTGTATACAGTGATCGTAGCTATATCACCCTCGTTAACGGTCTGACTCAACGATGAAAACTCTATCGTACCATAGTCTGGAACGCTGTCGGTGATCGTCACTGTGTGGGTTACCGTACTCAGTCCAGCTCCTCTCACATTGCTAAGAATAAAGGAGAATGTTTCCGAACCTTCTGTAAGTTCATCTGAAGCTGTTGTAACAGTAATCGTCTTCGTGTCCTCTCCAGGTGCAAATATCGCTGTCCCAGAAACAGCCGTATAGTCCGTCTCGATTGCAGAACCTGAAATCGTAGCATAATCTACATACGCAGTACCGGAAGTGTCTCCAGTTCTGTTTATAGTGACCGTTACGTCATCACCTTCAGCAACAGACGAACTTGAAAGATCAAAAGCAATTTCACTTGGACTCGCAATGCCCAAGATCTCAGTTTCTATCACCATAGCGCCACCAGATGTCATGACGTATGCCATCAAGAACGTACCGTTTGCATCATCATAAGCGGCTGTTGGTTCGTCGACTTCAGTACTGTCTATTACAAACGCACCCGCTGACACGACATCATACCAATTCGTTGCATCGCCGTGTTGGTCAACAAAAGAACCGTAAATCTTGTCAACTGATGAATCTGTATCATGCCATGCGACAAATGTATGGCCTGTTCTTGGATCTTCAATCACCCTTGTGTACTTTATAAGGCTACTGTAATCGGCACTCAGCTCCAATGCGCCACTTGAAACAGGGACATACTGACCATTCAAACGGTTTGGGCTTTGTGAAGTGTCATCCCATACAAGATAGTTCTGCCCAGCTGCTGTATTATGCCCTATTGCAGGAGATGGATAAACAATTGGCACTAAAACAACATTTTCAAGCACCGGTGTACCATCCATAGCATAGGTATATAATTTAACACCGTAATTGCTGTCACCACCCTCAACGACCACCAAATCAAATGTATTATCCGTTGAGTTGTACGTCACATCAGGACTTTGGTATCCACCGGGAAGCCCCATATTAATAGAGGTGGTATTTTTCTCGCTATCCATCAACACAGCACGAATCGTCTGACTAATTCCCGGTCCATATGTAAGCCATCCAATAAAGTATTCGGATGTGGTCGGACTGTAAGCAATCTGTACGTCGCGCTGATAATACGTAATATCTGCTTCAACTGCAAAGTCATCATGCTTTGTTACACCTTCTTCGTCAACAATTGAAGCATAGACTTGAAATTTCTCTGAAATCTTCTGTTCCCAGGCAATCAAAAACTCTCCACTTATATCATTATAAATAACATCTGGTTGAGAGGGTTCAAGTGTCCGATCATTTGAAATAGCAAATGGAACGCCATACGCATCACCCGCTGTATTTAGAAACTGACCCATGATTGTACCTTGATCAACAATTTCAGGATCATAATCCTCATATACCAGCAAATAAAGACCTGAATTTGTTGAATAAGCTAAAGCTGGACCGTACTGCCCATTCGGTACCGAAGTCCCATACGCCGTAAATGTCAATTCCAAGTCATCCAGTTCTTCCATAGGAATCTCTGCTCTCGGAATTACAAACTCATAGACCTTATGCTGATATTCAACTTTATCTGTGTATGTGAAATACGTCTGTCCGTAATCCGTTGCATTCACAGATACTTTGAACGACTTAACGCCTTCTGGTGTATTAATATGAACAGCTGCATAATCCTTATCGCCATCCATCGTATTATCCGATGTAAAATCCATCAGAACATACAAGTTGTCTTCATCATTGGAAACCCAACCATAGGTATAGCCCGCTGGATGACCGGAGCCTGTTTTACTGAACTCTTTAAAGAACGGCTCTCCATTAAGTCTGTTTTCATACTCTCCAAGCGTTGGCGAGTCAATACTGTTATCCCACTCATATGTATAAAACGCAGTTGCTATTTCTATGGGTTTATACTGATTTTCCAGCGGATACGCATGTGGCGTTTCACTGATAACTTCCGCCTCAATCCGTCCAGTAAATCGAAGTTCTGTCGATTTCTCCGGATTCAAAAACGTCACTTCAAGCCCGTTTTCATCCACTTCAAGAACGTCATACTCAGCATCATAAAGCTTATACAGCTGCTGCATTTCATCAGGATTCATCTCTATAGGCTTCTCGCCATCTAAAAGAACCTGATCCAAATGCGCCAAACCGCCGCCCGACTTGACAATTCTCACGCGAAGCTGGCCATCTGAATTCTGAATCTCAGGAACTTGAACTGCCTGCTCCTTCAGATACATATTTGCTCCGACCTTTTCTACAAGATTCCAGCCCTCATTGTACACATAGACATCAAACGTCCCATTGGGACCTTCGCCGCCTGGTGTTGTCAACGGGATGGAGTCGGCCATGACTGGCATGCCAGCCATAACAATCATCACAACTGTCATCATCATACTAATTAATCGATTCAATCTCTTTCTCATAAATTTCCCCCCTAAGGACAGTACTGTTAGTCATACACTATTTATGCCACTTAAAGACGTAGATTACTCTCATTTCAGCCATTTTCTTGAAATTTTCATACTACACCTCATATATATTATTCTCAAAATTAGTGTTAACAAGTTTACACACATTAAAAAAACTGAATCACAGTAATGCAATCCAGTCCTTGTTTTTAAAAACTAATTGTTAATTTTTGATTGATACTCTCAATAGACTTTCAATTTAAGAGGTTGATCTTTTGTATTTAAATAAGTATCCCACCCAAAACCTCAGCCGCATAATCCAAGTCAACAGCAGATGCAACATCAACACCATATTCCGTCACAGGTCGAATCGGCGAATTGATGTATAAACGTTCATATTCAATGGTGTCTAATATTTCCTTCAGTTTATGAATGCTCTCCCGATCATCATTGATGCCTTTTATGATCATCGTCTCAATCCAGAGACGTCCCCGATAAACCTTGGAAAATGACCTGATTCCATCAATGATCTCATCCAGCTTCAATTCTCCATGTGGCCGATTGATCGCTTTAAACGTCTTTTCATCATATGCATCCATCGATGGAAGAACTATGTCCGCTTCAAGAAGATCATCCCGCACGTCCTCACGTGACATTAAAGCGCCGTTTGTAATCACAGCGATGGGTTTTGAAGTGATTTTCTTTAAGCCTCTTATCAATGCCCCTATGCTCAGATACAAGGTAGGCTCTCCATCACCTACGATGGATATCACGTCAAGCGCGTCTTCGCCAAGTCTAGAAATCAAGTCCATAACTTCTTCGACAATCTCCTCGACAGGGTAAAATGCCACCCGTTCATTAGTAATGTGCATTCGACCCACATAACAATATATACATGAATAATTGCAGTGAAATCCAGGAATAGGACTGATTCCAAGAGATCGCCCCAGCCTGCGAGACGGCAGTGGTCCATATAAGTACTTATAACGCATAACTAATCCTTTCGCGGCCGATTGGCCATTATACGCTCAATTTTTCTTTTAAGATGCTCGAATTGATTGCCTTCCCAGTACACATGACCACAGTGACTACAATACACATAGGTTGAGCACCACTGCAGTACTGAATTTGGAATAAGATGCTGCTTCTCAATAAACTCCTCCGAGTCCTGATTCAGCGGTTGCAATGGACCGCTGCAATGCACACACCTGCTAAGTGGTTGAACCTGATCCCATAAATCCAATCTGTTCAAAATCTCAATAATCTGTAGAAATGGATCTGAATTTCTAACAATCAATCCATGATCTACAATTTTACGCATCAGTAGCTTTCGGTCTCTTGTCAGTAGTATCCGTTTCTCACGGTAAGCAATCTCTGCAAGTTCAGGGTCATCTCGATAAGTCTTATAATCTGTATCAAAACCTAACAATAAAAGATACCGTGCAAGCTTTCCAAGATGAACATCGAGAACAAACTTGATCTGACGAAGCGGTTCCTTTTCAAGCCTTGATACAGTCTTTATATCCAACATTTCGAACATCGGGTACACGCTAATTTGGTCTCCCTCTTGCACTGGATAATCAAATCCCACAGACTCTCCATTCACCAAGATCAAATCCACTTCAACATGGGGAACACCAAAACTTTCAATTAGATCTTTAACCGATCTTTTATCCTTTGATTCATAGACAATATCCTGTTTTTGAGGGAAGTTTTTCAGAAAGTAATTCAGCTCTTCGTAAAACCTGATGGTGATCAACATTAGCCACACCTCACATCAATGGATAGCACTGCTTTTGTATTTTAACCAGGATTATTCATGCAAACAATGATAAAGATGCAAGAGAGAAGATTGCAAAATTACTTATTCATTTTCCAATAGATATTTTGCATTCTTCTTCAGGCATTTGGAGTTACAAGTGTTTCCTTTAAGTATTTGCGTACCCGGTGGGTACGTTGATGCTTAAAGGGAATGCTTGTAAACCGAATGGCGTAGCAAATTTTTATTGATTTGTATGAATAGTCCTGGTTTAATTATACCCGTTAAACGACATACTAAAGGATCAACCAATGCGGTCAAACACAACACAATAAAAAAACGCTTGAAGCGATGGCTTCAAGCGTTTCTGTCATTTCACTAAACTATTTATTCTATAGATCTACTTCTTAGCGTTCTTAACATCGTAAATTGCATTAGCAAGCGTCGCAAATCCAGCCATGTCTAATGTCTCACCACGAAGCTTAGGATCGATTCCACAAGCTTCTAGAGCTTCTCTGACCTCATCCTTCGACATTGCAAGTTCACCTGAGGAAAGCCCATTTAATAGAGTCTTACGGCGCTTCATGAATGAAGACCTGATTGTTTTAAAGAACAATTCTGTTGATTTTAATTCAACTGGTGGTGCTGTACGCTTCTTAAGTCGTACAACAGTTGACTCAACATTCGGTTGAGGCATAAATACATGTGGTGGAACCTTCACGATTTGAGATGGCTCAGCATAATACTGAACAACCACAGAAAGAGCTCCGTAAATCTTCGAACCGGGACCAGCACACATACGGTCCGCAACTTCTTTTTGTACCATAACAACAATATCAGTTACAGGGATTTGCTCTTCTAGGAACTTCATGATTATTGGTGTTGTGACGTAGTAAGGCAAGTTGGCAACCACCTTCGGAGCTATACCGTCTAACTTTTCATCAATAATCTTCTGAAGATCAACTCTTAGAACATCTCCACTTACGATTTCAACATTATCAAGTCCTTCTAGTGTTTCATCAAGAACAGGCAGCAATGCTTTATCAATTTCAATGGCCACAACTTTGCGCGCACGTTGCGCCATCGTTTGTGTCATAACACCAATGCCAGGTCCTATCTCAAGCACCATATCATCGGGACCTATATCTGCACCCTCTATAATTCCTTCAACAATTGATGCATCAATTAAGAAGTTCTGACCCAAGCTTTTCGAAAAACGGAAGCCGTATTTATCCATAATATACTTTATTGTGTTTGGTGAAGTTAATACTTTCATTTTAGCCTCTTTCATTCTATAGTTGCTTTACAGCGATCTCAAATTCTTCTCGGGTTATTCCGTAATGGTTCAGTCTTCTTAAAAATTGTTTGGCATTGCAGTAACCAATTCCAAGGATTTTCCCCAAACGGTCACGCCTTGTTGAAGCATCAGCCTGACCAACTAGATCGTTTCGTATCAGATCTCTCTTAGTGAATTCATCAGAAGATTCTTCAACCAATGTTCTCACTTTTGAAAGTGCAGCAATAATACTGGCTGGTGTGGCATTTTCAATACCAACATTTCCATTTTTTATGGCCTCTTCGCGAGGTAAGAAAGCATGTTTACACCCTTTAATACGTTTTGCGAGTCGTTCACGAATTTTTTCGCCCGCATGATCAGGATCGGTAAAAATAATCACACCACATTTTTTCTGTGCCTCTTCTATAAGAAGAAACGTTTCTTCACGAATACCAAATCCATGTGTTGTAATCAATTCTGCATCAACAGCTTGCTTTACAGCCGTTACATCGTCTCGTCCTTCAACGACAATGACTTCTTTTATTTTCAAATTTTGACTCCTTGTCTATTAACGGTTGGAATATCCAACCATCATGTCTTCTGTCACGGGTTCTTCTAAAACATAAACCTTCACCGTTCGTACACCATATCGAAGCGCTTGTGAGCGATCTGAAATAAACAAATCCACACGATTGCCTTTTATGGCACTACCTGTGTCTTCTGCTGATGCAAAGCCATAATCAGGCATACGATCCATCGATTCTATATATAATTTCGATCCCAGTTTCACAACACGCGGATCTACAGCCACGACGCCAGGTCGTGCTTTTGTTCCACTATATGTGATTCCGTATTCAGGATGATCTGGATACTTTCCGCAACTTTGAAATGAAAGATCATAAGCTGTAGAACGCATAATATAAACCTTCTGATATCTCAGAGGACGACCTCGACTGGTTACATACAGATTTTCATGACCACGTTCCAATTTTTCAGGGACTGGTTCAAGAAACACTGTTTCTTCAATGAGTTCGCGACGAATTTCCATCCCATTCTCGTAAATAACACGGTATTTGAGGGTTTTCTGACCATCTTGTCCTTCTTGAATAAGCTTGGTCTCACCGCCTTGTAAATCTGCAGTGATCTCAATAATCGTTCCATACGGCATATCTACAGTGGATTCCAGAACTTCTTCAGTCACTCGAATAACCTCTATAGAAGTTGGTCCTGTCACAACAACACTTCGTCCTGGGTAAACAATATCATCATCAGATAAAGTAACGCCTGCATCATCAATAATGTCGCCCACCGTCTTTAAGGTTGAGTCATGTTCTAACACTTGACCATCCACCGTAATTTCATGCAAATCAGCTCTTATAATCACAATTTCTAGACCATCAGCAAGTTTTGTGTCCATATTTGGACTTACTCGGTCTGATGCGCTCAGTTCAATGTCAGCCGCTTTAAGAGCCGCTTTCATGTCACTTCTAAGAGTTGATACAATGACTTCACGATCTTCATCAATAATTGTCACAGTCTTGCGTCCGGTTAGTCCAATGACCATGACCAGACATGCTACCAGTGCAATTATAGCCACCGGCATCCACTTTTCGAATCGGCGCATAAGCGTCGCCTCCTTAAATATGAAGGTTCTCAGAAACTAACAATGTTTCTTACTCATCAATACGGAAAAAGTGCTTTGCATTTTCAAGTGTTGCCTTTGCCACTTCTTCAATAGAGATACCCTGTACTTCCGCAATTTTTTCTGCCACGTGCCGTACATAAGCTGATTCATTTCGTTTTCCGCGGTATGGCACTGGTGTCAAATAGGGACAATCCGTCTCAATCATCAGACGATTTAAGTCGACTGATTCCACCACTTCTACCGTTTTTCTTGCATTCTTATATGTTACAGGGCCGGCAATTGAAATATAAGCTCCCAATTTAACATATTGTCTAGCAAGTTCTGCACTCCCAGAATAACAATGTAGAAGCACACCATTTTCAAAGGCTTCTTCTTCTTTTAAGATGTCTAAGACATCTTGATTGGCGTCACGATCATGGACTATAATTGGCTTGCCAACACGTTTTGCCATTTTAATTTGTTCTCTAAACCAGTACTTTTGAATATCTCTTGGAGAATTGTCATAATGAAAATCAAGACCAATCTCTCCAATGGCTTTTACCTTTTTCTTCTTTGCCATGGATTCCAATAGCATCAACATACTTTCATCCATAGTTTTTGCATCATGCGGGTGTACACCCACAGCTGCATAAATACGTTCGTAGGCTTCCGCCAGCTCAATGGCTTCTACGGAAGTTTCAAAATCCGCACCCGGATTCATAATATACTCAACGCCGCTATCAAAGGCGCGCTGGATTGTCTCGTCTCTGTCCTTGTCGAACCGTCTGTCCGTCAGGTGAGCATGGGAATCAAATAACATGATTGTCTCCTCCTGTTCATGGCACTACGAAACATTATATAAAAATGCGGTGCTGTATTGCAAGGGTACTTGATGCCCGTGAACGATTAATACCCACTTACTATAGCTTAAATAGAATTTTTTTGATAAAAAAACCCACACCAGTTTATGGTGTGGGCTTGATCTATTTATAACACAAATGCATGTTATATAAAAATTTAGATTCACGTTTATCTTTATGAAACTGTCGCACCTGACTCAATATCAACAGATACAAGTTTTAATTTTTTACCAGAAGTTGCAGCAAGAATCATACCCTGAGACTCTACACCTCTTAATTTAACTGGCTTTAGGTTCGCTACAAGAATAACTTTTTCTCCAACCAAATCATCAGTTGTATAGTGTCCTGCAATACCAGACACAACCTGACGTGTTTCTTCGCCAACCTTCAGCTGAAGCACTAAAAGCTTGTCTGCATCTGGATGTTTTTCCACTGAAAGAATCTCAGCCACTTTAAAGTCTACTTTAGCAAAATCGTCAATTGTAATTTCACCTTTTGGTTCTGCTTCTTTTTTCGACTTTTTATTTGCCTTCTTATCTTCTTTCTTTTCTGCTTTGGCTTCTTTTTTCTTACCGCCAAGAGAATCGAGTACTTCAATCTCTTTTTTTACATCAATACGAGGGAATAAAGATTCACCTTTATTAACCTTAGAACCCGCTTCAGTCAATCCAAATATTTTTGAAGCTTCCCAAACTGTTTTTTCGCCTTCTACAGCACCAATTTGAGCCCAAATACCACGTGACGTATGTGTCATGAATGGCTGGATCAGAACAGAAATAATTCGAATGCTTTCAATCAGGTTGTATAGAACCGTATCAAGTTCTGCTTTTTTCTCTTCATCTTTAGCAAGTGCCCAAGGCATAGTTTCGTCAATGTACTTGTTTGTACGACGAATAAGCTTCCAGATTTCTTCAAGTGCATTCGAGAAATCAAGTTTCTCCATACGCGCTTCAACACGTTTTGCAGATGAAACGGCAATTTTCTTTAGATCTTCATCAAACTCAAGAACAGCTTTTGACTCAACAACAATACCATCATTATACTTCTCAACCATTGCAACACTACGGCTTACAAGGTTTCCAAGGTCATTGGCAAGATCAGAGTTAATTCGGTTTAGAAGCACTTCATTATTGAAGTTACCATCAGAACCAAAGCTGTACTCACGAAGAAGGAAGTATTTTAACGCATCAACGCCGTATCTTTCAATCAGAACCACTGGATCAACCACATTGCCCTTTGACTTTGACATTTTGCCGCCATCAAGAAGCAACCAGCCATGTCCAAAGACCATCTTTGGCAGTGGAGCATCAAGAGCCATCAGCATTGCAGGCCAAATAATCGTATGGAAACGTACAATTTCCTTACCCACCAAATGAACATCTGCAGGCCAGTAGTTGTTGAATTTTTCATTGTCTTCAGGATAACCAAGCGCTGTCACGTAATTGCTAAGAGCATCCAACCATACGTAGATGACATGTTTCTCATCAAATGGCACTGGAATACCCCAGTCAAAACTTGTACGCGTGATACAAAGATCTTCAAGACCTGGATCGATAAAGTTCTTGATCATTTCATTCGCGCGAGATGGTGGTAATAAGAAATCTCCACCTGAAAGCAGATCTCTTACACGACTCTGATACTTTGAAAGTTTAAAGAAATAAGCTTCTTCTTTTGTTGTTTGAACAGGACGGCCACAGTCTGGGCAATTTCCGTCTTCAAGTTGAGACTCAGTCCAGAACGATTCACATGGCGTACAGTACATACCTTCGTACTCACCTTTATAAATATCGCCATTGTCATAAAGCTTTTGGAAAATCGCTTGAACACGGCGCTTATGGTCTTCATCAGTTGTACGAATGAAGTGATCATAAGAAATCTCCATTGTACCCCATAGATCTTTAATTCCTGCAATCATACCGTCTAGGTAATCTTTAGGTGCCATACCTTTTTCTTTTGCAACGGTTTCAATTTTCTGACCGTGCTCATCTGTTCCAGTTAAGAACATGACATCATAACCTGTTGATCTTTTGAATCTTGCAATCGCATCAGCTGCCACGGTTGTGTACGTGTGCCCGATGTGAAGATTCGAACTCGGATAGTAGATTGGTGTCGTTACATAATACGTTCCCTTTGACATAATCGTCTCCTCCTTTATTCCACTCACTTCATACCATTTTTTCGGTCTTTTATTTGGCCAGAGCCTTCTATATATAAATCCTATTTTCACTTCAAACGATTGAAATAAACGTTTTCAAAAAATAAAAAAAGCCTCCATCCAAAAGGGACGAAGACCGATTCGCGTTACCACCCTACTTCATACAACCATCGCTGATTGTATCTCAGTGTGAACATGTCACACGCACGTTAACGAGTGCAATTCGCCGATACTTACTTAATTTCACCATCGGAGCTCAGGGGCCATTTTCAACTTTAACGCAGTACCGGTTTTCACCAACCCCGGCTCTCTAAAACCTTGTTAAAAGCTTACTCTTCCCTTCATAGCCTGTTTTCTAATGCTATTTACGCTGTATTATAACACGGGAATAAAAGTGGAACAAGGAGACTCTCTTAAAAAATCCTTAAATTCAATCGCAGTTCACACACTCTCAGGGTACAATAGAAGCAAGGAGGTGTGCATATGACACCAAGAATACTCATAGCTGAAGATGATGCTGACATCCGCGAGTTAATTCGCATGCATCTTGAAAAAGATACCTATCAAGTGGACACAGCCGAAAATGGCCTTGTGGCCTTTGAAAAATTCCGT
>Ga0070724_10001111_pt1 | contig 16653 bp, 17 predicted proteins | sample tdDd001_FD_67278 | JGI IMG/M metagenome (GOLD analysis project Ga0070724, IMG submission 67278) | Marine sediment microbial communities from the Atlantic coast under amendment with organic carbon and nitrate - tdDd00.1 | ecosystem: Environmental > Aquatic > Marine > Coastal > Sediment | place... | reverse complement strand
CATATGATTGTATTTTTCTTTTTACCTTCTTCAGAACCATGTGTATAACCTATGACATCGAAATGATTTGAAAACTCTTTTGCCATTTGCTCATATCTTTCACATCGACCTCTAATACACGTTGATAAATGAATAGTATCTACACGAGCAGACTTTAGCTTTTCTATCTTCTTATCAAAGTTACTCTCTCCTGTTACACAATGATTACAATGAGTAAAAGCAACCATTTGTACATCTTTATATTTAGAGAAAGCATCTTTCCTTTCATTGAATGCCCTAAAACATCCATTACCAGTGCATTTACTAGATACTTCACCACAAACCATTATTGCTATTCTTTGCATACTTAACATCCTTTTCTATAATCTCATTAAGTATACCAAATGAATCGAGTTTATGAAACACTGAGTTCACAAACTTTCATAAGTGTCTTCATATTTCTTGTTGTTGCCTTAACTTTAGTCTTTCTTTCTAAATAATTATTGGTTATTTTTGTTCTACCGTATCCTGATGGGACATAAAGACATAGATGTTTGTCAAAAAAAAGATACTCGTCATCATCTTTCTTTACTGGATCTATAATATCTTCTAGTGCACTAACACTTGATTTAAACAGTGTAATATAAGCGTTTATACTGCCATCACTTAAGGTATAAGAAGCGATTACTTCTTTTAATACATCATGTTCTACCACAATAACACTGATGTCCAAGTCGAAAGTATTCTTAATCTTCATCTCAATTGTTTCTTCACCTAGTACTTTATCAAACACTATATTGCCAGTATTTAAATAGGTTTTCACTTCTCGACAACCTAAATCAAGCATCATTGTCTTAAGACTTTCCATAGAAATTTTATTTTTGCCTGAAACATTTATACCTCTTAGAAATGCTATATACATTTTATCACCTCACACTTATTATATCATGTAATTGAAAAAGACTCGCATCATGCAAGTCTTTTTCTAAAGTAGTTTATTTAGTGGTCTTTTATAGTAAAGCCAATTTCAGATTTACTGTCTTTGGCACTGAGTAAAAGTTCGTTTGTGTATGGTTCAGGTAAATCTAAACCCAATGCTTCTGTTAATACTTCATCAACAGTTTTAACATACACAAACTCTAAATTATTCTTTACCTCTGTAGGAACATCTTCGATGTCTCTTTTATTATCAAATGGTAATAGAATTTTCTTTATACCAGAACGGTGTGCAGCTATAACTTTTTCTTTAATACCACCTACTGGAAGTACAGCACCTCTTAGAGATACCTCACCAGTCATAGCAAGTTTTGAATCTACCGCTTTATTACTCACGAGAGATGCAATTGCAGTCAACATTGTAACCCCAGCCGATGGTCCATCTTTTGGTGTTGCACCTGCTGGTACATGCACGTGTAGATCAAGTTTAGCAAAATCCTGAGGTGTCATATAAGTGTGGAGTCTAGATTTAATTAAACTAAGTGAGATACGAACAGACTCCTTCATCACATCACCGAGTTGACCTGTTACAAGTAAGCTGCCTTTGCCAGGGATAAAGGCTGATTCAATAAATAAAATATCTCCACCTACAGGGGTCCAAGCCAAACCAGTTACAACACCAGGTACATTTTCCTCTTGAACAAGATCGTATCTTGCAATTTCATGACCTAATAATGTTGATAGCATATTTTCTCTGATGCGATATGGTCTTTCTACCTTACCAGTTACAATTTTCTCAGAACTTACTCTGACCAACTTGTCTAATTGACGTTTTAAGTTTCTTACGCCAGCTTCTCTGGTATATTTATCAATAATCGCTCTAAGAGCGTTGTCAGATAACTTGATATCTTCATTCGTCAAACCATGTTCTTCTAAAGAGATATCAAATAAATGTTTTGCAGCTATATGGAATTTTTCCACAGCTGTATAAGAACCAATCTGAATAATTTCCATACGGTCTCTTAAAGGACCTGGAATGGTTCTTAAGTCATTAGCAGTTGCTACAAAGAATACATCTGATAAATCATAAGGTGCATCTAAGTAATGATCATTAAATGTATTATTTTGTTCTGGATCTAATACTTCTAATAACGCTGCAGCTGGATCTCCATTTGCAGATGCCATTAACTTATCTATTTCATCTAATACAAAGACAGGATTCTTTGTACCAGCACGTTTCATACCTTGAATAATCTTACCTGGCATAGCACCAATATAAGTTCTTCTATGACCTCTAATCTCAGCTTCATCTCTTACACCACCAAGAGAAATTCTCACATACTCTCTATCTAATGCAGTCGCAATAGATTTGGCCAATGATGTTTTACCAGTTCCTGGAGGTCCAACAAGTAAGAGTATAGACCCTTGTTTATTCTTCTTAAGTTTCATTACAGTTAAATGTTGAATGATTCTTTCTTTTACCTTTGCTAAACCATAGTGTCTGTCTTCTAATGCTTTTTCAGCTTCTAGAATATCAATATCCTTTATTTCCTCTGCATGCCATGGTAATGCTAGAATTAAATCTAAATAAGATCTGATAACATTACTTTCAGCAGAACTATTGCCCATACGGTCTAATTTATCAACTTCTTCAAGTGCAATTTCTTCAATGTCTTCAGGTAACTTAACTTCGCTTATTTGAGCTCTATAATCTTTTTTCTTCTTACCTTCAGATTCGCCTAATTCTTCTTGAATTGATTTAAGTTGTTCTCTTAATAAACGTTCTCTATAGGTTTGATTCATTGAATCTGAGAACTTAGAGTTCATTTCTACTTGTAACTTTAATTGTTCTTTTCTCTCAATAATAATGTCTAAGAATCTTAAACTCTTCTTTCTTAAAGAAGTCATTTCAAGGACTGCTTGTTTTTCTTCAATAGATAAATGAAGGTATGGCATTAGGGCTGCAATTAACTCATTCATTGTTTCTAATTGATTTAGATGTTCTTGAAAACCTTCTGAACCAGGAATAGATTTAGACATTTCTGCAGTCATGTTTTTTACATAACCAATCATTTCTGTTTCTGATTTAGGATCCATATCGATCAAATCATCTAATGGTTCTACTTGAGCCATAAATGCATGATCTACAACTTCAAGATTCATAACTTCGACTCTTTCAATTACATCGATGGATAACTTATATCCTTTACTTTCTCTTTTAACGTTTGTAACCTTAATTAAGTTTCCTATGTGATAAAAGTCTTTTTCTCCATAAATACTCTCATCATTATATTCTTTTAATGTTAAAGCTACTGCATAGCCATCATTATCATCTATCATTTTCTGTAGTCTTAAATCATAATGATCATCTGCGTTTATTTGAATTTGTCCTTTGCTAAATAAAACCATATCTTTTAATGGCATAACTACTTGTTTTTTCATATGTACCTCCTAAACAGCTTCTAATTCGAACTGCATTTGTTCTACAAAATCATCTGATAAACCTTTTAACACATCTACAGAATTTCTATACATTCTCCATCCGAATGCTTCAATTCTTGGTTTTAGTATCCATTGTTCAATAAATACTTTCATAAATCCGAAAACCACTACTACTGCAACACTAAAGGCTCTAGTTTCATGAGCAATAAAATCACTATGACTAACTTCTGAAATCACCAAGACTAAAAGTACTGATAATATGATTTCCATAAAATTAACCAAACCATGCATATTACTGAAAATGCTTGATATCATCTTTTGTCTTCTAATAGCAAAGTGACTTCTTGATCGAAATAGCTTGTATTCTTTGCTTAACTTTTTACACAACTGGCATTGAGTCTTAACCTTGTCATCAACAACTTCAGTTTTGTAATTATTTAATTTTTCTTGAGCATCTTTGAACGCCCATGACATATTGTATTGTTCCCTATTCTCATATATATCATCAAAGTGCTCGAATATCTGATTTTCTACCTTCAACTACGCCTCCATATTGCACATTTAATTAGTTTTGCTTAACCTAACTATATTCTTTAAAAAAATTGATTACTCAATTTTCATTAATATATCGATTAAAGTTTTGATATCTTCTTCATTTAAAGATCTCATTAATTTTTCAGCTAGATGTACAGTTGTCATATTGCCAAGATCTACTATATGCTGTCCCTTTTCTGTTAACTTCAAATAGTATACTCTACCATCTGCAGGACAAGACTGCTTATAAACCACATCCATCTTAATAAATTTTTTAACCATTTCAGTTACAGTAGGTTTTGATAAATCCAAATTCTCAGCCAACTGACTTGTTGTAACACCACAAGTTTTATTTAAGCTTTTCAAATACTCCATTTGCTTTAAGCTTAACTCTGATAGATTGAAATCATTCAATAGATTAACATAACACTCCCCTTTTAATGCATTAAGTTTTGTTATTCCCATAATCAATCTTTCTTGTAATTCCATAAACACCTCTTAGTTAGTTTGGCTTTTCCTAACTAAATAATACTCCCCTTTCTCACCTTTGTCAACACCAAAATTAAAAAAATCTTATGCAATTTTTAAAACTGCATAAGATCTAGTCATTCCAATTAGATAAGGCCTTTTACAACCTCTAAAGCAGCATCATAATTTGGTTCATTTGCTACTTCTTCTACATATTCAACATACTTAATTGTATTGTCTTTATCAATTACTACTACACCTCTAGTTAATAACTTAAGACCATCTATTAAGAAACCATACTTCATACCAAAGTCATGTGCTTGGTAATCAGATACTACTGTTAAGTTCTCAATACCCTCTGCGCCACAATATCTCTTTTGCGCGAATGGTAAATCTACTGTAATTGTTACTAAATCTACATCATCCTTGAACTTTGCAGCTTCTTGATTAAAGAAAATAGTTTGTAATGAGCATGTACCTGTATCGATTGATGGTGCAACACTAATTACCTTTACCTTGTTTGCATCTAAATCACTTAATTTAAATGGTGATAAATCTTGTCTTACTGCTGTAAAATCTTTTGCCTTTTCTCCAACCTTTGTAGTTTCACCTAAAATATTAATAGGGTTTCCGCCAAATTTAATCATTTCATACCTCCTAGTTTTTTGCTAAATAGTATAGTGGTCTAACTGCTACACCAGTGCCACCTTTTGATAAAATACCTGCTTCCTTCTTCGAGAAACTTGTGCCTGCTATATCAACATGAATCCATGGTAAATCTCCATTAAATTCACCAATGAATAAACCAGCAGTGATTGTGCCTGGATTACCAGCTGTATTTGTTAAATCAGCTTCTTCATGTTTAATTAATTCTTTGTATTCGTCGAATATTGGCATTCTCCAAATTTGCTCACCTGATAAATCAAATGATTCTTGCAACTGATTAAAGAAGTCATCATTGTTACTGATTACTGGTGAAGCTGCATCACCTGTACAATATATTGCTGCACCAGTAAGCGTTGCAATATCAAGTACTTTTGACACATTTTCTTTTGTTACAATATAGTGCATTGCGTCGATTAATGTTAAACGACCTTCTGCATCTGTATTACCAATATAAATTGTTTTACCACCCATAGAGTCGATTACATCTCCAGGTCTATATGAATTACCTGAAATCATATTTTCACACGCTGCTACAACAGCTGTAACATTCTTTTTTAGTTTTAATTCAGAAATCGCACACATTGCACCAATTACTGCAGCTGAACCAGCCATATCACTCTTCATAGTAGCCATAGAAGCTGTAGGCTTTATAGATAATCCACCTGAATCATAAGTTAAGCCTTTACCAACATAACCTAATACGTCTTCATTTTCAGGATCACCTTTATATCTCATGATAATGAATCTAGGTTCGTGAGCTGAAGCTTTTCCTACTGCAATAAATGATTCCATTTTTAGTGCTTTGATTTGATCATAATCTAATACTTCAACTTCAAAACCTTTTTCTTGACCTAGTTCTGTCACTTTTTCAGCTAATGCAACAGGGTACATTCTGTTTGAAGGTTGGTTTACTAGATCTCTTGCAATTAAGTTAGATTCTGCTAAGATATAAGATTCATTAATTACATCTAATGAAACTGATGTAATTAAATCTAAAACAATTTCTTTTTCTTCATCTTTTTTTGTTTTTAAGTCATATTTATAATCTGCCATTAAAACAGCTTCTGTTGCTGCTCTAGCTAATAGATCTTGGTCTTTTAGGTTATCAATATGTAATACAATATGCTCTACCTTTTGTTTTTTCATTAAACGGTAACCACTTGCAAAAGCATGTAATAACTTCTTGTATGTTAAATCTTCTGCTTTACCTAAACCTAAAAGTACAACTTCTCTTAACTTACTTTCAACAACAGCTGTTAGCTTGTACGTCGAACCTGACTTACCCTCAAACTTTTTCGAACCCGATAAGTCATCTAAAGGTAATTGTAATACTTGTGTTGCTAATTCATTTTCGAATAATGGTATGATAATACCATCGTATTGTTCCACTTGATCTTTTATATTTAGTTTCATATTAACTCCTCTCAATTATATTGTACACAATTTAATTTATTTTTCAATATAAATTTGTAATAATTACAATTTTGTTTTATTTTATTCAAATCCTCTTGGAAATTTTTATCTATAGTGTATCTTCAAGTGCATAGTTTACAGCGCCTATTGCATGTATAGAAGTTGTATCAAATACAGGTATAGAAACATCTCCTGACTTTATAAGTAATGGAATTTCTGTACAGCCCAAAATAACACCCTGTGCACCATTCTTAGCTGCTTTTTCTATAATTTCTATGTACTTCTTTCTGCTTTCATCTTTAAATTCACCAAGTATTAGCTCCTTATATATAATATCATGGATAATCTGGCGGTCATTTTCATCTGGAATCAAAGTATCAATGGCATAATTATTTAATGAGCTTTGATAAAAACTACCTTCCATTGTAAACTTAGTGCCTAGTAATAAAACTCTATTCAGATTCATAGCTTCAATAGTCTTACCTGTTTCCTCAGCAATATGAATCAAAGGTAATTCCGTAGCTGTTTTAATTGCATTTGCCATCATGTGCATGGTATTGGTACATATTACAATACATTCTGCTCCACCACGTTTTAAATCGAGTGCTCTGTCTACCATAAGCACTGTTAAGCCATCCCAATCACCTTGATGCTGTAATCTCTCTACTTCATGAAAATCAAATGAATACATCAAACAGTCACAAGAATGTGTTTTACCCATTTTTTCTTTAACCGTTTCATTGATTATTCTGTAATATTCTAAACTAGATTCCCAGCTCATTCCTCCTATAAGTCCTATCGTTTTCATTATTAACACCTCCAAAACGAGTATACCCCAAAAATAAAGTTAAAACTAAAAAAATCTAGTTAAAACTAGATCATTTTTTAGGCAAAACTATGCAACCACTTTGGTCTTGAAAAACAAGAGATTGTTTATGATGATGATAATAAGAGTTTAATGCACATAGAATAGCATCAATTTTATCTTCTTCAAGCTTATATGCTTTTTTTGTGTTTACATCATAAAGGTCTAAATCAAAATCAAAGCCTAAGCCTTTTATCCTATTGAGTAAACTTAATGCATTATCCTTTAGATCATTTAATTTTAATCTAGAAGATATCTTATATTTATTATCATAAATGTCTAGAAACAATGATAAAAAGATGCCTGTAGGAAATGTTTCAAGTAAGTCCGATCCTAAAACTTTAGATTGTAATTGTGTTTTTATATCAACACCCCTAATGCCACCAAACGACCTTATCATGTACGTTTTCGATGTCGCATATAGTTTTAAGTACCTATCATTAATTGGTGTCTTCATTAAAATGCTATCTACAGAACGACCACCCTTTTCATTATCAACAACTAAAGGACCATCTATAGAAACTATACATGGTTCATTATCTTTTATGATTGTCACTAGTTCATCATTAGTGTAGACCTTAGCATCAAGAAAAATACATGATTTATCTTCAAAAATGCATAAGCCAGTTTCATTTTTATTGGTCCAAGCCAAGTCTATTCCTATATATTTCATACTCTTATTATACACAAAAATTGCTCTTATTTAATAACAGCAATTTTCATTATAAAAGTATTTATAAGTTCAGCCCCACTCATTAGATCATACTCAAGATTTATCTCTAATCTATCTTCAGTATTTTTTAACTTGTATTCTTTTGTGTATATCTCAAAAGAATCCTTTAGAGATAAGGCTTCATATTCACATGGAATTAACATATGCTTTTGAAATATCATTTCTGTAACCACAGCACCACTTCTAACTATTGTGAGTAGATCTTCATCAAAGGTCAACACATTATTGGTTACAGTATTACCAGACATATCATCATAGACAAGAACATATTGATCATCCTTTTTTAGTTTGCCATTAAAACTGAAGTTTTGATGGTCATCATTTGTTTTAACATCTATTATAATCTTATTCATTTACATGACCATACCTTTTTACATCAAATACCTTAAACAGCTTATGAATAAAAGGTGAAAAGTCCTTCATGTGATCACTTTGTAAATGAGCTTGCCATAAGGCTTCACTAGACCAAGTTTCATATATCATATATGAGTTTTTATCTTCACTTACTAATATGTCAAAGGTCAAGCAACCTTCTTCTGCTTTTATCTTTGGACCTAAAGCTTTTAATGTGCTTATAGCTTGATCTTTATTACCTTCATTAGGTAAACAGTCAATGACTAGTGTTAATGGATTCATTCATCCTCCTCTTTTAATCACTTCCAACATTGGGTTTATTTAATACTTCCATCAATAAGTTTTTCATTCTCTAGGATAAACTTAAACATCTTACATGTATCATAAGGTCAGCTTCCATATCTGTATTATAACAGTACATGCTTTTTGAACAAGTACTTACTTTTTTGTGCTTACGCACTTTAAAGTAAGTACTTGTCATTTGAAAAGTTAGTAAATATAATGTTGGAAAAAGGAGACGATTATGACTGAATTTATTATCAACAAAAATTGCCCCTGTAAGTATCCTTGTCCAAGACATGGTAATTGCAAGACTTGTAGGGAAAACCACAGAAAGATGGGCACACCAACTGCATGCGGTAAAACAAATTAGTCACTATACATGTTGTTCGTAACTAATAAAAAAAAACGTTCTTGTCAAATGAAAGTTAATAGGTAAACTTAAATTAGAAAAGGAGAATCAAATGGATATTATTAAGGTATTAGAGAAAAGATACTCAACAAAGGTATTTGATAACACAAAGAAGTTTTCAGAAGAAACAGTAGAAAAATTAGAGTCATTGTTACAATTGTCACCATCTTCTACAAACGTTCAACCATGGCACTTTACAATGGCAACTAGTGATGAAGGTAAAAAGAGAATTGCAAAAGCTTCACAAGGTTTTTTTGCCTTTAATGAGCAAAAGATTTTAGATGCATCAGCTGTAGTTGTATTCTCAACTAAAACAGATATAACAAATGACTATTTATTAAATGTGTTAGCTAAAGAAGAAGCTGATGGCAGATACGCTGAAGAGCAATTTAAGAAAGACAACCATGGTGGTAGATCTGCATTTGTAGGTTTCCATAAATATGACTATAAGGACCTACAACACTGGGCAGAAAAACAAGTTTATCTTAACTTAGGAAACTTCCTTTTAGGTGCTGCAAGCATGGGCATTGATGCACTTCCAATGGAAGGTGTAGACATGAAAGTCTTAGATCAAGAATTTGGATTAAGAGAGAAAGGATTTTCATCTTCGATTGTTGTCGCATTAGGTTATGGTCATGAATCAGATTTTAATTCAAAATTGCCAAAATCTAGATTAGATAAAAAAGATATTATTGAAAGAGTATAAGACAAAGAACCATTAAATTACTAATGGTTCTTTGTTCGTCCATAAGTCATACAAGACATTTATTTCATCTTCCAATGCTACTTTCTTTTGATAGAGTTCATTTAGTTTTTCTGAATCCTTAGCAAAAAAGTCCATTTGACTTTCTAGTAATAACAAGTCTTCTTCTTTTTCCTCTATCTTTTTCTCATAGTTAGGCTGAGTATCTTTTACTATTTTTACTTTCACTTTTTTCTTTTTCTCAGGTATCTCTTTTTCAATAGTGTAATCTGATAACTGATCATAGGAATACAAAGAGGAGTCTTTAAAAGCAAGAATCCTATCGCTCATTTTTTCAGTAAAATAACGATCATGAGAAACGAATAAGAGTGTCCCTGTAAAATCTTCTAAAGCCTCTTCTAATGTTTCTATAGAATCAATGTCTAAATGATTGGTTGGCTCATCTAGAATTAAAACATTTACTTCATGAAATAAAAGCATGGCAAGTTTTAGTCTGATACGCTCTCCACCTGACAATCCAGAAACTTCCGTAAAAACTCTTTTACCATAGAACATAAATTTTGCTAGGTATTCTCTTGCCTCGCCAACTTCAATAATTAGATTTGACCGAAATGCTTCTAATGCTGATAAGGATTCATCTTCAAAAGTTATTTCTTGTGGCAAATAGGCAACCTTTGTATTGGCACCTAACTTTATATTACCTTTGTCTGGTAAATCTTCTCCCATAATCATCTTTACTAATGTGGACTTACCACAGCCATTTGGGCCCATAAGGCCGATTCTTTCACCATGATAAATCATAGTTTGACAATCTTCTAATAATATTTTATCATCATAAGCTTTAGAAACGCCTTCAATTTTTATAACTTCATTGCCAGACCTTTGTTGGTCTTTAAATGACAACCTCATATTGGGTCTTTCAAATACTGGCCTTTTAATTTTCTCTAGTTTCTCAAGTTTAATTTGAATACTGGCTGCCCTTTGATAGAACTTATTATTATATGATTGTTGGGCCCATTGTCTTAAATTTTGAATTTGCTTTTTCATGGACTTAATTAACTTTTGTTGCTCCTTATAATCAGCAGCTTGAATACGTAACTTTTCATCTTTTAAGTACTTATACTTCGAAAAATTACCATTATACATAAAGGTCGTTAAATCTTCTATTTCCAAAGTTTTGTTCGTCACTTGATCTAAGAAATACCTATCATGTGATACGATCATTACAATACCCTTGTAATCCTTTAAAAATGCTTCTAACCACCTGATAGCTAAGCTATCTAAATGGTTGGTCGGTTCATCTAGTAAAAGAATCTCCGGTTCATGTACAAGTAGCTTACCTAGTTCTACTGTTGTTTTCTCACCACCACTTAAATCTTCAAATGCTTGATTTAAGAAAGTATCACTAAAACCAAAACCGCTGCATACCTTATTTACTTTGGCATGCATTTCATAACCACCTTTTATTTCAAAATCGTGCATGACCTTTGAGTACTTATCCATTAACTTGTCAAGAGACTCACCTTCTACTAAGCTCATTTGATTTTCCATATTTCTCATGATTTTTTCTAAATCAAGGGCATCCTTAAATGCCAAATACAGTACCTCTTTAACCGTTAGATTTTCATCGTATGATGGCATTTGGTCTAAATATGCTACTTTTGCATCTCTAGGTAAAGAAATAAAACCATAATCATACCCTGGACTCCAAGAACCATGAAAAAGTTCTAACTTAATAATTCCTGCAATTAATTTTAATATAGTGGACTTACCTGAACCATTGGCTCCAATAAGTCCAACTCTGTCTCCTTCATATACATTGAAGTTGACATCTTTTAGAATGAGGTTTGTCCCCATATGTTTCATAATTTGATTCATTGATAGTTCTAACATTATTTCCTTCTTTCATCTAAGCCTAATAAGGACAGATAAGAAAACAAAAAAAGCTATGGAGAGACATTTCCACAGCAAAAAAACACATGTTATACACGCAAATTTTCCTTAGTTGGTCTCTTACACTGTTACTTTATTAGGCATCACAAAATAACCCTGTTCGGGTTAATGACCTATATAAAGTTGATTTTCATCTTAACAGTGTGCTGGGTCCATCATAAAAAACTTGCTCCTTTCAATTTATTCAGTTTTAGTCTATCAAGATAGACACCCTAATTATAGGTATAAAATATTTAAAACCATACATACCTAAAGATTATAGAAGCATTAAATCTATTCTCGACTATTGTAAGTATCTTAATTTTCTGTCAAAATATTAATTAGGGACACGAAGATAGAAAGGATAATTTATGAGTGAAATACTAAAAAGACATGAAGTACCTGTGGAAATGACCTGGAACACAGGTGATTTATTTGCAAGCAAAGAAGATTTCTTTAAGACATTAGAAGACTTAAAAAAGAATGTTGAGGCTATTAAAGCTTATAAAGGCAAACTCAGTGAAAATGCATCAACATTATATGATGCCATTAAAGCATTAGAAGAATTATTTGTTCAAGCCTATTCTTTAGGTGCGTATACAAGTCTTAATCAAGCTGTTGATGCAACAAATACTGAATCCCAAGAGTTAGAAATGCAATTTGGTTCTGTGGCGACTCAAATGTATGCTGATATTACATTCTTTGATAATGAAATCATGCAATTAAGCGAACAGCAAGTTAAAGCATTCTTTGCTGAGGAACCTAAACTAGAAACATATAGAGTTTACATAGAAGATTTACAAGAATCAAAACAGTACAAGTTATCAGATGACACGGAAGAAGCTTTAGCAGCTTTAGGTGAAGTTACTGGTGCACCATATTCTATCTACTCAATATCTAAGGCTGCAGATATGGTCTTTGATTCGTTTGAAGATAGTGAAGGTAATACACTTCCTAACTCATTTAACTTGTTTGAAGGTAAGTATGAATACAGTGAAGATCCTGTTATTAGAAAGAATGCTTATGCTTCATTTAATAAAACACTTAAGCAATATAAAAACACATATGCTGCAGTTTATAACACTGAAGTAAAGAAACAAGTTATGACTTCTAAATTAAGAGGTTATGAATCTGTAACTAAGATGCTTTTACAAGATCAAAAAGTGACTGAGGAAATGTACCATCGTCAAATTGATGTCATTTATAACGAACTTGCACCTCATATGAGAAAGTTCGCCAAATTATTAAAGGAACAATTAGGACTAGATACACTTCATTTCTATGACTTAAAAGCACCACTTGATACATCATTTAACCCGCCTGCTACATACGATGAAGCCAAAGATGTTGTACTAAAATCATTGGCAGTTATGGGTGAAGATTATGTCAAAATTATAGAAAAAGCCTTTGATGAAAGATGGATTGATTATGCAGATAATGTAGGTAAATCTTCTGGAGCATTCTGTGCTTCACCGTATGCATCACATCCATTTATTCTAGTAACATTCCAAAACAATATGAGAGACGCTTTCACGCTCACTCACGAGTTAGGTCATGCAGGTCATTTCTACTTGGCAAATAAAGAACAAAGCTTCTTTAATACTAGACCTTCTAGATACAATATAGAGGCACCTTCTACAATGAATGAAATGTTACTTGGTCGTTACTTATTACAGAACAACGATGATCCAAAAATGAAGAAATGGGTTATCCTTCAGTTCATGGGTACATACTATCATAACTTTGTCACTCATTTACTAGAAGCCGCTTACCAAAGAAAGGTTTACGCTTTCGCTGAAGCAGGTCAACCTATTACAGCTGACCTACTAACAAAAACAAAACTAGAAGTGTTAAGAGGTTTCTGGGGTGATACTGTAGAAATCGATGACGATGCTGGTATGACTTGGATGAGACAACCTCATTACTATATGGGCCTTTACCCTTACACATATTCTGCAGGTTTAACAGCTTCTACTGCTTGTTCTGAAATGATTTTTGAAGAAGGACAACCTGCTGTTGATAGATGGTTAGACATGTTAAAATCAGGTGGAAAGCATAAGCCATTAGAGCAATTAAAAGTAGCTGGTATGGACTTCACGACAGATGAACCAGTTCAGAAAGCTGTAGCTTATGTTGGTTCACTTATAGACCAATTAATTGAATTATCATAGAATAAACAGGTGCCTAGCACCTGTTATTTTTTTAACATTGTATTTTGTTTAAACTATGTTATACTTATGGTGCTAGAGAAAGGAAGGCAATATGGGTTTTTACAGTAAAGAATTAGCAGATGGTACTTACTGCTTAACTGGCTATCAGGGTCAGGATAAGCATATCACCTTTCCAGACAATATCACAGTAAGTATATTAGGTGATAAATTATTTAAAAATCATATAGAGATTGAATCAATAGATATACCTGAAACAGTCACTCAAATAGGTGGTTGGGTATTTGATGGATGTACAAACTTAAAGAAAATTACTTTACCACTTGGTTTAGTAGATATGTGGCAGTATGCCCTTACAAGAATGAGTATTGAAGAGATTGAAGTACCAGGATCACTTCATAGAGTCATCCCTTTTACCTTTAATGAATGTCATCAGTTAAAAACTGTGGTTCTCAATGAAGGTACAACAAAAATAGATGCATGGGCATTTAAGAACTGCGAAAATTTAGAGACAGTATATGTTCATGAATCAATTGAAATTCATGACAATGCTTTTGAAGGTTGTCCTAATGTTCAAATCGTAAAAAAATAAAGGCTTTCGCCTTTTTTTTATACCAACTTTTCTAGTGTATATTTTCTGAATATTGATTTAGCATGTTCTGAAAGTGCTTTAGACTTTCTAGTATTGACATCAATTTGAACAATTACTGTTTTAGCCTTAGCCACAACTTGATCCTTATGAAAAAGTGTCTGAATCAAATGTACTGAGCTGTTACCAACCTTTTCTACAGCTGTACCTATTTCAACTGTCCCAGGCCAATTAATTTCACCTAATAAATCTAAGGTTAAATGAGCAATAACAAAGGTAGCATCATGATCATATAAGGGTTGTGGAATATAAAGTAACTCTGTCCTACCGGTTTCTAGATAGGTAGAAAATACTGCATTATTTACATGACCTTGCTTATCAGTATCCCTAAAGCGGATTTTATCGTAAGACCTTAATGGATAATCATTATACTTCATTTGATACCTCAGTTTCTTTAATAAGTTCTGGTGAAATCGTTCCAATTGAGATGATGGTTTGTAATGCTTGCTCTATCGGCATATCGATTTTAATAACTTCTTCAGCTTTTAAATACATTAAGAATCCATTGGTTGGATTCGGTGTTGTTGGTACAAATATAGCCAATCGATCTTGACCCAGGATATCGATATTATCTTTGGTAATGAAACCGATACTATAAGAATATTCATTAGGGAACTTAACTATAACAGCACTCTTAAAATTTTCTGCATTGTTCTCAGTGATATTTCCCACTAAATCCTTAATGGGTGAAAATATGTTGCCGACTAAAGGCATACTGATTAACTTTTTCTCTAACCCTTGTTTTGCTTTTCTGCCTAGATAACTGTTCACAAAAATTCCCATCAATAAAACTAAAGAGGCCACCAGTAAAATGCCTAGACCTGGTATTCTAAATCCTATTGCTTTATAGATTGTATTGCCTAATAAACCATCAACAAAGGATAAAATAGTATAAAGGACAAACAATGTCACACCAATAGGCATAATAGCCACTAAACCTGTAATAAACAACTTTTTAACTTTATCTTTCATATCCACCTCACTCTACTATTTTATAGTATCATGTGATTTTTGAACCGTCAAAAGGCATCTCCTTCGAGATGCCTAAATCATTATTTGTTAAACCATTCAGTAACTTTATCTAGTACCAAGTTCATTTCCTCTTCTTGATCATAGAATGAAAACTGGTGCATTGGTGATGGTAGAATATCTGTATCAACCCATACTAATTCTTTATTATCTGTGTTGATTTCATCAAAGTATACTTTTGTGTATTCTGGTAATACTGCACCATCAGAGTGGATCATTAAAGTCGGCGTCGTTAAGTTCCTTGCCGATAATCTTGGATTGTATGTTAACCATGCTTCCCATGTCATCACTGCAAACTTATCATTTGACCATTCCTTCACAGCACCTCTCTCTGGATTTAAGTAGTAGTCATATGGACCAAACATTGCTGCAGTTTCATCAGTTGTAGAAATCGTTGGAATATACTTGATTTCACCAGTTGATTCATAAAGAGCCATAGCTTCTTGTGCTGCTTTAATTTTCTCTGCAACACCTTCCCCTCCGCCATAGAATAACTTAACAGCTTCTTCATCATGAATCCATGATGCAGCAGTTGCAACTCTCTTAATTCTATCATCTTCTGATGCTGCAACTAATGTATAACCCGCACCTGCGCATACCCCAAATGCTGTAATGACATCGATATTTTCAATTGTTGACATATAATCAACAGCAGCTTTTACATCTTCGATTTTCATATCCGGGTTTTCATAATACATGATTTCACCTTGACTATCACCGTAACCTCTTGCATCATATGCTAAGGCAATAAAACCATTATCTGCAAATCGTTTAGCATATGCACCTGCCATTTGCTCTTTTACTGTTGTCCAAGAACCTGTTACAACTACACCTGTATATTTTTTACTTGCATCAAAATCCTTTGGTAAATATAAATTACCTACTAACTGTTTTCCCTTTGAAATAAATTCTACTCTATTCATAATCATTCTCCTTTTATTTAAGTGCTTCCATAGCTAATTGTGGTAAGAAAGTATTACCGTCTTGGTATTTGAAGTTGAACTTCATTTTTGTAATTCTCCACTCATCTTGTTTTTCTAAATCAAAGTCATAAGATCCTACAACAGTCCAAACATTACCATTTTCATCTT
>Ga0070724_10001110_pt1 | contig 16654 bp, 15 predicted proteins | sample tdDd001_FD_67278 | JGI IMG/M metagenome (GOLD analysis project Ga0070724, IMG submission 67278) | Marine sediment microbial communities from the Atlantic coast under amendment with organic carbon and nitrate - tdDd00.1 | ecosystem: Environmental > Aquatic > Marine > Coastal > Sediment | place... | reverse complement strand
ACGAAGCTTTGTATCTTTCGAAGAAATCAGGAAGAAACAATATAAGTGTCTTATAGTAACAAAACACTAGAATGTATACAATCTCTATGACACATATGTTGAGGCTTGTGTGTCATTAAATGAATTGACCAAATGTAATCCTGAACTGAATCAAACAGTTCGGGATTTTTTTTATAAAATCGCCAACTTTTTCATCGTGTAGCGCGTCTAATTATTGAAAGGAGATTTGCTCATGTCGACAAGTAGTAAAAATTATTTCAAATTAGTAAATTATATAAAGAGCAATCAAGACAAGTTTTATCGCGTTGCCTATTCCTATACCAAGTCAAAAGAGGATGCACTGGACATTGTTCAGGAGTCGGTATATAAAGGATTGAAGTCAGTTCATACATTAAAAAAAGACAAGTATATGGCGACGTGGTTTTATCGGATATTGATTAATACAAGCATTACTTATTATAAAAAAGCATCTGTGATTCAACTGACGCCACACATTGACGAGGAAGGTTATGTTTCCCCTTATCAGTCAGCGGACTATGTGGATCTATATACGGCTATTGATGAGTTATCAGCCGAGGATCGCGGCATTATCATATTAAGGTATTTTGAGGATCAAAAAATCAAAGATATTGCACAAATTATGGATATCAATGAAAATACGTTGAAAACGAGATTATATAAAATCTTGCGTCAGTTAAAAGAAGAATTGGCTTGTGAGGTGATTGATGATGACTACTAAAAAGAATGCTCTTTATCACGAAATTGATATACCAAAGGAGCTAGATGAAATGATCAATAAAACAATAGAACAGATAAACGAAGAACGCATACAGGAAAAAGGTAACAAGACGAGACATTCGACTATGAATAAGGGATTGGCCATAGCCCTTGGTATTGCATTAATTGTTGTACCGCTTAACGTGAGCAAGTCTGTGGCCTCGTTTGCAGGAGAAATTCCTGTAGTTGGTGCAATTGCTAGGTTATTGACCTTTAGAAGTTATGATTTTGAAGAGGCTATCGTTAAAGGAGAAGTAAATATTCCAGCAGTCGACGGTTTGACGGATGCCGCATATGAAACTCAAATCAATGAGCTAATCGAGGAACGTGTAACGACGGCCTTGGCGGAATCTAAGGAAAGAGCGGCTGAATATAAAGAGGCATATATTGCAACTGGTGGTACAGAAGAAGAGTACGCTGGCAGAAAGATTGAAGTGAAAGTGGATTATAAAATATTCTCAAGTACGACTGAATCGCTATCCTTCCTTGTATACAGCCATGAATCATTGGCAGCGGTGTATGCAACCTATGAATATTACAATATCGACTTAGAAAACAATAAGGAATTGACACTTGAAGAGATTGTCGGTACGCAATATGAATCGATAATAACAGATCAAGTGAATGCATTTATACAAGAAACAAAGAATGATATCGGCTATTTTGATGAGGCTTTAACAGGGAAGTGGACTTTTAGACAAGATATGGATTTCTATTTAAATACTTCAGGGAATGTAGTTGTGGTCTTCGATAAATATGAATTGGCCTCAGGTGCATCTGGACGATTAGAAGTAGAGATAAGTGGGTATTAATAAAATAACATAGTAAGTGCGGAAACATCCTATGAAGGAGGGACTTGAAATGTTGATTTTCGTTGGACTTATCTCTATTGTCTATGCATCGTTTGTTGTTTTCATTACACTCAAACGTCCTGAAAAAATATGGGCAATGAAAAATATCCAGTTCTTTGAAAAAAGATTTGGCCCAAACAATACGATGATTTTATTTTATGCATGGGCATTGTTGTTCTTTTTCTTAGGATTATGGTTAATGGCACAATAGGCAAGTGCTAGGACATCGGTCAAGTATGTAAAAAAAGTGTTGTTTTGATGAGTATTCATCAAAACAACACTTTTCATTTTTAATTTTTATGCAATGCCGCTCAGTAAATCTTCAACGACCATTTCTAACACTTCAGTTTCTCTAACAATAGACAATCCCATTGATGCCTCTTTGGCTGAAATGACCTTTTTGTTATGTGCAATGGCCTCAAGAATATTCACCCAAACAGGTTCTGAACCATTCTTAACTTCGTAGTCTTCTGGTGATGCTTCACCTAGTTCTTTATCGGCAGAGCACTTATAGAAATATGACTTCATATCCATATAATCGTAGCCTTCATAATGAGTTGACCTGATTTCCTCGTATATACCAAAGGGTTCTTTAACCGAGATGTTTTGAGCACCTGTCTCCTCGTTCAACTCTCTTCTTAATCCTTCAAGAATATCTTCATTGTCGTCTACACCTCCACCAGGAAAACTGTAGTCATTATAGCGTTTTGTATAGATAAGCAAGATATCATCGCCGTTCATAATAATCCCTCTTGCAGCTGTTCTATTAAAAAGAACTGGATCCACCGATGGATTATACTCTGGATGAATCGCTTTATTTAATACCCTCATGTAACACTCCTTAATTTTACTCAACGGACCTATTATATCAGAATCAAAAATGAGTGCAAGAATTATTTGAGTGTCTATTATGTTTGTCTAACAAACAAAGCGTATATTTCTATTAGAAATGATAATGAGATATAGGCTTTTTTATGTATAATAGAATATATGGCAAAAAAATAAATGAGTATAATATTTATAGATGAAGTAATGGAGGAATGATTATGCAAACGCTAAAAGTAGGTATTCTTGGGTATGGATTATCAGGGCGTATATTTCATGGCGCAATCATCAATGCTGTGAAGGGATTTGAGGTTACAAAGATTGTAACGACGGACTTGGATAAACGCGCTCAAGCACTTGAAGACTTTCCAGCAGTGAAGGTCGTTCGGGCAGCAACAGAAGTATTTGTGGATGAGGAAATAGATTTGGTTGTCGTAGCTGCGCCAAACGCAAAACATGCAGAGTTGGCTGAAGCTGCAATGCACGCCGGCAAACATGTTATTATTGAAAAACCATATACAGTTACAGTGGATGAAGCCAAACGGCTTATTGAAGTGGCCAAAGAAACGGATAGATGTTTATCCGTGTATCACAACAGACGGTTTGACAGTGATTTTAGAACGGTCAAAGCACTTTTGGAGACAGATAAGTTGGGGAGAATTGTGGAGTTTGAAGCACGATTTGATCGTTTTAGACCAGCCTTTAAAGAGAGTGTATGGAAAGAAAAAGCAATTCCAGGATCGGGTGTTTTGTACGATTTAGGATCTCATTTAATAGATCAAGCCATTGAACTGTTTGGTTTACCAAAGGAAGTCTATGCTGATATTCGCGCACAACGGCAGGGAGAAGCAGACGATAATTTTGAGTTGATTCTATACTATCCAGAGATTAAAGTGACACTTAAAGCGGGGATGCTTGTTAAAGAGCCTTCACCACGATTTACGATTTACGGGACACAAGGGTCATTTACGAAATATGGATTAGATGTTCAAGAGGAGAATTTGAGAAATGGCGAACGTCCTGTCAATGAACGTTGGGGACTTGAACCGCGTGGTTTGTGGGGAACGCTTGACTCTATTGAAACAAAACAAAAGGTAAAGAGTCTTCGAGGGGATTATAGGGATTATTATCAAAATATCTATGACCATCTTGTAAAGGGTGAGGCCTTAATTGTAAAACCTGAACAAGCTCAAAAGGTGATTGAAATTATAGAATTAGCCATAAGAAGTAATAATGAAAAGCGAAGAATTTCGCTATAGGAGACATTATGACAACAACTGTTTTAATTACAGGTGCAGGAAGTGGTTTAGGAAAAGCGTTATCAAAGGAATATGTCAATAAAGGGAATCATGTTATTATGGTTGGTCGAAATGAGGAAAAGTTGGTAAAAGCCTCTTGTGACATAGATAGTGATGGGTCTCAAACAACTTGCTGTGTTGCTGATATCACTTCTATACAATCAATACAGGACTTGAAAAAAAGTGTAGTGGCGACCTTTCAAACAATTGATGTGTTGATAAACTGTGCTGGCGTCGGTTATTTTGGTCCCTTTAAAGATCTATCACCTGAGAACCTTAAAGAAATGTTTGAGGTGAATGTATTTGGAACAATATATATGACACAGCATTTTATTGAGGTTGTAGATCAGCGACTAGTCAATATTATTTCAACTGCTGGACTTAAGGGAAAGGTCAATGAAAGCGGTTACGTCGCTTCAAAATTCGCCGTCAGAGGATTTACGGATAGTATTCGAAAAGAATATGAAGACAGTTCGTTGATAATAACAGCAGTCTATATGGGTGGAATGGATACACCGTTTTGGAATGACAGTACACATATCGCTGATAAAAGCAGGTTAAAATCACCTGAAGTGATTGCAAAGGCTATTGTTGACTGCGATAGTACTGCTGATGAAATAATTGTGTAATTAAATAAGCATTATAAAATAAAAAACTTCACTTTAGCGGAAGGTATTTAATATACCCACCCTATAAAGTGAAGTTTTATTATTTTGTAGCGCAAGTGATTTACTTGCAATCAAATTTTTGTTTTCTTAAGGATTCACTGACTTCTGGGAAGTAAACAAACTTGTAAACACTTGCAATAAAATGGCTCCAATCATGAGGATCTTGTCCGTCTCCTCGAGTTGACATATAGTCATAGATCACCTTGTCGTAGGCATCGATATGTTCTTCCAGTTCTCTGTTGTATGTTTCAGCATGTAGAACGGCTTCCTTAGGCATGCGTGGTTTCTTTTCCGGTTTCTTGTCCTCGTTGATGTGTCCCACACAAAGGCCAACCATGGGATAGACGTATTCAGGCAAATCCAATAATTCTATGAGAGCAGTCGGATTTTTGCGGATACCTCCTATACATACTGTTCCAAGACCGAGGGACTCAGCTGCAGCAATTGTATTCCCCATTGCTAGACCGACATCTATACTTCCGACGAGCGTCCCTTCCATATTGCTCGGGATGATTAATTCTTCACCTGCTTTGTCAGCGGCTAACTTCGCTCTATAAAAGTCTGCAACAAATAAAAGGAATATAGGTGCTTCGGCAACCCATCGTTGTCCGCCAGCCAAATCCGCTATTTGTTGCTTTTTATCAGCATCCTTGATGATGATAACACTCATTTGCTGACCGTTAATAGAAGAAGGGGCAGCCTGGGCACATTGGAGAATGGCATCAAGTTGTTTCTCCTCGATAGGTTGTTTAGTATAACTTCTGATAGAGCGGTGATTGAGAATGCTTTCTATAGTTTGATTCATGGTATGTCCTCCTTATTGTTCGTTCTCGAATGATTTAAGTTAATCTTAACATACCCTCAAAGAGCTAACAATAACAAATGATAATCGTTATCAATTTGTTTACAAATACATATCTTAATACTAAATTTTACTAATGCTAAACGAAATTTTACTTATACATAAAAATAAAAAAGATATCCACAGATTTTATGATTATAGTTGAATTATTTTTAAAAATAAGTATAATTATTTCATGGATAAATAAATAACGAAGGATGTGAACTGTAATGTTATATATAGGTAAAAAACATATGGAAGAAATTATAGAGTTCGATAAGATTATGGATTGTGTTGAAGATGCTTTTGGACTCTATGAAACAGGTCAATTTCAAATGCCTGATCGAATGCATGTAGATCGTGAAGAAGGAACGATTTTGTATATGCCTTGTTTTACTGACAAAGTATCTGGTACGAAGATTGTCTCGACATTTCCAGAGAATATAAAATCAGGGATACCATCAATTCAAGGAACGATGGTGTTGAACAAAAGTAAAACAGGGGAACCCCTTGCCATTTTAGATGGTGCGATGATTACGGCCTATAGAACTGGTGCAGTGGGTGGTGTTGGTGTTAGACATACGACACGACCGAACTGCAAGAGTGTTGGTTTAGTTGGTACAGGTGTTCAAGGATTTTACCAAGTGCTCTACGCTTGTAAAGCGAGACCGATTGAGCAAGTGACTATTTTCGATAGAAACAGTGAACGAGCGATGTCATTCAAAAAGAGACTAGAGGAACAGCTTCCCGCCGTGACCATTCATGCGGCTGATAACGTGGAAGACTTGGTGAGAAACAGCGAAATCATCATTACGGCAACGCCATCGACAAGTCCGGTTTTACCGGATGACCCAGCGCTATTGAAGGGAAAACATGTTATTGCAATTGGCTCTTACAAATATGAGATGAGAGAGCTTCCACCTGCACTATACCAAGTCTTAGATGATGTGTATATCGATACGGAACTGGCTGCTGAAGAGTCGGGTGATTTAATCGTTCCTGTTGAACAGGGATGGATAAAAAAAGACGACATGAAAGTATTTGGCAAGGTGTACCATGAACTAGTGAAGTCACCGATTGTTGAGGAGCGAACAACACTGTATAAATCAGTAGGTATGGCATTATTTGATTTGTTGGTTGCAGAAGCAATCTATGAATCAGCTGTTGAAAAAAACTTAGGTGTAAATTTAGGAGAAGAATAATGAGCAAACAACCTGCAAGTATATTTAATGACGTTATCGGTCCGGTAATGCGTGGCCCATCAAGTTCTCATGTTGCAGCGGCAGCAAGAATAGGGCGTTTAGGGCGACAAATGGTTAAAGGGCAATTAAAAGAAGTCATTGTAGAATTCGATCCGAAAGGATCTTTGGCAACAACATATCATGGTCATGGTTCTGACATGGGCCTTGTCGGTGGCTTACTTGGCTATGAGCCTCAAGACGAACGATTACCAAAATCCGTTGGTATAGCCAAAGAAGAAGGCTTGGATGTCAGTTTTCATATTGTTGATTATGAGGCGCCGCATCCAAATACTTATCGTATGACCTTGATTAGTGACAATGACGAAAAGGTATTTACCTCTTCTATATCTACTGGTGGCGGAATGATTTTATTTGAAAACATCGAAGGGTATGAGGTGAAAATTGCTGGAGATTTTTATGAGACCCTTGTGTTTACGAGTGACCAAGCAACTGCAAACAAGTTAAAAGCGCATTTGGAAACAACGGCATTGCCGATTGAATACCTTCAGGAATCTATGGCAGAAAGTGGTGTGTTATTAGTCATTAAAACGACTATGGCAATTGAGACTAAGATTATTCAAGACTTGGAGGCTCAGGGAGCGACAAGAACAATGACACTGTCGCCAGTACTTCCGATTCAATCGTCTAAAGATTGTAAAGTTCCCTTTATTACAGCTAGAGAAATGTTGGAACAAAATGGTGAGGATAAATCCCTATGGGAACTGGCCCTTTCTTATGAAAGCATCCGTGGTGGTATCACAGAAATTGAAGTTTTTGAAAAAATGAAAAGTATTGTAACATTGATGGACAAATCAATAAAGTCAGGACTGGAAGGCACAACTTATGAGGATCGTATTCTTCACAGACAATCACACCTTATTGAAGCTGGTGTTCTGCAGCAGAAATTATTACCTGGCGATGTTATGAATACGGTAATTGCCTATATTACTTCTATGATGGAAGTAAAGAGTTCTATGGGGGTAATAGTAGCGGCACCGACAGCAGGATCATGCGGAGGATTGCCAGGGACAATTATTGGTGCATGTGATGCGATGAACTTTTCCATTGATGATGCGACAAAGGGAATGTTGGCCGCAGGGATGATTGGTCTGTTTATTGCTGAGCACGCAACATTTGCAGCAGAAGTTGGCGGATGTCAGGTTGAGTGTGGTGCAGGATCTTCTATGGCTGCAGGGGGACTTGTTGCTCTGATGGGTGGCACAGCAAAGGAAGCGGTAGATGCAGCATCAATGGCACTGCAGAATGTTATGGGCATGGTTTGTGATCCTGTAGCGGACCGCGTTGAAGTCCCATGTCTTGGGAAAAATGTAATGGCGGGCTCTAATGCTATTGCCTGCGCTAATATGGCCCTTGCTGGATTCGATAGAGTCATTCCACTAGATGAAACAATAGCTTCGATGTATAAGGTAGGGCACATGTTGCCATCGGAACTTCGTTGTACTGGACACGGAGGATTATCGATAACACCGACGGCGATTAAATTATATAAGGATATGAACTAAATTGATTGAGGCGGAATCTACTTTATTGTAGATTCCGTTTTTTTGAGTAATTGAGTAATTGAGTTAAGTGATTATTGAAGTGATTGTCCTAAAAGATGATATAATATTTATATTAGAGGATTGGAATGAAAATCATGGTGAAAGAAACTATTTTCAAAAAAGGACTCATACTACTTTTGCTTAGCATGCCGTTGATGTTGCTTCAATGGTTTTCTCTTGATGCGAGTAGAGTATTAAAAAGTTATACAACAGGCGTGTACCCAACAATCAAATCGCTACTTGGAAAAATTGCATCTGTAACTGACATCGCATACGGTGAAATTCTTGTAGGGATGTTATTAATAGTGGGTATAATTGTAATCATAAAAAGAATGCGATATTTCTTTCAATGCTTGCGCATGGATAGCATTCAGGAAATTATCCTATTTATTGTCAGTGATTTACTGACTGTAATGATTGGAGTGATTACAGCTTTAATTGTGTTTCAAGGGATTTGGGGACTCAATTATCATCAGCCAACATTACAATCTCAGTTGAGTCTTGAGCGCCAAGTCGTCCAGTCTGACGAATTGACATCGCTGTTGGTTGACCTATCGGTAGCCCTTGATATAGAAAGACAGGGGTTGAATAAGAGTCGTTTTGATGTTGTCACTACTTCGGCATCTCACGCACAGTTATTCCAACAAGCTTATGATGATTATACACAAGCAAGTCTAATGTACGAGTTCGTTGAGTTGCCTTCGAGTCCACCAAAAGAAATTGCCTCGTCTGTGCTCTTTAGTTACAGCGGTATTTCAGGCATCTACAATCCATTTACTGGAGAGGCCAACGTCAATGTTCTCAATAGTGCATATATGTTACCGGTAGTTGCTTTACATGAGATGGCTCACCAACAGGGTATCGCCCGTGAGGATGAAGCCAATTTTGTAGCCTATCTGATTTCTCAAAAAAGCGATGCACCATTAACAAGATATTCAGGAAAGTTATTGGTGTTGATCCATGGTCTGAATAATTTAAGGACCATTGACCCAATTGGTCATAGAGAACTCTATGAAACTCTTTCTGAAGGAATAATAAATGATTTACGAGCTCATAGCGAGCTTTGGGCCGCCTATGATGGTCTATTTGAAGAAACACATGAAAAAATGAATGACCAATACTTAAAAGCGAATGGTCAAGAAAGTGGCGTTGAAAGCTATAGTCAAATGATTGAACTATACGTAGCTTGGATGAAAAATAATAGATAAAAGAGGGATTAAGAATGTACGAAGCATTAATGACAGATGAAATGAAACCGTGGCGTGACCTGCTGCTCGTCCACAAGTTTGCTGCAGAAGAGGTTTACCTGAAATTGAAAATTTTAGATGAGGAGTTTAGAAGTATTCACGATTACAATCCGATAGAGCATATCAAGTATCGTGTAAAAAAACCGAACAGCATCATAGAAAAATTGAATAGAAGAGGATTTGAACCAACTATTGAAAATGCCCGTAAGCAGATTTATGATATTGCAGGTATTCGTATCATTTGTGCTTTTACAGCTGATATATATAAAGTATATGAATTATTAAAAAATCAAGATGACCTGGAAGTTGTGGAAATTAAGGATTATATCGCTAATCCTAAAGAGAACGGCTATAAAAGTTTGCATGTACATGTTGAAGTACCTGTGTTTCTGAGTAGTGGAGTGGTCAAAATTCGTATTGAGATTCAAATTCGTACAATCGCTATGGATTTCTGGGCAAGCTTGGAACATAAGATTTATTATAAGTATCGAAACAAGGCACCAGAGCATATCACAAGACGACTTAAGATTTGTGCAGATATGATCACGACCCTTGATTCACGGATGCTGCAGATCAAAGATGAAATCTCTGAGTTTGATATTGAAATAGAAACCTTGGATAAAAAAGTAATAGAGGATATTATCTTGGAACCAATTGCTGATGAGGAGTAGTAGCTTATTGTGAGGTGATTTGATGAAGAATCGAAAAATAGCGTTTGCAATGATTTTCGTTTTAGTTCTCACAATTTTTATGGGAATGAGTTATCGATTAAACAACGGTATGGCAGTTGATATACAAAATGTATCGGTTGAGACGATTGTAGCATGCTTTTTATTTATATGGATAGCTTATTCGTGGGAAATGAATAACAAGACTTATACCTCTGGTATGGTGCTGATTGCACTGGCATTTTTAGCAGATGCTTTGGACGAGTTCGAATGGGTATTTTATACAGATGTTGTTGAAATGATTATCGAGGATTACGTGCTTGTTTTAGGACTCGTATTAACGTCCATAGGCGTATTCAGAGGATATAAGAAAAAACAAAGAGAATTGACCGAGGTTTCTGAAATAGCATATAAAGACCATTTAACAAATCTTTATAGTCGCGAAGGATTTTCGGAAGCGTTTGAAAGAATGCTCGTGGACACACCTAAAGTGGCATTGTTGAGTGTGGATTATGATAACTTTAGAATGATCAACGATGTCTATGGCCATGATTTTGGTGATAAATTGCTAAGGGAAATTGGTCGCGGATTAGACCAGGTCGTGCCGACTGACAGCATAATCGGTCGCATTGCGGCAGATGAATTTTTATGCGCGGTGCCAATTAGGGAAGAAGAAGAATATAAAGTGATCGTCCAGGCTATTATCAGTAGTTTTGATGAGGTTTATACGTTGGACGATATTAAGATTCATATGACAACAAGTATAGGCGTGGCTCTTTACCCACAACATGGCACGGGACTTGAACAATTGTCAAAAAAAGTGAATTTGGCACTAGCTTACGTTAAGGAAAATGGAAAAAACAGCTATAAACTTTATGATGAAACCATAGAGAAACAATACGAAGAAGAGTTGATTATGAAAGTTCAACTACTGAGTGCATTTGAAAAAAATGAGATATATGTTCAATATCAACCCATAGTCAACGTAGCAACTGGTGCAATAGAGTGTTATGAAGCATTGTGTCGTTGGGAATTGGATGGTCAGTTGATACCGCCGGATGATTTTATACCTGTCGCTGAGAAATATGGAGTGATACAAAAAATTGATTATTTTATTTTAGAGCAGGTTTGTCGAAGTATGTCCAAAATGGATGTATCAGAGGAGGCTTATCCTCATATATCTTTCAATCTTTCGCCTTTATCATTAGTGGAAAAAGAATTAACAAAACATATTGAAACAATTGTGTCGCGGTATGATATACCTTTTGAAAACATTAGTTTTGAAATTACTGAGACAGCTGTCATCAATAATATTCTTGATACAATCGAGAAGGTGAATCGTTTATTTGACTTAGGCTTTTCAGTTAAACTAGATGACTTTGGTACCGGTTATTCGTCGTTGACACATTTGAAGGGGTTACCTGTCACAACGCTAAAAATAGACAAAACATTTATTGATACCATCGATAAAGATGAGAAGAGTAAAACCTTTATAGGTGGCTTGATTGGATTCTTACATAGCATTGGTGTGACCATGGTTGCTGAAGGTGTTGAGACAAAAGAACAATATGAAATATTGAAAACCTTTGATTGTACGATGATTCAAGGTTATTATTTTTCAAAGCCCTATGGATTTGAAAGAGTCGAAGAAAATTGCATACGGAAATAAGGATAGAAGTGCATCTTAGGGTGCACTTTTTTTCGTGAAAAACAAGAGTATTAATAAAAAAATGACAGAAACGTTATAAGATGTTAACAGAATATTAAATATTGTTACTGTCATGTAATAAACCTTTACACCTCAATCCCTCTTCTTTACACTAATGTTAGAGCAATTTGTTTTAGCGTGGTTGGAGAAGGGGGATTAATGATTAAAAAATTAAAAGATTGGCGACTTCTATTGCTGGTATGTGTTTTTATGTCTTATGGTCTATTGTTGATGACGATGATCAATGACTTTTATGAGTTACCAAGTGAAGGGTTTTCGAAAGAAGTTTTGCTGAGAGAATATGAAAAACCAAATACATATGAAGCTTATGACGACAAAAGTTTTACTTCAGGTCCACTTGACAATGGATTTTATATTTTGATCAACGACGGCAATCAGTTGATTTATGAAGTGTACTCTGAGTTAGGCGAGCGACAGTTGTCATCGGTTATCGTAGATGGGACCGATGTAGTAGTGGACATTTCATCGATAACATCTGGTGATGTCATTCAGTATGTATTTGCAACAGAAAACCAATTAGTTCAAGGAGAGTTGAACAGTTCAGACGGTAAGGTTTTATCAAATAAGATAATTGCAGACGCCTATGATAAGGCTGTTCTACACGGTAACTCGGTTGTGTTTTCAGATGGTGTCCAGTATTACTATTTCAATGATGCAGTGACACAACTGTTTCAATCAAGAAGTATCAAGCAATTTGATTATGTTGCTCTAGATAAGCAACTTATTGTAACGACAATCTCGAGAGACACCGGGGCATTTTTTACAGACGTTTATAATGTTTCGCTGGATACTGCAGCAGTAGAAAAAACCTTTGTGAGAGAGTATATTACAAGCAACGCAACTAAGGATGCGGATCATCAATTGATTCTAGATAATACAACAATCAGAACAATGAGTATCTTTAGAGATAGTCGAACTGGGAGTGCCTATTACAAGGAATTAAAATTCCCGATGTCAGCGCCGACAGAATTTGAATTCAGTAAATTTGATACAAGGGACTTTCCTAATTTCAAGTATAAAAATGTCGATGGCAACACAGTGACGATGTTTATGGAAAAGTTCACGTTTGTTGGGAAAGATGAATTGGCATCAGCGGATTCTACTTATAGAAATCTTGTAGAGTTGACCATTGATGATGAGGGAATCTTTCAATACAAAAGATTGACAAAAATGAAAAAAGCACATCCTGTTTATTCATATTTTGATGTTAGTAAAAACTCGTATTTAGTTTTTAATACGGTGGATTCATCTAACGGTGTAGGTAAGGGGAGCATTTATTTTGCGACTACGCAACCTGATATTGTATTACAAAGCAACACGCTTGAGAACGATGATTTAATGACATTGATATTTGGTGCATTAACTGTTTTACCAGCAGCTTTAGCTGTCGGATTCATCCCATCAATGGGCTTTGTATTTCCAGTGATACTTGTAATCATGCCATTATCTATGATTAAGATAACATGGGCTGAACGATACCCTAAAAAGATGTTACGAGTAGCGATTGGTGTATATTTTGTCAGCTTGTTCTGGGGATTCTATGACAGTGCAGTCATGATAATGAATAAAATCGGCGTAATGGCTGGATCTATGCCATGGCATTTACAAACCATCCCAAGAATGTATGGTATGTTGACCATAACATTTGGTTTATCATACTTAGGGTATAGATGGTTCGATGACAAAAAACCACAATCGAGTTTTATGATTCAATATGGTGTTATGTTCATCTGCCAGAGTGTATTGTATATTATGCTTTTCCACGCCTATCCATTATTGGCGAATTAAAAACTTTTAAAAAACGCAATCGATATACTCGGTTGCGTTTTTTATAGGTCGAGTTTTCGAAGAAAATGAGTAAAGTGCAGGTCGCTCGATGCGACCTGCACTTATCGAACGAGTGAAGTGATAATATTTTGTAATTAGTAATAATTCTGTAAAGAAATAATAGCCGATTTTTAGGTATAATAAATATATAATCAATAGAAGGTGGTGACAGAATGTACTATGTTACAATATTTCAAATTGTAAGTGAAATGAAAGTAAGTGATACAGTTTTTCAGGAAGTTGATAAAAAATATTTAAAATCCTTTGAAACGTTTATTGAAGCAAAGGCCTATTTGCGTGCAATTCAAAATAGAAAACTTATGTACAATTATCCACGTGCTGTCATTGGAGAATATAGACCAGGGAAAAGCCCAAGAATTTTAAAGCAATCATTTTATAAGTATTATCCAACAAGTAATGATTATGTAGAAGTTGAAGGGAATTCAGGATTGGTAGCATCAACATTGACGATGTTACATCCATTTGAAGGAACTGTTCTCTTTGATAGTGATATGGTGTAATGATATCCGCTTTTTGACGACCGTTGAAAAGCGGATTTTTTTTACGCGATAAAAAGAGAATAGCATGTCTGTACACGAGAATTCAAATATGAGAGAAGTTCTCTCATATTTGAATTCTCGTGTACAGACATATTAGGCTCGCCAACGCGAGCCAAGCAACCGAAGGTTGCTGGCTATTCTAGCAAGGCAGAAAAGAAGAAGCAACCGAAGGTTGCTGGCTATTCTCGCAGAGTTGAATAAAGAGAAGCAACCAAAGGTTGCTGGCTATTCTCGCAGAGTTGAATAAAGAAGAAGCAACCGAAGGTTGCTGGCTATTCTCGCAGAGTTGAATAAAGAAGAAGCAACCAAAGGTTGCTGGCTATTCTCGCAGAGTTGAATAAAGAAGAAGCAACCAAAGGTTGCTGGCTATTCTCGCAATGCTGAACGCGAGCCAAGCAACCGAAGGTTGCCAGCTATTCTAGTTTAAAATTGAATAGCATAATTAGTTACAAAACTTTAATATACATAGGGACGTATTGTGTCCACGCCCCAAAGACGATATAATAAATTGAAATAAAAAAAGGAGCATTCAAAAGGAAATGAAAGAAAATCTTAAGTATTTGAAATTATTAGCGAAACAGTATCCAACTGTTGAATCAGTGAGTACAGAGATTATCAACCTAGGTGCAATCATAAATCTTCCAAAAGGTACAGAACATTTTTTAACGGATATTCATGGTGAACATGAAGCCTTTGATCATGCGATGAGGAATGCTTCTGGGGTTGTTAAAAGAAAAATCGAAGACACCTTCGGTAATAGTTTGTCAGATGGTGATAAAAACACATTGGCAACACTGGTGTATTATCCAAAAGAAAAACTACGCTTGATGAGAGGTCAAGTGCACCATGTCGACATGTGGCATAAAGATACAATCTATCGCTTGGTGTTGCTTTGCCGTGCGGCTGGTTATAAATATACGCGGTCTAAAGTACGCAAATCATTGCCTGAAACGTTTTCTTATATTATTGAGGAACTATTTCACGAAAAAGAAAACAGCGAGATGAAGACAACTTATTATCAGTCAATTATCAATAGTATTATTGAAACTGGCTGTGCAGAAGAATTCATTATTGCCATTTGTGAAGTAATCAGACGACTTATTGTCGATAGACTTCATATTATTGGGGATATTTATGATAGAGGCCCTGGCGCCCATATTGTACTCGACGTTTTGGAACAACATCACTCTGTAGACATCCAATGGGGAAATCACGACATATTATGGATGGGGGCAGCGGCTGGTTCAGAAGCATGTATTGTCAATGCACTTAGAATTGCCATTCGTTACGGTAGTTTGGAAACCATTGAAGACGGCTATGGAATCAATTTATCACCACTGATTCGATTCACTTATGAATTCTATGATGGTCCTTATGCGGATTCTTTCAAGACGAAAGTAAAAGATTCCACATTCAAGGCAAATTATATTGATCTGCTATCCAAGATGCAAAAAGCTTTGGCAATCATCCAGTTCAAACTCGAGGGACAAATTATTGAGCGACGTCCTGAGTTCAACATGGCCAACCGTAGGGTATTTGATACATTAAACCTTGAAGATGAAACGGTGGAAATCGATGGTGTTGTTTATAAAATGAATGATACTTTCTTACCGACAATCAATCCAGAATCACCTTATAAAATGACAGATGAAGAACTGGAAGTCCTTGAAAAATTAAAACATTCATTTATACATTCAGAAAAATTAAGAAAACACACCAAATTTTTATACAAAAAAGGCAGCATGCATTTAGTCCACAACAATAATTTACTGTATCATGGCTGTGTGCCACTTACAGACTCTGGTGAGTTTGCTGAGTATCGCGTCGGTGATCACGGTGTTAAAGGTAAATCACTTTATGACTATTTTGAAGCAATGGCGCGAAAAGCCTACTTTGAATCGGATGGTTTGGTTAAAGATGAAGCCCTTGATGTCATTTGGTATATTTGGTGCGGTGCATTGTCTCCACTATTTGGTAAGGAAAAGATGGCAACCTTTGAGCGCTATTTTATTGATGATAAGAATGCCCATAAGGAAAAGAAGAATCCGTATTACGATTACAGAAATAATGAGAACGCCTGCATAAAAATATTGAAGGAATTTGGATTGGATTCTAAATACTCTCATATTATCAATGGTCATGTTCCTGTCAAAACAGTAAAGGGTGAAATGCCTATTAAAGCTGCTGGCAAGATGATTGCAATAGATGGCGGATTTGCGAAAGCATATCAGAGGGAAACTGGCATAGCTGGATATACGTTGATATTCAACTCCAGAGGGATGGCTCTTGTAGCGCATCAACCATTTAAGTCGAAGGAAATGGCGATTGTAGATAATCACGAAGTATTACCAACACCAGTGTTTATTGAGAAAGATCATCCACGTATGTATGTTGGCGATACCGATGAAGGTAAAGAAATGAAGGAAAGCATTATTGCTCTAAAGGAGCTTTTAAAAGCGTATAGAAGTGGCGCTATTTCGCAAATATAAACATTCGTTAAACTCTATGCTATAATATATAGTATAGAGTTTTCTTATTTGTCACATAAGTGTTCGATTGC
>Ga0070724_10001109_pt1 | contig 16670 bp, 10 predicted proteins | sample tdDd001_FD_67278 | JGI IMG/M metagenome (GOLD analysis project Ga0070724, IMG submission 67278) | Marine sediment microbial communities from the Atlantic coast under amendment with organic carbon and nitrate - tdDd00.1 | ecosystem: Environmental > Aquatic > Marine > Coastal > Sediment | place... | reverse complement strand
TTTAATAGTGAAGTCGTCAGATGCCCATATATACAAACACTAATAGTGATTTTTTTATTATTTGCCAGCTCATTTAAGCTTTGTAGAAAGACACTTATAAAATCATCATTAGTTGATGATAGTAGCGAGTCTGGAACAACTAATAGACATGTAGAAAACTTCTTTATGTTCGTTTGGTGAATGTCTTTAGCAAGATTTATAGCTTTGGGTGTTTTTTTTGTGAATTTATGACTAAGAAAAAAACACTGTTCAAGGTGGGTTTTAGATAAGTCATTGAATTTCATTAAGGCTTCATCATTCAATGTGGACAAAAAAGTTTCTTTGTCTGTAAAGCTTGTAAGTGAAGTGTTGTCATTTTCCGGTAGTGTACTGAACAAATAATCAATAAGCATCTGTTTATGAGTAAATAAGTTTACATAAACAGAGTTTATCTCTCGTTCGTTTTTAATAGCAGATGATTCAGAGAGTGATGACATAAAGAGCCTTAAATCAATAACTTAATGTGTTTTGTGAAGCTCACAATCCGTTGTATGCTAATCGTTACAATTTTGATTTTCTTAGTGACAAGAAAATGACGCTAAGATATTAAACGAAATTGATCAGAAATTAAAATAGTTATAGCATGTGCTTCACATGATGTTTATGAGTTTAAAATCAATAGTCTCTAAGTCTATGATTCTCATTTAAAATATTTAAATTTCTTATGTGTATTAAATGGATGGTAACAATTCATTATTGTAATCCTTTTTTCTGAAGTTAAATATTATTTAGGCCTTTGTTATTTATATGGGCTATAAATAAACTTATTCACATTCATCATCGTTCTATAAATATGAGACGCATAGGTCGATGCGTCAATTTTTTAACAATGGAATTTATACTGAAAATGATAGTGGCGGGATTGCTGTTATCTCAGTTTAAGCTCCGTTACATTGTGAAAAATTCTATGACTGAGTCTGCAAAAGATATTAATTCGATCTACTCTTCTTATAACTTAACTCAATACACGTATATTGAAACAACAGAAAACGAGTCTTACGTACAAGTTAAAAATAAGTGGCAAGTCTTCAAAGCCAACGGTGCTCGTAATGTTCTATCTTTGGTACGTAATACGCAGAAAAATTCAGAAACGGAAGCGATATGAAGCGCCTTCTATTTGTTAGTTTAAAAGGCGGCTGTGGCTCAACGACCGTCGCTGCGAATTTGGCACAAGCGTTAGTTAAGATAAATAAACAGGTACTGGCCATTGAGGTGGTGCCTAATAGTTTACTGCAAGCTCATCTTGGCTTGCCGAGGGAAGAGCAAGGAGGCTGGGCGAAACAACTTCTTTTATATAAGCCTTGGACCCAGGCTGGTTATGAAAGCCCACAAGGTGCACTTTTTTTACCGTTTGGCCATCTGAATTCTGAGCAGTTAAAAGCGTTTTTTAATGAGCGTTCTCACTATCTATCAATGCTAGGTGAAATGACGTTGCAAGTGAGCGAAAACCGTGGTGAGCAGTGGCTGCTTTTTCACGCCGACTTAGCAGAGCTTACTGATCCTGAAGTGCGATCTTTTGTCGACTCAATGGATATGATTGTGGTGGTGGTAACGGCAGACGCCCTGAGTTATCTCACTCTTCAATCTTGGCTACAACATGAAGAGCTATCGAGATTGCTTCGCTCTGACAAATTACGTTTTTTGGTGAATAAGTATCAGCCAGAAACCGAAATTGGTCGTGATTTCATGTTGGTGCTGAAAAAGGAACTTAGCGAATCCTTGATTCCTGTTTCGATTCATCGAGATACGGCATTGCTTGAATGTGTGGCAAACCTGACGACCGTTCAACACTATTCGCCATCGAGCCAAGCCGCAAAAGATTTTCAGTCTTTTGCTTTTTGGTGTGTATCAGCGTTATCAAGCGCTCAGGACCAAAGCTAATTTATGCGAAGTCTTAATCTGATTTTCCAACGTTGGGTAGTGGATCAATTCAGACTGCAGAAGAACGCTTACGAGCAAGCCTGGAATTGTAAAACAAACTGGGTTGGTGAGTGTGCTTTGTCTTTTTGGTTTTCATTGAGTTTTGTATTTTTAAAGCCGGTTATTTCGGGTGTTCCCTCATGGAAACTGCCTTTGGTTTACTATCCAAACGTTAATTTTGCTGCGCCAAGATGGTTTGATCCTGTACGTTTTATTATCCAAAGCGTGTGGTTGCTTTGCTTCAGGCAAAACGTAAATACAGCATGGTCCAAAAAAACCAGCAGCTTAGCGATGACTTTAGCCGAGCAAATTCGCAATGCGTTCTACTTGCCATTTGAATTGGTTGCAAAAGGCGTCCGCTGGTTAGAACAGACAGCGAACAACATCAAAGATCCACAAGTTCGAGAGCGTATTAAAGCAAGTAAGTCCGCGATGGCGTTGAACTACACTTTGCTGTTTTTCGTGGTGTTAATCGCTTTGCTTTGTTTTACGGTGCCATTTGGTTATCAGGCTCAGACTGTCTTTGTGCTGTTACTCTGGGCATTAGCGATGATGGTCCGTCGCATGCCGGGTCGTTTTCCTACCATGCTTTTGATCATCTTGTCGGTTACGGCCTCATGTCGATACTTGTGGTGGCGTTATTCGTCTACCCTGAACTGGGACGATCCTGTTGCTTTGTTTCTAGGGGGCGTTTTACTTCTAGCTGAGACGTATTCTTGGATTGTGCTAATGCTTGGCTATTTCCAAAATATCTGGCCATTGAATCGCAAACCAGTATCGATGCCACCGGATCAGTCAACTTGGCCAACCATTGACTTGATGATCCCTACTTACAACGAAGATCTCGATGTTGTGAAAGCGACGGTTTATGCCTCGTTAGGTGTCGATTGGCCGAAAGACAAACTTAACATCCACATTCTGGATGACGGCAAGCGTGGTAGCTTCCGAGATTTCGCCAAAAGTGTAGGGGTGAACTACATCCGCCGCCCAACGAATGAACATGCGAAAGCCGGTAACATTAACTATGCGTTGAAGCAGACCAGCGGTGAGTTTGTTGCGATTTTTGACTGTGACCATATTCCTACACGAGCATTTTTTCAGCTCACAATGGGGATGTTCCTGAAAGATCCAAAGTTGGCGCTTATTCAGACACCGCACCATTTTTTCTCACCGGATCCTTTTGAGCGTAACTTATCGAACTTTCGTAACGTGCCAAACGAAGGCAACTTGTTTTACGGCCTGATTCAAGATGGTAACGACTTATGGGATGCGACTTTCTTCTGTGGCTCGTGCGCTATTTTACGTCGAGAGCCTTTAGAGGAAGTCGGTGGTATTGCAGTCGAAACCGTGACGGAAGATGCGCACACGTCTCTGCGCATGCACCGTTTAGGCTATCGTTCTGCATATCTTAAGCAGCCGATTTCTGCTGGTTTGGCGACAGAAACATTGTCTGCACATGTTGGGCAACGCATTCGTTGGGCTCGCGGGATGGCGCAGATATTTAGGGTAGATAATCCATTGACTGGAAAGGGGCTTAAGCTCTCTCAACGGCTTTGTTACGTCAATGCCATGCTGCACTTTCTATCTGGTATCCCGAGGATTGTATTCCTGATCGCACCCTTGGCTTATTTGTTGCTGCATTCCTACGTGATTTATGCACCAGCGCTGGCGATCATTTTGTACGTATTACCCCACATGATTCACGCCAGCATGACCAACTCTCGTATGCAGGGTGACTACCGTTATTCGTTTTGGGGTGAGGTATACGAAACCGTGCTTGCTTGGTATATCGCAAGGCCAACAACGGTGGCTTTGTTTGCGCCCCATAAAGGGACATTCAACGTAACGGCAAAAGGCGGTTTGGTTGAAAAGTCTCACTACGATTGGGTGATCTCTCGACCATATTTGGTTTTGGTTGCACTCAACATTTTGGGCTTCGCTGTAGGGATTTACCGAATGGGGTGGGGGCCTCAAAATGAAATCGGTACAGTTATCGTGAATCTCGTATGGACGATGTACAACCTGTTGATTTTAGGTGCTGCCGTTGCGGTTGCAGTAGAAGCTAAACAAGTGCGAAAAGATCACCGAGTAGAGGTGGCGATTCCTGTCGCGGTTAGGCTTAATTCTGGGCATTTAATACAAGCGCAGATGAAGGATTTCTCTTTGGGGGGCGTGCGCATAGAAATTGACGGGGTCGATGAACCAACCTGTGCTTACTTACTCGGTCAAACCTTAGAAGTGATCCTCAATCGAGGTGGCCAAGAATTCGTGTTCCCTATGACGGTTGCCTATGCTCATAAGGGGATATTTGGTTTACAACTCAACGAATTGTCTCATCAACAACGAATCCAATACGTCCAATGTACATTTGCACGTGCAGATACATGGGCGAAATGGCAACAAGGTTATCAATCAGATAAACCTCTATCGAGTATGCAGGCTGTACTGCAAGTCGGCTTTAATGGATACAAACGCTTGCTGCAACATTGTCCTAAGTTTGTTCAGGTCAGTGTGGATGCACTTTTATTTTGTATCGAATTTATTTGGTCACTAAGACCTCGTTATGTCCCAATCAGGACCTCAAGTCATGCTAAATAATAAAAAACTAACAGCGTTGACAACGGCTATCACTCTCATGTGTATGTCGTGCAGTCTCGCGGCACAAGAAGTAAGTCAGCAACAAGCAACGCCTTTGGCACAGCAAGATGCTGAAGATTCGACCGTGTTTAAGCGTGTCATCCCATTTAGTCAATTAGGTTACAGTGGTTCAATTGCTATCCAAGGTAGTGAGGCCAGTGCTTATATTGGTTTCGGTTCGCGACTCGATGAGGTGGTATCTAAAGCAAAGTTGCACTTTGATATCACACCTTCGCCAGCGTTGCTCTCTTTGGTTTCTCACGTCAAAGTGTATTTGAACAACGAACTTATGGGAGTAGCGTCAATCGTCGATGGCCAGCAAGGCAAAAAGTTGAGCTTATCTATGCCGCTGGACACTCGTTACTTTAGTAATTACAACCAAATTCGCTTTGAGTTAATAGGGAATACTCAGAAAGACTGTGCTAACCCCAATGACTCGAGCATTTGGGCTGAGATTAGCCAAAGTAGTCGAATTGAGATGCTTGCTCAAAAGACAGTGCTGGAAAGTGACTTGAGTTTGTTACCGGCTCCTTTTTTTGATGTCCGTGATTTCAGCCAGTTAAATCTGCCTGTCGTGATGGGTAGCAAATACGATTTAGATGATGTCAAGGCTGCCGGTGTCTTGAGCTCTTACTTTGGTGCTCTTGCGGGTTGGCGTGGTGCTCAATTCCCTTTTAGTGTCGACACGTTACCTAAGCGCAACGCCATTGTCTTTGTTACCAATGACAACAAACCTGAGTTTCTGAGAGATTTTCCAGACACGGATGGCCCTCGTCTTCAAGTCATCACTCATCCAACAGACCCGTACGTGAAGCTTCTTCTGGTGACAGGCCGTGACAGTAAGGATCTTAACATTGCGGTGCAAGGTTTGGCGTTGGGAAACCAACTTCTTACTGGACCAATCGCGAAGATTAATGAAGTCAAACAAATCAAACCACGAGTCCCGTACGATGCGCCAAACTGGGTGAGTACGGCTCGTCCTGTTGCATTGTCTGAGTTAGTCGAACAAAAAAGCATGCTGCAAGTGGAAGGCCGAACGCCTCCACCAATCAACGTAAGTTTGCGTTTACCACCCGATCTCTTTACTTGGCAAAGCCGTGGTATACCGATGGATCTTAACTATCGTTATTCACCGCCTGCTGCGGATCATTCCGGCTCTCGTCTGACTTTGAGTATTAATGACCAATTCATTGAGGCGTTCAACCTAACCACAAAAGGTCAAGGTGGAGAATCTAACCGTATACGTGTTCCTTTGTTAGATGATGGCATTCTAAGTGGTGATACGTTTGTTCGCATTCCGGCTTTTAAGGTGGGTAGTCAAAACCGAATCGAGTTTGAGTTTGGTTTTGCGTCGGTGACTGATGGGCAATGTCAGGTGACGCAGCCAAGTAAGCAATACGCGGTTATTGATGGTGATTCTACTATTGATTTTAGTGGTTTCCCCCACTACATCGAAATGCCGAACATGCGCGCTTTTGCTACATCCGGTTTTCCTTACACTCGCATGGCTGATTTGTCAGAAACTGCTATTGTTGTTCCAGAGAGTGCTCCAAAAGAAGTGTTGCAAACCTTCTTAAACGTCATGGGGTCATTGGGACGTGACTCTGGGTACCCAGGTATTCAGGTGCTTTTGACAGATAAATGGAATGCTGAGCAACTAAAAAATAAAGATATCCTGACGATTGGTGTTGTGGATGCATTAGAAGAAGCCGCTAATAATCCTGACCAAGTTAACTTAGTGGTTAAAGAGGGTCAGAGACAAATTCGCCTACCAAGCAAAAATGAAAAGCAGCTCGGAATGAACTGGATGAGTCCAAGTGATGCTCGTCAAGCCGCCGCAGATTATGTTTCTGTCGAGGCAGAAGGCTCTTTTGCTGCTATTTATGGTGCAGAATCGCCATTTACGAAAAAACGCAGCGTCATTTCTATTATGGCGGCTCACCCGTCAGATTTTTCGTCGGTTGATCGCGCGTTGGCTGACTCCGGTAAAGTGGAGCACATGTTTGGCTCGGTGGTGACGTTGAGAAATAACGAAGTAGCAAGCTACAACGTGGGTTCGCACTACTATGTCGGTAAGCTTCCTGTGTGGCAGCTCGTTTGGTATCACTTCTCTAATCACCCAGTCATCGTTGCGTGCTTTGCCGCCTTGCTAGTGGTGATCGTAACCATTGTGCTTTGGCGCGTATTACGTCAAGTCGCGTCTAGACGTTTAGAAAAAACTGAGGAAGAGGAATAATGAAAAAACTCATCTCGTTCCTTATGTTGTTCGTGTCTCCTTACTTGTGGGCTAACACCTGCGAGTGGCCACAATGGGAAACATTTAAGTCGGTATACATGGAGCAAGGCCGAGTCGTTGATGGCAGTGACGAGCGTATGATTACAACCTCGGAAGGCCAATCTTACGCATTGTTCTTTGCCTTGGTTGCCAATGACCCTAAAACCTTCGATCAGGTTTTAAAATGGACTCAATCACATTTGGCTGGTGGGGATTTGACAGCAAGGCTTCCTGCTTGGTTGTGGGGAAGAAAAGAAAATGGTCAGTTCGGAGTCTTGGATTCTAACCCAGCGTCAGATTCTGATTTGTGGATAGCTTACTCCCTTGTTGAGGCGGGGAGATTATGGAATAACTACTACTATCAGACCCTTGGACATCTGATCGCGAGTCGTATTTTACGTGAAGAAACCGTCAACATAGCGGGAGTTGGAACGGTATTGTTGCCAGCTCCAACGGGCTTTGATGCCGACGGCCAGTACCGTGTGAATCCGAGTTATGTTCCGTTACAACTGATTGCTCGTATGCAGTCGCTGTACCCGCAATACAACTGGGACTCAATGTATAAGGCAAGTGTTCACATGCTAGAGAAAACGATGCCAGCTGGCTTTAGCCCAGACTGGGCAGTATTGAGAAATGGTCGTTATAGCTCAGATGTGGTTACAGGGCCGATGGGCAGTTACAACGCGATCCGCACTTATCTTTGGGCGGGTATGCTAAATGACCAAGTTTCAGAAAAAGCAGTATTAGTACAAAAAATGCAGCCGTTTGTCGCGGCAACCAAAGCCCTTGGTGCGCCAGCGAGAGAAGTAAATACTGAAACGGGTAAATATACCCAAGCAGGAAGCGCAGGTTTTTCTGCTGCGGCTCTTCCGTTACTCGCGGCTTCTGGTGAATCTGCGCTGTTGGAGACGCAGTTTCGTCGTGCTCAAAATGAACTTGTGGTGGACAAAAACGATCATTATTACGACAACGTATTAAGTCTATTTGGGCTTGGTTGGCATGAAGAACGTTACCGTTTTGGTGTGCAAGGTGAATTGCTTCCTGTATGGAGCGAGAGATGTCAGTAACAGGATACGTGTTATGGTGGATTCCACTGGTTGCTTTGGCGGCTGGTGGCGTCGGCACTGTGCATGCAGAAAGCTTTAGCTCAAAACCTCTGACAAAGTCGCAGCTCGCACAGGTCTACAAGCCTATCGAGCTGGTTCAATTTTCCACATCATTAGCACGAGTTGACTCGGTTGAGTGGTTGGTTGAGCAGCTAAAACTGGCGGATGCGATTGGCCGAGATGATATTGTCGAGAGTACTCTGGAGAGGCTGTTCGCGATTGAAGAAAGCAATCCAACGGGGCTTTTCTATAAAGCGAATATGTATCTGAAACGTAAGCAGCCAGAATTAGCAAAACCGGTATTTGAGCGCTTAATCAGACAGGCGCCTCATTCGACTCAAGCGAAAAACTTGTCATCGATTATGGCTATTCAGGGAGAGAAAAGAGCGGATTATCAGCGCGCTCAGTTGCTTGCAAAATCTGGTCGTTACGATGAAGCGATTCAAGCTTACAAAGCCCTTTTCCCAAATGGAATGCCATCACCAGCGTTACAACTGGAATTCCTACAGTTGCAAAGTAATTTGCCAGGCAGTTGGAGCTCGGTAAAACAGGGACTGGAACGTTTAAATGCAAATTATCCTAGTGTTCCGTCTTTTCAACTCGCGTTAGCCAACCACATTCGCAAAGAGAATCCTGCTGATCCATGGATTCTCGATACCTATAAAAAGTTAGCGCTTGCTCCTTCGGTTGGAACAAATGCGGCAACGTCGTGGTTGCGTGCATTGGATCAATTGCCTATTTCAGATCAAGTTGTTCAGCAATATGCCATCTTAGCTAGCTACTACCCGTCTGACATGGAGATACAAAGAGCGAATCAAAGCGCGAAAGATCGCTGGAAAAAGGAAAAGGAACTACGCAAAGACCCCACTTATCTCGCCAAGCTCAAAGGGTTAGCGTTGCTCGAGGAAGATAAAACCGACCAAGCAGAAGCTCAGCTGCGTTATGCGTTGACGACTCGTCCGCAAGATCCTGAATTGCTTGGTGCTATGGGTAAGGTTTATCTACGTAGAGGGCAGCAACAAAAAGCGCTCGGATACTTTAAACAGGCTCAGCACTTAGATCATAATCCTGACTCGGCCTCAAAATGGGCAGCGCTAATCGAGACTTCTCAATATTGGGCGTATCTTGATCAAGGTGATGCCTTGGTCGAAAAAGGCCAGTTTAAGCAAGCAGAAAGCGCTTATCAAAAAGCGATTCAAGTAGATAAATCCCAACCTTATGCTTATTCATCATTAGGCTCTTTGTATCTGGTACAAGAAAATTATGCCGCGGCAGAGAAGGTTTTCAAACAAGCTTTGCAACTGGATAGCAGCAATAGCTCTGCATTGCGTGGTCGCTTAGATGTTCGTATTCAGCAGCAAGATTGGTCTGGCGCGGAAGCGCTCGCGCGCAGTTACTCAGCCCCACAGCAGAAAGTGGTCGCTGAAAAAATAGCGAGCATCAAGTCGGAAGTTATTTTGACTCTTCTGCGGATCGCAATCGCTCAAAATGATCAGGCAACGATGAAAGCGTCCGTAGAGGAATTGATTGCGCTACAGCCAACCTCCCCATGGTTAAGGCTTGATATTGCTGACGTGGTTCATTCAATGGGCGACAAAGTACGCGCGGATACGCTGATGTCCGATTGGGCTACATCTAGTAATGACCCTGAAATGAAATTTGCTTACGCGCTTTATCTCGCGCAGGACTTCAACGTGAATGAGGCCATCGCTGAGCTAGAGAGTATCGCACAACATGACATGACAGACGCAATGCAGCGCAATTTAACCCGCTTGAAGCTTGATGCTCAGTTGAGAGACATTCAAACGCGTTACTTAGCTTCTCCCGAATCAGTAATGGCGACATTACGTGCGCTAGAGTCGGATTATCAAGGTCAAATTCAACCGCTCGCTCGTCTAGTGAGTACGTGGTTAGACATTGATGAAGTTAAGGAAGCTGAGAGGATTTTCCAAAACATTTCGCTTTCAGAAGATTGGTCAACCGATGACAAACTGGCTTACGGCAGCATGATGGTAAGCTTGAATCACTTTGAAGATTTTGATCGTTGGTACGCGGACTTAGCATTAAATTCCGCAAGACAAGATTTAAGTGCTTCGGAAGCATTACAGCTTGATGAACTCAAAACCCGTCGACTGTTGAGTCAAGCGGATCTGATGCTGGTTAATCAACAGCCTAAGCTTGCGTTGGATTTGTATGAACAAGTTTCTTTAAAGCCTGAGCCATTTAAAACTCAAGCAGAAATTGGCATGTTGCAAGCCAGTGCTTTGACTGGAGATGAAGCGACGTATCACGACATGCACCTCATTTTGAATAAAAAGCGCGATAGCTTAACTGCGGCACAGTTGATGACAGTGGTCGCGGTGTTTAATCAACAAGGCTATCGGAATGACGCTAATGCGCTAAATCAGTTGTTGGATGCGATGCCTGATGCTGATGCATTAGCGTTTCGCAATAGCATGTCTATAGCAATGATAAATCAACAGTGGGCCTTAGCTGAAACACGCGCCTATCAAGCCTTAAATCGTGACCGAATGGATAAAAATCGTGAACCTGAAGAGGCGAAAAAAGAACCCCTAAGCTTACGCGAGCTATATGATACTGCTGACGACTACTGGTTGACTCGTAACGTCAAATCGGACATCGATAAACTGCATGATCGGAGTGATGGGCATGTCATGATTGGCTGGGATTACAGTGCACGAGATGGCCGTAATACTTCGAATCAAGTGCCCATAGAAGCCCGAATCCCGATAGAGAGCTGGGATGGGCACCTGTTGCTAAAAGCCGATTATGTTTCTATCGATTCAGGTCAGTTGGACTATTATGAAAAAACCACCGATTCTAACAGCACTTCGTTCCAAAATGACGCATCAGGTATGGCATTTGGAGTGGGCTGGCAGGCTGAGGATTGGTTGGTCGATATCGGCACGACACCAATTGGTTTCGACCATACCACATGGGTTGGGGGTGTGCGCATCAATGGGGACCTGGGTGAGTTCGGTTGGACGGCAGAAGCTTCGCGTCGCCCTGAGACCAGTAGCGCGCTTTCTTATGCTGGAATGTCTGTCCCTAGCGGCACGACTGACCCTCAAGGGACTAAATGGGGCGGAGTTGCTCGTACTGGTGTGAAGTTGAGCTCAAGTTGGGACATTGGTGGCCCTTACGGTTTTTGGAGTAGCTTGCAGTATCATGTTTTGACTGGTGAAAAGGTTGAGAACAACACTCGTTTAGGCGTGCTAGGTGGAGCGTACTACAAGTTAATTGCAACGGATGACCAGCGTTTAAGTATAGGTACGAACTTAATGTACCTTGATTACGACAAAAATCTGGGTGAGTACACGCTAGGTCACGGTGGCTACTACAGTCCGCAAAGTTACTTCTCGGTGTCTTTACCTATCAACTTTTATGGCCGATACAACAGTTCTTGGTCATATCAATTGAGTGCATCCGTCTCTAACTCTTGGACTAAGGAAGACGCGCCATACTTATCGACAGTAGCGGAGTCAGACAAAGGTGGTGGTTTTGGTACGTCGTTGCAAGCGGCGGTGGAAAAGCGAGTCAGCAAACGTTGGTATCTTGGTGCGTTAGTCGATGTACAACGTTCTGAGTTTTATACACCAAACCATTTCATGCTTTATGCCAAGTACACCTTTAATGATCGTTGGCAACCAATAGAGTATCCGCCAGTAGCACCAACGTTGTATAGCGACTTCTAACAAAAAACAAAGGCCGGAAATCCCGGCCTTTGTTGTCTTCTTCCTAGAAGAATGCGACGCTTAGTACAAAATTGAGTAAAGCTGGCGACGATATTTGCTTGCTAATGCGTTACCTTGACCTAGCGCACTGAGAATATCCATAAAAGTCTTCTTCACTTCACCGTCTTGGGCGCCCAAGTCTTTTTTAAGAATATTCCACAGCAGTTCCAACGCTTCTTCATCCCGACCAACTTGGTTGTATTGTACCGCCAATTCACAAGCGAGTTCGAAGTTTGCCATGTCTGCTGCGTATGCTTGTTCTAGTCGCTGTAACTCAGGGCTATCTGCAGCCTGCAAATGCAGCTCGAGCTTGGCTATTAGGCTCTTGTAGTAGTTATCTTGATACTCGAGAGGGATAGCGTTCAGTAGTTCTTGGGCAATATCAAATTGTTTGGTTTCTAGCAAACAATCAGCCATCGCGAGTTTCACATCACCACGCTCTTGCAGCTCTGGCGGCAAAGTGTGGATGATGCTCAAAGCCTGAGCATGCTCACCTTGCTGAAGAAGTTCACTGACTTGTTTTAATAGTTGTTCATCTGGGCTTGGCAAATGCTTTTGTAGCATGGTAGCAATGGCATCAATTGGCTGGGGGCCTCCCAGACCATCGACGGCTTGACCATTTATAAACAGCGCGATAGTTGGCAATACTTGCACGCCAAATTGAGACGCTAAAGCGGGCTGATCTTCACAATTTAGTAGAGCAAGCGTAAATGCACCGTTGTACTGTTGAGCAAGAGATTGCAACTCAGGGAGTATCTGTGCGCTTTCTGGCTGAGCGTTGGCCCAAAAGTGGATCAAAACGGGCGTGTTCATTGAACCTTCAAGCGTTTCGCGAAAGTTCTGTTCTGTTATCTCAACGATAAATGGGGATTGCATCAGAGTATCCTTGCCTTGTGTCTTGTCATTGATATTAGATATGGAGTTGATTTAGGTGAAATTCAAGCGACATTCACCATCAATAATGAATCATTCTATTTTGAGAAAACGTGAGGTAACAGAGTGAGGTTATTGCTGCTCAGGTGTTAGATAAAAAGAAAACGCTGCCGAAGCAGCGCAATTCTAATGCTATTTGTTAGTGCGGTATCAAAATAGGATGAACATGGTCAACACTACACCCACACTAAGCCAGTTAAGCTGATTTAATGTCATTGTTGCCTCGCAGTAGTATAAACATTGCTACAAAACGTAATGGGTGGCGATACCAAATCTAAGCAACTCAATCACTTTGGGCGAAAGAATCCCCGCTGAATTGCGTAGAAATTGATTCGTTTAGTTGAGGTTTTTTTAACCTACATGTTCATAATGACATCACATTGTTACGATGAAATTACATTTCGACAAAACTTTTTTATGCAGCCTGTCGCAAAATTTTATCAAGTGCACGGGTTGGTAATAGTCTTTTCAAGACTGCGAATAATTTAGTCGGTGTAGTAATTCGATAACGAATTTTCGGTGAAACGCTAGTTAATGCATGAAGAACTGGTGCGATGCAAGACTCTGCAGGTAAAACAAATCGATTATTAGACTTGTCGTTGTTGAGTCGCTCTCTTTGTCCTTCATAAGCATGACGATGGGGGCTAGATTCAATATCAACCCACTTCTCAAAGGCTCGTAATGCATTGTTTCTAAATTGAGTTTCGATCGGCCCTGGTTCTATCAATGCCACTTTGATATTCGTATCCGCAAGCTCTAGCCTGAGCGTATCTGTCCAGCCTTCTAAGGCAAATTTTGATGCATTATAGGCACCACGGTATTTCATTGCGGCAAAACCAAGAACAGAGCTGTTTTGTATGATGCGTCCTTCGCCTTGCTGGCGCATATGAGGAAGCACCTCTCTGACCAACTGGTGCCAACCAAAAAAGTTGGTCTGAAATTGATCTTGAAGAGCCTCGGTGGGTAAGTCTTCCAGTGCTCCGGGCTGACCATAGGCACCATTATTGAACACTGCGTAAAGCTTACCTTCTGCTAACTCTAGCGCTTGCTTCACGCCCGAAGAAATGCTTTCTGGGCTATTTAGGTCTAGATTGATGCAGGTTAGCCCTTCATTAATTAGGCGCTGGACATCTTGTTCTTTCCTACAAGATGCAATGACATTAAATCCCTTGTTTTGTAGGGCGTGAGCGCACACGTAACCGATGCCGGTTGAACAACCCGTAATAAGAATCGACTTTTTCATAATTTAATTTAAGACTCAGAAACATTGATTGGAGCCATCATTCATCAGCTCCGGTCATGAAGCAAGTGCTTGAGTGCTGGCTCTATTCTGGAGTAGCTAAATTTAAAGCCCAGTTCGGTGAGTTTTTTGGGTTTGGCTCTCATGCTATCAAACAACAAGCAGGAAGATTCTCCCATTAGGAGTTCCATCGCCCATTTAGGCGTGAACAAGATATGCGGACGTTTTAGCGTTTTAGCTAGTGTGCCGCTGAATATACGATTAGTCACAGGATGGGGGGCGCACATATTGAATGCACCGTGGGCATGTGGTGTTTCAAGCAAGTACATGATGGCGCGGACCATATCTAGGATGTGAATCCAAGGCATGTACTGATTACCGTTCCCAAGTGGGCCGCCTACGCCAAGCTTGTAAGGTAATAGCATTTTTGCCAACGCACCACCATTAAGGCCGAGTACCACGCCAGTTCTCAGTAGACAAACCCGTGTTTGTTCCGACTCTGCGCGCTTGGCTATTTGCTCCCACTTTGCACAAACCTCGTGAGGAAAGTCGTCGCTATTAACATGTAAGCACTCATCAAGCGGATGGTCTTGTTGATCACCATAGTAGCCAACTGCCGAGCCACTAATAAAAACAGAGGGAGGTTCGGTACTGGCGTGAATCAGCTCAACAATTTGCTCGGTAATTTTCCAGCGACTGTCGCAAATTTTCTCTTTTTGCTGCTCCGTCCAACGTTTGTCTGCGATTGGTTCTCCTGCGAGGTTGATGACGGCATCTATGTTGTTGAGATCGGCGAGTTCATCAAGAGAAGCAAGGTACTCGATATTACCTAAATCAGCGTACTGCAAGTGCTGTTTGGCTTGGTCTGGCGATCGGGTCAGTAACACTATCTGATGAGTGGTGAGCAGTTTGAGTAACTCAGACCCTATAAACCCAGTTCCACCTGTAAGTAATATCTTCATAGCATCTCTTTGAATGTCAATATATTAGAACATTATAGTCGTTTTGCGCCTTGCTTGATCAGTTCAGCGCTGCTTATCATGTGTTCTCCCATCTTTCAGATAAATTTTCGTGGTGGCTCATCCAGTTCACATATTAGGAAAATGTAACCAAATGTTAGTGGCGACATAAGGTTGTTCACGTTTGTGAGTAGAAATTTATGCCACACTGAGAGTAGATGATAAGGATATCACCGGACAGGTCTCGCTTTCAAAGCCAATAACTTGTTCGTCAAAGGGAGGATTTGCATGGAAGCACTCACTGCTTTGTTCCGCGCTCTGTTTAACAGTGCCCGCGATCTTCTTCCTATTGTAATTGTTATTACCTTCTTCCAATTGGTGGTTCTGCAAGAGCCTTTACCTAACTTGGTCTCGATTCTTTTTGGTTTGTTGTTGGTCATTTTAGGCCTGACGTTTTTTATTTTCGGGCTAGAACTCGGCTTGTTCCCCATTGGCGAAAATATGGCACAAGCCTTTGCTCGAAAGGGCAGTGTGTTTTGGTTATTGATTTTTGCGTTTTGCTTGGGGTTTGGAACCACTATCGCAGAGCCAGCATTGACTGCTGTTGCAGAAGAGGCCTCAGAGGTGGCGGCTGAAGGCGGGATGATCCCCAATTCCGAACAATCCATGACGGAGTATGGCGTTGGCCTGCGGATAACGGTGGCTTTTTCTGTTGGGATTGCGATTGTGATTGGGGTGCTGCGCATCTTAAAAGGGTGGCCAATTCATTACATGATCATCGGTGGTTATGTTGGCGTTGTGACTCTTACTTGGTTTGCGCCAGAGTCGATCATCGGCGTTGCTTACGACTCGGGTGGCGTGACCACGTCAACGATTACCGTCCCTTTGGTGACGGCATTAGGAGTAGGGTTAGCTTCGGCCATTAAAGGGCGTAACCCTATGGTGGATGGTTTTGGGTTGATTGCGTTTGCCTCTTTACTGCCAATGATGTTTGTCATGATTTATGGGATGGCCGTTACATGATTTCAATTGATCATTTCCTAGACACTTTGTTATCGACCGTTAGAGACGTCGTTCCCATCGCCAGCATTATTTTTGGTTTTCAGTTAGCGGTGTTAAGGCGTCCTGTTAGCAACCTTAAGAAAGTTTTGCTTGGGTTCGTTTATGTGATTTTCGGGCTAGCTCTTTTTTTACTTGGATTAGAAATGGCGTTGTTTCCACTTGGGGAGACGATGGCTGTGCAATTAACGGCGCCGGAGTTTTTACAAGAGTTCAAAGTATCTGTAGGGAAAGCCTTAATGTGGGTCGACTATTATTGGGTTTACACCTTCGCCTTTTTTATAGGCTTTAGTACCACGATTGCAGAGCCTTCTTTAATCGCTGTAGCGATAAAAGCAAACCAAGTCTCTGGAGGCAGTATCAGTATTAACGGCTTGCGCGTAGCCGTTGCGTTTGGGGTGGCAATTGGTATTGCATTAGGGAGTTACCGGATTGTCGTGGGCGATCCCATTCATTATTACATCATCGCGGGTTACATCGTCGTTGTGATTCAAACGTTTTACGCTCCTAAGCTTATTGTTCCACTCGCCTACGATTCTGGAGGCGTAACAACTTCTACCGTCACTGTCCCACTTGTAACTGCATTAGGGTTAGGGCTTGCTTCGACCGTCCCTGGAAGAAACCCAATGATTGATGGCTTTGGCTTGATCGCGTTTGCCAGTCTATTTCCTATGATCTCTGTGATGGGCTATGCGCAAATAACCCAGTGGCTGAATAAAAACATCTCGGAGGAAGAAGAAAATGCGC
>Ga0070724_10001106_pt1 | contig 16683 bp, 15 predicted proteins | sample tdDd001_FD_67278 | JGI IMG/M metagenome (GOLD analysis project Ga0070724, IMG submission 67278) | Marine sediment microbial communities from the Atlantic coast under amendment with organic carbon and nitrate - tdDd00.1 | ecosystem: Environmental > Aquatic > Marine > Coastal > Sediment | place... | reverse complement strand
ACCAATCGGTGGGATGCTTTGCTGAATCGAACGTAATTTTGAGATTTTTGCTCCAGTAATTGAAGGGTTTGTTCATGGTCTCCAGTTCACGCTTTTCAGCTTTTAGAATCGTCAGCGATGTCTTTCCCCTTTTCACGGACAAATCGATGGCAACCTGGGCGATTTGATTGATCTGGGCTCTTAGACGGGGAGAATGGGCCCGTTTTTCGATGATCCAGTAAGCAATGGTGTTTAACTCATATAGCCGGGGACAGGAGTGAGAGTAAAAGTTGATCAGATGCTGCTCACCGCCCCATAATTCCTGCATGCCGGTCAGGCTTTCAAAAACGAATCGAACGTCACCGACCAGAGTTTCATGAATCCCGTAAAGGGTATCCATGACTTGATCGGTTTGCCGTGGGTTGTCCACTCTGATGATTTGGCAGGGCCACTTGGGGGTTTTATTCTCGTAAAACTGGAGGAAAATCTCGGAACCGGAACCTTTTCCGTATGTAAAGCAATCGAGAATGATCAATTGATCGTTTTGGGCCAACAGCCCGAGCTTATCCAAAAGGTTTTTCGGGGAACGGTCGAAGCTGACGTAAATGATCGGCCTGTTTTGTGCTTGAGACGCCTGAATGAAGTTGAGGCAGAATGCGGCGGCCAGACTGCCGGCATCGTCATACCAGACGACGTTGTCTCCGATGAAGAGACCTCCGAGAAGCTCGTCCAGTTGGCTGACTCCCGATGTTACGCGCACTTTTCCTGAAGGCATTGAATCCTCACTTTTTCATTCAAAAAAATTGAAAAAACGGTGTCGTTTTGGGGTGATTTATTTCCTTCGAACACCGACTCAACTGACGTTGCCGCATTTGGCAAACCTATTTGATTTCGGTGCAGCGAAGCGACGGCGTGTTTCTCGCGCTCCTTTGGGAAGGGCTAGTGGGTAAAAAATTCAAAAATAATTTGTCGGAAGGTTTTGTCTGACCTTACATAGGGTCTTTTTCCATTTTGCAAAACAGACACCATTTCCCTATCTGCTTGATTTTTCAATAACCCGCGATGTTACGCCTTGATGTCTTGCCGAAAACGTTTTATAGAAACAAAAAACGGTTTCGTATCAAACGGAAGTGAGTAGAAAAACCATGAAAATAGAATCAAAGCTCCCGGATGTCGGTGTTACCATTTTCACAATTATGTCGAAGCTGGCCAACGATCATCAGGCCATAAATCTTTCCCAGGGCTTTCCCGATTTTGATGTTCATCCGGATCTATTGGCACTGGTAGACAAGTATATGCGCTCGGGACACAATCAATATGCGCCGATGCAAGGTGTGGCGGCCCTGCGCCAGCGGATTGCGGAAAAAGTACTGGCGCTGTATAATGCCAGTTACGATCCTGAATCTGAGATAACCGTGACTTCCGGCGGTACAGAGGCATTATTTGCAGCCATAAGCGCTGTTGTCCAACAAGGTGATGAAGTTATCGTTCTTGAACCTGCCTTCGACTCGTATGTGCCGGTCATCCAATTGAACGGCGGTATTCCCGTATATGTAGCCTACAAGTTCCCGGATTACCGAATTGACTGGGATGATGTCAGGAACGCCCTGTCTCCCAAAACAAGGCTCATTATTCTGAATTCACCTCACAATCCCACCGGCGCTGTATTTACGGAAACAGACATATCAGCACTTAAAAATATTTTGCTGGATACGGATGTGCTTCTTTTAAGTGATGAAGTTTATGAACATATTATTTTTGATGGCCTTCGACATGAAAGCATTTCGCGCTATCCGGAGCTTATGGAAAGAAGCTTTGTTGTCAGTTCGTTCGGGAAAACTTATCACACCACCGGATGGAAGATCGGATATTGTCTGGCACCGGCACCACTGTCTAAAGAATTTCAAAGGGTGCACCAATTTTTGACATTTGCCTCGAATACCCCCATACAGTACGCGTATGCGGAATTCATGAAGAACAAGGATATTTATCTGGATCTTTCGGAATTTTATCAGCAGAAGAGAGATAAATTTCTGTCGCTCATCGAAAATTCACGATTTAAAGCCATGCCCTGCCACGGCACTTATTTTCAGATGGTGGATTATTCGTCAATTTCCCATGAGTCTGATGTCGAATTTTCTAAACGGCTGACCATAGAGCATGGTGTGGCATCCATTCCACCTTCGGTGTTTTATCACCATCGAGTTGATCATAAAGTATTGCGATTCTGTTTTGCAAAAAAAGATGAAACCCTTGAGAAAGCTGCGGAGAGGTTGTGTAAAATTTAAAGTCAACCCTGATCCGGAGATCATCACCCCAATTCCCATTCAATTTTATCGAAGATATCCTCCATCTGATACAGTGCCTTGTCGGCTTTGGCCAAGTCCCAATCCGCAATATTCGCTTCGACGTCCTTGTGAAGCTTACGGAGTTTGTCCTGGTGCTTGAGCAAAATCTTTCGAAAAGGCGGATTTCCTTCCAGGTCGTAAAGGAGCTTGTCCAGTTTTCCGACGATGTCAAAGAAGGAGGGCTCTTTTTCTAACCCTGCTTGATTAAGATGGCCTAACCCACTGGAAATATGAGGATGGGCCGACGCCATGTCTTGTTTGTAATAGGGCGTAACGCGGACTTCTATTTGCATAAATTTGCTCATGTGCTTTGTTCTCCTTTCGGTCTCCGAAAAAAATAAAACAGCTTCTATCCAAAATCTCTAAAAGGCCTCTCAAAAATACACACGACGCCCAATTGCGCGAATCAAATTGGGAATCAAGTTAAAACAGCGCTTCAGCGCAACATCGATCCCACTCCATGCTTCCTCGGTCCACAAGAATATCGCGTTTATGGATACCCACCTTTTCCATTGCATCATAATATGCCTTGGAGCATCCCCCGAAAAAAAGAAGCGATAAGATAGCAACCAGAAACCACCAACCCGGAAATATGGTTGTTTTTTTTCCCACAATTTCCTCCTAATGTGACCCTAAATTTTAATTATCGCTTAACGACCAGCACCGGTTTTTTGCATTTTCGTATGATATTTTCTGACACGGAGCCGAGGAGCATTTCTTCTATATTGCTCTTTCCATGTGAGCCGATGACGATGATGGAGATGTCTTCCTTTTGCTCGGCGCTTAATATTTCCTTAATAGGAATTCCGAGTTTTACTCTGGACGAAACCTTGAAGCCCCACTCTTTCAATTTGCCTTCAATTTCTTTCAATTCTCGTGTGGCTTCATCTTTTAGCTTCTGTTCAAGGTTTCCATCAGGGCTGCTTTCATCAAAAAGATAGAGATAACTGAACTGGACATCCTTTTTATCGATTACATGAAGCACAAAAATTTCTTCCACGCCACTTTTTTTTAATTGCTTCAAATAGCTCAAGGCGTTTTTCGATACGTCTGAAAAGTCTGTTGGATACAGGATTTTTCTGAACATAGTTGTACTCCTTGCTTTATACGAACTTGTTGGTGTTCAGGTAACGGCCGGCGACCCGCATGGGATGATTCATGAAACCAGGGTTTCCAACCTATCCGCGTTGCTTGTTTTCGGACGTCTGGGTGGCGTAGTAATTTAAGCAGTCCCGGAACCAGTCCCGCATATTTCCCACGAAGTCGGACCATCGCGTGCCCAGGGCCTGTCCTCTTGCGGTGTCAGCGTTGCCTTCTCCTATTTTTCCGTCGATAGGTGCGATGTCCAACTGACATCGAACCGGGATTCGACGGCGCAATTCTGGTTTCTGGGTCGCCACCAGGACTGAAGCGGCAAGGCCGCCTTTTTTGAGAAGGTCCAGGAAACCGGCGCGCCCCCCCACCGTGTTGACCATGGCTTCTTTGATGGGCGTTAGCCGAACCGACTCGAGAACTCCGGTATGCTTGTTGGAAATGTTGTCGGAACCGACGTAACTGACCCCTTCTTCGGTCAGCGCCAACTGAAAAATCCTGGCGTATATGGATTCTAACTGGATGCTCCGGCGAGTGAGGCGGTAGTGAGCCCTAAGTCCCCACGCCCCGAAGTCGATATGCTCGCAAAAGACCGGATCATACCGCTTGGAAAAGTGTGCTTCGTAGCGCCTGACCGCCGCTTCAAGTTTTGCATGCATGTTTTTACGGTCAAGGCTTCTCTCTTCAGTCCCGGCTGTTTGGAGGGCTGCCGTCTTTAAAAGATGCTGTCTGAGTGCTTCCCGGTCGTCGGCGGTGCCGTAGCGATCTCTTAACGTTTCCAAATTTACCCACATGTACTGTTTGCTATAGTATGGGTCGGCTGAGAACAAGGAGAAGATCCACAAAAGCTCGTCGAGCCGGTGGTCGTCCCGGGGGTCGACATCCATGGGTATGGGATGAACTTCCAACGCATCGCCGGTGACCTTGGAAAGGTCGGGGACGAAATATCCTCTGTTTGTCCGGGAAATCCGGAACCCGCCGACGCCGCTTCCCCCTGTGACCGGTTTCACAAAGAAGCGGCGCGTATTCCAATCTTGGGAAAGTTTGTCCACACTGTCCAAAATGGTCGAAACCACTTGAGACGTGTTCATTTGCGATGCAGGCACCGTTACATACCGAGCCAGGAGACCTTCCTGGCCTGCATCTTGAAGCATTTGGTAAGTTTTCCCCTTGTTGGAGAATATGGATCCCGGAGCCGTGACCCGACCGGGCAAAACAATAGCCCCCATACCCTCAAGAAGGTCCAGAACTTCAATGTTGTATGCGCCGGAATCGACACACTCACTGATAACCAGGGTAGACTTTGGGTTCTTGTCGACCGCCGCCAACAACTCTTCTTTGGTATTCACCAGGTGGCAACGGGCCTTAATGCCCAGCCGTTTGACTTCATCCTTAAGTACCCGAAAGGATTCGGGACCGGTGGGCAGACGGTCGTTGGAGGCATCAATCAAGACGATGGTGTCGGGAAAATGGGCGGCTTTCGGGAGATCCAGGGCGTATTTTGAAAGTTCTTCGTCTGATTGTGACCGCTCGTTGAACGAAGCGATAAGTTCTGCGCCAAGTTTTCCGGGTTCGCTGTCAAACCCAAGGGCGTGAAGATAAAAGGGTGCCTCATTTACAGGCCCTTCATGGCCCAGCGTGTACAACTCGACAAAACGTTTTTCAATATCGTAGGTTTCCATGGAAAATTGTTTCATTTACTACCTCCATTGATGGGAATCGTTCTGCAGCGACGCTGAAGAGCCTCTACAAAAGCCGTGGCATAGGACTCAAGTTGTTGTAAGTTGCTGTCAAGAACATTTTCGCTTGTTTGTATCATGGCAAAACGGGCTTCCTGGCAAATTTCCGCCTCCTTTTGAGGAAGATTCCCCAGGATGCACCATTCCTTGGGGCTTTTGAGGTCACGGTAGGTGGTACCACTTCGAACCCGTTGGATGGTGTCGTCCGCGAGGATGTGGATCCCCCCTTTTAGATCGTGTTCGAGACGGCAGGGTTTGTCACCCAAGGCGTGAACAATCAAGTGGGCGCCGGTGTAAGGGGTCCGGTACGCCGCTTTCAAATTTTCTAAAAACGTTTGGGAAAACGCTTCCATGAGACCCATGAACTGCATCACGTGCAGCGCTGTCAGCGGCACTTCTCCCCTGTCCGCTTGCAGCAATGAAAGAAGCATGGTGGATCCTTGAAACCTCGGATTTATCTCCAGGGCCAGAACCTGATCACCGTAAAGGAGAAAATCCATGCCGAAAAGTCCAAGAAAGCCTTTGCTGCCCATGAAAAGTCCGATCTTCTCCATGATGGTGCAGATTTCTTCTCTGATGGATTTCGATACCATACCGGCCGCTGAAAAATCGTTTCCACAGTAAATTTCAGCTCGACTTGTGCAACCGGGGATGCCGACAACCTGAACCGACGGGCACACAGCAATTGAACGCAACCCTTCACGGGTTCTTAAAACAATGCAATGTCCGTTTAAAGACGGCACCGGCAAGTACTTGGATAGTTTTACGCGTTGGTCGGATCCAAATACATCCCGGACCCTGTCGAAATCGGCTTCATCATTTACAAAGTAGGTGTTTTCTCCGGAAGAGCCCACCGGGGGCTGCACGACGAACGGGCCGTCTAAGACGTCGCCGGCCTTGACAAACGTTGTTTCATCCAGCCGGCATACAAACGTGGCTGGGGTCTTTACACCCAACTTGGAAAACAGTTCCAGTTGCCGCAATTTGTCGTCAAACAGGTCTTTAAGCCTCAAGGGGGGCGCCAATACGCGAAAACGTCTGTCTTTTTCTAGAACTTCAAGGGAACGGTAGCAGACCGTATTGATGGGTGTGTTTACACCGTCAATGTATGTTTCAATCCGTTTCCGCGTGGGCGCTTCCCACAATTTTTCAAGATCCAGATTTCCCCAGTTTTCCCGCTTCCCGCGGTCTCTTTCAACAGAAAACAGGGACTCTGCTGCCCATAGTCTGGAATACGCCTCACCAAAGTCACAACAGAATCCAGCATCTACGGGAATAAAGTCGAGTACTGAAAACGCATCGATTCCCCTTTGCCCCACCCAAGCCCAGGATCCCCGGCTCTTACTTAGGGCATTTTTAAGTTGGAACAGATTCTTTATCATCGTTCATTTCCGCTGGAAAAACCCATTTCGAGGTATCCACAAGGCCGTTTTGCACCAGACGATCGATTACTTTTGCCTGCCTGAAAGCTATTTTTCCGCCCATAAGCATTTTAAGATTGCCCCTTTCGTGACAGTACGACTGAACTTTTGTGGGTCCGGTGAAGTAATGAAATTCTTTTGTGAGCGCGCCTGAACGGGAGGTGTCGGTCAGTCCTCGCTTTACCCGCTCCACAATGGTATAGGCTATTTCTTCATCGAAATAGACCCGGAGTTCTTCGAAAACTTCTGCAAAACCGGCTGAGAGCGATAGGTATACCGCAAGACAGCGCCCTGCGTAAATTTTCTCCTGAAAGGGGTAGAGATGTCCGGATTGGCGTTCAAAGTAAACTGCAAGTCCTTCTTCGGCTTCCCTGTATCCTGTCGTGCCCATGGAGAAGATGCCCCAGGGGAATTGAGAGCCATTGTGAATGCGGACTGCGTGAACATCGATCTCATGTACCAGGAGGCGTTTTACTTCCTGGGGCGCAAAAAGGGCGTTCCGGTTAAGATGGATGGTGCAAGAAACGCTGTCTACCGAAATCTTGGTGGCCATGGAAGAGACCAGCTTTATATTCATGGAAATGCCGATTTTTTTCAGGCGCGTCTTAAGCAATCCTGCAAATTTCTTTGCCGAACAGTTTCTTTCAGGGGGGGTAACATCCGACAGTTCCTCGAGAACATCGCGAGACTGCCGGGCGTCTTCAGCGGTTGGCGCACCAAAGATTTCAATGGCAAAACCTGTAAAGCCGTCCTTTCCCACCGCAGCGAACATATTTCTCATCATGTCCAGTTCGCGCTGCTTTTCATGATAAATTTCAACTACTTCATCCGGAGCATCCATGGATTCAAGAGAGAAGACCGGCTCGAAGTTGTTCCATTGTGACAGGGTGTTTTCATACTTGAACACAGGAGATTTTTCCCGGCGAGGGCAACGAGGATGCAGAAAGGCTTTTCTCTCTTCGAATAAATTTGCCGGCTTCACGACCGGACCCAAGGCGAGATGTTCCAGCAAACTTCTGAGTTTCGTATCTATGGCATTCATAAATTACTCCCGACACCCCTGCAGACACGGTGTGCCGGCGAAAGTTAAACCCTGTATGAGCGTAGACAAAACGACGATTAATTCGGGTATAACAGCGTTGTCAGTCCGATGGTCGTTTCGTCTTTTTGTTTGACCTTGGAAAAGATCCTCCAGGGTCGGACACGTCGAAGATCATACCATCTTCTGCACGTGTCCGTCTTTTGTAGCTTGCCAGGGGACCATGGTTGCAGGCCGCGGCTTCACCCTCAATGTTCGCTCGGTGAGGGTTAATCCATCGTGCGCCCGTAAGGTTAGCGTTCGTCAATGGGAATATATCGGGTCTTTTCAGGTCCAGTATAAATCTGGCGGGGTCTTCCCAGTTTCCATTTGGGGTCGTCAACACTTTCTTTCCATTGCGCTATCCAGCCAGGCAGCCTGCCGATTGCGAACATAACGGTAAACATGTTGGTGGGGATGCCCATGGTGCGAAGAATAATGCCGCTGTAAAAGTCGACGTTGGGATAAAGATTGTAATCGATGAAATAACTGTCCGTTAGCGCCGCCTCTTCCAGCTTTTTGGCCAAATCGAGCAAGGGATCGGTGATGTGGAGTTCTTCAAGCAAGCTGTCACACATCTTTTTTAAAATTTTGGCCCGGGGGTCATAGGACTTGTATACTCTGTGGCCGAAACCCATAAGGCGGAACGGGTCTTTTTTATCTTTGGCCCTGTCAATGGCCCGCTGATAATTGCCGCCGTCGTTTTGAATGTCGGTGAGCATTTCGATAACGGCTTGATTGGCACCGCCATGCAATGGGCCCCATAGGGCGGCAATTCCTGCTGAAATGGCCGCGTAGAGATTGACCCTTCCGCTGCCCACCAGCCTCACGGTGGATGTCGAACAGTTCTGCTCATGGTCGGCATGGAGGATCCAGAAAACCTCTAATGCGTTTACCAGAGTTTCATTGATTTGATACGGCCTCACCGGCGTGTCGAACATCATGTGCAGAAAATTGGCACAGTACTTATAATCGGGACGGGGATAAACGACTTTGTGGCCTCTGGATATCTTGTATGACATGGCCGCCATGGTACGCACCTTGGAGAGAAGCCGGGTAACAGGGATGTTGATATCTTCTTCAATGGTCTGTAGCTCGGGATAAAAGCTTCTTAATGCGTTTACCATGCTCGACAGGATACCCATGGGGTGAGAGGCCCTGGGAAAGTTCCGATAGAAATCCTGCATGTCCTCATGCACAAGGGACTGGTCATTAAAAAGAAGCGATACTTGATTAAGCTCCTCTTTGACGGGAAGCCTCCCGTTGATTAAAAGATAGGCCGTTTCGATAAAACTCGAATGTTCGGCCAGTTGTTCAACCGGAATGCCGCGATATCGCAGAATTCCTTTTTCACCGTCCATAAACGTGATGGCGCTGCTGCAGCTGCCGGTGTTGGCATATCCCGGATCGAGTGTAATTAACCCGGTCATCTGGCGAAGATTCGAAATGTCGATGGCCTTTTCCCCTTCCGAACCGACAACAGTTGGGAGCTCATATGTTTTTCCTTCAAATACAATCTTAACATTTTCAGTCATGGTTCACCTCTTTAAAATAAGCAATGTAAATTTTTTCTGGAGAATCCAAATGGTCAATAAAAGAAATTATATACCTGAATATTATCTTAGGGTCAAGCCGGTGATGCTGAATAATTGAGGTGTAGTTTACATAGAACTTGGGGTGTGGTAAATATCGAAAGGATGCAGGATAATATTTCTTCTAAACATGAGGAGGCATCATGTCTTTCAAAGAAAACCTTTTGAAGAAAATAGCGATTGACAAAATGGCCCAACTGGTGATCGCTTCCATGGCCCCGCCCGACAGCGGTAGAAAGATCGACAAGACAATCATGCGCAGTCTCCTTGAAATGACCGATTATACCCATAAAAGGAAGCGCGATCTCGATCTTTATATCGAGGATGTTGATGCTGAAAAAACCAGGATTCTGGTTCTCGACAATGATTTGGCCATTTACCATACCTCCATCTATGACGTCGCCATGCGAAAAAGCCCCACGGTAAAGGAAATGATGAATCCATATAATATTATAAAAATATTAAAAGACACGGATGTGGTCATGAGCAAAAAGGCGGCGTCTGTCAGCACCATTCAGAAAGAATGCATCGCCAAGCTGAATCTTTTCTTCGATGCATCCGATATCGATGAAATCGCCGAGGATGGCTTGGCTTCTTTGGGAAAAGAATACACGGACGGGGTCGTTGAATCTCTCGATCTTTTTGCAGAAGTTTTAAATTACAGGGTTGCGCCGAAAGCCTTCAGAATCCGTCACAACCAAATTGTCGGTGCTTTGACCCAAAAAGAGAGCAGAGAGGATCTGTTCGGCCCCATGGTTCTTTACAGCATGATTCACAATGCCATGAAATTGATCGATGAACAGATTGGCAGTTTTGACAAGGGTAAAATAGATTTTTTTCAGAAAGTTGCTGCCGGAAAACAGAAAGCATCTGCAGAGGGGCCCGATGTCTTTCAATACCTCAGGGCCGCTGCATTGAAACTGATTCCAACCACGCAAAACAGAAAAGAAGAGGCATAAGCAGGGATTGTATGACCGGTCATCTTTTTCGTATCGAGGGTGTGGGAGAGATTCTCTTTGAACGCAGCCGAAAGGCAACGCGGATCAATATTTCGGTGAGGCCCTTCAAAGATATTCGGGTTGCCGTGCCGTATGGTGTGCCCTATGCCAAAGCCAGGATGTTTGCCGCATCCAAAAAGCACTGGATCCAAAAACATCTTGAAAAGATGCGAAAGGCGGAAAGGGATCACGGGAACCTTTCCCACAAATTCAACAACATAGACCGGCGCGAAGCCGGAAAAATCCTTGTTCAAAGGCTGGAAGAACTGGCCCGAAAGCACGGCTTTAAGTATAACCGGGTAGTTATCAGAAACCAAAAAACACGCTGGGGGAGCTGTTCGTCGAAAAACAATATCAGCCTCAATGTTAAACTGGTCTGTTTGCCCGAAAAGCTGATGGATTATATCATATTGCATGAATTGGTCCATACACGGGTCAAAAATCACGGCAAGAGATATTATGCAGCGTTGGATCGGATTGTCGGAGACCGAAAATCCTTGAACAGTGAACTGAAGCAGTACGCCATAATCCTTGGACTATAGCGGACAAAGGAAAAAGCAGCGCATTACAGAGGCCGGCCAAGTTGAAAGAAAAATTTAGGATTGTCGTCTTTCACAAAATCCGGATACACCACAGGCCAGGCAATCCCCATGCGAAAGGTGGAAAAATTTCCCCAGGCAATTTCAAAAGAGGTGATAAATTCAAACCCGGCGCCGACGATCCAATCGTCGGAAGTGATATCTTCACCGGCGATGCCGGCATCGACAAAGGTTCCTAGACGCAGTCTGTGTAGAAATAGGGGCAGGGCCTGATAGCCTTTTTGCAGGTTGGCCAACGGCCAGTACACTTCGATGCCTGCGGCGGCGGCCTTGGGTGCCTCCACGAGATTGGAATCAAATCCCCGCACCGGAAATAGTTTGGGGGGTCTGCGGGTAAAATAACCCTCGGAAATGTTGCCGCCGATACGAAACGTGGTATGCCCCAATGTGGGCTCCCCCCACGCGCGTCCGAACATCATGTGGAGCGAGGTCAGGGTTTCATCTCCGAATAGCAGACGCAGTCCGCCGGAAAAGGATTGCCGGTTTTCGGAAAACAACTCCAGGTTGCCCCACATTCGCAACATCCCGAATTGATGAATTCCGGAAATAGCGCCCCAGGTTTCGTCATTACGCAGCCCATTGTAATCCAGAGGTTCCCAGGTGCGCCAGTTCAGGGACACCTCTATCCCATCAAATCGTTCCAGCCCTTCGGATTTTCTAAGAAGGTCGATGGTTTCCAGTCTTTTTAGCTTAAAGGGTCTCCAGAACAATTTAATTTCGTTGCGCAATTCATTTACAGCCTGATCAATGTCGGTGGTGTAGTCCACCGGATAGCGGGTGTACTGGGCACCGGTGCTTTGGATCTGGAACGCCCCACGAACTGCAAGGGAATCCTTGTCAAAAGAATAGCGCAGACCTGCATCCAGACGGTAATCGTCGGTGACGTCCCGGCTTTTGGTGACCATTCCAATCTGAAGATCGTTGACGGCTGCAAAAAAGTCGGGACGAATATAATTGGGCCAGAGGCTTTTAAACGGGGTATAGGGTTTGACGTCAAGGACAGGAGGGGGGGAATCCTCTTGCTGCGGCGGCATGGGAGAATAGACCATCTTGCCAAAGGTCATACGGTCATGTTTATAATTTTGAATCCGCCAGCCGTTAGAGGTCAACGACAAATACTTTCCTTGCCTGGGAAGAACTGCACTGTGATCGGCCTGGGTGACCGGGGTTCGGTCTGCCCCATGAATTTGAAATTTACCGGTAACATTCGACGCATACACCAGGAAATCCCCTTCCCACCAAGGATCCATTTCGATGGAAGGGGTGTCGGTCAACCGGTGCCATTGACCGTCATACACCCAGATGTCCCAGTTTCCCCCAAGGTTTGCAGCTAGGGCAATATGCCCCTTCTTATTGCGTACGGGACCGGAAAGCTGAATGACGCCTTCCGGGGCTGGAATCAATTGAAGGTGCTCTTTTTTTGAGGAGTTAGGCAGGCGGAAACCGCCCCGACCGTCGTCCGGAAACACAGCCACCCATGGGTGGTGACCGGTTCGGGTGATCGCCACTCTTCCGGGCCCCGGGTCCCAAGTATGTATGATACCGGTGGGGGAAACGGTGCCTCTGGCGTATCTGAAGATCCTAGCGGCATTTTGATATTCCGATACCCAGAGCGTTCCATCCGGTTCGGCATATCCGTATCGTCCCCGGTGGCGGATTTTTACCTTCCCGGGGAAAACACCGGCACGGTTCCAGTACACGAAAGGTTCTTCCCAATATCCGGTAACAAGCAGTCCCTGACCAGGAAAATTTTGGGCTTGGAATCGGCTCTGAAAGTCACGCCACAATCCTGCTCCGGTTTTACCGAACACCTTGAGGGCTTTCAGGTCGATTTCGATGGGAATGATACCGTGCCCGTGTTCCTGAAGAAATTCAAGGATCTTTGCCCAGCCGAATTCACGGTACAGCCACAAAAGGAACGGTTTTCCGTAGATACGATATCCATGATATCCCGGCCAGACTTGTGGGTGATGGCTGATCAGATCCAGGTCGGGAACCGGGGTGGCATGAAACAGCGCCGATTCGAAGGGGTCCTGGATTTCCCTTTCGGTATAGAGAGAATAGAGCAGGTTGCAAATGCCCTCTTCTAGCCAGGGAGGAATAATGACATTGGGGGAAATGATATCTCCGAAAACTTGGTGCAGGGTGCCGGGGATTCCGGAACGGATACCGTAAATTCCCTGGAGACAGAGACCTTTGAAAAGGAAATAGCTCCAGGGGTCGGTTTCCATATATCCATCTTCCAGCACACCGGGCGCCCGGATCGGTATGCGGATTTCGTTGTGGGGAATAACATGAACATCCACTTTAGGCGCATCCATTTTGCGATCCACAATGATATGCAGGGGCGTTTTTATTTCCAGTCCTTTGCGGGCCAAAAAATCCACCATCTGGGGTGCTTTTTCCGTCAAACGCTCGGCAATGGTTTTTTCATTTTCCGGAAAATAAAAAAAAAGCCCGTATTTTTCGATATATACTGTTGCAAACACCTGGGTGCAAAACAACAACAGCAGGACGGACGCATAGAAGATCGATCGCATTATGTTTTCCGATTCCAGAGTCAGGTCTAATAATCAGGCGTTATGACGGCGCACTTTAAGCATTCTACGGTTGAGATGGTTTCTGATTGAAAGCGGCTAAAAATGCTGGCGCAGATAATTATCCGGATCAGGTTTTCCATACCGGATAGATATGGGCATAATCTAATTTTTTGGGGAAAATGTAAATGTTTTTTCAAGTGTCATATAATGAATGGAGTGCCTTTTAAGAGTTTTTCGATGATATATACAAATATAGGAAAGCGTCCAAGGGGTCAAATAGCTTCGCCCTGAACAAAAACATAAAGAGCTACGGGCGATTCTAAGGAACGGTTCTTTTTCTTTATGGTGTTTTGGATTGTCTTCAGGGGCGGATCATCCTGTAATAGTGATGAAGTCTCTGTAATGGAGATGGAGCGAAGGGGATGAGTCAGCTCGTAGAAAGATTCAGCCAACCAGAATACCGGGAGGAGCTAATTTCTTTCTACGTCGGCTTGAAACTGAGAGGTTTCAAGAGAATGGCTGACAGGAGCCGTATGAATCGAGAGGTTTACGTACGGTGCTGTGGGAGACTGGAGGTGAAATTCCTCCGGTCTACCCGACTTCAAAGGTCGGATAATAAAAAGGCAGGACCATTGCTGGCCCTGCCAGTCGAATATATCTATTTTATTGTTTTGATATTCTTGGGCTCAGTCTTCTATCGAGCCTCAAGAGCGATGAGATGCATTATTCTTTCATCTTGATCATCACACCGCTCGGTGCAAACGTAAGTCGAATGCCTTCGCCCTTGGCCTTTAATTTCAAAACCACTTCTTTGTCATTTTTTAGAGATGTAACACTACCACCGGCATCGCCAAATTTTGCACCAGCAGTAGCCGCAGCGTATGATCCGGCAAAGTCAGATGCCGATTTCAAATTATAGACTTCGCCAGTCATCTCTACGGATGAAAATCCTAAATCAACCACGCTGACACCATCAACTTTAAAGGCATACTCTTTGCCATCGTAATTTAACTTACCGTTGCCCCAAGTAACCCCAACGCCAATAGCTACGGATTTGGATTTAATATAGATGGTTCCGGATGGCTTTTTTTCTTCTGCCCATGTCGAACCAGCCAAAATTAAACATAATACCATTATCAAACAACTGAACAAAAAATGTCTTCGCATGTTAATCTCCTTTTAATGTATTTTTTTCACAAATTATAAAAAAATATACGTTTGTCGAAATTGTCTTTGATATTGGTTCTTTACGCCTTAGCCTTTATCACCTCCTTATTTCAGTACCATTTAAAACTTTCTGAACTTTTAAAAAAATTGAGTTTATAGCAGGTTTTTCTATTAGACAATCATTTTTTTGGCCATTTTTTTAAAAAAATCAAATTGAAGGTTACGTGCCGATACATTCAATTACCGAATAGTGAAGATTTCGAACCGAAATCAATAGTTGAGTTTTCTTGCCAATATTTGGGCTGCAGACAATTTAGCGGACATTGTGATATCTTTAGTGTTAGGCATTTATTCGACTTGGTAAAAGGTATTAACTCTCCACTTCAGGATATCTTGATAAAACGATCCTATAATAAAATTAGAACTTTTATAAGACCATGGACTGTATTTTTTGTTAAACATTGCCCCCTTAAGGCAATTCATCAATCCATGAGCCGCCGGAAAGCCACTTTTCACCCATTTCTTTTAATTGGCCATTACCTTGAAGAATGTTCATAAAATTCTGTACCCAGTTGATCAGCAGCATATCTTCGGCCATGGCGATGCCCAGTGGTTCAAAGGTAAGGGGCGACCTCCCCGATATCAGTCCTTTATCTTGATAGCGGTATGCCGTCAGTGAACAAAAGTAATAATCAGCTACAATGACATCGATCTTACCTTTGAGAAGAAGATCAATTGCCTCTTCGTAGGAATTGGTAAGAATCAATTTTGCCTTGGATATTAATGTTTCGGCAAATTTCTGACTGGTCGAATCTTTCAGAGTGGCAACAGTAACTTCCGGTGTATCCAGTCCCCTTGCCTCTTGCAAGGCAGCATATTTTTCGGCTACGGCCAAGATTCCCTTTCCAGAAACATAATACGGACCCACGAACGCCACCTTTTGGTTGCGTCTCGGGGTTATGGTCATGCCCGACAGGATTATGTCTACCTGGTTTGCTTCGAGAGATGGAAGAAGCTTGGCAAAGGGCATTGAAACAAATTTTACTTTAACTCCCAGTGCATCGGCCATTGCCTTCGCAATATCAACATCCAGTCCGATGAGTTTACCTTTTTTAGTGGTGGCTGTCATAGGCGGCTGTGCGCCACTTGTGCCAACCAACAACTCCCCTTTCTTCACAATACGATCCATGGCAGGACCCGCTGAGGCAGTCATGGCAAAAATTAGAGACAGTGCAGATAATAAAGCAACGAAAACGAATGTTTTTTTCATCGAAATTCTCCTGTTTGGACTTTAAAAGGTTAATGCTATAATGTATCTCATCTGGATTTTAAAAATGAATAACATGAAGATTGTGTTATATTCAAATAATATTCCTTTCGTAAGAAATAAAGGGGAACTTTGTATCTTGTGGTTTGTCCTCTCAAATTATAATTCCATGTGGCTTGCCAGTATAGCAAACATTCACAACAAAAACTCATATACAGATATCATATTCTTCTGTGTCAGACCAGCTTGTTGGTCGGATCGCCTTCTTCAACCATTAATCTGAGAATCTCTCTTTCATCGTCGAGTGGAAGCCGACCTGTTAAAGAGGCGTAGCATACGTGATCATTGGTTTCGTTGGTGAAAATTGCTTCGGCTTCTGACCGACCGGAGTCCTCTATTTTAGTGATTGTGATCGTGCAAGTGATCGTGTCGCCGAAATAGACAGGCTTGATGAACTTAAAGTTCATTCCCGTAGCGAGCCAACCCACCTGGCCACCAAACTCACAAATCATTGATCCGACTATTAAGCCATGACAAATGAGTCCTTTGAACCCTTTAGCTTCAACCCAACGGAAATCATAGTGGACTGGGTTGTAATCTCGGGTGATGTCACCAAAGTACTCAGTTTCCTCCTGAGTGAATGTTCGCGAGTATTTAAACGAATCATTCACTTTCAGGCCTTCTATAGCTCGTTGACGTATAAGATTTGGCATGAATCTATCCTCCGATTGGGCAAGCACTATGAGTTTCAGAACTTAATGAATTGTCAGAAAAGTACCTTAAAAAAGCAAAAAAGGCAAACCCCGAAAATGGATTTGCCCTTATTGAAAAACGATATCACAAGAACTTCGACTATCTGAAGC
>Ga0070724_10001105_pt1 | contig 16689 bp, 14 predicted proteins | sample tdDd001_FD_67278 | JGI IMG/M metagenome (GOLD analysis project Ga0070724, IMG submission 67278) | Marine sediment microbial communities from the Atlantic coast under amendment with organic carbon and nitrate - tdDd00.1 | ecosystem: Environmental > Aquatic > Marine > Coastal > Sediment | place... | reverse complement strand
GGAGCATTTAACAAAGCCAAATGTGCAGTTAATGTTTCCATACGTCCATCTGCATATTTACTATGGGTCTGGAAAATACCTGATGCAACTTTAACCATTTTTCCAAGATGTCCAATCCAAAGAACGTCTTTAACAGATTGTCTTTCTGCCTCATCCATCATAAAACCAATAAAATTGCTGGTTTTAACAATTTTTGAATCATCGAGTTGGTGGTCTCTAGCATAATCTCGTCCATAATTTCCCGGAGCAAAAATTATACGGTCATACCCATTTGCAAGTAACATTCGCAGTTCTACGCGCATGGTTTCTTTTAAAGCGTCTTCGGACATTGGTTCTACAATGCCACTTGTTCCAATGATGGATAGTCCACCAACAATGCCCAGTTTAGGATTAAAAGTTTTCTTAGCTCGCTCGACCCCTTCGGGTGCCGATATGGTCACTTCAACGCTTTTACCCTCTGGGAGTACTTCATGTACTGCTTTTTTAATCATTTGTCGGGGAACAGGGTTAATTGCAGGCTCTCCAATAGGAACGGATAAACCGGGCTTTGTTACCTTGCCAATCCCAATACCACCATAGAGTTTATAGTCATCAGCAAAATGAACTTCCGCGTAGACCTTCATACCATGGGTTACATCGGGATCATCCCCTGCGTCTTTGGTAACACAACATTTTACTCGATTTGGTTCAAGTTCAATGTTTTCAACAGGGATGTTTAATATCCACCCTTTTGGTGTGTCAATTTCTATGCTTTCCAGTGTCTGTTGATGATACAACATCCAGGTTGCTGCTTTTGCAGCAGCGGTTGCACAAGAACCCGTTGTAAATCCATATTTAAGTTTTTTACCATCTTTTTCAATGAAGCGATCCATATGATCTCTCCTCACTCTATTACAGTTGGTATAACATTGCGTTAATTATAGTCGCAGCTACAGGGCTTCCGCCTTTTCTTCCGCGTACAACGATAAATGGAATATCCATTGAACGCAGTACTTCTTTAGATTCTGCTGCACCAACAAACCCAACCGGTACACCTACAATAAGTGCTGGTTTAATATTACCCGCTTTGATTTCTTCAATCAGTGTAAATAATGCTGTTGGAGCATTACCAATGGCAAATATTTTTGTGTTTTCGTCTTTACATGCTTTTTCAATAGCAACCATAGAGCGTGTGATGCTACGTTCTTTCGCTTCGACCACTACATCTTCGTCATGTACACGGTGATATACTTTGCCACCGTACTCACCTAGTTTACGTTTATTAATGCCTGCCATTACCATGTTTGTATCTGCATAAATGTCTGACCCTTCACGTAGGGCTTTCATGCCTGCTTCTACTGCATCTGGGTGGAACTCCAGAAGATCAGCATATTCGAAATCTGCAGTTGTGTGAATCACACGTTTTACAATTGGAGCTGTCTTTTCATCGAAGTTATGTGGACCCATTTCTTCCGTGATAATTTCGAAACTGCCTTTTTCAATATCCATAGGCTTTTTTACGTAGTTTTCTAGTAATTCTTTATGATCCATATGATCCTCCAATAATACTTAAATATACAAAAAATCCGGCCTTGAAAGCCGGATTCGTGCAATATCAAATTCAGTTGAAAATCTGCTGATACTGTTACGCATCCCAACTCTCACCCTGAAGTTGTAGAACATCGATCGTAACAGGCAGGTTTCCTGGCTCGCGTGTCCCCCAATTGACGCCTTCCCATCCGGACAGGACAGTGGATAAATCAATCGGCAACGCTTACAGTAGCAGGGGCTGCATCGGACTCTCACCGAACTTCCCTATTAACCCTCTCGGGCACCTGATACGTATATATCGTTTTCCAAGTTATTATATTACATTTAAAGCAACGTAACAAGGCGAAGAATCAACCTATTTTAGTATTTTTGTACACTAAAATGATGATATTTCTCCGCCTTAGTTATTGCAGTTAGTCTATGGACTTCCATCCATGACCTATAATATTTATTTTTTATTCTGTTTCACTTAAGTTATAAGTGATGACTTCTTTGTCACCAACCAGGTCTAAGTTCATGCGTTCTACAAGCTTTTCAGGAACAGTGACTGTATTTATATTCCCATCACTAATAAAACGTTTATGTGGATTATTACGGTAGTCTTCTAACCAGTGGATCATTTGGAAGTCACCGTCACCAGATTGTACACGCATAATTGCCAGTGGGTCGAAACTCTTGTCATATACTGAAACTTCCGGTTTCCATCCAACCAGTAAAATAGCCTTATGTTCATAAGCAATGCCATCATAAACACCAGCAGTGACTAAGTCATAACGTTCCTGGTCTTTAGGTCTTTTACCAAAAGGCAGAGCCAGTGTGTTCACTGTATATCCATCAATACGGGATTCGATTTCTTGAATATTTTTACCCAGTGTTTTCTGGATTCCAGCCCCGTCTTGGTCTGTTAAATCTTCATGTCCATAACTGTGGTTTCCGACTTCAAAGCCATTGTCTACTAACCAATTTACTTTGTAGTCCACTTGCCCTTTTTGACCAAAAGGTGTTCCGCCATTTAAGAAAAAACTGCCTTTAAGTGCCCAGTCCGGATTTTTTTTATTAAAATCAACAATGATACCAACTGCACTATCTGGGTCTAAAAGCATTTCTCCATCTACTTCAAGTAAGTTAAAGTTTGATTTATTCCCATCGTCAAAGGTTAAAACAATAGGTGTCATGCCAGCTTCAACCTCAATATTTCCATCAACATAATCTGATAGATTCACCGGTCTAAAGCCCATTTCATAATATGTTTCTAAGTCCGCTCTGAATGATTCTGGTGTTCTCACATAGGCTGAGTTCTTTTTACCCAGTCCATGATACATAACAATCATAACTTCACCCAGTTCGTTTGGCTGGATGATTTCGAGTTCTTCTTGACTTAGATTAACCTGAGATTCTTGGTTTTCTGAGTCTTGAACGTGGGCCACTTGACTAGACGTTTGACTGTCAGAACTTCCTTCACTTGTTTCATTATTAATTTCATCTGAGTTAGTTTCATCTGATGTTTCTGTATGGGTAGTCTCTTCTGTAACCGTTGAACTTTCTGTCTCTGTCTCTGTTTCATCTGCAGTCTCATCATTTTCATCAACTTTTACTTCAACATTAGTATTTTCAGATGTTTCATCTATATTAGAATCGCTGTTAACACATCCTGACATTACTAGTGTCAGAGCTAATACAGCCGTCATAATCATTCTTTTAGTTTGCATACTTGCCTCCAGATCTATGTGAAACCATGTCATATGGTTTTATTTGCTAGTTCATTTTACACTGTCACTCTACAATTTGGAAGGGTATTGCATATTTGTTACCGTATTTTCACTTATCCTATGATATACTGTTAATGTTTCGATTTATCCCGAAATATCAATAAAAGGAGTGAAATCTCTTGTTCAATAATAACACCGATCGCGAAGTACGCGATAAGTTGACATTAATATATATTATGGCCCGATTTAATGTGCCCCTAAGTTATCAGCAGTTAACAGAGTTTGTAATGGCTCTTGAACTGATGAACTACTTCACTATGCTTCAGTATATTACTGAGATGAAAGACACAGGTTTAATAGAAGAAAACCAGGTCGAAGATGAAGAACTCGTAATGGTAACAAAAGATGGTCACAGGACCCTTAGTATGTTTTCCGAACGAATCAGTGCTTCTACAGCAGGTGACATTGAAGCTGCTATTGAAGTTACTAAATCAAAAATGGCTAAAGAAAGACAGATTCGTGCTACCTTTAAAAAGGTTAGCGAAAATGAGTTTAATGTCCACCTAGAAATGCTTGAAGGAGATAATCATTTAATGAATCTTACCTTCCTTGTGTTTTCACAAGAACGTGCCAAACAGCTTTGTGAATCTTGGAAGTCAAATGCACCTAACTTATATGGTGACTTAATTCACCAAATTGTAAAAGAATAAAATAGGGCATAGTACATGGTCACATTTTATGCAAACTTGTATAATAGAAGCGCTGTCTGTATATAGTATACGGACAGCGCTTTTTTATTGCACATATAAGCTAAATTTACATTTCATTGTTCTCTAGGGCATCTTCAATATATTTAAGATCTGCCTCATCTAACTTTGATTCATCTACGGCTCCGTATTTATAAGCATTATAAATTTGAGTCAAACGAACAGGCCCCTTACGTTCTCCTCTTTTTCTTTGGTCCCGTAATAGGATTTCATTTGGGGTCATATCTTCTGTTATAGATATACCTTTATGTGTAATATACTCCAAATAAGCCTTATAAAGCATTCTTACCTTGGGCAACTCTTCTTGTTTACGCCCTAAAAGACTATTAATTTTATCCGAAAACTGCCCCATTCTATTGGCAAAGTGATTTTTAATATACGATCCCGATAACATGCTTTCACGAATCTCAGATAGTTCAATGGAGTCCTTTTGAATACGTCGTTTTTCTATTCGTCTAGTCAAATAATAGGCCAGCCCAATTAAGGCTGCAATTATGATAATAACAAATAACCATTCGATGTATTGATCCCAAGGTGAATCCGTGTGGATGGGTATTTCCTCTTGGATGTCTTCATGCATCTCTTCTATTCGGTCACTCCACTCCATTACGCTGTCTCCACCGTTAGGGTTTTGATTGCGAATACCTCGTTCTTTGATTCTCCTTGAAAACCAAGACCCGAATTGAGCAATCGGCATGAGGGCGAATCTGACCAGTGTTTCTAACCACCCCAAACTCACATTAGAAAACACAAGCATGAGGCCCAAAAAAGAAAATGTGAGTAGGAAAATTGAAACAATATTAAAAGCCAATACGCGTTTACTTTTTTGCATTATATTTGCAGATGTTTCTTGATAAGCTGACTTCAAATTCATGCTAACTAAGTTCATTATGACTGATAAGAAGAATACAGTATAAAAGGGCTGTAGCGCTGTTAAATACCACCTTAGCTGGCCAACACCAACGGATAAGGCAATGAACAACATGACCAAAAATGTTTGAAAGAATCTTCGAAAGAAGAAATGAGTATTGTCTTTTTCGGTTATAAAGGATATCCCGTTCATCCAAACAACTACAAAATAACCGCCCATAATCATTTGACCAGTGAATGCAAAATTAGGGTTAAATCGAATGCCAACCAATAAAGATCCTACAATCCCTAGCAGTCCTAAGTACTTAAATTTTTCCCTATTAAGATCATCAAAACTAGATAATATATAACTCACTAATATGCTTGCTAAAAATACCACTGCAGTATATGTGAAAAGTCCTGAGATGTTAAAGTTTTTGTAAAAGGCCCGTGCCAGCATAACAAAAATAAGAAATACTTTCATACAGTCATAAGCAAACTTAAGGAGAAAATTCGTTGTTTGATCAAGCCATTTGAACATGAATTGCCCCTCCTTTGGTGTCACCAAACTTAGGCTGATGCACATCAATATTTCGGTTTAACAAATGTAAAATATCACATTCAGCCAATACAACCACATGGAGATTGTAACCAGAATTAGCCATGTGGTTCATCCGCATAACAACTTCAGTGGACAAATTTTCTGTAATGTAAAACACTGTATGGTGTGACTCATATAAACGTTCATATAGCTTTAAAAGCTCTAAACCTGTTAACTTATTGTATTCTGAGAGTTTAGCCAATACTTCAAGTAAGACAAGTCTTTGACCATGTCCCACATCTGGAAGAATAGCTTGACCAGCCTTTGCAGATTGAACAGCTGCAGTGAAGGCCATGCCAACTGGAACCTGCTCAGCAATTGCAGATTCAATTAAACTTGCAGACAAATTTAACAAATCCTCAAAACATGCTGGGCACTTGTATTTCCAATCTGCCTTAAAATGAGCCGTGTTTAAAAGAATCATCAGGGCAGGATCTGCCTTATGGTCAAAATTCCCCACCATCATTTGTCCACTTCTTGCTGTTGCTTTCCAGTCGATTGCATGAAATGGATCACTTCCCGTATATTCTCTGAGCCCTACTTTTTCAATGGGATCAGGCATAATCCAACGTCTGACAGATACACTTCCATCCGGTTTGTTAGGAATGAATCCAAGGCCCTCAAGTGGTGTAACTTTGGGATAAACAATCAATTCATTAGGCATGTATAACATTTTCTGAGCCTTTTCAAGACCAAACCAGTCCCCCGCTTTAAGGTCTACATCACAAAAGGTGTAATGCCCTCTTTTTTCACATGTCACTTCATATAATTTAGTTAACTTTTGAAATGAAAATAATGAAGTCACAGAAATATGGTCATACCTTGAATAACCTTTCGCTTTTTCAAGCTTTTGATTCTTAATGGTTAAGTGTTCTGGATAAGCCCCTGCTATTCTTAGCCAAGGTAAAGGGAGGATCTTATGATTCATTAACTCGATTTTCATTGAAACACTATCCCCTGCATACAATCTCATGTTACTAAAGGAGCGTTTATACTCCAAATTTTCTAAAGCTTTGTCTTTAAAATATCTTAACAGGCCATAAATAACAGCCAGTGCCAGGACAATTGATAATAGTGTGCGCATACTTCACCTACATTTTTTCTGTGGGTACAGGTGCTTCCTTTAAAATATGTCTTATGATTTCATCTGCTTTTCTTCCAGTAACAATGGCATTGGAGTTTAGTATGAGCCTGTGTGATAAAACAGGTACTGCCATTCGCTTAATGTCATCAGGCATTACGAAGTCACGTCCTTCAAGAGCGGCGGCGGCTTGCACGGCTTTAAAGAGTGCCATGGTACCACGTGGGCTAATCCCAAGTTCTATTTCTGAATGTTCTCTAGTTGCTTGTACGATTAAAATCATGTATTCGATAAGTTCTTCAGTGATGTTCACAGTATCAAATATTTGCTTGGCTGATTCTAGTTCATCGTTTGTAATAACAGCCTCAAGTGTCTCCATAGGATTTTTAGCTTTGAAGCGTTTTAGAATCTCCATTTCTTCCACTAAACTTGGATATCCCATGGACAATTGCATAAAAAATCTATCCAGTTGGGCTTCTGGTAAGGGGAAGGTTCCTTTAGTCTCTACAGGATTTTGTGTTGCTATTACAAAAAACGGAGACTTTAACTTGTGCGTCTCACCATCCACAGTAATTTGTCTTTCTGCCATTGCTTCTAACAAACTGGACTGTGTACGAGGAGTTGCTCTATTAATTTCATCCGCTAATATAATCTGGTTCATAAGGGGACCTTTTTTAAATCTAAACTCTCCCTCTTTTTGATTATAATAGTTAATACCGGTTAAGTCTGATGGCATCAAATCAGGTGTAAACTGAATTCTCGAAAACTCTGCATTCATGGATCTTGAAAGTGCTTTGGCCAGCACCGTTTTCCCCATTCCAGGTACGTCTTCTAAAAGAACGTGACCATCACAGAGTATGCCAACAATTAATTGATCTATCACATCATCTTTTCCTATGATTACTTTTTGAATGTTTGATTTAATTTTTTGTCTTAGTGCCCGAACCTCTGATATTGACATAAAAAGCCTCCTCGTCTGCTTGAATATTCCCATTTAATTATACTAGGAATTTTCTGAACATTGCAGAAAGAGAAGGCTTATAAATCTTAACTATTGTTCACATTTTAAATAGCAACTAGACTTTACACTTGTAAAGCAGGTCTTCTAGACGTTCACTTTGACTCTCCAATATTGTTCTAAGATCGTCAAGATTACATGCTGGATTTGAAAGTTTATCATAGAAATCTCTCAGCATTTTCAAATAAGATATTTCTAGATCTTCTAAACTGTTCTTACCCAAGTACTTGTAATACCCTGTTACATCTAACATGATAATCCCGTTCTCAACGAAAAACTCAGTTAAACTTTCCCACTGGTCATACCTATGCTCTGAATCCAAGAAGGCCAACATGTCTTTTCGTCCAGACGCACTCAGCAAGTTTTGAATGAATTCAGACTCCCCTAAATGTGCCATCATGGCTTCTTTTGACTTGATAATATCCTGAGACTTACTTGAAAAGAAGGCTTTTTCAAAATAAGTATAGAAGGTTTCTCGATCCATCGTTTCACCTCTTCACACCATTGTCGAATATACAATATATTATCTTTATCTACATATTATCATTATACTGTAAATTAATTCAATTTTGGTGTATTAGGAGAAATAATTTCAATTTTTCTTACGTACGTCAGTTATCGTCTGAAATTACTCATTAGGATCCTTCTTTTTATACTGAGAAGGATGTTTTTTAAAGAAATCTGATTTAGGTTCTAAGTGTTTTAACTCATGACTATTTACATCTAAAAATGATGTAAGAGGATCGAAAACAATATCCCAGTCCCAAAGTAGTCCACCCATATTAAGGTGGTCTGCAATTTTCTCACATCCAACAGGTGCAATGGGATGTAACAATGTAAGTGCCGTCTTTAATACATGAAAACCATCTGCAAGTGTTAAAAGTCTTAGATCTTCATTTCCCCTTGCATCTGCCTCTTTCATATTTTTTGCCCAATGTTTGTTCATTTTTCTTAGGTAGGCATCTAAGACATAAACAAGCCTATGAAACTCATGGTCAACCATAAAACGTTCATATTCTATGACTGCTTGGCATGAAAGCTCATACACTAAATCACTTGGTAAACAATCAGGTATTTTGCTGTTATTATATGTTTGAGCCGTATAAAAACAAGATCGGGCCAAGCGATTAAATATGTTGGTTAAAAGGTTACCGTCTTTTAGAACTGGATCATTTCCAGTAGATTCCCCATTTGGTGCGTAAACCATAGGTGAAAAACTAACGCTTTTACGGGACAAACCTAAACTTAAAAAGTGAATCCGTAATTGTTCAGCTGTATAGTGTTCAAGGAGTTCATGGGCTAGGGGCGGCTTTGTAAGACCACTACTACTTGCTTTATTATTCATATACAGAATGTGTTTATTTGCCACAAGATTGGGCAGTTTATACGTGGTCCAGTCTATCTCACTATCTGGCAAATAGCCGTCTAAAGCGGGAAATAGCCCCATCTCTGCAACTCCATAAAAATAAATATTGTCCTCTCCAATAAACTGGTAGACTTCTGATTCATCGTGATTCCACCAGTCTTTCCAAGTTTCTGGACCTTTACCCTTAGACTCTAAGTAGGTTTTTGTAAAAGATATGGGTGCCCATAAAGACTCGGGCCAACACCAAAATGTTAAGTCTTTAGCTTCTGGCACCGATATCCCCCAACTAGAGTTACCTGTTAGTCTAAATGGAACCAGGGTTTTACCTGTTCGATAATAAATGTCTGTGGCATCCAAGACTTTACATGCTTCTTCTCTTTGAGTTAGGGATTCAAAATTTAGAATTACTGCATGTTTACCATTGTCGGTGAGGGTATGTTTTGGCAGTTTCCCATTTACGAAATTGGTATAGGTGTCAGACTCATAATCCTTTCGTTTCAGATGAATGACTGGTGCCTTTAAAAACTCTTCAATTTCCTTTATCACATACGGTCTGGTTTTTCTTTCATCTTTTAAGAAAGCCATTCTACTTTCTAGAGTTTTATTATATGCGTCTAATTTGAAGTACCAGTTTCTTGCAGATTTTAATATAGGCCGTTCACCTGTGACAATACTCTTTGGGTCAATCAGGTCAGATGGCATGTAACTATGTCCTAAATCACACTCATCGGCATAGGCTTTTTCGGATTTACACCCGTGAACAGGACACTTTCCCCTTACCTGACGACCATTTAGAAACTTTCCAGAGGCCTCATCGAAAAACTGTGCTTTTGATAATTCAACCAGTAGCCCTAACTTTTTAAGTTTATTAAACACATCATGGGACAAAGATGCATGAATTTCACCTGCCCGTCCAAACGCAGACGTAGCGTAGAGTTCTGGTATTATATTAAAAGCTTCTAATGTCGCTTTTTGATGTACATGATGGTCGGTTACATATGTTTCTAGACTTTTTGTAGACCCTTCAGCTAGGCTTTGTGCATAACTCACTTCCATAGGTGACCCATAACAATCTGTACCAGATACAAAAATTACATTGTCTTTCCCAATCCGATCTCGCATAAAACGTGCATACACATCGGCGTGAACGAAGAGTCCACCCAAGTGCCCAAAGTGAAGTTTTTTATTGCCATAAGGCATGCCTGCCGTTATAACAGCGCGTTTAGGAAACTTTGGTCTTTCTTTCATATTTACATTAATCGTGTTTTCATTTCTTTCTTTTGAATGCATCATATGCCTCCTTTTCAATGTGAAGTGTAAGCCAAACAAAGCATAATCGATTATTTTTTAACTCAAGTTCTAGGTTCATAAAGGTAAAAGTAAAATAGTTTTATGAACGCAAAAAGCCCCTACAATCTCATAGATTGTAGGGGCGTGATTATAAAATCCGCGGTGCCACCCTAATTAGGTAAAAACCAACTCAATTCAGGTACACAAATTCTATACCCTAGTTCTGTAACGTGAACAAACGTCATAGCATCACCAATACTGGATCCGTATGCAGCTCCGAGACTTGTTTCACCAACCAATTCACTACCCATTCTCAGCATGAGGGCTCTCTTTGAGTTACAAAGTGGGTTACTCTTCTCTTCATAGCTTTTAAGTGTTTTTATGGAGTATAATACAAGACTCAATAATTGTCAAACCAATTATTGAAAATCTCCGAATCTTTTATCGTATCTTTTATTGTTGTTATTATCTATTATCTTTGATAGTACACACGAACTGGTCTAAACCTGAATCACTCATGTCTTTACACTTAAATCCTTGTTTTTCTAAATAAGACATTTCTTTAAAATCAGCTTCCATATACATTTCAGGAATTCTGGTATAATCCATAACTATTTCAATCATCTTCATACCTAGACCTTGCCCTCTAGATGATTCTTTCACTGCAAGGTGAAGGAGTTCCAGTCTTTCGTTATTATATTGTTTTAGTCCAATAATACCAAGGGGCTGATCATTTTCATACATTACATAAAAAAGACCCTGTTGTTTTGAATACATGCTCTGTGCTGCACTTTTAATCTTGCCATCTGTAGGACCAAACATTGTAAGGCCGAATATTTCTTTTATGTCGGCATTGCTGTAAATTTCATGATGATTTTCTAATAATATGAGTTCCATTATGTTAGCTCCTTAAATAGCTTAATAAATTCCTTTTCTGTATCCTCCATCATTCTGAAGGAAAAATCATATGCGCCAACCAATTCTAATGTATTGTCAACATGGGTGTCAAGCAAATCAGCCAATTCATACTTTAAGATTGTATCATCGATCAGTTTAACTTGTTCTCTTTCTTGATCAGTTAATTGTGTCAGTCCAAGTACTTCTTCAATGAAACTTTGTAAAACTTCTTCCATTTTTAAATACTCTGGTAAGAGACTTTTTACGGGTCTAGTAATATCTGAAATATACGCTTCAGAAGCATCATGTAACAAACACGCTAACTGAACTTTTTTACTATAGCCACGAAGTGCAGCTTCTTTAGCACAAAATATACTGTGTTGCCCTACACTGTAAAAATGTTTAACGTGTCCATTTCCTCTACACATAAGTGACAGAGCGTGTGCTATATCCTCGATTTTAATTTCGTCTTCTCTTGGGTCAAGAGGCCAGAACTTCAATCCGCTATACGTACTGATAAATTTACCTTTTCTCATTTTAGTCTCCTTTTTCCATCACATATGCACACAACTTTGTGAAAGGATTGATTTAGTTTTACAAAGTTATTTCTTATACTTAGACTACTTAATATATATACAAAAAAATCCCGCCCACACAGAAAATGTGCATAACACATTTTCTTCGTAAGCAGGAATTCACGGTTCCTGGTAGAAACCCCCAAACCATATTATTGGGGTTATACGAATCACTTTAATTATAAAACACTAGTCATATATTTCAAGTGTTTCCTGCCCTTCTTTAATTGGCAATGCTGCAACGAGCAGTCCAGCAAAGAGAACAGCAATTCCAGTGATCGACAATATAGTTAAGGTTTCACCAAATATCAAAACACCTAACATTGCAGCTGTAAAGGGTTCACCCAGTGTTAATGTTACCGCAGTTGGAGAGGATACGCCCTTTAAGCCAAATGCAAACAATGTATAAGCAAGAGCTGTTGTTATACCACCTAAGTGCAGAACAATTAAAGCACCTTTAGCGGTTATTACCCAGGAAATATCCGATAACATGAGTATTGGAAGTAACAATAATCCACTTGTAGCAAATATTAATCCATTGGCTGTCAGTCGAGGTAAAATATCAAAGACATTTTTTGACGCTTGAACATATACCGCATAAGATAAACCAGCTCCCAGTGCAAAGAGGACACCTGTGAGATTTACACTCATATCTGCTTGACCTGAAAACAACATATAACAACCAATCAGAGCCATACATGTAGATAAGATCCATACAAGAGTGGGTTTTCTGCCTTTAATTATTTCTATAAATGCTGTGAAGACTGGTGCACTACCGATCGCCATAATTGTTCCAAATGCTACACCGGTCATCTTTACACTTGCAAAGAATAGCGGTTGGTAAAGTCCTATACATGCGCCAGCTAATAAGACAGCTGGTATGTGATTTTTTTCAAGCTTAATTTTTCCATCAACACGAAAAGCTAATAATAACATGACTAAGCCACCCACTAACATCCGCATAGCCCCAATTGAAAGGGAGGACGCTCCCTCTGGTGCCAATCCTTGTGATGTTCCTGTTGTTCCCCAAAGTATCGCTGCAAAAAGGACTAACCCCTTATATTTAAACGTTTTCATATTGCCTCCATTTGATTTTGATTTGAAAATTGATTATAACTTCGCATTAATAAAGACCCTTTTTCATCAGGGTCTTTATTGTAGGTGAATAAGAAGTCTATCCACAGTATATTCAATTAAAATCAATTTTTCTTGTCCACAACTCATATGGATTTGACCATATCTCTTGTTTTCCTATATTGAAGTGGTGAAATTCCTACGTTTTTCTTAAAAGCACGACTAAAAGAAGCCTGGTTTTCATACCCTGTCCTGTATCCAATTTCTAAGATGGAACAGTCCGTTTCTTTAAGCATGACTTTTGCATGTTCAATACGTTTCATTTGAACATACGCCATAGGGGACATACCTGTTCTATTCTTAAACCATGCGTTATAGTATGTTGGATTAAAATGTTCTAACTTAGACAATACATCAATCGATAAATTTTTCTCAAGATTATGTTCAATGTATCTTAAAGATTCAGGTAATCTATTTTCACTTAAAAAACCAAATGCATACCGCATAAGACTCGGTAATTGATCGGTCTTGTGTGTCCCCGCCTCTGCTTGGAGTAAGACCCTTAGAGCTTTCCACCGGTCGTCCATCTGATGATATATACCTTTGCTTAACTCAATATGTTTAAACTCAGGGAGCGTTTTTTCAGGTATATCTACCACAATGAACTTATTCGTAGAATGTGCATAAAAATCATGTCGACATGATGGGGGTAACAAAAAAATGTGGTCTTCATCTAAATTTAGATCATACTGATTTGTTTTGATAGATAAAGTTCCGTCAAGGGGCACAATGAGTTGATTGTATCCGTGTTCATGGGTGTCTGATTGGTTTGTATAAGATCTTATTTCACATAATACATGTTCAGCGTGCATACTGACTCCTTTCTAGATAAACAAATTAAAACAACTATTATTTTACCTAAAACTTACCAACTTTATCTGGATTGATTCTAAATGCCTTGTCATCTATAGCTCTTTGTACTGCCAAAATTCCGTCTAAGTGGTCATACTCATGTTGAAAGAGTTCTGCTAAGTCACCTTCGAACTCAATTTCATGGTCTGTCCAATTTAAATCTTTATATTTAACATGAACTTTGTTATATCGCTCAACATAAATCTCTAGTCCGGGGAAACTCATGCAGTCATCCCATAAACAATAGGTTTTCTCTCCAACAGGTTTCATGATAGGGTTTATAAATGAGATAATACGATTTTCGTATTTCATGAAGATTATTCTATAATGTTCATCAATTTGTGGTGCAGCAATAGCTCTGCCATACCCGTATTTTTCTTTAAATGCATCAATGGTGTCATGTAAGTCCGTCACCACTTGGCTAGCTTTCTCAAGCAGGTTCTGGGTTACCATCTCGGATTTTTTATATAATTTTTCATTACCAAGTATCAAAATCTCACGTTGTGCCATAATACACCTCCACAATTGAGTACATTATATAACCTTTGTAATAATACTACAATAAAATTAACATCCCCTTCACCCACCTCCTTGTTCCTAAACCAAAACTATGATAAAATTTCGTCAAGGTCAAATAATGTTCTGTTAGACAAAGCGCTGATGGTTCTCGACCACATTTTCATAGCCTCTTGGCAACTTATGACAAGAATTAAAGCTCAAAAGACTTTATAAGGTCAGCTTCGGACACTATCCGACGCTGGCCTTTTTATGTGTAAAAGATTGTATGGTTATCCAAACAGGAATCTAGCCAACACATTTCTACCATATGGTTGTAACGGCATTATGCCGTTTACTCCACAACACGCAGGGGGTGTTTGTGGAATATAAAAGATAGGAGAGACGTATGAAAGACACAAAGCAGGGATCGATTTACGAACTGAATGGCAAACCACCACTAGGGATTGCCGTTCCTCTAGGTATGCAACATGTCCTAGCGATGTTTACAGGGAACATTGCTCCAATTATTATTATTTGTAATGTTTTAGGATTACCAGCAGAGCAAAAAGCATTTATGATTCAATGTGGGATGATTGTTGCAGGTTTAGTTACATTTGTACAGCTTTATCCAGCAGGTCCGGTGGGCGCAGGGCTACCACTTGTTATGGGTACGAGTTTTGCATTTGTGCCAACTGCAATCGCTGTTGGTGGTACATATGGACTACCTGGAATACTCGGAGCTTCAATGATTGGCAGTATTGCAGAAATTGCAATGGGCTTCTTCTTAAAACCACTTAGAAAATTCTTCCCACCACTTGTTACAGGAACAGTACTTGTTGCAATTGGCCTCTCACTCCTACCTGTAGGTGTTAAATACTTTGCAGGCGGTGTTGGTGCACCAGACTTTGGTTCACCTCAAAATCTAGCACTTGGTTTCTTTGTACTTATTACTATTATTCTTCTTCAACGATTTGGCAAAGGTATGATGAATGTTGCTGCCATCTTAATCGCACTCATTCTTGGTTACCTAATTGCTATTCCTATGGGTAAAGTTGATTTTACAACTGTAGCAAATGCGAGCTGGTTCAGTTTCCCTATGCCACTTAAATACGGGATTGAATTCCACCTAGACGCAATTCTAAAATTTGCAGCTGTATACTTAGTTGTTGGTCTTGAAACACTGGGTAACATTTCTGGTATTACACTTAGTGGCCTTAACCGTGAAGCCACTGACCGCGAAATGTCAGGTGCGGTTATTGCTGATGGCGTGGGTAGTGCCTTTGCAGCCTTCTTTAACGTATTACCAAACACTGCATATGGACAAAATGCTGGTATCGTTGCAATGACAGGCGTTGTAAACAGATTTAGTGTTGCTACTGGCGCAGTATTTTTAATGTCTGCTGGTTTAATTCCTAAATTTGGTGCCATCTGTGCAGCTATGCCTTCAAGTGTTCTTGGTGGTGCTGTATTAGTTGTATTCTCAATGATCACAGTAAGTGGTATTCGTATGATTGCTAAAGCAGGTCTTGACGGACGTAACGGTACAATCCTTGCAATCTCGCTTGGTCTAGGTTTAGGCTTCGCACAAGTTCCAGCAGCAATCGAACAAATGCCTGGCGTATTGAATCACTTCTTTGCAGATTCAGTTGTAGCATCAGGTATCTTAGCACTACTATTAAATCTTGTTTATCCTCAAGCAGATGAAGTTGTTAAAGCTAAGGATCAACAAGCGGCATAATATAGAGATATAAGGAGCGAACAGCATGTTATCATTTAACACCTACCATCGGCCGCAAGCTCTAGAGTCGGCTTACGAAATTCTGAATAAACACAAACGCTCACAAGTCATTGGCGGAGGCGCATTCCTTAGAATGGGTAACAGAAAACTTACTGATGTTATTGATCTGTCATCTCTGAACCTCGACACTGTTCAAACACATACAGACCAGATCGAGATCGGAGCAATGACAACATTCCATACATTAGAATCTGGTGCACACATCCCCCAGAAACACCGTGCATTTTTCAAGGAATCCCTTGGTCAAATTGTAGGCATACAACTCAGAAATATGGTCACTGTTGGAGGAACTGTGTATAGTCGTTATGGCTTTTCAGATCTCAACACTGCGCTTCTTGCCCTTGGTGGTGCTGTTCATCTTTATAAATCGGGTCAGATATCCATTAAAAACTTTTTTGAACAGTCCTTACCCGACCGGGACATACTTATAAAAGTCTGTATACCGTCAGCCTTTGACGCTGCAAGCTTTAAATCTGCTAGGCTTTCTACAGCAGACTATGCACTCTTAAATCTTGCAGTCACGGTTACAAGTGGGCAGTACAGAATTGCAGTCGGTGCTCGACCTCACCGTGCAAAACTCGCCTTAGAAACAATGCACTTACTCAACTCAAAAGGATTGTCTCATGAAACGATTGACCAAGCAGCTGAGACACTTGCTATGGAGATGCCTTTTGGGTCAAATCGTTTGGCAAGCTCAACCTACCGCCAAGCTGTAAGTAAAGGA
>Ga0070724_10001103_pt1 | contig 16718 bp, 14 predicted proteins | sample tdDd001_FD_67278 | JGI IMG/M metagenome (GOLD analysis project Ga0070724, IMG submission 67278) | Marine sediment microbial communities from the Atlantic coast under amendment with organic carbon and nitrate - tdDd00.1 | ecosystem: Environmental > Aquatic > Marine > Coastal > Sediment | place... | reverse complement strand
GACAAGTCACCTAAGTTCTCTGGCACCGTTAACCACCCAACTTATGGCTTAGTTCCGACTTTTAACGACGAAAAGAGTGAACGCTCTTATCGCTTACGCTTTGGCACCATCAATACGACTAACGGCACAGGTTGGTCGATCGATGCTGCAATTGGCGACCACCCATTTTATGGCACGATGACAGCCGTCCAAGTTGGCCCAGTGATGACCATTCCGGTGACAGATAATTTTTACATTTTCCCTGTTCTGTACGTCGGTGGTGTGATTGTTGAAGACAACTTGGACTTGCTAGCAGAAGGGGCGGTTGATCCTAAGACGGGCGCTTCACTTGGTTTGCGCAGCAGTGGTATTGATGTGGCGTCTTTGATCGCAACGGGTATGGCATACGCGCGTTACACTATCAATGATAACTGGTGGGTGTTAGGCAGCGCTCGTTACACAGGTTCAATTCAAGGCAAAAACTGGAGTGATGACGTAACTGAAGGCGGCATGCAAATGGCGTCATTTGAGTCGGAGATCTCGGTGGCATATCAAATCAACAGCCATCAAAACATCCGTATGAACTACAAAACCGACGATAGCGAAGATACCGATGATACGTACTGGGTAGAGTATAACTACGCGTTTTAATTGTTATTAGGCACTAATACATAGGCTATTAGTGCCAACTTTTTATCGACAACTTTTTGTACAGGTAGGTCAAATGAAAACCAAAGCTTTATTACTGAGTACAGCGCTATGTGTCGCAGCACCCGCTATGGCGGTAACAGACATCGCAGGTATCAGCGTGCCAGATAGCATTTCGATGCAAGGTTCTGAAATGGCGTTAAATGGCGCCGGGATCAGAAGCAAATTCTTTATGGATTTATATGTCGGTTCGCTCTTCACACCCAAAGCGATGACAAAAGGCAACGAGGTCATTGCCAGCAATGAGCCTGTTGCGATTCGCCTTAACATCACTTCAGACATGATCACATCAGAGAAGATGGCCGAAGCGGTGTATGACGGATTTAAGCTGGCGATGGATGGCGACATCACGCCAATCAAACCAAGCGTCGACACCTTTATTACCGCTTTTTCTGAACCGATCAAAGAAGGCGATCAATTTACCTTCCTGAGTGTGCCAAGCCAAGGCGTGACCGTGTTTAAAAATGGTCAACAGCTCTCGGTTACAGAAGGTGAAGAGTTCCGCCGCGCGGTGCTCGCCATTTGGTTAGGCGACGATCCCACCGATGACGACTTGAAAGAGGAAATGCTCAATCAGTCGTAATTGATTTTAACAGGCTCATAGCAGGCCACCGTTTACCGCGTGGCCTGTGTTTGGCTTGTGTATCAATGCTTTTCCTATTTTATTATTAAAACCAATAAGTTAACTCGTTTAGGTTATTGGTTTTAACTTTAATTAAGGAAGCAAAATGAAAAACGGCAAAATAAAACTGTTAGCAGCGGCGGGCGTAATGATGCCGCAATTAGCGCTGGCGCATGTCGGTGATCATGGATTGGTTAACTCATTCTCCCAAGGTTTTTTACACCCAATCTTAGGCCTTGACCATTTGCTGGTGCTGCTGGCAATGGGCGTGTTGGCGAAGCAAGCAACAACTCAAAAAGCGCAACTTGGGCTGATCGCGAGCGTTATTGGCTCAATGTTGGTTGGCGCTATCGTGGGTAAATTGGCTGGCGCAATCAGTGGTATGGAGGCGCTGATCTTGGGCTCGGCGTTTGTTGTCGCGGGGACGATTTGGAAAGCGCGAGATGGTGTAAAAGGCAGTGCCGCTATTTTTGTCAGTTTGTCGATTGGTTTAGTGTTATTTCATGGCTGGGCCCACGGCGCGGAACTGCACGGCGCCAGTCTTCTTCAATTTATTCCCGGTATGTTATTGAGCTCGTTAATGCTGCTTGGTGCCGGTCATGCGATAGCGCAATACCTACCGTCTAAAGTGCTTGCCTTCATCGTTGCTTCAAGTGGTGTTTTACTCACGGTGACTGGATAAGTTAACTCCCTGATAGTTCATATGAATTCCTCTAAACGACTCGCGGTTAAGTCGCGAGTCAGTTTGATAAAAAAATAATAGGTAGCAATGTATGCAAGAGTTCAAAGTTCTCGAGATCAAAGAAAGTGTGTTTGATAACAACGACAAACAAGCGGAGATTTTACGCCAAGAATTAAAACAGGATGGGCTGTTTTTGCTTAACTTGATGTCGTCGCCGGGCGCTGGGAAAACCACGACTTTGGTGAGTACTATCAATCATCTAAAAGACGATCTCAATATCGGCATCATGGAAGCGGATATAGATTCTGATGTTGATGCCAAGACTATCGCTAATACCGGCACTAAGGTCATTCAACTTCATACCGGCGGCATGTGTCACTTAGATGCTTGCATGACAAAACAAGGCTTAGTTGGGCTTGAAGCCGATAACATTGATCTGGCGATTTTAGAAAACGTCGGCAACTTAGTTTGTCCGGCTGAATTTGATACTGGCGCATCGAAAAACGCCATGATCCTCAGCGTGCCGGAGGGGGATGATAAGCCACTCAAATACCCGCTGATGTTTTCAATCGTAGATGTGTTGCTGATCAATAAAATCGACGCCATGGACTACTTCGATTTTGACCTTGAAGCGGTCAAAGAACGAGTGGCGCGCCTGAATCCGAATATCAAAGTGATCCCGGTTTCGGCCAAAACGGGCGAAGGGATTGAAGAGTGGGCAAGCTGGCTGCGCACTGAAGTAGCTGCTTGGCAAGGCAAGGCGTAGGAGATTTTCTGATGGTTAAAGAGAAAGTACTCGATCTTGCCAACAAGATCAGCCGAGTTAAACGCGGCAGTCGCTCGGGGGTTACCGAGCATGATCCAGAATATAAAATCCTAGCGCCAATTCTAACCGAAGAAATGGCGGAAGTGACATTGTGCCTTGCCCTACGTGAGCCCAAAAGCGCCGCGGAGGTTGCAAAAGAGTGTGGCAGAAGTGTGGAAGAAACCGAGCAACTGTTATGGCAGTCAGCGGTGGCGGGCAGTGCCTTTGTCAATGAAGTGGATGGGGTCGACAAATACTGGATTGATGTCTGGGTGCCAGGCCACATGGAGATGATCGTCAATAACAAGGAGCTTATCGCCAAGTACCCAGAGCTTGGGGCGGCGTTTGATGAGTTTGGTAAAAAGAAAGGGCCACTCGCGGCGGGAAATATCCCTGTCGGCTCTGGCCCGATGCGTGTCATTCCAATTGAAACCGCCATTGATGGCGAAACCAAGACCGCGTCTTATGAAGAAGTGTCGAAGTACCTAAATGACAACGACACGTTCTCGATTTCAGATTGTGCTTGCCGAACTTCACGCGAAGCGATGGGTGAAGGTTGTGGTCACCTTAAAGAAGAGATGTGTATTCAAATGGGCCATGCGGCCGAATATTACGTGCGGACTGGCCGTGGTCGGTCGATCTCTCGTGATGAAGCGTTTGAAGTGATCAAAAAAGCCGAAGCCAACGGCTTGATGCACAGTATTCCCAATTTAGATGGCTCGGGTAAAACCCACGCGATTTGCAACTGTTGTGGCTGTGGTTGTTTTGCTCTGCGCCTTGCTGAAATGTGGCAAAACCCTGACATGATCCGCTCGAACTATATCGTTAAAGTGGATAAAGAAAAATGTGTGGCGTGCGGTGAGTGTGTAGAAGCGTGCCCGACCAATGCGCTTAAGCTTGGCCAGAAACTGTGTGGCGGCACCGCGCCAAGTGAGCGAACGGAGTTTCCGTACGATACCGAGTGGGGTGAAGATAAATGGAACCCAGACTATCGGATTAACAAAGCCGTCGTCGCAGAAGGGGGAACCAGCCCGTGTAAAGCTGAGTGCCCGGCGCACATTGGTATTCAGGGTTACATCAAACTGGCGTCGCAGGGGAAATACACCGAGGCGCTGCAACTGATTAAGCACGAAAACCCGTTTCCTGCGGTGTGTGGCCGTATTTGCCCGAAGAAGTGTGAGTCGGACTGTACCCGCGGCGATATCGATGACCCTATCGCCATTGATGACATTAAGAAGTTTATTGCCCAGCAAGATCTTAATGCTGACACCCGTTATATTCCTCAGGTTAAAAATCAGCACGACAAACCGATTGCGATTATCGGTGGTGGCCCGGCGGGCTTGTCTTGTGCTTATTTCTTGGCTGTTGAGGGTTACCCTGTCACTGTATTTGAGAAGCAGCCGGTACTAGGCGGGATGTTATCGCTTGGGATCCCATCGTATCGATTGGAAAAAGAGGTCATCAACGCAGAAATTGATGTGCTACGTGAGCTCGGGGTTCAGTTTAAAACTGGCGTTGAGGTTGGCGCTGATGTCACACTCGCTGAGTTACGCAAGCAGGGTTATCAAGCCTTTTATATGGCCATTGGCGCGCAAGCGGGACGAATGCTTGGTATTGATGGTGAGCAAGCTCAAGGCGTCATGTCTGGGGTCGATTTCCTACGTGAGGTCAACTTAGGGAATAAAACGGAACTCACCGGCAAAACGGTTGTAATTGGTGGCGGTAACGTGGCCATCGATGTGGCGCGTACCGCAGCAAGGCTTGGGGCAGAAAGTGTTGAGATGTTCTGTTTGGAATCTCGCCAGCAGATGCCAGCCCATCAAGAAGAAATCGATGAAGCGTTGGATGAAGAGATCGCCATTGGCAATGGCTGGGGACCAAAACGCATTATGACGGACTCGGGCCGTGTGGTGGGGATTGAGTTTAGAAAGTGTTTGTCGGTATTTGATGAGCAAGGGAAATTTAGCCCGAGCTTTGATGAAGACCAGGTCAAAGTGATTGAAGCTGATCATATTTTGCTCTCGGTTGGCCAAGCGATGGACTGGGGCAAACTGCTTGAAGAGAGCAAAGTCGAGCTAAATCCTAATCAAACCATTCAAGCAGATATGGCCACCTTCCAAACTAACGAGCCAGATGTGTTTGCTGGGGGCGATGCGTTAACTGGCCCGCGCTTTGCCATTGATGCTATTGCCCATGGTAAAGAAGGCGCTATCTCGATCCACCGTTTTGTCCAAAACGGGCAAAGCTTGGTGCTTGGGCGAATAAAACGCGATTACCGCGCTTTTGACAAAAACAGCCTTCACCTTGAAGGGTACGACTGCGCCAAAAGACAAAGCATTGCTCATGTTGATGGCAAGCAAGCGAAAACCACCTTTAAAGATCTGCGCGAAACCTTTAGTGAAGAGCAAGTGAAGCTAGAGACGGAACGTTGTTTGGGCTGTGGTGTGGTGGTGGCCGATGAGTTTATGTGTGTCGGTTGCGGCGCGTGTACCACTCAATGTAAGTTTGGCGCCATTTCGCTGGTGAAAAGCTATGAGGCGGAAGGGGTAGATCTTCGCGACGCGAAGAAAACCATCATTAAATACGCTTTAAAACGTAAAGTAAAAGTGGCAGTGAACAAGCCAATTAAGCGCATTAAAGCGATGTTCTATACTGGCGGTTAGCCAGCAATAACCTTAAGCGGTGGCGGGTATAAGGCATCATACGCGTTATACAAGCCCCGCTATACCTTAAGTTGCGATGAAGGAGATGAGATTTGCACGAACTAGGGGTCGTTATCGAAGTGGTAAAGACGGTGAATCGAGTCGTCGCTCAGAATGGCCTAACTCGGGTCGACACCATCGTTTTGCAAATTGGTCAACTCTCTTCCATGATCCCGAAATACATTGAAGAGTGTTACCCAGCAGCAGTCGATGGAACGGCGCTTGCTCAAACCAAGCTAAAAATAGAAGTTCTGCCTGCCAACGCGATTTGTAAAGAGTGCAACCACGTTTTTAATGTGATTGAGTGCCGCTCTCACTGTCCTGAGTGTGAAAGTCCTCAGTGGGGGCTGTTATCGGGGCGGGAGTTCTTAGTAAAAGAAATTATCGCGGTTTAACCGGGCGGCGAAACGCCTAGAATAAAGCAAAAAATCCAGCTGCGAGGCTGGATTTTTTTGTTAAAGGTAAACAAGTAGCGTCGAAACTACTCTTTTCCTAAAAACTCATCATAGCGGCGGATCAAAGAACGCTGGTCGTCTTTACCTCTTTTCATGAGTGTTTTCCCTTCGCTAGAACTTTGGTCTTCGTGGTTGATAAGCTCTTCATAGTTTGCTTTCAAGCCCTTAAAGGTTGGCTTACCTTTGTCAGTGGCGTACGGGCTAAGTAGGGCGATCATTTTGATGACCCCTTGATACACCGCCACGCGGGAGATCTCTTGGTTGCGGGTGTTGGCCATCCAAGAGCTGAGCCAAAAACCGGCCACAAGGCGCATTAACTCAACCAATTCGTAGATCGCGTCGTCATCAATGTTGATGATGCCTTCTTTTTTCAATCGGCACAAAGAGGTATGAGCGCGCGCGCTCAGTTGTTTATGGGTGCTCAAGTACTGCTGGTGGAGGTTTTCATCCTTAAGCAGAATATCGGGCATACAGGCATGGAAAAATCGAAAGCGCCAAATACTGTCGAAGATTTGGTCGCAATATTGGTGTAGAAACTCAGCGGCAGAGATCTCTTCAGAAGCCGGTAGAAAAGACTCTCCCATATAACAGATATATTCATCAAAAATGGATTGGATAATGTCTTCTTTATTTCTGAAGTGGTAATAGAGGTTACCAGGACTGATGCCTAAGTGCGCCGCGATATGGTTAGTAGTAACTGAGCGTTCGCCATGTTTATTAAACAGCTCTAGGCTCGCATAGATGATCTTATCACGGGTTTTCATTTTTCATTCCAAACAGACATTAAAAGCAGTTTTATCCTTGAACTAGCCAAGATACCGACTAATGGTAAAACAAGCAATTGCGTTGAGGCGCCTAAGCGATTGGTCGTACCATTGTAGGATCAGACAGTTAGTGAAGCCAGTATAATCTGTACTGATTAGGACGTCATGTCTCGTTATTGGCAAATAAGATTGAAAGGATGAATAAATAGGGGAATAGGCCAAATAATAGCGTGAGTTATGTATAGGAAAAAAAGCCTAGCAAGAAAGCTAGGCCAGATATTATTGGGTCTTTTTAGTCAATTGGTTGTTATTACCAACTGGCGTAATAAAGATTAGTATTCCCAATGTTCAATGCTATGCGCACCAAAGAACTGGTTAGGGAAGTAATCTTCACAGCTACCTTCACGCCATACGTCAGCGGTAGCGCAGTGCAAGCCGCCACCAAAGGCGTATGCGTCACGCAGATCAACAGGAATAACTTCAAAGCCAAGCTTATCAAACTGCTCCATTTGGCCGGTTTCTGATGCTTCGACACAAACGGTTTTGTGGTCAAGGATCAAGGTATTCATCGACAGCCAAGTACTTGAGTAACAAAGTGGCGGCGGGTTATCCCACGCAGGGTTAACCGCTTCCACAATTTCCCAATCATTTTTCTCAAAGATTTCACGCTGGCCTTTAAACAATGGGCGGTGCGGGTTGAGTAACATCAATCCTGGGCGCAGTGGGCAGAATGTCGCATCGATATGAATTGGGTGGTTATCTTCAAAGCTCAAGGTGTGAACACGGAACCCTTGTGGTTCGTATTTACGCTTGATCCAACGAATACCGGCGAGGTTAGTCGTTAAGCCATGTTGAACAAAAATGTCTTTGCCCAAGCGCATGACATCGGCAGCATCAAATAAGATATCGGTCTCTTTGGTGCTGTACTCTTTGCGTAGTGAACGCGCTAGCGTTTCTTCGTCGGACAAGTGCTCGTAAGCCGCCACATAATCCATACGGAAGCTATCGTCCGATAAGCGAGGACGTGGTGCTTGTTCGATCAGGCAGTTAGGATCGGATTCAAAATATTCACGCAGTAAGTCGGTGTAAGCTAGGTACTCAAAATAGCGGCTTCTAAAGCTCATTGGCGCCATTAGAATACTCTTACCCATAGTGAGCAAACAGTCACGCGGTGGCATCACACCAAAGCCAGAACTTATTGTAAAGTCGGGAGTGGTGATGCGTTCGTGCCAATCGACGGCTCCAGGACGGTCAACAATAATACCTCGGTCAGAGAGCGTTTTGGCGAAACCATTAAGACACTCATTTGCACGGTCAATCGACTCTTGGGTACGTCGACCCGCTTTGCTGCCGCGCATCGGAGAGTCTGCTGGAATTTTCTCATTACTTGCAGGGCAGGCTTCTGGAATGTGTTGGTTATCAGCAATCCCTACGATGACGTGACGCAATGGGTCAAAGTCGTTGTAGGATTCAACACGTAAACCTGGTCTTACATAAGGAACACCGGAGTCTTTTCTCTCTAATGGTAAAGAGGCATTAGGATAAAGGTCGTTAGAAATACTCATTATAAATCTCCTGAAGGATTAATATAAATAGTGAGAACATATCTTTAGATATAATTTAATGATAACCGTCACGTACGCCCCGACTAATAATTGTTGGTAGCGTAGGTGATGAACTTGTTAATGGGTTCGTGTTTGCAATAACCTGAATAGAACTATTACTGTCTGAACATCACAATAGCTATATTGCGCCGATTATCATTTCATAATAGTCATTTAATGCTAATAAGTGACGGTTTTCTGCTGTTATGAATAAATTGGTATTTCCCGCGTGCCATTTGAGCCTTCGATAGGGTGGCGTTTTGTAGGTGTGTGGTTCTATTGAGGTTTTACTTGCCAATTATATGTGACGTGGATCTCTTAATTGCGGCGTATATGTGGATTTGTGCCGGCTTTTTCCGAACTGCCTAATTAAGCAGGAAATTGTATTATCATGGCAGGTTTTAGCTAGTGCCACTCTCTTATTGTTCTTAATATTATTAAATCACGTGAAATATTAGCGTTCTTTAACTGCATTATCTACTACGGCATTATCTTGTGTTGCTTTAGATGAATGGCAGGGATAAGAACGGCCGTAACCGTATCAGGGTAATTAATTTGATGTGCCTAAGCAAAGTTGGTTTCCAATATTAGAACACTGATTTAAGGAGATATAAGACAATGGGTAATTTCTATGTAGGCTCAGAAATTGGGCAATTACGACGCGTTATTCTTCACAGACCAGAGCGCGCGCTTACTCACCTGACACCATCTAACTGTCATGAGCTGCTGTTCGATGATGTTTTAGCGGTAAAGCGTGCGGGTGAAGAGCATGATTTCTTTGCCAATACGTTACGAGAGCAGAATGTTGAAGTGCTGCTTTTGGGGGACTTACTGGCAGAAACCTTGGCGGTACCAGAGGCAAAAGAGTGGTTGCTTAACACTCAGTTGTCCGATTATCGGTTTGGGCCAAGTTTCGCCAATGATATTCGTTGCTTCTTAGCGGACATGCCAAACCAAGAGCTAGCCTCGATTCTGCTCGGCGGTTTGAGCTACTCCGAACTGCCTATTCATACATCATCCATGGTTGAGGGGATGCATCAACCCACCGATTTTATAATCGAACCGTTACCCAACCATCTGTTTACTCGTGATACCTCTTGCTGGGTATATGGCGGAGTGTCAATTAATCCGATGGCGAAACCTGCCCGTCAACGTGAAACCAATCACCTGCGCGCTATCTATCGTTGGCATCCACTCTTTGCGGCCCAAGACTTTGTTAAATACTACGGGGATGAAGAGCAAGCCTATGACAATTCAACGATTGAAGGGGGAGATGTTCTGGTTATTGGTAAAGGCTCTGTGTTGATTGGAATGTCGGAACGCACAACGCCCCAAGGGGTAGAACAGCTCGCGTCGAGTTTGTTTAGGCATGGCCAAGCGAAACAAGTCATCGCCTTACCATTACCCAAACACCGCTCGTGTATGCATTTAGATACCGTGATGACTCATATGCGTGAAGATACTTTTTCGGTCTACCCAGAGGTAGTGAGAGACCAAACCCAGTGCTGGTCATTAACCGGAGACGAGTCAGGCAAAGTTAAAATTACCCAACAGAACTCATTTGTTTCGGCCATCGAAAAGGCTTTGGGCGTTGGACAGCTTAATTTGATCACCACAGGCGGAGATTGCTTTGAAGCCGAGCGTGAGCAATGGAACGACGCCAATAATGTTCTAACAGTGAAACCGGGTGTGGTCGTGGGGTATGAACGTAACGAGTTTACCAATGAGAAATATGACAAGGCGGGTATCACCGTGCTGCCCATTCCTGGTGATGAACTTGGCCGCGGTCGTGGGGGCGCTCGTTGCATGAGTTGCCCAATTGAACGTGATGGCATTGAGTAGAAATTAAACCGACGAACTCGCAATCAGCCTGATTTGCTGAATCGAAGCATAAACAAAAGGACAAATAAGATGACAAAACCAACCGTTATTGTCGCATTAGGTGGCAATGCAATTCTGCGCCGTGGTGAGCCGTTAGAAGCTAATATTCAACAGCAGAATATTGCCTACGCAGCAGAAACGATTGCTGAGATCAGCAAGGAATACAATGTGGTATTGGTTCACGGCAATGGCCCCCAAGTTGGTCTATTGGCGTTACAGGGCTTGGAGTACAAAGCCGTCGACCCATACCCATTGGATGTTCTCGGTTCGGAAACCCAAGGCATGATCGGTTACATGCTGATGCAGGCATTGAAGAACTTACTGCCGAATGTACATATCTCCTGCATGTTGACTCAAATGACCGTCGATACAAACGACCCAGCCTTCCTTGACCCAAGCAAACCGATTGGCCCTGTTTATCGGTTGCAAGAGGCAAGTGAGTTAGCTGAGAAGTACCATTGGACGATAAAGCCCGATGGTGAGTACTTCCGCCGCGTCGTACCAAGCCCACTGCCGACAGGAATTATCGAGGAGCAAGCGATCAGCGCATTGATAGCACTCGACCATCTTGTTATTTGCACTGGAGGCGGAGGCATTCCGGTTTGTTATCAAGACGAAAAATTAGTTGGGGTAGAAGCGGTCATTGATAAAGACATGTCAGCCGCCTTTTTGGCTAATCAATTGCGCGCTGATGCGCTATTGATCCTCACCGATGCTGATGCGGTATTTACCGATTGGGGAAAACCGACCCAAGCCGCGCTGCGGTCGACAACGCCGAAAGAACTCGCACAATATCAGTTCGATGCTGGCTCAATGGGGCCAAAAATCGAAGCTTCCTGCGAGTTTATCAAGCAAGGCGGTCGCTTAGTGGGTATCGGCGCACTACAAGATGGCCTGCGCATTCTAAAAGGTGAAGCCGGCACGACAATCGTCGCCGACTAACTAGATAAAGATGTCATTAAAACGATTTTCGGCCTGATTGACAGGCCGAGCACACAAGATGTTCATAATTTTAGAGGGAAACACTATGGCTTTTAATCTTCGTAACCGTAATTTTTTGAAGTTGCTTGATTTCACTCCGCGAGAGATCTCACATTTGCTAGAGCTTGCCGCCGATCTCAAAAAAGCAAAATACAATGGCTATGAAAAGCCTTGTTTAACGGGGAAAAACATTGCACTGATTTTTGAAAAATCGTCAACTCGAACCCGGTGCGCATTTGAAGTCGCGGCGTACGATCAAGGCGCAAGCGTCTCTTATCTTGGCCCATCGGGTTCTCAAATCGGCCATAAAGAATCAATGAAAGACACGGCTAGGGTATTAGGCCGAATGTATGATGGCATTGAATATCGAGGTTATGGCCAGAGCATTGTTGAGGAACTCGGTGAATACGCGGGCGTTCCGGTGTGGAATGGCCTAACAGATGAGTTCCACCCGACTCAAATCTTAGCCGATTTTCTTACCATGCAAGAGCATGCTCGTGGTAAATCACTACATGAAATCGCGTTCGCGTATTTGGGCGATGCGCGGAATAACATGGGTAATTCCTTGTTGGTTGGCGCGGCGAAGATGGGGATGGACATTCGCCTTGTTGCGCCAAAATCGTTTTGGCCAGAAGATGAACTGGTGGCTCAGTGCCGTGCTATCGCGGAGCAAACGGGTGGCAAGATCACCATGACGGAAGATGTGAAAGAGGGCGTGTCGGGCTGCGACTTTTTGTATACCGATGTCTGGGTATCCATGGGCGAATCTGAGAGCGCATGGGACGAGCGAGTTAGGGTGATGACTCCATATCAAGTTAACATGGCAATGATCAAAGCGACCGACAATCCTCATGTGAAGTTTATGCACTGCTTGCCCGCGTTCCATAACGATGAAACCAAAGTGGGCGCTGAAGTTGCCGAGAAGTATCAGATGAAAGGGTTAGAAGTTACCGAAGATGTGTTTGAATCTGAATACTCCATCGTTTTTGATGAAGCTGAAAATCGAATGCACACAATTAAAGCGGTGATGGTCGCAACGCTTGGCCAATAGCGCTGCTATAACGCAATGGTAGATAAAATGCCGATATTTATATCGGCATTTTTATGACCGCAATAGGCAAAGGACAGAGGTTAAGGTTGAAAAGATAACTCGAGGGCAACTTCATCACAGTGATATTGTCGAGGGCAACGTTCACAATCTTTCATTATTTTCTGTGGCAATAAGGAGCGAGACGTTATTTGAAACCCCAGTTTTTGAAAAAAAGTAGGTACTCGAGTTAAGACAAATACTTTCTTAATATGCAACTGTTCCGCTTGTTCTAGCAAATATTCAACGATCGCTTTACCTTGGCCTTGACCTTGGTGGTTAGGGTTAATACCCAAAGAGCGAATTTCAGCCAGTTGAGGATCATAGCTGTACAATGATGCGCACCCGGTCACTCGTGAGTGCTGTTCTGCTACCGCAAAAGATGGTAGCTCTCTTATTAGTTCTTCGCGCGCTCTGGGTAGGTTTGCGCCGAGTTCTGCCCATAGTTCCACAAGGCTTTCGATATCATCAAGGTCGGGGTGCTGCGCTTGACGGACGCGCTTTCTGATTGGGGATTGGGGAGTGACGACGCTATCGCGCCCGTTAGATGGTAAGTTATGAAGAGCAGGCGTACTTTCAAGCGTTGCTGGTCGCATCATTTCAATCCGAGCCTTAACCTCAGTGGAGCTACCGGTATTAGTCGCTATTTGCCTCATATTTACTCCCTCTCTATTTTATGCAATTACAAGGAGCACGTTATATATCCATGTAATGAAAACATAATTTTATTAATATATAAATTTTGGAACTAGTAAAGAGCTGCCATAATCATGCGAATTTCTGCTGGTTTTATTCTTAACTGGATACTGTTTGGGTTTCTATGCTTACAAGTTTGAGTGTTTTGTCACATTTTTACCTGGCTGTCTGGCATAAATATCCCAGTGGCAACATTTGAACCGGAAGTTTTATTTGTATTGAAATAGTGAGACCTATGAACGCATTTATTTGACTGGGCAGGAATTAGCAAGTATCTGGCAGGTTTTGGCTAGTTAAATATGAGCTCAACACGCACTATTAACTTAATACATAACATATATATGGTCGACCACAAAATATGCTATTAACGCCTTGAAAAAGGAACGGATATGTTGACAGGTTATTGGTCTATTGATGCATTTATTTTAGCCAACGTGATTCTATGGGTTGTTGTTGCGCTAATCTACGCTTACTACCAGTTCATCGGTGGTGGACTGCTTCATGATCAAAGCAAAGACGATGAGCAAAGGAGCGAGTTATGAACACCAAAACGTTGGGTTATGCCACCATGATAGTCTCTGCAATCTTAATGGGTTGCGTAGGGCTATTTGCCCGTAACATCAATACCAGCGGTGATGTTATCGCCTTTACGCGGATGGCAGTGGGGGCAATATGTATATTTGGTTTTATGCTTTATCAGGGAAAAGTGTCACAGATAAAAGAAACTAAGTTGTCTCCGCCAGTGATAGCAAGCGGAGCCATGTTAGGGTTGTGTTTAGCCGCGTATGTGTCTTCCACTCAATACACCACTTTGGCTAATGCGGTGTTTTTGATTTATACCGGGCCTGTGTTCTCGACGATCCTTGCGGCGATTTTCTTAAAGGAGAAAATCTCTAGCTTAACAGCCGGTTTACTTACCGCTGTGTTCATTGGTTGCTTGCTGATCATCGGCCTTATCAAGAATGACCCTGTGACTGGCATTACCTTTTCAATTTCATTTTCTAAAGAAACCTTTATTGGCGACATGCTGGGTCTGGCTTCTGGGGTGGGATACGGTTTATACCTGTTCTTTAGCCGCTATCGTACCGATGTGAGCTCTGACTCGCGATCGTTTTATAACTTTCTGTTTGGCGCGGTTGCCATTGGCGCAGTGTTCTTTGTTAAACCGCCTTCACTTGCGAGCATGGATACCAGTTCGTGGATTTGGTTAATCTCTATGGGGTTCTTTATTGGCTTTGGCGCGTTAACGTTATTAACGATTGCGGCAAAGCACTTAAAAGCTGCGGAACTCGCCTGTGTCTCTTATTTGGAAACCGTGGTTGGTGCTGGGATTGGTATTGCTATGTTTGGGGAGTCGTTAACGATGTTACAAGCTATTGGCGGTATTTTGGTTATAGGCGGAGGCATGGGTGAGATTGTTGTTAGTATGAATAAAAAACGCAACGCATTTAAAAACCAGTCTCTGGAGCAATAGATGGACATTGGTACGCTCACAACACTGAACTGGGGGCTACTTTTGATTGCCGTGGTCGTCATGATTGGACTGGCTATTTATAGCAATAAGATCATGAAGACCCAGCAAGGCGAAAGCGGATTTCTATTAGCAGCCAACAGCCTTGGCCCGTTCGTTGGCGCCGCAACGATTGTCGCGACGGGCTTTTCTGGTTGGGGGTTTATGGGCTCGCCTGGTGTGGCGTACAAATATGGCGCGATTGAGCTGCTGGGTAATTTCTTTTTTTCTCCCGCCATGATTTTTGCGGTGCTATTTTGTGCGCGCTTTTTACATCAAAAGGCGCAATCTATTGGCAGTTTAACCATTCCCGAATACATTGCCCGAAGTCATGAAGGGTCGCCACGGGTTAAACGGATTGTTCAAGCGCTGGCTGCGGTCATGACCATCATACTGTTATTGGTGTTTTTAGTCGGGCAAATTAAAGCGTTAGGCTTATTAGGCAGCCAATGGCTAGGAATTGACAAAGACGCTGCTTCGTTGCTAATGGTCGGGATCATCATTTTATATACGTCTGTTGGAGGCTTGGCCGCCGTTGCCTTTACGGATGCGTTTATGGTGATGGGCATGTGCGCGTCGGCTTTTGTTATCGTGTTCACCGTTTTTAGCGACATGTCCCCGAGTGAATTGATATCTGCCTTACACACGGTAGACCCAGAGTTGGTTGAACCAAGCTCTTCTGGGCCGTATGGTTCTTCGGTTTGGCATGTATTTATGATGCTGCCGTATGCGTTTATCTATAGTACGACCTTGCCTTATATGTCGGTTCGTTTTATGGCGTTGTCGAAAACGACTAAAGTCCATCATGTGGCAGCCTATATGACGCCAATTGCGTGTTTATTGAGCTTGGTGCCCATTGCGGGTTTATATACTCGGATCAAAGTTCCTGACCTACTTATCGCTGATGAAGCAATGCCGGTATTTTTGGTTAATTTTCTCTCACCATCTGTTTCGGCAGTGGTGACATTATTTATTCTGTTTGCAATGAAATCGACGGCAAACTCGGTCTTGCATGCGATTGCGGGCTCGGTGTCCCATGACTTAAGGCAGGCTATTTGGCCTAACTGCCAACTTTCCGAAAAAATACTCCTGCTATTAAATCGCAGTTCTGTGTGGTTGCTGGGTATTACCGGTTTTGTGGTGATGATGTTCGCCCCGCCGTTTATGTTATCAATGTTGGCGATATTGGGCTCAGGAACCTTAATGGCGGCTTTGGTTGCGCCTATATTACTGGTTCATTTTATGCCATCGACGATATATGCCGCTTTGACCTCGATGTTGGTCGGCTTTGGCTCTAGCTGTGTGTTGTTTTTCAGATTTGATTTAGGCTGGGTTGAAGCGCCGTTATATGCCTCTTTCTTAGCCTGCAGCAGTTATTGGCTAGTGGCGAAAGTTGGGTTGATTTATGATGAGTACGTTTTTAATAATGCATAATTTGGCCGAAGGTAAAGTGAAACTTAGCCGCGTACAAATCGAGCTTAATCAGATTCTATTTTCGAAAACTGATTGTTGATTTGACCTTCTACCGCAACGCTATTGGAAATGTCCTTTCTCATATCGACGTGATTAGCGCGGTATTCACGAGGTGTTACTCGTAATAGGCTTTTAAACTTGGCATTGAAGTTGGACAGGGATGAAAAGCCGACTTCGGAGCCAATATGGGCAATGGTCCAGTCTGTCGCGACCAAATAACGAGCCGCCTGACGAACACGCTGTTCGATCACGTATTGGCGAAAAGTAACCCCAAGGTTGGTATGGAAAAAGCGCGAAAAAGTGCTTTCGGCCATATGGAGTTGACTGGCTACCATGGCAACCGATAATGGCTCAGCAAGGTTTTTGGCGATATAGGTTTGCGCCAATAACACTCGGTTTTCGGTACGTTTAACATTGCTGATTTCAAAATGACTATCAATAAGGTGGCGCGACGCCTTTTGATGGGATAGCTTTTCTAAAAATTCTAATAAATTAAGGACTTGAGAAAAAGCGAAGGTATTTTCCATCCGATCTAAGATTGGCTCGATCTTTCCAAGCTCCGGCCCCTCAAATAACAAGCCATTTTTGGATAACTCTAACATTGATTTGATAGTATTGAACTGAACGCTATCGACAAAAGTTTGGCCAAGAGCGTTGAGTCGAAAGTGTAAAACATCACAGCCATTAGGACGGTTTGTTTGGTCTTGGGCAAAAGAAAGGCGATAGGGGTTAAAAGGCGCCAGTAATACTAATTGACCCACATCTAATG
>Ga0070724_10001102_pt1 | contig 16719 bp, 13 predicted proteins | sample tdDd001_FD_67278 | JGI IMG/M metagenome (GOLD analysis project Ga0070724, IMG submission 67278) | Marine sediment microbial communities from the Atlantic coast under amendment with organic carbon and nitrate - tdDd00.1 | ecosystem: Environmental > Aquatic > Marine > Coastal > Sediment | place... | reverse complement strand
GTTAAGATGAGAATACGACCGTATTACATTTATCAGTGCGATCTGTCCCTTGGAATCGAGCACTTTAGAACACCTGTATCCGATGGTATTGAAATTATGGAAGGTCTAAGGGGGCATACTTCTGGATTCTGTGTACCGACATTTGTTGTGGATGCGCCTGGAGGTGGTGGTAAGATTCCTATTATGCCTCAGTATTTGATTTCGGAATCGGCAAAACGGGTAGTGTTGAGAAACTATGAAGGTGTCATCACGACATACACCGAGCCGAAATCATATAAGTCAGAATGTGATTGTCCCGATTGTAAAGAGGGCGCTCATAAAATCACAGGTGTTGGCGGCTTGCTTCAAGGGAATCAGCTTTCTTTGGAGTTAAAAGATTTGGAGCGTCATAAGCGATCCGGTCATAAAGAATAATGAAGCGATACATTGAGTTACCTCTCCAGATATTGAATTTCAAATACTGGAGAGGTTTTTTGATGAGTCAAGCGGAAATCGAAAAGGATGTATTTACATTTATATTACTAGTGGGCATGTTAAGAATGGAAACTGGAAAACAGGGTATAAATACTAAGTAGGGAAAGAATAAGAGTTGATGAAAAGATGAGAGGTGGTATTATGCTAAAAGGTAAAGCTTTAGCATTATTGATGAGTGTTTGTCTTGTATTCAATGCATTTTCGATAGACTCTTTTGCATCAAATCCTAGGGAATCAAATCCACACAATGCAGCAATAAAATATGTTGATATTGATGAAGTGCCTTGGGCGAAAAATGCAATAGACAAGATGAGCAAGATGGGCATTATTAAAGGGAACGGTATAGGTGAGTTTAAACCGAACAAACCAATTACAGAACTTGAAGCGATTGTTATGAGTATACGATTGGCAGGATTTGAGGATGATGCACTGGAAATGCACAAGTTGATATCATCTGGTAAAAAGTCTGTTAAATTCAAGACTCATTTTTGGGCTTATGGATATGTCTATACGGCGATTAAAGAGGAAATTTTGCTTGAAAGTGACCCCTTAAAAAATTTGAATGCTTCTACCAGTAGATTCGAAGTTGCGGTATATGTCGTCCGTGCTTTAGGTCTAGAAGATGAAGCGCAGGATAACATGAACAGGAAACTACCATTTAAGGATGCAAAATATATTCCAAGAGCGTATGTCGGGCATGTTCATGTAGCTTATGACCTTGGATTGATGACGACCTTCCAAAACGATATGTTTAAACCATATAAAGCAGCCACAAGAGCTGAGATGGCCGTTATCTTGTCACGAGTAGACGAAGATGTGTATTTGTTCACCAAAGACTATAATCGGTATTCAGGCACCATAGAAAAACTGGACTATCGTGGCTACGACATAGTTATTGATGTTAAATACAAATCGGCGCATGAGAGATTCGATTTTGCCAGAAGTGTAAGAGTGAATTTCAACGATGATAAAGGCGATCTGGATGACCTGAAAGTAGGTGACAAGGTCGAGCTTTGGGTTGAAGATGATGATGATGTTGTTCGTATTGATGTAGAACGCAATTTGTATGAAATCGTAGAAGGAGATATCAGACGACTGGATTATAGAGGCGATGACATTCTCATCGATATTAAGCATCAGACGGCACATGAAGGTTTTGATTTTATCGATAAGGTGGAAGTGACTATCGAGGGTGACGAAGGTGACGTAGATGACCTAAAAGTAGGCGATCAAGCCAAAGTTTGGATTGATGGTGATGATAACATTGTTCGCATCGATGTAAAGCGTCACGTAGTGATTACAGGGAAAATCAGACGCCTTGATTATAGAGGTGATGATATTGTCATTGATATTTATAATCAGACCGCATATGAAGGTTATGATTTTATTCGTGATGTAGAAGTGAACTTCAGGGACGGCGAAGGCGACATCGATGACTTGAAAGTAGGTGACAGAGTCAAGGTTTGGATCGATGACGGTGATGAAGTCATTCGCATTGATGTAGAGCGAAATCTATATAGAAGAGTAGAAGGCGATATCAACCGTCTGGACTACAGGGGCGATGACATCCGCATTGATGTTAAACATCAAACAGCACATGAAAGATTTGATTTTATTCATGATGTAGAAGTGATTATCGAGGGTGACGAAGGTGATGTCGATGACCTGAAAGTAGGCGATCAAGTCGTGGCTTTGGTTGATGACAATGATGATATTATTCGCATTGATGTAGAGCGTCACTCAGTGATTACAGGAGAAATCAGACGTCTGGATTATGGCGGTGATGATATTGTTATTGATGTCAATGGTCAAACAGCACATGAAGACTTTGATTTTGCTTATGACGTTGAAGTGAATTTCGAGGATGGCAATGGTGACACTGATGATTTGAAAGTTGGTGACGATGTCGAGGTTTGGATTGATGACGACGATGATGTCGTTCGTATCGATGTAGAGCGTCACTTACTGATTACAGGGGAAATAAGACGCCTGGATTATGGTGGTGACGACATTGTTATTGATATCCATAATCAAACAGCACATGAAGCTTATGATTTTTCGGATGATGTGGAAGTGAATTTTGAAGACCGTGAAGGCGATGTCGATGATCTGAAAGTAGGCGATCAAGTCAAGGTTTGGCTTGATGATGATGATGACATTATGCGTATTGATGTAGATCGTCAAGTTATGATTGAAGGAAAAATCAGACGTCTTGATTATGGCGGTGATGATATTGTCATAGATGTATATGGTCAAACGGCACATGAAGACTTTGATTTTGCATATGACGTGGAAGTGAATTTTGAAGACTATGAAGGTGACATTGATGACTTGAAAGTAGGCGATGAAGTAGAAGTCTGGCTTGATGAAGATGATGACGTTATTCGTATCAATGTAGATCGTGACTTAGTGATTTCAGGTAAGATCAGACGTTTGGACTATGGACGTGATGATATTGTCATAGATGTCTATCGTCAAACAGCAGATGAAGGTTATGATTTTGCGTATGACGTGGAAGTGAATTTCAAGGACGGCGAAGGTGATGTCGATGATCTGGAAGTAGGTGACGAAGTTGAGGTTTGGGTTGATGACGACGATGATATCGTACGCATTGACGTAGATAGAAGATTAGATTAATGAATTGTAATGGGGAGTTGATTCTATGTACGGAAAGTATTTATTAAAACGATTTTCATCGCACAGGATTCTGTTGACAGCAGTATTTCTTTCAGTACTTATTCTGATGACTGTATCAACTAAAAGCGCAATGGCCGACTCGGTAGAACCTCTAGATGCCTGCATCGGTGTTGACCATCCGCCATTTGATGAGTCGTATGAGGGTGATGGTTACAGCTATTTGAAGATCGGTTTGACGATGCCATTGGAATACTACGACGAAGGGGCAGAATTTCTAGGTGAACTTACTAGTAACGGTAACACCGTTACAACAAGCGATGCGTTAGATGCCAATGGACAGTTATTCTTTGTCTTTCCTTTATATTCCTACGGCACATATGACGTTACTGTTAATGATAGTAGTAGCGTTGTGGTTTTTCAAAATGACGTGGTTGTCGATGCATCAGAATCCGTATGCGATCCTGAATCGCTTGCTGTATCTCCTCCAAGAGAAGAGATCGATGAAAGTCCTGATGCAATCGAAGAGATTCCTGAGACTAAAGTAACCGAAGAGTCCCCCGAGGCTGAAGTAACCGAAACACCGGAAACCACAGTCAAAAGCCCTCAGCCGGTTACCGAGGTGTCAGATGAGACGGTATGGTGGCCTTTGCTTATTGTTGTTGTGGGGCTGCTGTTTGTTTCGATTGGAATTGCAATTCTTTTAAAAGGGAAATGTGAGAAGGAGCGAAAGGCTTGGCTAGCTGCAACTATGCGTGCCGCCGCAGCCAGTAATGTGGCAAGGCGAGCTGAAGAGGCTGCTGAAATATTATCCGAAGAAAGAGAACAGCTTGAGGAAGAGCTGAACGATATAAGAAAAACATATCCAAGTGCTGGAAGATCTGGTGGAGAGGAAGCTTGGATTGAGATGGACGGCCGCCGCATAACAAGCCGTGATGTTGCCATGAGACGTGAGGCAGAGCGTGCTGCTTGGGATGAATATCGTAGCGATCCGACTCCAGAGTCCGCAGCTGAGCTTGAGGAAGACTGGAAGGAGTCGGCAACACCTCCATCTGAAGAAGAACGTCGCGAGCTTGATGAAGAGGCAAAGGCCCTTGAAGAGGCAATTAAAGCCGCTAAAAAAACAGAAAATGAAGCTGTTGAAGCGGCCAAAAGTGCAAAGAAAGCGGAAGAAGAGGCAATCAAAGAGGCGGAGGAAGCCCGCCGTGCATATGAAGCGTGTATGAAAGCGGCATTAGCGCCACCGAAGCCAGATACAGGTACAACGCCTGGTACGACAGATGGTCCTCCACTAGGTGGTCCAAGTATTGGTGATGATGGAGATGAAAGTCCTTGTTGTAAAGAGAGTGATCCGCCACAGGAGCGTAATCGCAGAAACTTAGGTAGAGTTAGCATCCCTGTAAAGTTGGAAGTTACTCTTGAAGGCGGCGGTGCTCATGAGGCAGCTGTTGCCGCTAATGACATTAGTGGACAACTTGCTGATGCTTCAGAAGCCCTAGGTTGGATTAGTAAGCTGATGGACATTAAAGGAATCGGTGGCACCCTAGTACGCGACGGCGCGGGCTGGTCGCTCCTAGGATCGGCTGCACCTCCGGCAGCGGGTCAGGCCCTTGACATGCCAGTGCCTACCTCTCCAGGACAGCTGGCGGTTGATACTCTTTCAATTTTAGGAAAAATATCAAGTGTCATTATAGGAAAAGTACCGGAACTTCAGGAGAGAAGATTGCCTGACTGTGATGTTTCGGCCACAATCGTAAATCATGTATTCAGTGTCGAGTGCGTTGAAATATGGATTTGTCGTAACGGACAATGGATTAAAGATAGATCACGCTTTACACTGACATTGATAAGTAAAAGTCGTGGACGTATGACGAAACGGCGCGCGCTCACGTGGGCTCAGGCACAACAACAGATTCGACAGTATGAAGGGATATACAGAGGACGTCTCTCTAGAGCGCTTAACAGACTTGCCGAATTGGAAGCGGGGTGTCGATAATGACAGGAAGAAGCTTAATGTCAGAGCCTAACAGCCGCAAAAGACGTGCAACACTTTTGATTCTTTTAGGCATACTTCTTATAATAATCGGCATTATGGTGATGTTTTTTATAAACGCAGACAGTTCATCAGTCGCAAAACCTCAGGAGGACGTGGAACAACCTGCAGAGGTATCTCAAACCATGGAAGAAGAAATCACTTTATCATCTGATGATGTTGAATCCTCTGAACCGGCATCTGAGTTAGAGTACTTTACCGGTGTAGCGTCAGAACCTGAGGGATTTACATTTATGATGTCGGATGGAACAGCCCATCAAGAAGGTGATATTCCAGCTTTTCATACTGTAACTGAAATTAGTGTCGGGGCAGGGATTAATCCAAAAACAAACGAAGAATCCGAGATCCTACTGGCCGTCATGTCTGCTATACCTGACAGAGAGTTTAGCGTTTCCGTACTTGTTTCCGCTGAGAATTCTGAAATAGACGGCACAACGCCGGATTACATTCAAGGGATTCAATGGACACTCACTTACGCTGGTGGTGAATTTAAAAAAACAGAACGATCAGTTATGGGTGATGGCGTCATAACACAGCTAGCTGCTGAAGATTTTAATATTAGGTTCGAAGGCAAAGAGTCCACCGCTGAAATTGAGTTTTTCGGTCCTATTGGAACTCAATACTACACAGTTATGATCTATGACGAAACATATTGCACCTTGATACACCCTTGATAGTGCTGAAAAGAATAGATTAATTAAGATAAAGCAGGGAAGATATTTCCCTGCTTTTGTGATGGTCGTAGATTGTTTTATAAAGCATTTGGCTCTAAAGGAGTCGATTTATAGTATTTTTTAGTAAAAACATACACATAAACACTATTCAAGATGATTACCCGTAGGACGCTTGATACGTTCCCATCTAACTGTGGCAATGTAATGATTAAAAATGCTTGGATAAGAATTAAGCCTCTTATGCCATGTTTAACGGTAGCATGTCTAAGTGTAGCACCACCAATTATCAGAGCACAGATGCCCAGTAAACTGATACTTACATGGGCGCCGTATGTATTAAGGATGCCGAGGTTATACAGAAAGATGAGTTGACCCCATGCAGCTAAAATCGTCGACAAAGTAATAGACGTAACTCTCAATTTTTTAGAAGACCAGCGCTTATTGTTAGTGTCAACACTTGCAGGTGTAATTCTATCTTCAATAAAAAACTTATAACATAGAATTAGTGCCAAAATAATAATTATCGAAATGATAGGTAATTTGAGCGATTTCAAATGCGCCATCTTATATGGTAAGCAGTTTGTGTACATGATTATGCCACTCGTGATTAGACACAAAGGAGATAATAGAATACTGGAAATGCTTATACTTGATTTGTCGCTTCTCAGTTTGATAACCAGAAATATAAGATAGCCAATACTTGCTACAAAGAGCAAGAAAAAAGCTGGTGCTTCTAGCATCCCATTAGAGGACTTAAAAAGAGTACTTTTCAAATCAATGGTATTTCTTATTCCTGTACCACTCGATAATATCAGTTCTGAAGCCTTCACTGGGATTTTACTGCCGAAGAGGAACAGCAAGACATATTGATAGATACCATTTGCGGTATAGCCAATGAATAATGATGTGATCATTTCATGTCCTTTTGCATTATTCAAGAGTAATCCTGTAATATAACCGAACATTAAGGCAAGAATTGTTGCAAGAATAACTGTAAAAAGAATCCCTATGAAACCGGACAACTGTAAACTTACTGCAATAATAATGGCAAATTGTGCGGCTATTGCGCCTACTCCAATACTAAAATTGAAGCCCATCCCCGCATTAATTGGTATGATAAGTGCTACAGTGATGAGGGCAAAGCCCATAACCTTATTCATGAGATTTTCAATTATGACAAAAATGCCATCCTGATTCGTTGTAATAAGGCTGATCAAAACCAGAACGACAAAGATCAATGTGATGAAATGTTCTTTAATAAAGCGCTTAAAATTAATCCTATAATCCATAAGTCCCCCTAATAGTTGTTCTGCTTAAATATGAGTTATTTTCTATATTCTACCATAACTCGACTTTTGGTGAAATGCTTCAAATGGAATCAGATACATTATGAATCAATAGAAGGAATTTATATTTTGGATGGGTAAAAAGCTTATCATTGGATGGGCACAACCTGCAGTAGTTTTGATATTGTAAGTCATATAACGGTGAAAGGGTGATCTCTATGGAATTAAATGATAGTAAGAAACGATATCTAGCAGACATAAGTCTTGTTGTGTTTGCAGTTTTACAAGGCGCTGCTTTTGTTGCAGGTAAAGATGCATTGGAGTCTATAACACCGATGTTTCTATTGGCCTATCGATTTGGGATTGCAACACTTTTCTTTTATGGATTTCTCAGCAAGAGGATTGGAAAACTATCTAAGGAAGATGTTGTCAAAGGAACGGTAGTTGGAACGGTACTTTTTTCTGCATTTGCTGCACAAACTTATGGATTGTTATTTACGACTGCTTCAAAACAAGGATTTCTATTATCTACATATGTTGTGATGGTACCATTTTTATACTGGCTTGTTCACAAGAAACGGCCTCGATTAAAAGCTTTTGTAGGGAGTGTAATTACTATTGTTGCGATTTATATAATCTCTATGCAAGGCTCATTATCCTTAGAATTAGGTGACGCATTAACACTTCTCGGCGCTTTTTTATTTGGTGTACATATCTTGTCCATTGAGCATTTTACGAAGAACATGAACGTGTTTAAATTGGCTTTTGTGCAGATTTTGGTAGCATTGGTATGGTCGCTGCTGACGGCCTTTATAACAGAACCAATTCCAGCCATGATGACTGGTAGAGTCTGGTACTCGTTATTATTTCTTGGCGTATTTTCAACCTTTGTCTGTTTTACCATTCAAACGGTTGCTCAAAAATACACTTCCTCTAGCCATGCGTCCATAATTATGTCCATGGAATCTGTGTTTGCTGCAATTCTCGGTGTCGTGTTACTTGGAGAGACTATGACAAGCAATATAATAATTGGCTGTGCGTTGATTTTCATTGCTGTTCTCGTGATTGAATTGGATATCAAGCCATTAGGTAGGAAACACTCTAGAGAAACAGAAATTGAAGAGACTATTTGTCCATAAATAGTAAGCATCTTGAACGGCAACAATTTTGACTAAGATTGTTAGGACGTTAGTTTGGACTACAGTATAATGGCTATAAATTATAATCATAAGGACTATTTTATTAATCACTTTTTATGTACCATCACGAGCTATAATGGTATTAGAATGATGGAGAAAGGTCGGATAAAATGATTATTAAGGGAAGATATAGCGAAGCCATTGTATATACAGAGGTGATTGAAGAGGGCGCTCTAAAGCAGATAAAAGATCTTTGTGATATAGAGGCTTTTTCCAATTCGAAGATTAGAATAATGCCAGATGTCCATGTAGGAAAAGGCTGTGTAATTGGATTCACGGCGAACTTAGGAGAGAAAGTCATCCCTAATATCGTCGGTGTGGATATTGGGTGCGGTATGTTAACCGTGAAGCTGGGAAAAGTGGACGTGGATTTTGACCAGCTGGACACATTTATCAGAAATCATATACCGAACGGGAAATCTATAAACCATGACAAACAAGTTGATTTTTTATCTGTACTTAAAAAATTGAAACTCCTCAAAGACTCAAGACAAGATTTGAAAAAATGGGTTAGGGCGATTGGTTCACTTGGAGGTGGGAATCACTTTATAGAAGTCAATATTGATGAAGAGGATAATAAATACCTAGTGGTTCATTCTGGATCAAGAAACTTAGGACATGTTGTGGCGACACATTATCAAAAGGTAGCAATAGACTATCAATCTGGACATAAGGACGCGTCTGGGAAAAAGCTACCAGATGCCATGTGTTATTTGCAAGGAGAAAGAAGAGAAGACTATCTTCACGATATGTCTATTTGTCAACAATTTGCAGCGCTGAATCGTCAAGTTATAGCGAACAAAATTCTGACACATTTGTTTGGACACTATGGATTTGAAAGCTTTCACACGACACATAATTATATTGATTTTGATGATAATATTGTTAGAAAAGGTGCAATAAAAGCGGATAAAGGTCGAGAAGTACTAATTCCGATCAATATGCGAGATGGTTCTATTTTAGCAGTTGGTAAGGGCAATGGTGATTGGAATTGTTCTGCGCCCCACGGTGCCGGTAGGTTGATGTCAAGAACCAAGGCGTTTGAAACCATCGATTTTAAAGACTTCAAAGAAGAAATGAAGGGAATTTATTCAACGTCGGTGACCCGAAAAACCATCGATGAATCTCCGATGGCTTATAAATCTATTGAAGACATTATTAAGAGTATTGGTGAAACGGTAGAAATTAAAGCGGTTCTCAAGCCAATCTACAACTTCAAATCTCAACATTAAATCAAATCAGTTTTATTGTTATAACGCCCAGAGTTTTCTAGGGCGTTTTTTGTATTATTTAATTGGATTCAAATGTGGTAAAATAGTTAAGTTAATGCTTTATACAAATAATCCGAGTTACTTCTAAGGGGTTTTAAATGAGTTACAAATTAATAATAACTGAGAAACCAAGTGTCGCTAAAGATATTGCGAAGGTGCTTGGTATAAATAAAAGAAAAAATGGCTATTTCGAAGGGGATGGTTATAAGATAACATGGTGCGTAGGCCATTTAGTTGGGCTTTCTTATCCTGCAGATTATGATGGGAAACTTCGAACTTGGCGGGTAGATACGTTGCCAATTATCCCTAAAAAAATGCAATATCAAGTCCTTCCTGGGACAAGAGATCAATTTGAGATTATTAATAATCTAATTAATGATGAGGCAACTGAATCACTGATATGTGCGACCGACTCCGGGCGTGAAGGTGAATTGATATTTAGGTTGGTTTATAGAATGTCAAAGACGAAGAAGTCTTTTGAACGCTTATGGATTAGTTCTCAAACAGATCAGGCCATTATTGAAGGCTTTGAGAATTTAAAACAAGGGACAGACTATGATCCACTCTTTAAAAGTGCAATATCCAGAGCTGTTGCAGATTGGTTAATTGGTATAAACGCCACACGTTATTTTTCTGTTCAGTATGATACCATGTTATCGGTGGGCAGAGTACAGACGCCAACCTTGGCAATGATAGTCGATCGTTATGATGCAATTGTCAATTTTGTGCCTGAGATATACTATGAGCTTGAGGGTGTATTCGAAGGCTATAAAGGGACTTGGAAAAATGACAAAGGCGCAAAATTTAAAAATGAAAATGATGTCCTTGATTTAATTGAGGCGTTAAAAGATAAACCTGCTTTTGTAGAAGCTTTGGAAACAAGTAAAAAGTCAAAAGCGTGTCCATTATTATACGACTTAACAGAACTACAGGTACAAGCCAATAAGAAATATGGCTATTCCATTAAAGAAACTTTGGATATCGCCCAGTCCTTATATGAAAAACATAAGGTGACAACCTATCCAAGAACAGATTCAAGACATATTTCAGATGATATGATCCCTACATTAAAACCGCTCTTGGCAAACATTAAGAGAGAGGATCTTAGAGAACATGTGGCTAAAATACTTGAAAAAAAGTTACCTATCACAAAAAGAATTGTGGATAATAAAAAGATTACAGATCACCATGCTATTATTCCAACTGAAAAAATAGCAAATGTTAAAACAATGACTGAACAGGAACGGAACATCTACAATATGATTATTAATAGATTTGTAGCCGTGTTCATGCCGAAATACGAATACAATGAAACAAACGTAACAACCCTTGTTGAAAATCACCGATTTTACTCAAAAGGGAACTCTGTCATTAATTTAGGATGGCGCCAAATTGAGACGGTCAAAGACACTAAAGAAGTGATATTTCCTCCGTTAGAACTAAAACAAGAAGTCGCTGTTATAGAGTATAATAAAGTAGATAAGACATCTAAGCCTAAAAAGTACTTTACTGAAGGTACATTGGTTTCTGCAATGGCCAACATTGGCAGAACCATTGAGGATGAAGTGCTAAAAGAACAACTTAAAGACAAAGGTCTCGGCACACCAGCAACAAGAGCCAGTATTATAGAAAAATTACTGAAGGTTGGCTATATAAAAAGAGAAAAGAATAATATTTTACCGACAAATAAGGGGATACAAACAGTATCCGTCATTCCTGATGACTTGAAGTCACCAGAGGTTACAGGTGAGTGGGAGTTCAAACTGAATCAGATTGCCAAAGGTGAAGGGGATTTGATGGCCTTTATGAATGGCATCAAAGACCAGGTACGAAAAATAATGGATGTAGAAATAAACAGTTCTATAAAATTTGAAGACTCAGGCAATGATGACCGAGAAGTCTTAGGTATTTGTCCTCGCTGTAACAAAAATATATATGAGAATGCCAAATCATTTTCATGTTCTGGGTGGAAGTGTAAACCAAAATGTACTTATGCTCTATGGAAAGAGGATAAAATCTTAATGGATAATAGTATTGTTTTAACGAGCAAGGCTGCAAAAGCTTTAATTGCTAAGAAGCGCATTAAAATTAAATCCCAACCGGATCAAGAAGGCAATTCAATAGTGTATATATTATCTCTTCAAGAGAATGGCAACTATCTAAATTATGTATTAAAAACAACAGAGGAGGATTAAGATGAAATTTATATCATGGAATATTGATTCATTAAATGCAGCTTTAACAAGCGATTCAAACAGGGCGGTACTGACAAGAAAAGTGATTGATACGATTTTGGAAAACGATCCAGATGTTATTGCATTACAAGAAACCAAGTTACCAACTAAAGGACCAAGTAAGAAACATATAGAGCATTTAGCCACTTTTTTTAAAGGCTATGCTTATCAATGGAGAAGTTCTCAGGAACCTGCTAGAAAAGGCTATGCTGGGACCATGTTTTTATATAAAGAAAAGTTTACCCCTGAAGTATCCTATCCAGAGATTGGGGCGCCAGATACCATGGATCTAGAAGGTAGAATTATCACTTTAGATTTTGGAGAATTTTATCTGACGCAAGTATATACACCAAATGCAGGTGATGGACTAAAAAGATTGAAAGAAAGACAAGTCTGGGATGAAAAGTATGCTGAGTATCTTCAGCGCTTAGACAATGAGAAAGCGGTATTAGCGACTGGTGACTACAATGTCGCTCATAAAGAGATAGACTTAGCAAATCCTGATAATAACCGTAGGTCAGCAGGCTTTACCGATGAAGAACGTGAAGGCTTTACCAATCTATTAAACAAAGGCTTTACGGATACCTTCAGACATATTCATGGTGATGTGACAGGCATGTATTCCTGGTGGGCACAAAGGGTAAAAACAAGTAAAATCAACAATTCTGGCTGGAGGATTGATTATTGGTTAGTGAGTGATAGAGTGGCTGATAAGGTTGTTAAATCTGAGATGGTTGACTCTGGTGAGAGACAAGATCATACGCCAACGATGTTGGAAATTGATTTAACGATTTAAGAAATAGAACAGTTATTAAAGATGGGCGGTGTGTATACACATCGTCCATTTTCTTATTAAAAGAGAGCATACATAAAAAAGTGACTTTGATGTAAGAAATCACCTGTTGTTGGCTTCTTTATGAATAGAATTACAAGAATATTGTACGAGAGTGTCAACTTTTGTGCGCAACCACATACAAAACACACATTGCTCCCTTAGAATTACACTATCAACGGGAGATGGAGGATAAAATGGGTATTATTTATACAATATATTAATGAGTATGAATAGAGAATTTTTTTGAAAGTGGAGAGAACTCATGAGGAAAAAAATATTAATCATTGAAGATGAACAACGGTTAAATCGAGCGATTGGTCAGTACTTACACGAACAAGGGTATATCGTTGTATCAGCATTTAATGGTCCAGAAGGCCTGGAAGCCTTTGATTCAACAATGGACTTAGTTATCGTTGATGTTATGTTGCCAATTATTGACGGATACACAGTGTGTCAGACAATTCGGCGTCAATCAGATGTGCATATCATTATGCTAACGGCACTAAGAGAAGAAAGAGATAAGCTACAAGGGTATGAAGCAGGTGTTGATGAATACGTGACCAAACCATTCTCACTTGATGTATTACATGCAAAAATCCGAGCTATTCTATCACGTAGTCGCGGTATTCAAAAAGAATGTGATGATGTTGATTTCAAGCTAGATAGAGAGGCATGCAAGCTTTACATTAATCAAGATGAAGTCTATATCACACCAAAAGAGTTTAAAATGTTAGCCTACTTTATGGATAATCAAGGTGTTGTCTTAACACGAGATCAAATTTTAAATCACATATGGGGCTATGATTTTTACGGTAACACACGAGTAGTAGACACACATGTAAAAAATTTACGAAAAAAACTTGGAGAAAAGGCCAAAACCATTGAAACAGTAAAAGGAATAGGATATAGATTTGAGGCGAAAAATGAAAATTAACATACGTACAAAAACATTTATATTAACAATATCAATCATAGTGATTGCAAACATATTAACCCTTGGAGTCACAACAAAATTTTATCAGCAATATTTTGCGAATTGGCAAATCGAACATACAAAAGAAGAGGTTGCTGAACTGATTAAGTCATCTACTTCAGAAGCGAACTTAAATTTAGATGGGTGGAGCAGCCTACTTTATTCAAGATATGGCACTTCTGTAACCATTAGTGATAAGGATGGATTACCTATCCTTACTGAAACGACGACTTTTAATGCTTTTGATCAAGGGGATAGTATTACCTACACGCATCAAGGAGATTCTCAAAAGTATGAGATAACTATTGCTATCCAACGAATGAGATTAGATCTTATTGTTAGTTCTTTTAGAGGGTTTCAATTTTATATATTTGGGGCTCTACTTATCATATCAATGATATTGTCTTTGCTTTATGCTCACTTTATTACAAAGCCAATACGTACTGTTCATAAAGGAGCAAAACAGTTTGCTGAACTTAACTTTACCAATCGAATCAAAATCAATGATAACAGTGAAATTGGTGAATTAAGCGACAGCTTAAACACAATGGCACGCAGTCTTGAGGAAGCGCTCGATAAATTGAAAAATGAGCTTGATGAAAGAATAAAAGAAGACCAGCTGAAAACAGAATTCATCTCCAATGTTTCACATGAGCTAAAAACGCCACTAAGTGTTATATCGTGTCATGTGGAGGTCCTTGAGAAAAGCTCTGATTCAGTACAACAAAAGGAGTCTTTTCAAATTATTAAAGGAGAGATTAAAAAAACAAATCAAATGATTAATAGTATGCTTGACCTACTTAGATATGAGGAAGCCACTGAAAAGCTTGATTTGAGAACATTTGACCTAAGGGGATTAATTGAAGATACTCTAGTTCTATTTGGCCCACAGCTAGAGAATCGACATATAACTGTAAAGCTAAAAGGTGATTACTGTCAGGTCAATGCAGATCCCGACAAGATAGAAAAGGTAATCGTTAACCTTATTAGCAATGTCGTAAGATATGCAGATGAAAATAGTATAGCGATAATTCAGTGCCAAGAGGAATTGAAAACCATAAGAATCAACGTAAAAAATAATTGTCCAATAATTGAGAATCCCCAAGCGCTTATTCGACGTTTTTATCAAGGCGACCATTCAAGAAGCTCTGAAGGAACAGGACTCGGACTTTCAATCGTTGATGCAATCTTAAAACTTCATGGAAGTAATTTAGAAATCAAGAATGTTGATTCAGGTCTTATGGTATCGTTCGATCTTCCCAAAAGTATCGAACTTCAAAAAACATAAACAGGAAGGAAGATTAATGTGAATAAGAAAAGTGCGCTTATTTTAGGTGTATCTATTATTTTAGCTTTAACTGTATTTGGTTTAATTCTACAAGGACCAATCAATAGACTAAGCAATAGTATTGACAATTACAATTATAATATGGAAAAAAGTATGAGTTCTGAGGCTGAGGGTTACGGAAGGTATCAAATGGTATCAGCTAACGAAAACAACATCATTCTATTAGATACAAAAACAGGTAAGTACTGGAGAAAGTTTATTCCTACAGGTAAAGGACCGACGGATTGGGCTGCTGAGAATACACCTGATTTTACGAAGTAGATAAAAATATATTTAGAAAGCCCTAAAGTCCGTGAAAGACTTTAGGGCTTTTGTGATTATGTTATATGTGGACGGACAGCAATTTTATAGCAGATCTTCAATGCCGTTTATAGTAGCTTGTTCATCGTCATCGATTGGAACGACAATGCAACGCTGTCCATTGATTAATTCCGTCTTGATGGTATGGAGTTTCTCTGGTTTAACATGCAAGACAACATCATACTCTCGTGTAGGTTGATCGTCTTGAACGTCTGGTGTGATATCTTCAGTGTCATCTATTTCAATAATCTCACTGATCTCCTCATTGTCCTCATCGATTACAGTGGCTTTTTCCACTTGCTCAAGTTTGGATTCGAGTGCTTCAATTTGTGTGATGAGTTGCTCTTCTTTTTTCTTTTGAGCATTTTTCTTGATTAATTTGGTATCAACCAAGTTTTCTGCAAGAGGTGGCTCCTCACCGAATTGTTCTTCATATGACGATTCAATTTTAATCGTGATTTCTTCAGAAACGCCGCTTTCTATTAATAAATCTTTAACCTTATCTTTAGATAGAGTGATTGCCTCTTGATCGGTATCCTCATAAGTCTCATTGTGTTCCACAATCAATGTATTCAAATTGTCTTGAATATCTGCAAAGATTTTATCCGAAATATCATCATTGGTAGAGACTGTACTTTTAACAATCGCTTCAAAGGTCTCCAATTGATTGGTTGCCGTCTGTTTTGGAAAACAGCCTAATGCGTTTTCCATTAATTCTGCATGGGGATCTTTGGTATTCTTTGTGTAATACATCACTGTATCGACATCACTACCGCGATCAATAAAACCGGGGTATGTAAAGCCTATTGCTGGCACTTCAACCACCCAGTCTCTAATTCTGGATTTAATTTTTCTTTCTTCATCAAAGTAACCAAGTCCCGGTTTTGATAATGAAACAGGACAAATAGCACAAATAACATACTCATAGACTTCTTCGGATTCATCCAGTTTTCGATTGTCAGACGTCTTAGTCATAACATCATAGACATCATGGTAAAGTAGGATCAAATAGTTTTCCGAACACTCATAAGCATCGATGACTGATTCATAAAAGTGTGAAAGGAGTGCATCTTCTTTCAAGCCACTTTTTGCCAGCATCATTAACAGTTGCTGTTTTTCATTTTCACTATTGTCGTTTAGAGGGAAGTTCAGCTCCAACAGATTGTTGCCGATTTTACCTGAAAGACTTTTTTTAGCTATTTCTAAGTATTTAAATAACTCGTCATCAGGCAAGTTCAAGAAGGTTTCCTTAAACTCTACCAGCTTCTCTTTCTCACTATTTACATAACATCCACATACTTTTGTGAATGTACATTCTTCCTTTTTAAATCGTTTTTTCAGTTCTAATATATCTTTTCTATTCATATGACCTCACCTTTAATTAGCAATATCTTTAGTATAGCGGGTTGTGGGAATTAATCAAATTGATTTTCAAAAA
>Ga0070724_10001101_pt1 | contig 16728 bp, 18 predicted proteins | sample tdDd001_FD_67278 | JGI IMG/M metagenome (GOLD analysis project Ga0070724, IMG submission 67278) | Marine sediment microbial communities from the Atlantic coast under amendment with organic carbon and nitrate - tdDd00.1 | ecosystem: Environmental > Aquatic > Marine > Coastal > Sediment | place... | reverse complement strand
ATCCAGTTCCCACTCTTGTAAAGCGTATATATACCCGTCAAAATTATGAGTGTTCCAAGTGCATTGATGAGGTGAGTGTATTGTAGTAGTTTTTTCTCATTCATGCTATATCTCCCTGATTTAAATCGAGCCGACGCTTATCAAAACCAAGTTACACTAAATAACTCGGTCTATTTATTATTTCCAGCCAAAGTTTGCGCCACCAGCAAGTACTAGTGATAATAGAGACATAAACATAACCATTAGTCTTCTCTTCACGATATAGACCCCCTCGTTAGTCGTCTCTGTCCTCTTCGCTAGTCGGATCCAGATTATTCATACAAATCGGTAATCTGGATCATAAACAGGATAATTTCGCTACGCTATTTTAGATACTTCTAAATTGTGCTTTGCGCCGGCTCTACTTAACTAACTTAGTTATTCTTCGGTTCAGTGCATCAAGAGTGGCTCTCACAAGAGCTTCCTTGTCGTCTCCTCTTACAATTGCAGAACCAATGTGCATTTCCTCAGAAGATTCATTAAGTGCACATAGTGCGACATTATACACGTCAGCACCAGCCATTCTTACACTTTTAAGATCCTCAAGAACGATTTGTTGGTTGGACCCAAATAATTCATTAAGTCCAGCAAGTGTTGCTTCAACCACAAGTCGTTTTGAGTTTCTGGAAGTATGAACTCCAGATAGTCTTCCAACATATGTATTATCAGCATGACTGAGCGTTACTTCAACCTCAGCTCGTGCGTCATTTCCAATTTGATATTTTACTTCGTCAACAAGTATTCGATTATAACTTTTCTGAGGTGATTCTATATCAATCTGCGCTATACTTATTAGTTTTCGGTCAATGACCTCTCCGAATTTCGCAGCATAGATGGACTGAACGTCTCTACTCACTTGCTTAGGATGTCTTGTTTGATCGGTTAATACATGAATTTCTTTTATCAGATCTGAATCTACTATCACATTGCTATTTATAACACCGGATAGTTTTAGTATTGTGTTTTGAAATTCTTCTTTCCTTTGCATCATCACCTGATAAATCCCCCCAGATACTTTCCAATCACGAATCCTTCTCGCATCAACGTTCCAAGACTATTGTAACAGATAAAGGCCGACTTTTTAATAGGTATATGTTATTAGATTTACTAGATTAAGTAGATTAAGAAGTCATAAAACATAAAAGAGTCGATTCGTTAGAATCGACTCCAAATATTTTTAAGTTTTTATTCCATATCTTCTGGTTCAATTAAACCGAATTTGCCATCCTTTCTTGCATAAACCACATTCATTTCTTCAGTATCTCTGTTTCTGAATACGAAGAAATTGTGTCCCAACAGCTCCATTTGCATTGTCGCTTCTTCAGGATCCATAGGCTTCATAAAGAATTTTTTCATCTTTACAATCTGTGGTCCCTGAGCTTCAGCTGTCCCAGACGCTGGGATTTCTTCAAAACGAATCGTCTCATGGCCGCGATAACGCTTCTCAAGCTTCGTCTTATGCTTAGTGATCTGTTTTGCCAGCTTGTCGACTGCTAGATCAATGGAAGTTTCCATCTCCGCCGCTCTTTCCTCGGCTCTGAATGTAGCTCCATTTTTAACAGGAATGGTGATCTCAACAATTTGGTCTGCCTTCTGGTGACTAAACGTAGCGTGAATCTCAATGTCGCTGCGGAAGTACTTCTCAAACTTGGTGAGCTTCTTCTCCACCTGTTCAACGAGCGAGTCTCTGACGTGCATGTTTCGGCCAGTTACGATTACTTTCATATAGTCAGCTCCTTCCACAATGTTTAAAATTTATAAAATCAGGCCTTGCCTGACTTAATCGATAGTTACGCAATATTTTTGTTTGGCGGCTTCGCCTCCTCTGCTGACTTTGTATAGTAATAATACCCGACAAAAATAACAATAAACATACCCGGAATGATTTTCTTCCAAGTATGTTTATATTATATTTTCAGTCTGATTTTTTTGTATATATTATCCATTGCTTTTTTTCTTCATTTGTTTTTGATATGCACCAATCATGCGTGCACCTTGCTTTTTAAGCTTCATTTTTGAGCCAAGCGATCGAATGTGTTCGTTGCGCATTTCAATAAGTCCTTGCTCTGAAGATTCAATTTGATCTTCCAAATTGCGTATTTTCACAACGGTGGATTGCAAATCACTCAGTGACGGGTGCTCCTCCGTATCAATATCTGTAAGTTTTGAAATACCTTCACGCTCAAGTACATGACCATAAAACTTTAAAAATTCAATATCTAAAGTTAATAGTTTTTCTTCTAGAACAGATTTAATCTGGTCAATCGCATCAACTTCTGTCATTGACTCAGACTCTGTAAAATATGTTTCATCTTCTATGAGCTGTGACTTTTCTTTCATGATATGTAGCTTTTGCACAGAAAGATGAATCAGCTTCTGGATACATGCTTTTGAATCCATAACAATCTTCTCCCGTCAAACTGTTGAAATCAGTGATGTCATAAAATAGGACGTTTTTTTCTACAATTATACACTTTTTTGATATACTTCGTATATTATATACCACCATTTTAGTTATTGTAACGGGTTTAGTGTATTTTTCGAACGTGCATTTGGTGATTTAATGATTTTGTAATAAAAGAGCTTAAACCATTCGGTTTAAGCTCTCAGTCTATCTCATATTCGGCATTGCTTCTTTCCAAGTTGAACGGAAGTCTTCTGCAAGATCTATAACCGTATCCAGTTTTTCAGTGCTTTTTTCCACATTGGCTTTAAAAAGCTCATCTAACATGAATAAATATAAATCTTCTAAATTCTTACTAATTTCAATATCCATATTTAACGTTGCCCTCAGCTCGCTAATTATAGCTTGAGATCGCAAAATAGATTCATGTGCTTTAGATGGGTTTTTTGCTTCAATATGATACTTTGCTTTCTTTAAAAACTTCACAAGACCCTCGTAAAGCATATAAGTCAATTCTTCAGGTTTCGCAGTCATTACTTTAGTTTCCAAGTACTGCTCTTGCTGATTTTCAAACTGATTTTTTTGAACCCTGACACCTACTTGAGGCTTTCGCATCGGGTTAACTTTAGCATTCTGGGGTTTTTGATAGTTATATGCATTTAGTACTGCCATAATTAATCTCCTTCCTCAAGTGCGCTACTTTTTTTTATCTATAAAATAGCCTTGCTTCTGAGGACTATAGTTTAAGTACTTTTTGGTTGCGACTTTAACTTTACCTAAATGAATTTTTTTATCCTTAATTTCACTGGCATTTCCACTATATTCATTCATCAAGTTCTTTATTTCTTTTTCTATTTCAGCGTCAATTTTCTGAATGGAAAGAATGACGCCTTTATCCGACTCATCAGTACCATGGGCCTGAATATCATCTACCTTCTCAATCAATTCATGCCTAAGGTTTAATACATGCTCAACTCTTTCAAATTTATCATCAAGTGACGCATTTGAATTAAGAAAATCTAATAATTCTTGTGTAAACACAAGCATTCTGTCAAAATGAGACTTTAGTTCACTCATTGAAAACTCCTAACCGCCAGAAGAAAACTGTTGTGCGAGCCAACTTGATTGACTGTTTAATTTGGAAAGAGCTTGCTCCATAGCCGCAAATTTTCGGTAATAGCCGTCTTCTTTGTCTGCTAATGAATCAAGCATATTTGCGATATCATTATCGTAAGCATCAATCTTAAAACTTAATTGATTTGCACTTTCTGTTGTATCCTCCAGTGTTCCTGCCAATTCAAGCAGTAAACCTTTTAGATCGGTATCATCATCACGGGATGTTCTTGTATAGTCTTCCATTATATCGTATAAACGGTCCGCTAAACCACTTTCATTGAATCTCTGTGTTTTATTATCTGAATCACCATACTCAATATCTGACGATCGAGTGAACAATGAAATCACTTCATCTGGACGTTCCGTTAAAGCTGTATCAAGTTCTGTTTCATCAATAATAAGAAGTCCTTGTTGCTCATAAACAGAAGATGTGGTAATTCCCAAATCTTCTAATGATATTCCAAGATCTTCAACTTGAGAATACATAGCAACACGCATTTGAGATGTAATACCTTCTAACATTGAGTCTGAACGCATCAATCCACTTTTAGCTTTACTTTCCCATTGCTCAATTTCAGATTCAGACAAAGCATCTCTCTCTTCATCAGTTAGTGGATCAAATGAGTAGTAACGTCTTTCATGTGTCAAATCATTAATAGTTGTAATCATTTCGTTATAAGCATTTACAAAGCTAATAACTTTATCTTTTACATTTTCGGGATCTGAAGCTACATTGATCTCAATAGGGCCATCAATTGCAGCAAATGTCTCTTTAAGCTCGAATTTTAAACCATCAACTTCAAACGTGTTGGATGATCTCGTTGTAGCTACACCATTCAATTCAAAGATTGCATCCTGACCATTTGTCCTATCGCCACCATCTAACTTCAGATGTGTTGTAAAAAATGAGTCCGTATCTGTTAATGCTATATCATTCCCGACACCTTCATCATCAGCAGTAAACGTGAACTTGTCCGTCAACTCACTATATCTTAATGTGACATCCGCAACGGCATTATTATTAACTGTATTGATTACATTCTCAAGTGTCGAATCCTTTGTGAAGGAAAATGCTTCACCATTAATGGTAAATGCAATATCCGTATCAATACCAAATGCAGTTTCAAGTGTCTGATCATCATCAATAACATTTGAGTCGCCCGATTCTAAACCTAATGATGTTAAAAGATCATTTGTCGACCCGCCAATAGCAAGTGTATGACCTTCTTCTGCAATAGAAAACTCAAGTTCTCCGGCTGCCTCACTCACTGTAATTGCAACATTCGGAAAAGCAGCAGCCAACTTCGTATTTAAATCCGTTTCCAAATCAGCATACCCATTAAGAGGATCATAGCCACCATCAAGTGTAATCGTTTTACTCGAACCATCAAGTGTCAAAGTGAAGCTTGTTAAACCGTCTGTTATGGCTTGATTAACATTTTCAATCGTGTCTAATGTCCCCGTAATATTTCCTGCAACTTTACTTGATGAATTCCAAGTATCAGCTGTCGCAAGTTGAGTCACAGAATTAAGGTTCACTTGACCCACTGATGCATTAGAAAGAGCCGTAACATCAACCTTACTCGTAGTCTCTCCATCCAGCAAAACCTCTGTGCTAAATAAATCAAAGGTTCCTGTCGACCTGAAGTTTGTATCTGGTTTTGTATAATCAAAATAATTATTCTTAAAAGACCCAATAGAGTCAATCACATCACGGTAGATTTCTTGTCTCCACTCTACCAACTGCTTTTCTTGTTTGACTTTATTGACCCGCGACTGTTCCGCTTTCATCAATTGTTTGATCATCGTGTCTGTATCCATGCCCGATGAAATACCTGTGATTCTCAGCATATCACTCATGCTCTCACCACCTTATCATTCTAAGTTTCTACGCTTTTTCATCCATAAATAGACCTGCCAATTCCCACATTTTAGCGATCATGTCTTGGATTTTTTTAGGCGGGAATTCACTAATCACTTCATCAGTTTTAGTGTCTTTAATAGTGTACATAATTGTTTTTGTCGTTTCATGCACTGTACGTTCAATCCTTTTGTCATAAAACTGCAAAGATTTGTTCGCTTGCTCAATCGACTTCTCAAGCATTTCATCATTGATGATTTCCTCAGGTTCCATATCTTTTCGAATTTCATTTGCAACCTGTTGAGACTGTTTTGCTTCACTACTTTTTACCTCTGGTTTATTAACAGTTTGTGTACTTGTTACATTACCGGCTAAACTATTAATTTTCACTATAATCCCTCCTGACATATTTCTTTCTATATGTGTTATCGGCAACTGCTAAACATTCTTGAATTAATCAAGTCTTTTTTTAGAAAAATGTCCATTCATTTTTGGCGATACTCACGTTTCATTTTTTATCTTCACCATTTATACTGAGGTCTGTTAAAACAAGATTAAAGTTATAAAAAGAAACACCTTCAGCATTTAAAGCTTCCAGCGTTTCAAAATTAACATCTTACGTACTTGTTCATAATTCCCTTAAAAACTCTACAATACCATTTCAGTGTTCTTGAAGTAGATTACAGTACTTCTACCAAACCCTGTATTCGCCAAACTTTCATAATAACTATTTAAAGTGTTATCTTCAATTAAATTATTTTCAAAATAATCAATCATGTTTGAAATATTTACTGTTAGTTCATCATTTTTGTAATAATCATAACCTTGAATAAGTAGAAGATCTAATGGATATGACGTTGATCTATAAAACTCTTTAAATCCTTTTGTCTCAATAAAGGACTTCAAACTATCAAAATTAAAGTAATTAACATGATCTGGGTAGTTAATCCACTTAGCTTCACCACCACATTGGTTGAGGTAGATCAAGTGAGATTTTGAAAAATCATTTGGTACAGATATCCTAACAATACCATTTGGTTTCAAACACTTTTTCACATTTTCTATAAGCTCGGTTGGATTTATAACATGCTCTAAAACAAACGATAAGTTAATAAAATCGAATTTACCAATACTATCAAAATCAAAATTTTCAAAATTAGACATACTACCTGATAAGCCAAGCTGTGTTAGTGAGTCAACAGCACTCTCATTTGGTTCGATAAAGTATGTTTCATAAGATTTCAATTTGAAAAAGTAAACCACTAAGCTAGTTCCACAACCGATATCCATCATTCGCTTTTTCTCATTCGTACTAACAATCTCCTTATCAATAACATTAAACATATTATTGAAATCTCGATTATTTAAAATTTCATTATCATCGATCCTATCATTGGTACTGATGAACTGTACTTTTGTTTTTTTGTTTTCCTCAGTATTCCAGTACTGCATTTTGTAAAACTCATCTAATTCTGCTGGAGTCGGAATTGGATATAAATGCTTATATCCACACGTTTTACAATCTATAACCGTTTTGGAATTAAATGTGTAGCTTTTGTCAAAAATATGTTCCATTATTATTCCTCCCTATTTAGAAAAGCATTGGATACAAAACCATCAATAAAATCTTCGAATTAACTTTCTTCCATTTCAAAGTAAGTCTCGGCCACGGTCTTTACACCAATCCCTTTTTTATAAGTTGCCTTATAACTGATTTTATGATCATACATCAAATCAATCCACCACTTTAAATCACTAAATCCAAAATACTCTCTAAAAGCTAAAGTACTCGACAAACGCGGATTTATTTCGAATGGAATATAATTTCCGTGCTCATCTCTCCTCAGTTGTATATTTATCGAGCCTTTCAAATTAGCAGCCTTGGCTATATGTTTAACAAGCTGATCTAGCTTATCATCTGAGACTAGACGAGCTTTTTTGCTTAAACCACCTAGACCAAGTTGCCTCTGAAATGCAATACTATAAGTACTTATTCCATCAGAAAACACACCCACTGTATACTCTTGGTCTTCTTCTCCAATGTGCTCTTGAATAATACTATTAGGATATCTTCTTGTGTAATATTCCAAGTCTAGTGTGTCGTTTATTATAAAAACACCTTTACCACCAGAAGATTCTATCAATTTTAGTATTAACGGAAACTCTAACTGTTCCTTAATATTATCAACTCTAAATGTTCTTGGATAAGAAATTCCATTCTCGATAAAAAAGTCAATGGTTTTAAACTTATCAAGAAACGTATCAATTATATAACTGCTATTAATAAGTAATTCTATATTGTTATTTTCAAATAACTCTCTATTATTGCTGAGTACTTTTAATTCTTGTTCAGTACTAGGTATAATCAGTTCAATATCATGCTTTCTACACAAATCTAAAACAAACTTTAAGAATAACTCTTCCTCGCTTGCAAATGGAGCAACATAAAAATGGTCTATATCTTTTCTACTCGCAGGATATGAATCGATATCGCACCCTACCAGCAAGGCACAATTATCGAATTCTTTCAAAATATCAATAATACCAATTCCAATGTCCCCACCTATACCCGTGACTAAAATATTAGTGCTATAACTTCTCATTTTAATTATCTCCTTAACACATCCACCAGATAATCCGGTTCACCTGCATTCTTGAGAACATCTCCTATCATTTTATCAACATCATAGTGTATAGATTTGAACTCAACTGTATTACTGATTGTATCAATTACTGCATAACTTGGTCGTTTTCTATCTCTTGGTTGGCCCACTGAACCTGGATTAACAATTGTTAATTTCCCAATTTTCTTATGCATTCGATAATGCGTGTGCCCATGAAAAATATAATCTGATTCTAAACTCATATATCTCGAAAAATCAGAATCAGGATAAATATACTCAGACAAATTATCCCAAGGACTGCCATGATACATTGCTACATTAACGCCATCTATATTTACTTTTAATTCACTCTCTAAGCTTCTTAAAAATTCGAGATTATCACTTGAAATATTATTAACGAATTGTTCTATTGAACTTCCGTATTTTTCTACATAAAATTTCCTATCAATTTTCCCATCTAAAATATCTATAAAAAGTTTGTCATGATTGCCTAAAATACAATAAGTATTCTCCATATTACGAACAGCATCAATAACTTCATTATGATAATAATAATATCCACAAAGATCTCCACAAATAAAAAACTGGTCGATCTCCATCTTTTTCATTTCCTCTAATGCTTTAAAAAACGAGTATTTATTTCCATGAATATCAGAACATACACATAATTTCATATTTATCACTCTTCTTCAAAATGCTTATTAAACAACTAATAATACCTCTGTTCCAACTCTTAATAAAAATTACGATCCCATAAGTTCATCTATGATCCTTTTGGCCCCTAATCCATCAATGAAATTGAAATAATATTCACTCAAATTCAACCTGTAATCATAATTCCACATTTTCTGAATAGATGCAGTCAATTCTCTATCAAAGTTTTCCGAATCCCATTGAATCACTGTATCAACCAAATTGTAAGCACATAATCCTTTCACTGTATACATCTGGTTATCAATCACTTGTATTGGAATAAATGGAGTTCCAATTTTCATCAGTTCATATACAGTTTGACCGGCAGCGGTAATGGCTATGTCTGCTGATAACATTAATTTTTTAAGTTCCATCGCATTGACATTACTATACAAAACAGTATCCGATCCAAAACTTTGTAAATCCACATCACAGCCATTGCTTCCCACAACGATATTTCGTCTTACATTCGGATACAATTCACTGATGATGGATAACACTCTCGGCGTAATTCTTCTAATATCGCTTCCACCCATCATTATTAAAATTTCCTCAACTTTTAAGGGGTTTATTTTAACTTCATCGCTTAAAAATGCGTTCCTCAGAATTACGTACTTTTTGCCAAGCAAATATTTCACATCATAATTAGAATAATTATGATCCTCAGTGTAAATAGAGGGATTAATTACAATTCCACTTGGATAATCAATTCTATTATAGTCGTCAATTGATGCAATTTTTTTACAGGTGTTTGAAAGTTCTTGATAGATATTTTTTTCAGCCATATATGAATCTATGATACATATGTCATTTTCACTGAATTCAATTCCCTTTAAATTCTTTAAAGAAATCCAATTGAGCATTCTGTATTTACGACTTCCAACTATTTTGTCCTTTAACTCTCTACCATATATAATCAATTCTACTGGAATACCACGTGAAGCCAGTTCGTCATATAAAGATATACATCTGGTTAAATGACCGTAACCAATGCCTTCACCAGCTTCTGTAAAAATATTTACTTTCATCGCTACCACCTATTGGTTTTCAATAATTATGATGTTCCCTAAAAATTCATAATTAAAATAATTTACTCTTGTTATTCGAAAAGAGTCTACTCTTCAAACATGTCCGTAGTTAATGGCGTTCCTTTATTAAAATCAGAATTAAAACGTTTCCCTAATACTTCAGGCAAAAACTTAGGTTTCATTCCATCGCCTGGTCTTATCGAACGAACATTTTCATCAGTTAATAATTCTCCTCTTTTTACACTTTTCACGATAAAAAGAGATCTGGAAAATTTTCGATTCTTGCGTTGCTTTTCTGTCAATGTATACTCTTCTTTTCCTAATAATGTTTCAACAGTTCGGATTCCACTAACAAGATTCTTAAAATGTTCTGGTATCATAGAAAATTCTGCATCAGGACCACCAATGCTTTTATCCATAATAAAATGTTTCTCAATAATTTTCGCACCAAGACTCACTGCAACAATAGAAGCTTCAACACCCAATGTATGATCCGACAGACCAGACACAACACCATATTTTTCGGAGATTGTCTTAATATTCAGTAGGTTGGCATCTTCAATCGGAGATGGATACGAGGAGGTACACTTTAACAGTACGACTCTTTCATTCCCCATCTTTTTACACACTTGAAGAGCCTCTTCAATTTCATCTTCTGTTGCAATTCCAGTCGACATAATCATTGGCTTGCCTTTTGATGCAATATACTCAATTAATGGAATATCTGTAATCTCAAAGGATGCCACTTTATAAAGTTCGACACCAATTTCTTCCAAAAAGTCCACAGCAGTTTTATCAAATGGTGTTGAAAAAAATATCAGACCTATACTCTCTGCAAATTCTTTCAGTTCCTTTTGCCATTCCCACGGTGTAAATGCTTCTTGATATAATTCATGTAGAAATCGACCATCCCAGAGCGTCCCTTGCTGTATTTTAAAATAATCATTTTCACAATCAATAGTCATAGTATCTGCAGTATATGTTTGAATCTTAATTGCATCTGCGCCAGATTCTTTAGCTGCTTTAATTGTATCTTTTGCAATATTAATATCTCCACCATGATTAGCAGACATCTCAGCAATAATAAACGTCCGACCCGTTATTAAGTCTTCATAATTGAATTTCATATTTACTCCTACCTCAACTTTAACTTATACAAATTTCAAACAAATATAATAAATTTATCAGTCAACTATCCTTAACACCTCAAAAGCCTCTGCATATTCACAGCCAACGACGGTTCCCCATTTCGTTGCTGCAACTTCAATGGCTCTAAGTGACCTTGGATGAGGAAATTCTCTAATCTCTGTCTCATAAGCTTTCATAGCTTCGAGTTTTGCCCCTAACTGTGCTGAGATATCTATAAAATAATTCGGTTTAAAGTTTTCTGTATTGTTAAAATTCCATTCTGTAGAAGATAACGTTTCGAAACTCAACAGTCTTCTGACACAACATCCTTCCATAGGTCGAGTTGCTGTCATGACAGCTTTTACTGTCACAACATGATCAATGTTCAGGTCAGAATAATGATGTGTAAAAATGGTGTCCGGCTGGATACGTTCTATCTCTTTTTCCACAATTTTTATAACATCAAGGAGATCACAACTGTCAAACCTATTATCGGGCAAATCACCGAAATTAACGGCCTTGTATCCAATAGCCTCTGCCGACTTCAACACATTCGATTTGAGACCATCTGTCGCTTTTATCCCCTCTTCTGTTCTACTGTCTTCTCTCGATGTTAGGCCTTCACCCAGTATGAATGCATATACATCTTTACCTTGGTCAGCAAGTTTTCTGACTGTACCACCAACACCAAGAATCTCATCATCAGGGTGCGCAGCAACCACTAAAATTTTATTCACAACTGGCCTCCTTAATATTTACACGAGCTGTAACTTGGCCGTTCTTTCTATTCGCTTCACTAAACTCAATGACCAGCTTACCAAGTTCTAATCTTGCATTAGGATACCCTTCACAGTCGAGCATCCTGATGAAATCGTATATTTTCTCTAATTCAATATTTTCTGGAATAACACTTTCACTAGGCTTTCTTCTCTTGAATGATACGACTTCGCCAATCTGCTTTTGAGCTTCTGGCTTGGTTTTCAATATATCAGGAATCATTTCAGAATAAATCTTCTTTGACGCCCGTATGAAAATTTCCTCAGCTGAACCATGTAAGCTCAACTCTGACTTCATATATACATCTCCAGCATCCATAGCCTCAACCACTTTGATTGCCGATATTTTCGTTTTTTCATGACCACGCAATATCAAGTTCTGAAGTGGACTCCCACCTTGACCATACGGCAGATCTGTCATATGAAAAAGGATGCAATCAAAATTATCGTAGATTTCACTTGGTATCTTCCATGACCAGTGAGTTACAAAAATATACTCAGGATTGAACTTCTTAATTTTATTATAGTCTAGATCTTCATGGTCCTTAATCAATTCAACTTGTATATCCGGGTTGGAAACTTTGAATTTTTTCAGGTTTTCTATATCCCACGCTTTATATGTTAAGAAAACTATTTTCAAACATTCCACCTCATTCAGTCAATTTCTTTTGAACAATGTCCTTATTTAATTCAAGTAATTCAGGGTATGCCTCAAGAAAAGATATAATCTCCTTAAAGTAGAAATCATGCTTACCTTTATAAAGTCCTTCATAAATCGAATTGATTAGTTTGAAATCCTCATGCGTATCAAGAGTGATTCTAATATGCGAAAGGTCTATAGAATTACTATAACGATACACTTTCTCACTTTCGTAAAGATAAGGTGTTACATGTTCTCTTTGATATTTCTCAGTCGCTTTCAAATAAGCTTCTCGGAGCCCTTCAAAACTGAAAACCTCAACATCCAGTCCACGAGGGAATGTTTTGAACTCTTCTGGCCCTCCGTTCGATGCTATATCACACTTTTGTTCAATAAAAGCTCTAATTACACTATCAATTATAAACGGATCAATAAGTGGACAATCTGAGGTCACTCTAACAATTATGTCTAAATCAAACTTTTCAGCTGACTCAAAGTATCTCGAAAGGACATCCTCTTCGCTCCCTCTGTAATATGGCCAGTTTTGATTCTCTGCCAACTCAGCAATTTTATTATCTGACTCAGAAACCGTTGTTGCAACAATCACTGTATCAATCAGTTCAGCCTGATTCACTCGCTCTACAACATGTTCTAATACAGTTTTATCTATAAGTTTCATCAAGACTTTCTCTGGTAATCTAGTCGAGCCTGTCCGCGCTTGAATAATTGCACCAATTTTCATCTCGATTCCTACTTTCTCAATCTATGAGAATCATTCTCATTTTCTATAGTAATCCAGCACTTTTTTCAAAGCACTTATGACAGCCATTATGTCTTCCTCACTCATAGATGGGTGAAGTGGCAATGTAATAATTCGTTCATAGATATTCTCTGCAATAGGGCATAATCCCTTTTCATAACCCAAAGATCTATAATACGGGTGGTAGTACACCGGTACATAATGTACATTCACACCAATATTTTCTGCTCTAAGAGCTTCAAATATTTCTTTTCGACCAGTCTTAAACTTTTCAAGTTCTATCTGAACAATATAAAGATGTCTTGCAGTATTGGATTCACTAATTTCTTTTTGAATAACAACACCATCTATTTCATCAAAAGCTTCATTATAACAATCCACAATATATCTACGGTCATCAACAAATTGATCAACACGATTCAATTGACTGATTCCCAAAGCACACTGTAAATCTGTAATCCTATAGTTAAATCCAAGTGCCAACTGTTCGTAGTACCAGCCACCTTGATTTTTGTCAACTAGGAGGTCCTTATCCCTCGTGATGCCATGCGTTACAAAAATCTTCAGTTTATCATAAAGTTCTTTTGAGTTCGTTGTAATCGCTCCGCCTTCACCTGTAGTAATTGTCTTTACAGGATGAAAACTAAACTCTGTCATTTCAGAAATTGAGCCAATCTTTTGCCCTTTATATTCTGTTCCAATCGCATGTGCTGCATCTTCAATCACGATCAGATTATACTCTTCAGCAATCTTTCTAATCTCATCCAGCTCAGCTGCCTGTCCAGTAAAATGTACAGGAATAATTGCTTTTGTCTTATCGGTGATTTTTCTCCTGATATCTGCTGGATCTATGTTATATGTTTCAGGGTTAATATCAGCAAAGACTGGCGTACCACCCATATACAACACACAATTAGCTGATGCAGCAAACGTTAGTGGAGTTGTAATAACCTCATCGCCTTCACCAATACCAGCAGCAAAACAAGCTGCATGAAGAGCAGCTGTTCCATTAGAATATGCCACTGCATACTTGGCTCCTACGTAATCTGCAAGTTTCTTTTCAAACTCAGCAACCAGTGGACCCGTTGTCAAATAGTCACTTTGAAGTGCATCTGTAACAGCTCTTATGTCCTCTTCCAAGATTGATTGTCTTCCATAAGCAATAAACTTTTCACTTGTAGGTTCACCGCCATGTAATGCTATTTTCACAAGAATCATCTCTCTTCTGGATACAATCCTAATTCAATTATGCCCTTTTTCAACTCCTCAACACTCAGCCAGTCTGTATTTGTACCTGAGTTATACTCAAATCCATCTTCAATGGCTTTGCCCCCTGGTGTGAAATGTTTTTCAGTATTCCACCACTCAAAATTCGGGTAGACGATATAATGTTTGTCATATTCATATGTAGATCGGGAATCATCTTGAGTAACCATAACTTCATGAAGCTTCTCGCCCTCACGAATTCCAACTTCTTTCATCGTTCCAGCTGGATTCATTGCATTGGCTAAATCAGAAATCTTAAATGATGGAATTTTTGATATATATGTTTCGCCACCGCGCGACTCTTCAAGTGCCTTGTATACAAGTTCAACGCCCTCTTCAAGCGTAATCCAGAATCGCGTCATTCGCATATCTGTAATTGGAAGTTCTGATTCTCCATTTTCTAGAACTTTTTTAAAGAATGGAATAACAGAGCCACGGCTGCCAGCAACATTTCCGTATCTTACCACTGAAAACACAGAGCCTTTTCCGCCAGCATAAGCATTAGCTGAAATAAACAGTTTGTCAGAAACAAGTTTTGTTCCGCCATAAAGATTTATCGGATTCACAGCTTTATCTGTAGAAAGTGCAATCACCTTTTTTACGCCTCTATCAATCGCGGCGTCAACGACATTCTTGGCCCCGTGAATGTTTGTTTTTATAGCTTCAAATGGATTGTATTCACACGCAGGCACTTGCTTCATTGCCGCTGCATGAATAACGTAATCCACACCATCAAACGCTCTATACAGTCTATCCTTATCTCTTACATCACCAATGAAAAATCTTAATTCTTTGTGCTCAGAGAACAATTGACGCATTTGATCCTGTTTAAACTCATCTCTTGAATATATAATAATTCTCTTAGGATTATGTCTTTTAAGAGTCGTTTCAACAAATTTCTTGCCGAACGATCCTGTTCCGCCTGTAATTAAAATTGATTTTCCATCCAACATACCATCAAACATTACGTCACCTCTATTTCTCTAATAAAAACCAAGATACATCATCTTGTTTGAAATTGTTATCTCTATGGTATGAGAACCCATAATCAACAAGCTTTAGATCAGGATACTTATCCAATAATTCACCCGCAAAATCTCGCTTGAATAGACGATCAACTTCACCTCTGTATGGAATCGCTACAGGTGTTCTATTATAATATTCCGCAACAACGATATATTTATTCGTTGAGTTATACATTAATTCATAGACCGAATCCAGATGATCTGGATTAATATGGATCAAAACACCCTTTGTGAATACAAAATCCCATTTCCGATCAGGCTGATACTCAAGGATAGATCCATGGATCACGTCTATGTAAGGCACTTCTTTCAGTACATTTACTGCTGTCTCATTTATTTCAAGAGCTGTGAATTCAGCATTTGGAAGTATCGTTTTCATAGCTCGCAGATTCATACCAACGTTACATCCAAGTTCTAGAATAGAATTTACGTTTTCAGTTCTATTAAAAATACCAGTAAAAAAATTCACGTTACTTGCTAAAAGTTCGGGACTCATATTACGCTTTATATAGTCATTTCCAAACTGTCCTGCCCAAAATTTTTCTTGATCAGTTAAATAGCTCATTGTCTACCTCCTCAATTCTATGGTCATCAAGTACTTTATTAAACGCAAGTAGCACTCGTTGGATTTCTCTGGCAATTGCTTGATTCAGCATCAGTTGTGCAATATTACTATCTGCACCATTTCTAATATCATTGGTAAATTTCAGTTTAAGCATTTCAATTTTGTTCTTAATACTAGGTAGCAATGCTTGTTGAAAGACTTCAAGAGCCTCTATATCATCATACATAGTAAACATTTTTGTAACAGTAACGCTATCAATTTTTTTGAAGGTTTCGTATTGTGTCAAAAGTTCTTTTATCTTTTCTTCAAAAGTGTTCACTCTAGACCAAACATCATCAATCTGACTAGTAAATAACTGGATACCTTCTTTTTTATGAATATCATAATCAGCATGCTCCAACTGATCTACTGTAGATCGATAATCAAATGGGGCTTCTTTTTCGATTATAGTATCTAAGACTTCTTGGAATGTCATATTGATTATACCAGGAATAGGCAGCCCACCTTCAGAGGCATTTATAACTTCAACACTTCTTTTCGCTTCTACTTTCATGATGTTTTCAAAGGCATCACGCATACCAAGAAACTGAGCTGTTGTTTGCACAGCATTACCATGAACATCTTTTGAATCGAAGTATTTTTTTCGTATACTTTTTTTCTCTACCGTATCATCATCCGCACGTGCACCTTTTGCATAAATATCATCACCTTGAAAACAAAGATCCTGCCCCAGCAGAATAATTTTATTAACGTCTGCACGATATGCAAAGGAAAAAGCTGCATTCGCGATTGAAGGACCAGAC